>Ga0075428_100004694_pt1 | contig 15129 bp, 8 predicted proteins | sample RhiMetdeltSRZDD2_FD_75291 | JGI IMG/M metagenome (GOLD analysis project Ga0075428, IMG submission 75291) | Populus rhizosphere microbial communities from Tennessee, USA - Rhizosphere MetaG P. deltoides SRZDD2 | ecosystem: Host-associated > Plants > Roots > Rhizosphere > Soil | place: USA... | reverse complement strand
CGCGCCCGCCGTTCTCCGCTGAAAACACAGTCGGCCACGCCGAAGATTCTCGAAACCGATCACTACCCGCGATTCGTGCTAGCGCTTCGCCGCCTTCTCGAACAGCGCCTTGTACTGTCCGTAGCCCTCTTCCTCGAGCTTCTCGAGCGGGATGAAACGCAGCGCGGCCGAATTGATGCAGTAGCGCAGCCCCGTCGGCCCCGGACCGTCGTCGAAGACGTGTCCCAGGTGTGAATCCGCGTGCTTCGAGCGCACTTCGGTGCGCGTGTACATCATCTTGCTGTCCGAGGCCGTATCGATGTTTTCCTTCGCGAGCGGACAAGTGAAGCTTGGCCAGCCCGTCCCCGAGTCGAACTTGTCGAGCGAGCTGAACAGCGGCTCGCCCGAGACGACGTCGACGTAGATTCCGGGCTGATGGTTGTCCCAGTACTCGTTGCGGAACGGGGGCTCGGTGGCCTCGTGCTGCGTCACCTGGTACTGCATCGGATCGAGTCGAGACTTGAGCTCGTCGTCGCTCGGCTTCTTGAAATCCATGGGCCAACCTTTCGTGCGCGCGGGTGTGGCCTGCGCGGTGGACGGGGTCGCGCTCGCCGCGGAGTGCTGGGCGCCGCTCGCAACCGCAGCTTGGCCGCTCGCGGAGCCGCGCGCGGAATGGCCGCCGGCTTCTTCGCCCCACAGCTCTTCGAGCCGCCGATCGCGCCCGCAACCGGTGCGATACGAATGATAGCGCTGCGGGTCCTTCTTGTAGAAGTCTTGGTGATAGTCCTCGGCGGCATAGAACGGTCCGGCCGCGACGATCTCGGTGACGATCTTCTTGTCGAAACGCTTGGAGGCCTCGATCGCGCGCTTGGACGCAAAGGCGGCTTGTTTCTGCGCTTCGCCGCGGAAGAAAATCGCCGAGCGATACTGCTTGCCGTGATCGCAGAACTGCGCGTTCGCGGTCAACGGGTCGATGTTGTGCCAGAAGACATCGAGCAAGGCCTCGTAGGAAATCTTCGCGGGATCGAAGATGACCTCGACGGATTCTGCGTGTCCCGTCGTGCCGGAGGAAACCTGATCATAAGTGGGGTTCGGCTCCTCGCCCCCGGTGTAGCCGGACGTCACGGCACGCACGCCCGCAAGCGGCTCGAATGCCGTTTCGACGCACCAGAAGCAGCCACCCGCGAAGAGTGCGACGCTCTCGCCGGGCGCGGGAGCCGGGGCTTTCCCCGCCGTGGAGCCCGAAGGCGATCCAGAACCTGCAACCGCGGGCGATCTGGAGCTGAGAAGCGCCCAAGCTCCCACCCCGGCGATCGCGATCAGAGCGACAGCGATTCCCGACCGGTTTCGACTCACGTCTGTACCTCCTCGTGCCGACGATGTGCAGAACCGCGAGCGCGCGCCGTTTGTTCCCGGCCCGCCAGCCGCTCCGCGGCCTGGGCAAGACAGGGTAGCGCACCCCGACCAGGGGCCGCCCGACCATTGGACCAAGATCCGATGCGAGGCTACGATCGCTCGTCCACACGGGGCGGCGCGGATGCCATGTCGATGCAGCCGGGGGAGTGTGCATGCGAAGGCGCGAGGGTCGCGCGAAAGAGGACAGGCCCCGGCGTTCCCGTCCGAGGTCGTCCTCGCGCTCGATGGTTCAAGCGTCACCGGCTGCCGTGCAATTCGAAGCGGCGCGGGCGGACACAGTCGATCGCGTCTACTGTCCGCATTTCGGGCCTTGCGGAGGTTGCAATCGGCTCGACATTACCTACGCGCAGGAGCTGGAGCGGAAGGAGAGTGCATTTCGCGCTCTGTTGGCTGCGGGAACACTCGCAGTGAACGACGCAATGCTTCCGATTCTGGGGGCGCAGAAGCCGCTCCTTTGGCGCACGTCGCTCAAGCTGCCTTTCGCCCGCCAAGCACGACGGCTCGTGTGCGGATTCTACGAGCCCGGCAGCCATCGCATCGTCGATTTGCAGACCTGTGTCGTGCAACATCCGCATCTGCTGGAGTTGGCGCTCGTGACCCGCGATCTCGTGCGAGAATTGCGTGTCCCCGTGTACGACGAAATCCAGCATCGTGGGGTGCTACGCCATCTGGTGGCCCGGGTGGCGAGCGGCACGCATGAAATGCTGGCCGGCTTCGTGGTCCGCGAAGCGGGGAGCCGACCGGTGCGACGCTTGGCGGAACATTTGATGCAGCGCTTGGCCCAAGCGGGTCTTGTCGGCGTGGTCGAAAACACGAATCCAGAGCGCACGAACGTCATCCTTGGCGACCGCAGCACGGTTCTCGCCGGCCGCGCTTGGATGGAGGAGCGAGCTGGCGGGCTCGAGTTTCGCACGACGCTCGCGTCGTTCGCGCAAGTGAACAACGAACAGGCCGAGGTCCTGTACGCAGAAGCCCTGCGTGTTCTAGGTGACGTACGCGAGCGTCGCATCGTGGATCTCTTCGCGGGCTATGGTCCGATCGGCCTGCGGCTAGCTCAACGCGGTGCGCAGGTAGTCGCGATCGAACGCAACCCTGCCGCGGTGCGCGAGGGCATCGAGGCGGCGCGTCGCAATGGCCTCGAAGACCGCATTCGTTTCGCTGCCGCTGCGGCAGAAGAGGGGTTCGAGATCGACGAGCCGATCGATGCGGTGATCGTCGATCCGCCGCGACGCGGGCTCACGACGCGCGTGATCGAGCGCTTGCTCGGTATGAATATGTCCACGCTCGTGTATGTCTCCTGCAATCCGAAGACCTTAGTGCGCGATCTGGAACTGCTGACGCCGGCATTCGAGGTTCGGAGTCTGCGACTCGTCGATCTCTTCCCGCGCACCGATCACGTCGAAGCGGTGGCGATGCTGCGACGTCGGGGCTGATCGCGAGAGGGTGTGGGAGCAGGTGTCAGTGTGGCGTGAAGCGCGGGCTATTCGACCAGGATCTCGTCGACGAAGATGAAGGCGCTGCCGCCGTGGCCAGGATGCCACTCCGGGATCGCGCCATAGTTGTGAGCCACGATGCGCAGGTAACGGGCTCGCACCGTGCTGATGTCGCTCACGAGATCGCGCATGACCACTCCCGACTGGGTGTCCGCGATCGCGTGCCGCAGCCGAGCCACCGATTCGTAGCTCTTGCCATCCTCGGACACGCTCACGTCGACCTCGGTCGGCATCCAGATCCATGATCCCACGTCCTGCAGGAAACCGGCGCCGACGCGATGCAACTGCTGCACGGCACCAAAGTCGACGATGGCGGTGAAGTCGGTGTCCTGGTAGCCATGCCAGGCTCCGAGACGCCAGTTCGATTTGCCGCGCAAGCCATCGACGAGCGCTTGCGGCCCACCGGCGGTGTACTGAGGGTTCGGTGGGTTTTCGATCTGTACCGTCCACGCGTTCGGCAGGCGGTGGAAGACGGATTCGACCACTGGACTGCGCTGGCCGGCCTTTTCGGCAACGAAACGTACGCGCGTGCTCTGCCGCAACGAGAGCGGCCGTTCATAGACCTTCCACCCTGCCGGCACTGCGTCTTTCCCCACCGAGCTCGCGCGCGTGTAAAGAATCCGCGCCGTGGCATCGGCGCAATCCAGGCTCACGACCAAGCTGTCGTGGAACACATCCGCTGCCGCGCGCGCGAAGGGTGCGGGGAGAACGGGATCGACGCGCGACGTGCCACGTGCACCGTCTCGTCCGGCTCCGCGCCCTGGGCGCTCGTCCGCTCCACGCCCCCAGCGGGCACCGGGAGTGGCAGCGACTCGCAGCTCCAGATCCTGGCCGCCGACGATCTCCTCGTGACGAATGAAAGCGCGGTGCAAGTCCCCACCATTCAGACGAGCGGTGTGCACGTACAGCGCAGCAGCCGGGTCGCCGCCGTTCTCCACCGCCCGAGCGCGAATGAGGAATCGCCGCCCGCGCGGCAAGTGCAAAGTGACGTCGGAGAACAATGGCGCGCCGATCACGTACTCGTTCGAGCCCGGGCACACCGGATACAGTCCCATGGCGCTCAGCACGTACCAGCTGGACATCTGGCCGCAATCTTCGTTGCCGCACAGTCCCGCGGCACCCGTGCCATACAAGGTGTCGAGAATCTGGCGCACGCGCGGCGCTGACCGGTCGGGTCTGCCGGCGTAGTGATAGAGCCACGCCATGTGGTGGCTGGGTTCGTTGCCGTGCGCGTACTGGCCGATGAGCCCGGTGATGTCCGCTTGCTCGCGCCCCGTCGTCCGGCTCTCCGTGTCGAAGAGCGAATCGAGCCGCGCCATGAAGAGCTCTTCGCCTCCCATGGCGTCGATCAATCCCGGCACATCGTGCGGCACGAAGAAGCTGTATTGCCACGCATTCGCTTCGGTGTAGTGCAAGTCGACGCGGCGTGGATCGAAGGGCTCGAGCCAGCGTTGATTGACGCGCGGGCGCATGAAGCGCGTCGCCGGATCGAGAAGATGGCGCCACGACCGTGCGCGGCGCGAGAATTCATCGGCGACACGCTCGCGCCCCAGGCCCTCGGCCAACTGCGCGATGCACCAATCGTCGTAGGCGTACTCGAGGGTCTTGGACACGGATTCGGGCTCGTCCTCGCCGCCGATGAAGCCCTGTCGGCGGTACATGGCAAGACCGAAGTGGTCGCGCGTAGCGCTCGCGATCATGGCGTCGAGGGCTTTGCCCGCATCGAAACCGCCGATGCTTTTGCGCCAAGCGTCCGCGATCACCGACACGGAGTGATAGCCGATCATGCAATCGGTCTCGTTGCCCGCGAGCTCCCACACGGGCAAGCGACCGCCTTGCTCGTACTGGGCCAGGAAGGTGGCGACGAACTCGCCAGCGCGCTCCGGTTCGATCAAGGTCAGCAACGGATGCGTGGCGCGAAAGGTGTCCCAGAGCGAGAAGACGGTGTACTGGCGGCGACCTTCCGCCTGGTGAATGGCGCCGTCCATGCCGCGGTAGCGCCCGTCGACGTCGGAGAAGACGTTCGGTGCCAAGAGGCTGTGGTACAAGGCGGTGTAAAAGATGCTGCGTTGTGCTTCGGTGCCGCCGGAGATCTCGATGCGTCCGAGCGCCTGGTTCCACTGCTGGCGTGCGGCGTGACGGACGGCGTCGAAATTCCACCCGGGGATTTCGGTGTCGAGGTTGCGCCGGGCGCCCTCGATGTCCACGGCGGAGATCCCGACCTTGATCAGCAGCTCGCTGCCTTCGGAGCCGAAGAACAGCAGACCCTTGACGTTCTTGCCTTCGATCTCGTGCGACAGCCCGCCGAGACTGTCGCCGTCCGTGACTGTGCCGCGTTCGAACGGTCGCGAGAATCGGGCAGAAAAGTAGACGATCTGATCGCGCGCCCAGGCGCTCGATCGGCGCCAGCCCTCGACTCGCGTCGGACTCGTGATGATGAGCCCGGCATCCAGCACCTCGTCGCGATGCGTGAGATCGATGACGACCCGCGCGAGCTCGCCTTGCGGGAAACGATACCGATGCATCCCCGCGCGCTCGGTGACGGTGAGGTCGACGTCGATGCCGGAGTCGAGGCGCACGGCGTACCACCCGGGGGCGGTGCGCTCGGTCTCCTTGTCGAACGTCGTGCCGTAGCCGGAGCCAGCCTTGCCGCCGGCTCCATTGTTCAACCGCACCGTGCCCACGATCGGCATGAACAGGATGTCGCCGTAGTCGGAAACTCCCGTTCCGCTCAGATGCGTGTGCGAGAACCCGTAGATGAGATTGTCGCTCCAATGGTAGCCGGAGCAGCCGTCCCACCCGCTCAAGCGCGTATCCGGGCTGAGCTGCACCATGCCGAATGGAAGCGACGCGCCCGGGTAGGTGTGCCCGTGCCCGTCGGTGCCGACGAATGGGTCGACGTAGCGTGCCCAATCGAGGCTACGGTCTTTCGGTTCGGCCGCCGGCGCACGCATGGTCCCGAGGCAGGACAACGACAGCGCCCAAAGGACGGCGAAGCGGTGTTTCCTCTTCATCGACCTCGGAAGTCCCAAAGAACCGGGGTGGAACGGCTTCCAGCGACCGCAGTATCGCACAGGCTCGCACCGAGCAGGGCACGGCCGATCCACAGGTGTCGAGCGCGGCTCAACCGATGCACTGGGTTGCTTGAGCGTCGGCAGAACCGGGACTATATTCCAATTGCCTGGATTCGCCGCCAAGAACGCGGCGGGAGGCTCAGTGAACTGGGAGCGAGTGCACCGGCTGTCCTCGGCCGGGCACGTTTCTCGAACGCTGCGATGCCTGGTGCGCGTCTTCGTCCTCGCCGGTCTCGGAATGGACCCGACAGTCGCGCGCGCGGATGCCGCGAGCGAATGCGAAGCTGAAACGGGGCTCCGGCCCGATGCGATCGAGACCGTAGGCTGTCGCATCGGATGTGAAACCGTTCTGGTCTTCGTCGACTATGCACAGGCCCCGGAGTGCAACGGCCGAGGCCCGCAAGCAACGACGCTCCCAGGCTGGGCCGACAAGCTCGCCACCGACTACGAGAGTTTTCTCGACTTCGCTAGCAACGGTTCCCTCCGCTCCAGTGTGCGTGTGCTCAAGCGCCCCGACCCGACTGCCCAAGTGGATCGCGGTTTCCTCGACAGCGCCTGGCAGGCCCCACGTCCCTCGTGTGATTACGTCGCCGCCGGCGGCATGGGTCGCATGGCGGGGGATGTTCTCACCGCGATCCAGAGCGAGTACTCGCAGGCATGGGGGACAGTTCCATTGTCGACCATCGATTACTTGATCCTGATCAGCTACGAGTGTGTGAGCTCCAACGCTTGCGCCCCCGGGCCGCGAGGGGCAGCACCGATCGTCATCTACCCGTATAACGCCAGCCTCGCATTCGGCGGCCGGATCGCGTTCACCATGTTCCGAGCCGAGGGCGACGAATGGCCTGGCGTGAACACGCCACCGCGGATCGAGTCCATCGTGCAGCACGAGCATCAGCATCTGTTCTGCGCAGACCATGTCGCGGGAAGCGATGGGCCGGCAGGGAGCGGTTGCGGTGAAATCCCGACGAGTGTCACCTGGACGAACTACGGACATTACTCGGGCTTCACCGGCAAGGGTCCGAACGCGTCGAATGGCCCGCTTCCGCCCGACGAGGGCTTTGTCCCTTATCACCCGGAGGAATTGGAACGCCTCGGCTGGCTGCGACAGGTCTCCTACGGACCGGTCGTGAGTCGGCAGACGATCCGAATCCCGCCTCTTCGCGATCGGAACGCGCCGTACAACGCCGTCAACATCTGGGTGGCACCACCGGAAGGCGGATACAAGGGCGAGCGGTTCGTTCTCGTCAACTACCAACCTCGAGATCAGCCCGGTGATTTCGACCGGAAGTTCGGCGCAGCGGGGCTGCTCATCTGGCACGCGCGCGGCGTGTGGCGCCTCGAAAGTGCGGTGGGAAGAGTCCATCCGCCGCGGCGCAAAGGCCCGATGATCGACACGCCGGTGAAGGCCGACCCCACGACTTGGCTGAGTCCTTTGGAGGCGGATCCATGTCACCGCGGCTCCCCGGAAGATTTTTGGGGCCCTGGGACTCCGCTCGGGAAGACCGAGTTCTCTTGCGCCACGAATCCCAATACCAATCGTTTCTCCGATAGCTTCACGACTCAGGCCGTCTCCACCGGGATCAGCTTCGAGAACATTCGCTACGAGCCGGGGGGTCGAACGATCCTGCTCGAGGTCACATCGAACGCTCTACAACAGGATCTCGTAGTCCCCGATGGCGGAGAATTCGTCGCTCGGGGGGAGATCCTCGACATCACATGGAGCGGCGCGCGGCACTGTGCATCGGTCGTGGATCTCTACCTCTCGAATCGCCTGGGGGAAAACTTCGCGCCGCTGGCCAAGAAACTGGAAAACCGCGGTGTCTTCGACCTCGTCATCGGTGCCGGATGGCCTCTCGGCAGCGATTACCGCGTGAAGCTGGACAGCTACGACGCCAATGGGAAGATGTTCAAGTCCGATCGCTCCACGAGCGGCTTCACGGTGTGGGACATCGCGAACGTGGCGGTGCCGAGCGTCACGGCGCAGGATTGCGATCTGGGCCTCGAATTCGACTGGACGACGTCGATCGCCACGACGGGCTACGACACGATCGAGCTCATCCGCCCAGGCCGAACCGTGCCGGAGACTTTCGTTGGCGCCGGAGAGGGAACCGCGCATTCGCTGGTCTTGCAGTTGCCGTGTGAGCCGGGCCTATGGCAGTACCGCGTGAGCAGTGCGGCATGTGTTCCCGAACCCTGTCCCAGCGCTCGATCGAGCCGCGCCAGAACATCGTTCCGATCGCTGTCGATCGGCCCCGAGAGCTGCGGCTGCAAGGAGGAAGCATCCGAAGCGCGTGACCGGCGCGGCCTCCCCCTGGCGCCAGGGTTGCAGCCCAACCTGCCGAACCCGTTCAACCCGTCCACCCGTGTGCAGTTCGCTGTCACCAGCCGTGGTCCCGTTCGTGTTGCCGTCTTCGATGTCGCCGGGCGCTGGATTCGCGACTTGGCGCGCGGCGACTACGCGCCGGGAATTCACCATGTGCAGTGGGATGGGACGGATGCCCAGGGGCGCCCGGTGTCCTCTGGGGTCTATCACTGCCAGGCGGTGATCGGGGCCGAGACTTTTTCGCGCAAGATGGTGCTCACGCGCTGAAATCGCGCTAGAATGCGAGCGCTCCCCAATCGTCCGTCTCCCCGGAGGTGCTTCGCATGCCGTGCCAGCGGGAAACCTGCGAGCTCGTCGCCACACACAGGAAGCGGAGCATCTCGCGCTGGCGCCATCTTTCGCGCGAGGTGGCGCTTCTCGGCGCGTTCTTGGCCGCCGGGGCTTGGCCGTCCCGAGTCGTGCATGCCGACACGGCGGCGCGCCGGCCGATGACCGTCGAGGATCTGTGGGCAGTGAAGCGCGTCGGTGCTCCGGCAGTTTCCCCCGATGGTCGATGGGTGGCGTTCACCGTCACCAGCTATTCGATGGAAAACAACAAAGGCCAGGGCGATCTCTGGCTGCTCGACACGACGCAGAAGGCAGAGCCGCGGCGTCTCACGACCAATGAGGGTCCCGATTCGAGCCCGCGCTGGAGCCCGGATGGCAAGCGGCTGGCCTACGTGTCGAAAAGGGGCGAGGACCCGGCGCAGCTCTATTTGCTTTCCATGAGCGGCGGCGAGCCGGAGCGCGTGACCGAACTGCCTGTCGCCGTGTCCGATCCGCGCTGGTTCTCGGACGGGAAGCGTCTGGTCTTTCTCGCTTCCACGTGGCCGGACTTGAACGACGACTTCGCCGCGGTGAGGAAGCGGCTGGACGAACAGAAGCAGGACAAGACACGGGCGCAGCGCAGCGAGAGCCGCTTGTGGCGCTACTGGGATCATCCGTTGACGGACGGCACGATACCCCACATCTTCGTCATCGATCTGGAGTCGCGCAAGATCACGGATCTCCTGTCCGGTTCGGCGCGACAAATGGATCTCGACGATCCCGCCGGCACGTGGGACATCGCGCCGGACGGCAGCGAGATCGCATTCAGCGCCAATGTCACCGAAGCACCGCACCGCACCCTGGACGTGGATGTTCTCGTCGTATCGACTTCGGGCGGCGAGGCGCGCCGTTTGACCGCGGACAACCCCGCCGACGATGTGCGGCCGCGCTATACGCCCGACGGCCGCTTCATCGTCTTCGGGCGCGCGCGCCGGCCGGAGATCGATCCGGACTTCACGCACTTGGCGAGCTACGAACGCAAGACGGGCACGATTCGTATGCTCAGCCCAGGATGGGACGCGCAACCGAGCGGCTGGACCTGTGGACTCGATGGCAAGACATTGTATTTCCATTCCGTGTCACAGGGCCGGTCGAACCTGTATGCGCTCGGCATCGGCGGCGGGACGCCCCGGTTGCTCGTGCGCGGCGGCAACACAGGCAACGTCGCCGTCGCACCCGGAGGCAAGCTGTACTTCACCTACGACACGCTGACACAGCCGGCTGAAATCTGGAGCGCCAAGTCGGATGGCAGCGGAGCGCAGGCTCTCACGAGCTTCAACGCCGAGCTCATGGCGTCGCTCGAGCTCGGCAGCGTGCGCGACGTGACGTTCGCTGGCGCCGGTGGAGATCCGGTGCAGATGTTCGTCGTCCTGCCGCCAAACGCCGTCAATGGGACTCCGTTGCCGCTGCTGCAAGTGATTCATGGCGGGCCGCACGGCAGCTGGCTCGATCAATTTCACTATCGTTGGAATGCGGCGTTGCTGGCATCGCGGGGGTTCCTGGTCGCGCTGGTCAACTTCCACGGCTCGACCGGCTCGGGGCAAGCGTTTTGCGAATCGATCCTGGGTGCGCATGGCGACAAACCTTTCACCGACATCATGCAGTCGACCGATTGGCTGATCGCGCAGGGCCTGGTCGATTCGACACGCATGGCGGCGGCGGGGGGATCCTATGGCGGCTACCTCGTGGATTGGATTCTAGGTCATTCGGATCGATTCAAAGCGCTCGTGAGTCATGCAGGTGTCTACGATCTCATGGGGCAATTCGCGTCCGACTCGCATTGGGGCCGCGCCAACAATTATGGCGCCCTCCCCTGGGAGGATCCGCAGCGAATCGATCTTTGGTCGCCGAATCAGTATGCGGCCAACTTCCGCACGCCGACGCTCGTGCTCCACGGCGAGAAGGACTATCGCGTTCCCGTCACCCAGGGCATCGAGCTCTATGGTGTGCTGACCGCCAAAGGAGTGCCTGCGCGCCTGGTCGTCTTTCCTGACGAGAACCATTGGATCGTGAAGCCGCAGGCCAGCCGGCTGTGGCACCAGGAGCTCTTTGCCTGGGTCGAGAAGCACACCGGCGTGGCGCCATCGGGCGCGAGCGCCAACCCTGCCGGAGCGGCGCCGCAGAACTGAGCTCGCCCACCCACCACCTCGTTCGTGCCGGGTGCGGCCGAGGCACAGTCACAGCGCCAGAACCATGGCCGGCGTGGGAACGGGAGGCACGGTGATGGGCGTCGGGCAGTTCCTGCGTCAGATGCATCCCGGCGTGCGCATTCATCCGATGGAACCGGCGACTTCACCCACTTTGCGCACGGGCTGCGTCGGCAAGCACCGCATCCCAGGCGTTTCGGACGAGTTCGTGCCTCCCATCGTGAATCTGAATTGCCTGGACGAAGTGATCGATGTCGACGATGGCGACGCCATCCGCATGGCGCAGAAGTTGGCCTCCGAACTCGGCTTGGCGGTTGGGATCTCCTCCGGCGCCAATTTTCTCGCGGCTTTGCAAGTGCTCGAGGCGCGCGTTGGCGAGGGCGTCGTAGCGACTGTGTTTCCCGACGACAGCAAGAAGTACCTGAGCACGGCGCTCTTGCGCGAAGAACCGATGCGTGAGGAACAACGGTCGCAGCACGTACGGCTCGAAGGGTTCCAAGCCCTCAAACGCGTGTGCCACACCTGCTGCGATCCGCTCGAGTGCCTCGACGGCCTGCCGCCGGACTTCATGGCAGCCGAAGCGGCTCTGCCGCACTGCCCACGCCACCGCCCGGGGCCACCTTGAATCGAACGCGTCGTCCCGGCATTCAGTCGCCGCGCGACGTGCGGTGAGACTGAAACGCGGCGCAGCCCAGCCCGGGGCGCGGTTCCGCAGGGCGGCGGCTTCTCGAATGGTGCCAGAGGACCTATATTCCGAGTGAATGGAGGTCCCAATGGCGCTCACGCCACACAACGCCTTCGAAATGGCGCAGGCCCGATTCGACCATGTCGCGAAGCTCTTGCAGCTCGATGCGGCGACCTGTGAGCTCTTGCGTCAGCCGCTGCGTGAATACTCCTTCGCCATCCCCGTCCACATGGATGACGGACATTCGCGCGTGTTCCGCGGTTTCCGTGTGCAGCACAACGATGCACGCGGCCCGTCCAAAGGCGGGATTCGCTTTCACCCGCTGGAAACGCTCGATACTGTGCGCGCGCTGGCCATGTGGATGACCTGGAAATGCGCCGTGGTGGACATCCCACTCGGCGGTGCCAAGGGTGGCGTGATCTGCGACCCGCATCAATTGAGTCTGCGGGAGCAGGAGCAGATCTGCCGCGGTTGGGTGCGCCAAGTCGCACGCAATGTCGGGCCCACGGCCGATATCCCGGCGCCCGACGTCATGACCTCGGCCCAGCACATGCTCTGGATGCTGGACGAGTTCGAAGTCATCCATGGCAGCCGTGCACCTGGGTTCATCACCGGCAAGCCCGTGGGCATGGGAGGCTCGATGGGGCGGGTCGAAGCCACCGGCTTCGGCGTCGTGTTCACGTTACGCGAGGCGCTCAAGGAGCGGGGAATTCGCGCAGCGGACACCACGGCCAGCGTCCAAGGTTTCGGCAATGTCGCCCAGCATGCGATCCGCCTCTACCATCAGATCGGCGGCCGGACCTTGTGCGTCTCGGCTTGGGACCAGACCGATCAGACCGCCTATGCATTCCGCAAGCGCGACGGCATCGATCTCGACCAACTGCTGTCGATCACCGACCGCTTCGGCGGCATCGACAAGGGCAAGGCGCGTGACCTGGGCTACGACGTGCTCCCCGGCGACGCGTGGATCGAGCAGGACGTGGACATCCTCCTGCCGGCGGCGCTCGAGAACCAGATCAACGAGGAGACCATGGAACGGATCGGAGCCGGGGTGAAGATCATCGCCGAGGGCGCCAATGGTCCCACCACACCGGTGGCGGACGAAACCATCGCGCGCCGCGGCATCTTCGTTATTCCCGACTTCCTCGCCAACGCCGGCGGCGTGACCGCGAGTTATTTCGAGCAAGTGCAGAGCAACTCGAACTACTATTGGACGCGCGACGACGTGCTCGGGCGCCTCGATATCAAGATGACCGCGGCTTACGTCGCGGTGAGCGAGCTGGCGCAGAAGCGCAAGCTCAGCATGCGCGACGCCGCGTACGTCATCGCCGTGGATCGCGTGGCACGCGCGTGCAAGGATCGAGGCTGGGTCTGAGCCGGAGCGTGGCGATGAGCGTGGGCGGTTTCGGCAAACAGGAACTCGCTGCGTTCGATCGCGCCTTCTTCGATCCGCGCCAGCGCTTCACACGCATCGGCGACGGCGAGCTCGGCGGCAAAGCACGCGGCCTGCTCTTCGCCGCCGACCTTCTCGCACGCGAGTCCCAGCTCCTCGTGGATCCGAACGTCGTCGTCGACGTGCCCGCGTCGACGGTGATCACTACGGACCTGTTCGATCGCTTCATGCAGGCGAATGGTCTGTACGACGTGGCGCTTTCCGACAGTGCCGACGATCGCATCGCACATGCGTTTCAGAAGGGCGATCTGCCCGTGGAGCTGGTGGGCGACCTGCGCGCGCTGGTCGAACAGGTGACGACGCCGCTCGCGGTGCGGTCGTCCAGTTTGCTGGAAGATGCACTGTTCCGGCCTTTCGCCGGCGTCTATCAAACGAAGATGATCCCCAACAACCAGAGCGACGCCGGCGACCGCTTCACCAAGTTGGTCGAAGCCCTCAAGTTCGTCTATGCTTCGATGTTCGCGCGCGGAGCGAAGAACTACCTGCAAGCGAGCGGCAAGACGCCACGGGACGAAAAAATGGCGGTCGTCATTCAAGAGGTCATCGGCACGCGTCACGACAGCCGATTCTACCCGGACGTGTCGGGCGTGGCGAAATCATTCAACTTCTACCCCACCGGGAACGCGCGGCCGGAGGAAGGCGTCGTGCACTTGGCTCTAGGGCTCGGCAAGACCATCGTCGATGGCGGCGTGAGCTGGACGCATTCGCCGGCGCACCCGCGGGCTCCGGCTCCGTTCGCTTCCGTGCGCGACATGCTCGATCATTCGCAGCTCGAGTTCTGGGTGGTTCACATGGGCAAGCCCGCGGCATTCGACCCCATCGCCGAGACCGAGTATCTCGCCAAGCACGATCTGGGCGCCGCCGAATACGACGGCACCTTGCGCTACACCTGCTCGACCTACGATGCCGCCGCCGATCGCATCGTTCCGGGCACCGGAACGCGCGGAGCGCGCATCCTGAACTTCGCGCCGATGCTGGATCTCGAGGAGATCGCGCTCAATCCGGTCATCCGCGCACTCCTCGATTTGTTCGCGCGCGAGCTCGCTTCTCCGGTCGAGATCGAGTTCGCCGTCGCACTCGGGCCGGGGCCACGCGCGCGGCTGGGGTTCCTCCAGGTCCGGCCCATGGTGGTGTCGGAGGACGTCGTCCAGCTCGACGAGTCCGAGCTGCAGCAACCGGGCCTGCTGCTCTTTTCCGACAACGTCATGGGCAACGGCAGCAGCGACTCGATCCAGGACATCGTCTTCGTCAAACCCAAGACGTTCGACAAGGGGAGAACCCGACAGATCGCCGGTGAGGTCGACCAGTTCAACCGCACGCTTCTCGATGCCGGCACGCCCTACCTGCTTCTGGGCTTCGGTCGCTGGGGCAGCGCCGACCCGTTCCTCGGCATCCCGGTGGAGTGGGGACAGATTTGCGGCGCCAGCGCCATCGTCGAGAGCACATTGCCCGAGATGAACGTCGATCCCAGCCAGGGGTCACACTTCTTCCACAACATGTCGAGCTTTCGCGTCAGCTACTTCGCCATGCACCATGCACAGCGCGACATCGATTGGGAATGGCTGGAGCGCCAGGAACAGGTCGGCGAAACCGAGCACGTCCGCCACGTGCGTGCGCCGAAGCCTCTGCGGCTGAAGGTGGACGGTCGGTCGCGCCGGGGCGCCATCTGGTACGCGCCCGCGAACTCGTGAGGGACATCGGATGGAACCCATGGACCACTCGATCGAGAACCTCATCCATTCGCTGCGTGAGCGCGCCAAGGAACTCAACTGTCTCTACCGGGTGGACGAGATCCTCGGCCAGGCCGATGCGGATTTGAACCGGGTCGCGGACCAGCTCATCGAGGCAATCCCTCCCGGCTGGCAGTATCCTGAAATCTGCCGCGCGCGGCTCGTCATTGGCGGGGCCGTGCACGCGCCGCCTGGCTTCGTTCCCACGCCCTGGATGCAATCGGCGCCGATCCTGGCCCTCGGCGAGCCCGTCGGTGAGCTTGCGGTCTATTACCTGCAGGAGAAAGCGGCGAGCGACGAAGGACCCTTCCTGCGCGAAGAACGCAAGCTCATCCACGCGATCGCGGACCGGATCGGCCTGTTCGTGGTGCAACAGCGCGCGCGGGGCGCGCACCAGAGCCTCGAGGACGCAATGCAAGAGATCGCGGCGCACGAGCGCGCGGAGTGGACGGTCGTCATC
>Ga0075428_100004692_pt1 | contig 15132 bp, 13 predicted proteins | sample RhiMetdeltSRZDD2_FD_75291 | JGI IMG/M metagenome (GOLD analysis project Ga0075428, IMG submission 75291) | Populus rhizosphere microbial communities from Tennessee, USA - Rhizosphere MetaG P. deltoides SRZDD2 | ecosystem: Host-associated > Plants > Roots > Rhizosphere > Soil | place: USA... | reverse complement strand
ATCGCCAACATCAGCGCCTACTCGCACGGGCTGATGGGCTACCACACGCCCAACATCGATAGGATCGCCCGCGAGGGCATCATGTTCCTCCACTACTACGGCGAACAGTCTTGCACCGCCGGCCGTGCGGCGTTCCTTACCGGTCAGCACGGCCTGCGCACCGGGCTCACCAAGGTCGGCTTCCCGGGCGCACCGATGGGCATGAGCCAGCTTGATCCAAGCATCGGCGGCTTGCTCAAGAATCTCGGTTACGCCACGGGGCAGTTCGGCAAGAACCATGTCGGCGACCGCAACGACACGCTGCCGACGGTCAACGGCTTCGACGAGTTCTTCGGCAACCTCTACCACCTCAACGCCGAAGAGGAGCCGGAGCTGCCGGACTATCCCAAGGATCCGAATTACCGTGCCAAGTTCGGGCCGCGCGGCGTGCTGAGATGCAAGGCCAGCGACCGTGACGACCCCACTGTCGATCCGCGCTTCGGCAAGGTCGGCAGGCAAACGATCGAAGATACGGGTGCGCTTACCAAGAAGCGCATGGAGACCATCGACGACGAAACGTCGGCGGCAGCCATCGACTACATGAAGCGCCAGCAGGCGGCTGGCAAGCCGTTCTTCTGTTGGTTCAACTCGACGCGCATGCATCTACGAACGCATGTGCGGCCGGAGCATCGCGGCCGCTACACGCGCGGCGACAGCGAGTATGTCGATGGCATGATAGAGCACGACAACCACGTCGGCCGCCTGCTCGGGGCGCTCGACGACATGGGCATCGCCAGCAACACTATCGTCATCTACACCACCGCGGGCCGCACATGAACACCTGGCCCGACGGGGCCATGACCTGGTTCCGTTCCGAGAAAAACACGAACTGGGAGGGTGCTTTCCGCGTTCCCTGCCTGGTGCGGTGGCCGGGTGTGACCCGCCCCGGCACCATCACCAACGAGCTGATGAGCCACAACGACTGGGTTCCCACGCTCTGTGCGGTTGCCGGCGAGCCGGACATCGTCAACAAGCTGAAAGCCGGTTACACGGCCAACGGCATCGACTACAGGGTCCACCTGGACGGCTATGACCAGTCCGCGTTCCTGCGCGGCGTCAGCGGCACGGCTGCAGAGAACAACGGTGTGAAGAGCGCCCGCGACAAGTTCTTCTACACCGACGACGACGGCCAACTGGTGGCCATGCGCTGGGGCGACTACAAGTACGTCTTCTCCGAGCAGCGCAAGGAAGGCACGATGGGCGTGTGGGCCGAGCCGTTCACGACGCTTCGGCTGCAGAAGATCTTCAACCTGTTCCAGGACCCATTCGAGCGCGCGGACATCACGTCCAACACCTTCTGGGACTGGAACATCAACCATGTCGGCGCCGCCTACGGTATGATGGACGAGGTTTTCAAGTTCGCGGCGACATTCAAGGATTTCCCGCCGCGCTCGTTCCCGCCGAGCTTCAACCCGGCGACGGTCATGGAAGAGACGCTCAGCGACCTCAAGAGAAGGGGTGCCGTAGGCAGGGCGTTGCGCTGAGGGAAGCGAGGCGAAGCGCATTCTTGAGTGATTTTGAGGACGATGGAGATGGCCGTGGCAAGCGTGTTCCTGTCCCATAGCACACGGGATGCGAAGCGACGGCGCCGTTCGATCCCGCGCGTGCCCAGCAGACCGTTCATGTAGTGGTCGACCCGTCCGCTCGCGGCGGCTTGAAGCGCCCTCTGGGACACTCTGTCACTTCAGAGGCGTTGCCGCTCAATCATTGTTGCTCCTGCACGAGTACGTGAAGGAATGGGCTTGGCCGACTTGTCCGGGCCGGCGGCAGGAGTGAACACCGTTTATCATTGCCGGACGCTCATCCGCGGGCTCCCACGCGGCCTCCCCCGCCGCGGGCTATCGCAGGCGCGACGGCGGGTGTATAAGCCGCCGCCAACCTCACCCAGCAGCGTGGCCGATTCGAGAAGCCGCCGCCAAATGGCACAAGCAGCAGCCGCCCACGCCGCCGAGAACGGGCACACCGACAAGCAGTTCTGGGCCCTGGCGCTTGGGTCGATCGGCGTCGTTTACGGCGATATCGGCACCAGCCCTCTCTATGCGCTTCGCGAGGCGGTCCAGGCTGCCAAGGACCATGGCGCGTCGGGGCCGGACGCCGTGCTCGGCATCCTGTCGTTGATGACCTGGACGCTGCTGCTCATCGTCACGCTCAAGTATGTGATCGTGCTGCTCAACGCCGACAACAAGGGCGAGGGCGGCACCTTTGCGCTGATGGCGCTTGGCCAATCGGTGGCCAGCCGCAGCGCGCCGCTGATCCTGGTGTTCGGCGTGGTCGGCGCCGCTTTCTTTTATGGCGATGCGGTGATCACCCCGGCCATCTCGGTGCTGTCGGCGGTGGAAGGGCTGAAGCTCGTCGCCCCGGGGATGAAGGATGCGGTCCTGCCGGTCACGGTGATCATCCTCATGGCCCTGTTCGCCGCACAATCGCGAGGCACCGCTGCCGTTGCCCAGTTTTTCGGGCCGGTCATGCTGGTTTGGTTCGTCGTCCTCGCCATCGGCGGCCTCATTCACCTCATCGACGACCCCAGGGTGTTTCTGGCGCTCAATCCAGTGCTTGCCATTCAGTTCGTCGTCTCCCACGGCGTCATCGGCCTTGCCGTCATGGGTCTCGTCTTCCTGGTGGCGACGGGTGCGGAGGCGCTCTACGCCGACCTCGGCCATTTCGGGCGTAAGCCCATCCAGTTCGCCTGGCTCGCCATCGTGCAGCCGGCCCTCATGCTCAACTATTTCGGTCAGGGAGCGCTGCTGCTCGCCAACCCGGACGCGATCGAGAACCCCTTCTATCGGCTCTACCCGGCCTGGGCGCTGATCCCGATGGTGGTGTTGGCGACGATGGCCACCGTCATTGCCAGCCAGGCCGTCATCACCGGCGCCTTCTCGTTCACGCGCCAAGCCATTCAGCTGGGGCTGCTGCCGCGCCTGCAGATCCGCCACACCTCGGAGAGCGTCGCCGGCCAGATCTATCTGCCGCGCGTCAATCAGCTGCTGTTCGTCGGCGTGCTGCTGGTGACGTTGATCTTCCGCAGCTCGAGCGATCTGGCGGCCGCCTATGGCCTCTCCGTCACGGCCACCATGGTGATCGATAGCCTGATGGCATTCTTCGTGGTGTGGCGCTGCTGGGGGTGGCCGGTATGGAAGGTGGCGGCGCTGATGGTACCGCTGCTGCTGATCGAGCAGGCTTTCCTGGCCGCCAACATCCTGAAGATCCCCGAGGGCGGCTGGATGCCGCTGCTGGTGGCGGGGACGATCAGCCTCGTGGTTCTGACATGGGTGCGCGGCTCGCGCAGTCTCGCCAAGGCGACGCGCAAGAACGAGGCGGAGCTCGAGTGGCTGGTGCGCAAGCTCGATGCCAAGCCGCCGCATCGTGTGCCGGGAACGGCGGTGTTCCTGACCGGCGATCCCAACTCGGCGCCGACCTCCCTGATGCACAATCTCAAGCACAACCGCGTGCTGCACGAGCGCAACATTATCCTGACCATCAAGACCGAGGACACACCCCGCGTGCAGCGTCACGAACGCATCCAGATCGACCGCGTGGCCGATACCTTCATCCGCGTCATCGCACACTATGGCTTCATGGAGACACCGAGCGTACCCAAGATTCTCGAGCATTGCCGGCGCAAGGACCTCAACATCGATATTGCCGCCACCTCGTTCTTCCTTTCGCGGCGCTCGCTCAAGACCACCATGAAGTCGGAGATGCCGCGCTGGCAGGAGCGCCTCTTCATCTGGCTGGCGGGGCGAGCGGAGGATGCGACCGAATATTTCCGCATTCCCAGCGACCGCGTGGTCGAGGTCGGGACGCAGGTCATGGTGTAAGTCAAGCTATGAGTCTTGGACGCGGTCTCTGGGCGCGCTTGCGCCCGGAGCCGGATCGCCAGCAACCAGCGCACGGATGCCCCACCGGCCTCCTCACAACATCAGCGTCACGTTCTCATCCTGATTGACGCTGATCTCTGACCCCGATCGCTGCACCACCTTGGTTCGGTTTTCTCCTCGTGTTACTCTGCCATACAGCAGCATTGCATCTTGGATAGCGCCCAGATCTTCACTGGTCTTATGGCGCCTGGCGGTAATAAGGCATTGCAGGTCGCGTGGATCAAATGGTCGCGCCGGCGCTGTCGATTGGCTAAATTCGATAGGGAGTCTCATAATGCGCGCCGCGATGTCAGTAGCTATTGCCTCTCATTTCGCTTTGATGCAGCCGGCACCGACACAGGCTGACGTTACAGTACGTGCCGTTATGCATTCCGATCTGAAAATTCTCGATCCCGTCTGGACGTCGGCCACAATCACTCGTTTGCACGGCTACATGGTGTATGACACGCTCTTTGCAATGAACGAAATCGGTGAGATCAAGCCACAGATGGTGGAGCACTATGAGGTCAGCGCAGAGGGTCGCGTCTTCACGTTCACACTTCGCGATGGACTCGTTTGGCATGACGGACAAGAAGTAACATCTGAGGACTGTGTCGCTTCGCTAAAGCGCTGGATTGCCCGCGATGTCACCGTATTCTCTAGCTTCGTCGATAGCTTTGAGGTGCATAACACAAAGACATTCTCGCTACGGCTCAAAGAGCCGACGGCGTTGGTTCTGGCGGCTCTATGCAAATCCGCCGGTATCGTTCCATTCATGATGCCAAAGCGCGTAGCGGAGACCGAAACCGGAAAACAGATTTCGGAAGTAATCGGCTCGGGACCATTCGTCTTCAAGATGGACGAGTGGAGACCTGGGGACAAGGTCGTTTACGCCAAGTTCAGTAAATACAAGCCACGCCGCGAACCACCCTCGGGTCTCGCCGGCGGCAAGGTGGTGAAAGTCGATCGCGTCGAATGGCGCCCGATTAGCGATCATCAACAGGCGATTAATGCTCTTCTCGCGGGAGACATCGACATTATCGAGGAGTCCCCACACGATTTATATCCGCTTCTCAAAGCCAGTCCAGACATCCAGCTCCTTAATCTTAACCACCTGGGCCTGCAGTACCTATTCCGCCCGAATTGGCTCGCCAAGCCATTTGACAACCCCGAGATCAGGTAGGCGTTATGGTATGCATTCAATCAAGAGGATTTTCTGAAGGCTGCCATTGGTGACGCAAACTACTACAAGGTTTGCAAGTCCTTTTTATTTGCGGAACAGTCTTCGCGTCAGAGTCGACTGCCGATGACTTCCTTACCTCGGATTTCGCAAAGGCGCGCGCACTGCTTAACAAAGCCGGATACGACGGCACCCCAATCATCCTCTTGCATTCCACGGATGTGAACGTCCTCACAAATCTAGCGCCCGTGGCCAAACAGCTCATGGAAAGGGCCGGACTCAAGGTCGACATGCAGTCGATGGACTGGCAATCTTTGGTGGCGCGCCGCGCCAGGAAGGAAGCTCCCAATGCTGGCGGCTGGCATGCGTTTCTCACCGCAACGTTCGGCATCGAGCTTCTCGATCCGGCAATCGCGAATTGGCTCGCGTCGAGTTGCGATAAGGCGTTACCTGGGTGGCCGTGCGATATCGAACTCGAGAGGCTACGCGGGCAATTTGCGCGAGAGACAGACCCCGGGGCGCAGAAAGCTGTCGCCGACGCGGTCCAGAGTCGCGCGACGCAGGTCACTCCCTATGTACCGCTTGGTCAATGGCACTCTCTTCTCGCTGCACGCAAGAACATAGTTGGCTTACTGATTGCACCAGCTTCCGTGTTCTGGAATGTAGAGAAGCGCTGAGTCGCAATGTTTCGGCGCCGAGCGGGGGAAAGGATTGCTCATCTGTCAGAGGAATCGCTCAGCACTTTTGGGGCACTTTGACCAGGCGAAATGGCATGGACAACGTGTGGCGTCCATGCAAGATTTCTCCGCACTGATGGCGGGCTCGTCGAACGCACCCGGTCAGACCTGACTTTGAGTACATTTTTTGGCCTATTTGTGAGCTCTTGTGCGTCCGATGCAGCGACTCCAGATTGAGCGACAAGGACATTTGCTCAGTTGGAGTCCCACATGCCTCTTCCCCACTCCTCGGATATCCCGACGAACGAAGTTCCGGCCCATGACGTCGTCCTGGCGTCGGCCAACGACAATACCGACCCAAACACACAACGTAGGCACGTTCGGCAGATTGACCTAGGCTCTGGCAGTGCTCAGGCAATCTCCGATCTGCTTCGCGGATATGACGAGCGTTGTCTGTCGGGTTTTCGGCTGATCCACGGTTCACGGCAAGTCGCTCGGCTTCTCTTCCAGAACGCATCTCAGGAAGCTCGTGAAAGCTTCGCGGAATTCGCGTTTGGCGCTCTTGACGTTCTGATCGTGCGCGACCTCGTGGCCATATCACCAAACCTCGAGCCCACACCCAATGATCGCGAACCGTCAGCCCAAGCTCGCATATTGGCGCTAAGCAATGCCGGCCTGGCGCTCGCGTGCGGGCAGCTGCCGGTGGCGGTCAGCAACGAGAACCACGGACGGTACGACCGCCATGTGCGCCCCACGACAGGACTTGCGCACGTGAAAAGCAGCACTGGCGGCGCTGAGTTGGGTCCGCTTACGGAGCACAGCTTCCGCAACCACGGCAACCACGGACAGGTCTCACCGCAACTCGACTCGATCTGCCTCGTCGGAGTGCGAAACGATGGCGCCGAACCCACCGGTTTCGCTGCCTTGGGTGACGTTCTCCCTCACATACCGGCCGAGTCCATCGCCGCACTCCACCAACCCGTCTTCGGAATGGACCCGCCGGACTCGAGCGAGGCGCGCGGAACTGTCTGGAATGTTCCGATTTTGTACCGGCGGCACGGACGCGTGGAGTGCGCCTACCGATCGGACAAGGTCCATGCTCCCGACAATATCGAGGGCCGGCGTGCTCTCCAGGACCTGAACAGCGCGATAGCCAAAGCCGCCAGATCCGTCGTCCTTCTGCCCGGAACTGCTTGGCTTGCCCGGAATCCCCGGTGTTTCCACTGGAGAGACAATGTGAGAGACAATGGTCGCTGGCTTGTGCGGGGATTCGGTCTGGCCCCTTACAGCCCCGCGGTCTTCCCGGACCATGATCGTCCCGATCTGATACAATATTGAGGCAAGTGTCATGGCAAATCTCTATCTAAATGACACCTACCTCAGCAGGGCCTCATTAAAGGTGGTCCAAGTGTGCCCGCAACCCGATGGAAGCACTGCCTTTGCGCTTGCTGACAATATTGGGCGGCCTCAGGGTGGCGGTCAACCGGCCGACACATGCTCGTTCTTTCACGGCAATACACGGTTTGAAGTACGGCGAACGTATAAAGAAACTGAACGGCCGTTCCGTATCCTCTATGAATATCTATTATACACACATGCCCCCGTCGCTATAGGGGATGTAATTGATTTCCACATCGATCACGAAAGGCGACTCAACCTCAGTCGCTGCCATACGCTCACCCACGTCCTAATGGCAGCCATTCGACGCAGAGTGGACGACTACGAAAGTCGCGGCGCAGAAATCCTCGAGGACGAACGTACTTGCCGCCTGTGGTTTGCCTCCGACGCGCCGTTATCTGAAGGCTCGCTGAAGGACATCGACCTTCTCGCTCGAGCGGCCATCACAGATAACCTGCCTGTCATGGCTGTCACTGAGCCGTCAATTGACACTGCGAAGTTCAAGTACGATGCCTGGCGGGTGGACCCAACGCTAGCGCTCAAGGGGAAGGTGCGTGTGATTGTCATCGGCGATAGCTGGGACGCGAATCCCTGCAGCGGCACCCACGTCCGATCGACCGGTGAGATTGGCGCCTTCATCATCCACAGCTTCGGTCACAATGCCCAACGCCAATGTTGGGAGTTGCGCGTCCGTACGAGCAGCACTTGGGACAAATGGTACACTGAGAGCCATGATTAATTTCCTGACCCGTCCGCATCTTCGGGCTACGTACAACGATTACGTGAAGGAGCTGGTCTCCCGCAAGAGCGTGTTCACTGACGACACGGGGATACGCCTAGCTCTAAACTACTGCGCCGCAACAATCAAGCGTTGCGCTCCAGGTCGTCGTACCTATTTTGACAACGCCGGTAATTTAATATCCGTGTCGCCCCACTTCAATACTGCCCATAACGCGGTATTTCTTTCGGCGCACGTAGATACGGTCGATGCCAACCCAGCCGAATGGCGATCCGTCTCCAATCCATTCCTGGCGGTCGAAACCGCTACTCATATTATTGGCCGTGGAGCAAACGATTGCAAAGCCGGGGTTGCGTTGATCTTGCTTTCCTGTCATTTAGCAGACGAACTGCCGCTCGACAATGTAGTGTTGCTCATTTCTTACCGGGAGGAGGGCAACGGAGCAAAGACCTCTATGCAGATTGGCTCGGATTTGGGCGGATCGGTTCCTCTTTCCGCGACAGGCAATGTGCTACTTTGCCTCGAAAACACAACAAAACTTGCCGACCCCTGCCCCTGCATCGATATTTACGATCGCGAACCGTGCAACGTTTTTATTTCTTTAGTCGATGAGGTTGCGAACGTCAGAGAATTCCTCCTGACTAATGCGCTTTGGAAGCCCGTTTTTATTGCGCCCCTCAGTGGCGTTCCAGAGGTCAAACCTCTGCGCTCATACTTGGGAACTAGTGGGCACTCCTCAACGATTGCTAACGCCGAGAACATGATTTGTAAGGCGATCCTACACAACAGCCTGTCCGCTCTCCATGGCGGAGATCCCGTGCAGACCTCCGTAATCGACAATCGTGTGCAGATCTATGACACTTCGAACCCGGGTCCTCACCGGGTCATACTGAACTACCGTGGCCTGACCGAGATTGAGACCCTGAAGAGCTCAATAGCTCACATTCGATATGAGGAATATCACCCCTTCCTATATGCGGCTGGTTCAGATCGACGTGAAGACCTCGAACGAAGTCCAATAAAAGCCCTTATACGCGCGATGACCAACGAGCATGTGGAGACCCGCTTTGTCGCTAACCCGGGTCGGTCAGACGCGTCCGCGATCTGGAATGCTACCGCTTTCAGGTCGAAGATTGATATTCTCACAATGGGACCCGGAACCCGCTCCCACATGGACGGGGGCATTTCTCGGAGGACCCATGGGCCAGACGAGGCATTTCACAAGCCGTCAGGACACATTGCCGTGCAATACATCTGCGACGTCGCAAAAGCATATCTAAACGGAGACACCTGATGGCTCCTGCCGGGCACCCCAATCCGCCTCTCCAAAACACGGTCGACCAAATACGACATAGCGGGGCCGCCCGGCGGTTTTCCGGTAAGGTCCGTGAGAACTTCGTCTTTCCCAATGGAAGAATGGCAATCGTGGTTACCGACCGCATATCCGTCTTCGACTACAAGATCGGTACCGTTCCCTATAAGGGGCAGGTCCTGAACCGATTGGCAGCTTGGTGGTTCGACAAGTTGAGCGATATCGGAGTGCCTCATCATCTGATATCTGTTCCTCATCCCAACGTGTCTGAGGTCAAGTATGCGGCTCCATTACCGGTAGAATTTGTGATGCGGGCGTACCTGACCGGTACCACCACGACGTCGTCATGGTTCGCCTACCGCAACCACGACCGCATGATCTGCGGGCTAGAAATGCCGCGGGGAAGGAAAAAGAACGAGCGGTTCCCAACACCAATTTGCACCCCGACCACCAAGGCAACCGTTGGCCATGACGTCAACCTCTCGGTTGTCAAGATCATACAGCGCAACCTGCTGACGGAGGACCTACTTGGGACCGCCCAAACCCTCGCATCGCGTATGTTCGCGGAGGGGCAGCGTGTGGCTGAGCAACGGGGACTCATGCTAGTCGACACGAAATATGAGTTTGGCATAACTGAGAATGGTGAGCTTCTCGTTATTGATGAAGTGCACACACCTGACTCGTCGCGCTACTGGCTTGCAGAGTCCTATCCACGCCGCATGTCGCTTGGGCAAGAGCCCGAAAGCCTCGACAAAGAGTTTGTTCGCCAGATGATCATCAACAACGGGTATGATGTAACATCCACTGAAGATCCGAGCAGATTTCTCACCGACGAGATGCGGACGGCTGCCGCGGAACGATATCTCCAGCTGTACGCACGCCTGACAGGCAATCCCCTCGAGCCAGCGCACACCGACATCACCGACGTTATTTCTGTCCTTGACTCCCTCGCTCGGAACTAGCGCGCCTCTCTGGTCACCTGAGGCATCACGGGCACCTGCCGACTAGGCCCGGTACCATATTGGGATAGAGGACGAAAAATCTGATCTCAACATCAACTGAACTCGCGTAGTCGAATGCAACCTGCAGGTCGCGGTCCGTTGCGATATTCCACAGCATCAAATACACAGTCGCATGTCGTCTGACTCGCTCTATGGTCATGTACATGATATCATTCTCAATATGGTGCGTGGGCGCTCTAGGTGGGATTGGTGTGCTGCGATCGAACACATGTATCATGACTTTCTTGAACAACTTGGATAGGGTCGAGATGTCGTGTCCATTATTTATGAATAGACCGTCAAGATAAAATCGTTTAGGGCACAAATCCATTTCAAAAACCAGCTTCTCCTTGCTAAGGCTTTGGAGCAATTTGCGCGCTAGTGATTCAATGGTGTGGCATCTCCATTCCAACCAATCGTAAAATGCTCTGGGTTCGGATGAGATGATTCGCCACTTTGGCAGGGCTCCATAAGCCGCCTTAAAGCCGCGCTGACAGTGCTGACAAAAGCAGAGAGCCTCGTCCTCGGTTATGCTGTGAACTCGCTCCGGACCGCCAGTAAGCCGGCGCTTTACAGGATATCTAAAGAACGGCAAGAAGAGGTTTACCTCCGGCGCTAGCGTATTGAGTTCCCCTAGCAGATCAATCAGCAAATCTTGGACGGCGGGATTTGATGGGCATACGAAAGTACCCTCTGGCTCGCCTTTTGCATTGATCATGCCCAGCGGCGTGGCCGCCATCATCCTGTCGTGCAATACGGGAATTCCGAAAAAGAGCTCGTGCCCGAGCTGTCTTGCGTACCTGGGCAACTCGAAGAACGCGTTCGTCGCGGCGCTCACGACATGACCAAATCGCTTGTCCTTTGTTGGGTAAAAAAAGCGCCCATGAATGTCCTTGATGTCTAAGAGAATGCCGCTGCCCCTGGGCAGCGTAGTCGATTGAGTTGTCATGGCAAAATCGCTGATGTCCTTATCGGCGATATGCTCTCGGTGCGCAGGCCACGCGAGGCCGTAACGTTTTCTTATGCTACTCGCCATCGATGAGCACTCTTATGTCAGCCCTATGCTGTGCCGCGAACGGGGTTAGCGCTACCATCGTCGCGCCCTCGTCGGCAACGACGCTGACCATATTGATTTGCAGCAAGTGGGTAATCGCCTCTCTAACTGGTCCTGGCGCGATGTTCAGTCGGTCCGCAATTACGTCAATGCTCAAATCCGCTGGCGCTTGGATTAGCGTCCGAAGGACCTTCGGTACGTTGCCATTGAAGTTCATTTCCGCTTTTAGATCCCTAAGACCATCGGGTTGCTTGTGACGGGTGGGCAACAGGGTATCCCTCGACTTTAACATGTCAGCCAGTTGCCTGCGGAAATGTTCGAGAGGAGTTTCATCGCGAAGAAGTGCGGCATCAATCTGCATGTGTCGCGCGAGAATTGGCAACGCTTTCCTAGGAATGCCCTTCAACAGCCATGTCCTCAGCGTTTTTGGCGACGGAAGTTCTTCGCTATTAGCCGTCCGCCTTTTCGCCTTCGTGAGAACCGAATTCGGTTCGCCAGTGGCCTCAAGCCACAACAGAACCTTAGCGGCTGCGCCCGGTTCTCGTTCTGAGCGCGGGCGGCCTCTCGCGGCCTTGGTTTTCGCTAACTTGCGTGGCATCGCCTTGTCATCCGCGATTGGACGTATCTGCGGAGATAGGCTCTTGCGATTTTGCAGCACGACCGCGGCCACAGTCTCCTTGCTGTGATCCTGGCCACGCTCCCTTTCCGGAGCGTCGTGCCGGCAATTCCTGTGATTTGTAGCTACGGTTTCCGCGCTCATGACCCGACTCCTTTCCCCAGGAAGTCGCCAAGCAATTTATGGTGCCCAACCGAGCAATTGACTTTGCGCAGTTCCGCTTGAATCCTGGTCGATCCTGATCTAGTCTGCGCAATGATTGTGCTCAGGCAAGCAAGAGATGGGCGACGAGATAGGGCAGACTACCAACTGGAACCGGGACGCCGCGGTCGCCCTTGCACTCAGGCTCAGGGCACTGAAGGCCGAGGGAAAAATCAAGTACGAGGAAGTGATAGAGGTGGGTGGTCTCAAGGGCCGTCACCTCACGAGTGATGACGCCGACAGAGCAACCCAACGAGCAAGAGAGCGCTTCACGCGTTGGTTGGCTGGTGTCGGAGCGGGTGACAAGTGGCAGTTGGTGGATCAGGACGAGTCCACGAAAATCGTGGACCACTTGCTACAGACCCAGCGCTGGATGCCAGATGTCTATGCTAAGAACCTAGATCGGCTCGTCCCTGACCCGATGTTTCATGGAATGGTTGTATTTCTCGGAATCACGCCGAGCACCATTTCTACGCTAAGCGATGACTACCCCGGTGTTTACACAATTTATCGGCACAGCCTCCGTTCTCCTGGGTGTGTCGTAATAGGACGCCTAGAAATTGTCCATGACAAAATTACCAGAGCGATCAAGACAGATGAGCAATACCATGTGACAGCCGACGATGGTAGGTTGGATCAAAAGTTTCATCTCAAAGGGTACCTGTTCCGCAGAAATAACAATATCAGAATTCTCTCGAAACACATTTCAACTGATGAGTTGCAGTCGATCTTTATCGATTCCACGCAACAGAAGGGCGGAACAGACCACGGCAGACAAATTGTGACAATGAGCGGCATTGTAACGGACCTGCAGGGCAAGACGCACTATTCGACAAGTATCCTTTTTGCTCGCGGTGCTCCAGATGCACTCAAGACAGTGGCATTAGATGATGCAGAAAACATACGGCCACATATTGCAATAGAACTCAAGCGGACCTTTTCTTTGGAGAAGGGTGACTATATAGCGAGGATATGAAAGCCGATCCGACCGGAAGCCTCCCGCGGACCGTTCAAGCGAAACGGCACCTGACACTCATCGAGGCTTGACCGTCGGAATGAGTTGCAGCTTGAACAACTCCAGCACCGCGTCGCTGCCGGGGCTATCCGGCGACGACGAGAGTGAACCGGCCGTCGTTTCAACGAACCGACACGATCGCACCGCCCGAAGCGGCGCTTACTCGAACGTCAAGGTCGACAACTCGAGCGGGCCGTCGTCGCCCCAAATATCAGGCGCTCGTGCAAGACCCGCTTTCTCGTTCTCAGCGCGTATGTACTCGCCGTGTCGGTTGAACAGGACGACACCTTTGAAGTCAGCCGGCAGCTGATTCCTGATGAGTGGAGGCCAATGGGTGCGCCAGTCGTAGCGCTGCGCGCTCGCCCTAGGGTCAGTCTTCGGCATGGCGGTCCTTGAACGCGAGGTCTTACAGCGTCTGTCAGGCTTGTGAAGTTTTTTGGGCGCCCGACGCGCGGTGGGCCGTCGTGCGCGCTTCCGGTCCCGGAGGCCAAGCCCGGCCAAGAAATAGTAAGGGATTTCAACGATCTGGACTACCGTTCATGTTAAAGATTGCCTGATGGCTGCCGATGATTGTGGCGCCGATGACGCCGGCCGGCAGGCGTCGGCCATCCTCAATGGGGGAAACCGCGGGAGGGGAGGATACGACGGTGCCGCATGCTGGCGCTATGGGGATTTGAGTGCAGCGGGCGACGCGACCGGAGGGGAGGTTGATCGGGTACAGCGGAAAGCGATCGGGCTGCGACACTGCGGCGAGCTGTTCGGGCAGTGTGGGAAGCTCGTGATCGAAGCGGCGCAATGGCGAGTGAGAGGCGGAGTTTGGCTTGTGCCAAGCCCGACGGTGGACGGTACTGAACCAGCGACCCACAGCAGCATCTTTGCGGCGATACGGTGCGATGACAGTCACGATGATGGTCATGATGTGTCGATCCTGATCGCCACATCCGGTGTGCTCGGTCGACGGCGCGGCGTGACCCCGCGCTCGGCGGAAGCGGTTCCAGCAGAAGGCCAACGGATCATCGTCTCTCGCTGGATGGGGGCGCCCACTCGTGTGTTGTCCACAGTGCCACTGCGGGCGCCCGCCTTGCGGCATGTTTCCGACAGATTCGGCGCGCGTCATGGCAGCCCCAACATCACGAACCTTCGGCTGCCAGGGAGGCTATCGATGTCGCATATCGAGGACCGCCGCAAGCCAGCAACGACCCCACTCTCCAGACGCCACATCGTCCAGGCTCTCGGCGCCGGCGCAGGCGCACTCGCTCTGGGGGCAGCTTCCGCGCGCGCTCAGGCCCCGGCGGGCCCGGCCGCACCGCCGAGTACGGTCACAACGCCGCCGCGCGATTTCGGACCCAACGGCGCGCCCAACACCTATTTCTGGGACCCCGATGTCATCGCCGTGGACCCGAGCTTCAACGGCCTGGCGCAGCCGAATGCGCCCATCCAGCGGCTATGGACCGGGGCGCTGTGGTCCGAGGGCCCGGCCTGGAACGGGCAAGGCCGATACCTCGTCTGGAGCGATATCCCCAATAACCGGCAGCTGCGCTGGCTGGAGGACGATGGCCGCGTCAGCGTGTTCCGCCTGCCGTCCAACAACAGCAACGGCAATACCTTCGACTTCCAGGGCCGGCAGCTCTCCTGCGAACACTTGACCCGGCGCGTCGTGCGCTACGAGCTCGACGGCTCGGTGACGGTGATCGCCGACAGCTACCAAGGCAAGCGCCTCAACTCGCCCAACGACGTGGTTCCCCATCCCGACGGCAGCTACTGGTTCACCGACCCGCCCTACGGCGGCCAGCTCTACGAAGGGGCACCCGACGCCGCCGGTGGCCCGAGCAACGTCGCCGGGCGGCTCAAGAATCGGCTCGGCCAGGCCGTCGAGATCGGTGCCGCCAAGCGCGAGCTGCCGACCAACTGCTACCGGGTAGACCCCAGCGGCAGGGTCGACCTCGTCGTGACAGAGGAACAAGTGCCCGACCCCAACGGCCTGTGCTTCTCGCCCGACTACAAGAAGCTCTACGTCGCCAGCACCGGCAAGGGCCCCGGCGA
>Ga0075428_100004688_pt1 | contig 15134 bp, 12 predicted proteins | sample RhiMetdeltSRZDD2_FD_75291 | JGI IMG/M metagenome (GOLD analysis project Ga0075428, IMG submission 75291) | Populus rhizosphere microbial communities from Tennessee, USA - Rhizosphere MetaG P. deltoides SRZDD2 | ecosystem: Host-associated > Plants > Roots > Rhizosphere > Soil | place: USA... | reverse complement strand
GACCTGCCGCTCGAGCCGGCGCAGCGGCAGCAGCACGAACGTCAAGAGTCCGGAAAGGACGACGAGCATCGTCAACGTTATTCCCAGGAACCAGCCGATCAAGATGCGGCGAAACGCCGCTTGCCGCTCGTTATACGGCTCGAGCGACAGAGCGATCGCGAACGTGTAGTCGCCGGAACGGTCGTTCGGGAACTGCCAGGTGATGCCCATGAGCAGCGCTTCGAGCGGTGGGAACCCCGGCACGTCGAGCCGCTCGAAGCGCTTCTCGCCGGCAACCGTGAGATAGTCGATCGGGAAATCGCGGCCGAGCAGCGACGTGGATTGCCAGATCGCGCTGCCGTTGTCGGAGAACACCGCGCCGTACATTCCGGAGTTCGCGACGCCGAACTGGGGATCGATCGTCTGGGCCGGCAGCGACTCCGTCGGCAGCGACAGCTCGCCGCTCTCATCGTCGACCAAGGCCATCAAGCCCAGCACCTGCACTTCGAGCAGCTCGCGTCGCGCCTGATCCATGCTGTTGCGAAACGCAACGTCGAGCACGACGCCGGTAGCGGCGAACAGCACGACGAGGGCCACGCTGACCCAGAGCACGACGCGCGCACGAAGGGAGCGAACGAGCGCCATGGATTAACGTGACGTCAGTCGGCGTCGGGTGCGCCGCGCTCGGCGGCCAAACGATAGCCGCGGCCGCGCAGCGTTTCGATGGGCTTGTAGGAATTCTCGGGATCGAGCTTGCGGCGCAAGCGGCCGATGAACACCTCGATCACATTGCTGTCGCGCTCGAAGTCCTCGCTGTAGAGCGCCTCGGTGATCTGCGTCTTCGAGAGCACCTCACCCGCGTGCAGCATCAAGTACTCGAGCAGCTTGTACTCGAAGCTCGTGAGCTCGAGCTTCGCGTCGTTGACCTTGACCTCTTGAGTGCGCGTGTCGAGCACGATCGGCCCGCAGACGAGCTCCGACTGCGCCCAGCCGCCGGCGCGGCGCAACAACGCGTCGACGCGCGCCAGAAGCTCTTCGACGTTGAACGGCTTGACGACATAGTCGTCGGCGCCGAGCTTCAACACCTCTACTTTGTCTTGCCAGCGGTCGCGCGCGGTGAGCACCAGGATCGGGTACTCCTTGCCGTCGGCGCGAAGCTGCTTGATGAGCTCGACTCCGGACATGCTCGGCAAGCCGAGGTCGACGATCGCGAGGTCGACCGGGTACTCGCGCGCGTAATAGAGGCCCTCGCGCCCGTCGGTTGATTTCTCGACGGAGTAGCCCGCTTGCTCGAGCTGCGCCGCTAGCGAACGGCTCAAGTTGGGGTCGTCTTCGACGAGCAGTAGCCGCATGGGGGTGCGCCTAGAGAAACGCGCCGGTCTGCGCGTCGACGCGGAATGTGCGCACGGTGCGCCCGTCTTCGCCCAGGATGCGAATCTCGTGCACGGCGCGATCGCCCATTTGCACGGTCCTCGCACCGACGACGCGCCCGGGAAATGCGTTCAGTGCCATCGACGTCGCCTGCTGCAGCGAGATGCCGCCGCCGCGCTGCGACGGCACGAGCTGGTCTTGCGCCGGCCCCGCGGCCTCGACCTCTTGCGCTTCTTGCTGCCACGACAACGAGCGCGGCCGAGCCGCGGCGGAATCCACGACGAGCAGCATCGCAGCGGCCATTCCGGCCGCCAAAAAACCTGCGCGCTTGCTCATCCTTTTAATCCGCTGGCTCATCATTGGCGTCAAAGCTTGTGGGCCCGAGTCGGTCCACGTCAAGGAACTCCTCAACTGAAAACCGGGCGGGCCGAAGGCCCGCCCGGAAGTCGCTCTCAGTACCGCACCTGTCGATAACCCACCGGTTGCGCCGCGATCTGCACCCAGTCGCCGGGATGACGGTCGGTGCGCATCGTGTAGTTCTGGCCCTCGAGACGATACGTCACGAGATAACCGTCGACGACCTGCTCGGTGACGCGGTCGTTCACGACCTCGCAGCGCTGCACGGTGACGTCGCGTGTCGCACCCGCTCCGTTGCGAACGGCGCGGTTATGCGCGACGGCGCCGCCGGCAACCGCGCCGAGCACGGTCAAGGCGTCACGGTCGTTGCCGCTGCCGAACTGTCGGCCGATCGCGGCGCCGACGATGGCGCCTGCGGCCGTCGGGCCTGCCACACCGTAGGGGCGAACCGGCTCGCTAACGACCTCGTTCCAGCACTGCTCGCGCGGGCGATCCACCGCGACATAGCGGACCATCGGCTCGACGCCGACGACGCGGGCGGCGACGACTGCGGGCTGGTAGACGACGACCGCCGGCGGGCGCTTGTAGTGCCCGTACGCATGGCCGCGGCCGCGGTGGCCGCCCTGATCATCGTGGTCCGCCAGCGCGGTCGATGCGCCGAGAAACCCCAGTACGGCAACAGCGAGAAATTTGTTCGCCAACATGGCTGCTCTCCCTTTCCCTAACGGTCCCTCCCAGGGACCTTGGAGCGCAGATTAGAAGCGAGGCGCTGAATCGAACCTGAATGCTGAAAAGCCCAGGATTCATGCGGTTTCAGGCCCCTATGAACCCCCGCCGCCGCTCCGCGATCGCGCGCAGCAACTGCTGCTCGAACACATCGACGGGAAGCGTGAGCTGCGTCACATGGCCGCGCGTGCGTAACACGACGGTGCCGTCCGTCTGCTCGCGCCGGCCGACGACGACGATGTTTGGGATCTTGCGCGTGCTCGCGTCGCGCACGCCGCGGGCGAGCGTTTCGCCGGGGGCCGCCACTTCGGCGCGCACGAAGCGGTCGCGCAGCCGGCGCACGAGTTGCTGCGCGTAATCGCGCTGCGCGTCCGTCACCGGCAACACGCGTACCTGCACGGGCGCGAGCCAGGTCGGCAGCGCGCCGCCGAACCGCTCGACGAGAAACGCGACGAAGCGCTCATGCGTGCTGAGCGGCGCGCGATGAATGCAAAGAGGCACGGCCGGTTGGCCCGACGGCGCCGTGTACCGCAGCCCGAGTCGCGCCGGCTGCACGAAGTCGAGTTGCACCGTGCTCAACGTTTCTTCCGTGCCGGCGAGGGTTCGTACTTGAATGTCGATCTTCGGGCCGTAGAACGCCGCGTGCCCCACTCCGGCCTCGTACTCGATGCCGCGCGCGACGAGGATGTCGCGCAGCACCGCTTCTGCCCATTGCCACGAGCGCTCGTCGTCGACGTACTTGCCGCGCGTGTCGGTCGTGTCACGCAGCGACAGGCGAAAGCGTGCGTCGTCGATGCCGAGGAGCCGATAGACCTCGGCGTACATGTCGAGCACGGCGTTGAGCTCGGCCGCGACTTGCTCCGTCGTGCAGTAGATGTGTCCATCGTTCATGCACATGCCGCGCACGCGCGCGAGCCCCGTCAGCGCGCCCGAGCGCTCCCAGCGATACACCTGGCCGTATTCCGCGAGGCGCAACGGCAAGTCGCGATAGCTGCGCGGCTGCGCTGCGAACACGCGATGGTGATGCGGGCAGTTCATCGGCCGCAGGGCGTACTCGTCCTTCAGCTCGCCGTCCTCACCGGCTTCGCCGTCCTCGAGCACCTCGAGCGTGGGGTACATGTCGCGCTCGTAGTACGGCAGATGACCGCTGCGCCGGTAGAGCTCCGTGCGCGCGAGGTGCGGAGTTGCCACGCGCTCGAACCCCGCCTTGAACTCGAGCTCTTTGGCGAGCTTCTCGAGCTCCTCGCGAACGACGGTGCCGTGCGGCAACCAGAGCGGCAGGCCTTTGCCGACCTCGGCGTCGAGCGTGAACAGCCCGAGCTCTCGCCCCAACCTTCGATGGTCGCCGGCGTCGAGGCTCGACGCCGGCACTGCTTCTTTCTCCATAGACTGCCTCCCAAAACGAAAAACCCGGTTGGTTGGGCGACCTTCCGGGTTTTTCGTTGAAAGGCAGCCCCGTCAAGGACCGCCTCACGTTGTGCTCGAGCACGACTAGACGGCCCACCTCCGCGTGGTGGTGGTCGTCGTGGTCGTGACAAGAGCCAAAGCGTTCATGGCGCGGAATCCTAGCAGAGCTGCTACTCGCGCTCCAAGCGTTAGGTCACACCGACTCGCCGTCGAGGATCGGCAGAATTTCGTGCAGTGAGCTTACGACGTGCGGGTTCGGCAGATTCGGCGGCGGCCAATAGGGAACGAACATCCAGACTGCAAGCAAGCCCGCGCGGTGTGCGCCCTCGACGTCGGCGACGGGGTGGTCGCCGACGAACATCGCGTCGTGTGCTTCGACCTCGAGACGCGCGAGCGCTCTGCGAAAGATTTCGGCATCGGGCTTGCGCACGCCTTCCTCTCCCGAGACGAGAATCGCGTCGAACGAGCGATCGAGCGCGAGGGCTGCGAGCTTGCGCCGCTGCAGAGCACTTGGGCCGTTGGTGATGACGCCGAGCTTGAGGCCACGCGCTCGCAGCTCGCGCAGCGTGCGTGCTGTGCTCTCGCTCGGCAGGCACGCACTCGTGTACGTAGCCAGGAAGTGCTCGTAGAGCCGACGCGCGAGCTCGTCGTCGATCTGCCAAGCGCGCACGAGCCGGAGGTAGCCGAGCTCCTTCTCGCCGTGACCGTGCTCGTCCATCTCGTGCACGTCGCGCAGGAAACGCTCGCGGGAAACACCTCGCAGCTCTGAAGCGAAAGCGCGGTACTGCTGTTCGAACAACACGTCCGCGAGCGCGTCGCGATCGTAGAGCGTGCCGTCGAGATCGAACAGGACCGCTCTGATCATTCCGCGTCTTTGGCGCGCCGCCAGAATGCGTCGAGCGCCGCCGCATCGTGGCTCGACCACTGCCGGCCGCTCGCCGCGACTTCGGCTTCGACGGCGCGGAAGCGGCGGCCGAACCGCTCGTTTGCCGAGCGCAGGCACGTCTCGGGATCGAGCTGCAAGTGCCGACACCAGTTCGCGACGGAGAACAACAGGTCGCCCATCTCGGCCGCGATGTCAGCGCGATCGCCGCTCGCCGCCGCCGTATCGAGCTCGCCGAGCTCCTCGTCGACTTTGGCGCGCACTCCGGTGACGTCCGGCCAATCGAAGCCGACGGTTGCCGCGCGCTTGCCGAGCTTCGCCGCGCGCGTCAGCGCCGGCAGACCGACCGGCACGTCGTCGAGCACGCCGGCACCGGGAGAAGCGGAGCCGCGCTCGGCACGCTTGAGCTCTTCCCACTGTTTCGTCTGCTCGGCGCTGTCCGCGACTTGGGCTTGGCCGAATACGTGCGGATGGCGGCGCAGCATCTTTGCGCAGATCGCGCGCGCGACATCGCCGAACGCAAAGGCTCCGGCCTCCTCCGCCATGCGTGCATGGAACACGACCTGAAACAGCAGGTCGCCGAGCTCGTCTTTGAGATCCTCTAAGTCGTTCCGCTCGATCGCGTCCGCGACTTCGTACGCTTCTTCGATCGTATACGGAGCGATCGTCGCGAATGTTTGCTCGACGTCCCACGGGCAACCGCGGTCGCGGTTGCGAAGGCGCGCCATGATCTCGAGCAACTCGGCCAGCGGGGCCGGATCATTTTTAGCCGTCATCGAGCATCACTTCCTGAAAGTTGCGAAGCACCGCAGCCGTCGCACCCCAGATGCGCCGGCCGCCGTAGTTGAGCTCGTACGTGAGAAGCCGCGAGCCGTGCCGCTCGAAGTAGCCGACGGTCAAGGCGCGGCGATCGAGAATTACGTCGAGCGGCACCTCGAACACGCCGGCGACCTCGCGCGGATCCGGCGTCGCGACGAACTCGCCGTCGGCGACGACGCCGACGACGGGCCGCACGGCGAAGCCTGTGCCGGTGATGAATTCGTCGAGGGAGCCGATGACGTCGACGGCCTTGGGCTCGAGGCCGACTTCCTCGTGGGCCTCGCGCAGCGCGGCTTCGGCCGGGCTCTCGCCGGCCGCAATGCGGCCGCCGGGCAAGCTGACCTGGCCTGCGTGATCTTTGAGGTGCACCGCGCGCTCGGTGAACAGCACGGTCGGGCCGCCCGGCCGCTCGAGCACCGCGAGCAGCACCGACGCCGGCCGTGCCGGCCGCTCGAGAATCTCGCGCAGCGCGGGCGAGATGGGTCCGTCGATGATCCCGAGCAGCCGCGCGCGCGGATCCCGTGGCGGGCGTGGCGCCGCGAGACGGTGGCGGATGACGTCGAGCGTCTTAACCTTTGATTCCACCCTTCGTGAGCTCGAGCGGATCGAGCAACTCGCGGAGCTGCTCGGGTGTGAGCTGCGTTTTCTCAGCCGCGACGTCACGGATCGCGCGCCCTTCCTTGTACGCTTGCTTCGCGATCGCCGCGCCTTTGTCGTAGCCGATGACGGAGTTCAGCGCCGTCACGAGGATCGGGTTGCGGTCGAGCGCGTCGTCGAGCTTCTGCTTGTTGACCTTGAAGCCCTTGATCGCGGCGTCGGCCAGCGCCGACGACACATTCGCGAGAAGCTCGATGCTCTGCAGCACGTTCAACGCGACGATCGGCAGCATGACGTTCAGCTGGAAGTTGCCGGATTGGCCGGCGATCGTGACCGTCGCGTCGTTGCCGATGACCTGCGCGGCGACCATCGCGGCCGCTTCCGGGATCACCGGGTTCACCTTGCCCGGCATGATGCTGCTTCCCGGCTGAAGATCCGGCAACGCGATCTCCGCGAGGCCGGCGAGCGGCCCGCTGTTCATCCAGCGTAGGTCGTTCGCGATCTTCATGATGCTGACGGCCGTCGTCTTGAGTTGGCCCGACAGCTCGACGGCGGTGTCCTGGCTGCTCAACGCCTCGAAAAAGTCCGCGGCCGGATGGAAGTCGATGCCGGTCTGCTTCGCGAGCGTCGCGGCGAACTCCGCGCTGAACTTCGGATGCGCGTTGATACCGGTGCCGACGGCCGTGCCGCCCTGCGCGAGCCCGGTGAGCCGCGGCATCACGGCCTGCAAGCGGCGAATGTCCGCGCGCACTTGCGCGGCCCAGCCGCCGAGCTCTTGATCGAGCCGCACCGGCATCGCGTCCATCAAATGAGTGCGCCCCGTCTTGACGACGCCGGCGACCTCGCGCGCTTTAGCCTCGATCGTCGCGGCGAGATGCTCGAGAGCGGGCAAAAGCTTGCCGCTGACCTCGAGCGCGGCGGCGACGTGAATCGCCGACGGGATCGAGTCGTTGCTGCTCTGGCTCATGTTGACGTGATCGTTCGGATGAACCGCGGAGCCGAGCGCCTTCGTCGCGAGCCGCGCGATGACCTCGTTCGCGTTCATGTTCGAGCTCGTGCCCGAGCCCGTTTGGAACACGTCGATCGGAAAATGATCGGCGTGCATGCCGTTCGCGACCTCGAGCGCGCTCGCCTCGACGGCGCCGGCGATTGCCTCGGGCAACAAGCCCAAATTGCGGTTCGTTCGCGCGGCGGCCCACTTGATGAGCGCCAACGCACGGATGAACGATGGCGGCATTCGCATGCCGCTGATCGGAAAATTGTTGACCGCGCGTTGCGTCTGCGCGCCCCACAGCGCGGCGGCGGGCACCTTGAGCTCGCCCATGCTATCGCGCTCCACACGAAAATCGGCCGACATGCATACTCCTCGACTGCCGAATCCGCACAGCGCGGACTCGCGGTGTATGATGCGCACTCCGAAAAGGCTTGTATAGGCTTCGGCCGCACGTTGGACGCAACCTCGCTTCTCGCACTTTCGCCGCTCGACGGCCGTTACGCGCGCAAAGCAGCGCCGCTGCGAGAGTACCTATCCGAGTACGCGCTGATCCGCTACCGCACGCTGATCGAAGTGCGCTGGCTGCAGCATCTCGCCGACGAGCCGAGCATCGCGGAGCTCGAGGCGCTCGAGCCGCCGATCAAAGACGTGCTGAACAAGATCGTCGACGATTTCAGCGCCGACGACGCCACTCGCATCAAGACGCTCGAAGCGAAGACGAATCACGACGTCAAAGCCGTCGAGTACTACTTGCAGCAGAAGCTCGAGGGCGTTGCGGTCAAGTCCGGCAACCTCGTCTCGTTCATTCACTTCGCGTGCACGTCGGAAGACATCAACAACCTTTCGTACGCACTGATGCTGCGCGACGCCCGCCATCGCGTGCTGTTGCCGGCGATGCGCCAGCTCACGACCGACCTGCGCGAGCTCGCGAAAAAATTCGCGGCGGTGCCGATGCTCGCGCGCACGCACGGCCAACCCGCGACCCCGACGACGCTCGGCAAGGAGATCGCGAACTTCGTCTATCGGTTGCAGCGTCAGGCCGAGCTGTTCGCGGCCGTGTCGATCCACGGCAAGTTCAACGGCGCCGTGGGCAACCACAACGCGCACGTCGCGGCGTATCCGAACGCGGACTGGATCGCGATCACGGACCGGTTCCTCGACTCGTTGGGTCTGCAGCCCACACGCTACACGACGCAGATCGAGCCGCACGACTGGATCGCCGAGTACTGCCAGGCGCTGGCGCGGTTCAACACCGTGCTCATCGATCTATGCCGCGACTTCTGGAGCTACATCAGCCTGGGGTACTTTCGCTCGCGGCCCGTCGCCGGCGAGGTCGGCTCGTCGACGATGCCGCACAAGGTCAATCCGATCGATTTCGAGAACGCCGAAGGCAATCTCGGTCTCGCCAACGAGCTTTTGGGATTCCTCGCGACGAAGCTCCCTGTCTCGCGCTGGCAGCGCGACCTCACCGACTCGACCGTGCTGCGCAATGTGGGTGTCGCGCTCGGCCACGCATTGATCGCGCTCGAAGCGGCGGCCAAGGGGCTCGGCAAGCTCGACGCTGATCTCGCGACGATCGCGGCCGATCTCGAGGACCGCTGGGAGGTGCTCGCGGAAGCCGTGCAAACGGTCATGCGCCGTTACGGCTTGCCCGACGCGTACGAGCAGCTCAAGGCGCTGACGCGCGGTCGTGCCATCGACGAGAGCATCATGCGTGAGTTCATTGGCGGCTTGCCGATTCCGGCCGAGGAGCGTCGGCGGCTGCTCGAGCTCGCCCCCTCCTCTTATACGGGCCTCGCAGCGGAGCTCGCCCGGCGCATTTAGAGTCGTTCCGGGCCTGCGACCAGACCTCCCGGCCCCCGGCAAAACCGTGACCGCGGGCACAGCGCACATTCCGGCCTTACGTAAAACTTCCGGCAAAAGCGACGCGCCGGACCCCATGTCACCCGTGCAAGAGCCAGCCAAGACCCGTGGCGTTCGTCAGATGTTGACGAATGTCGCCGAAGTGCGCGCGGCCGTGATCCAAGTGACCGGGGTAGCAACCCGCACCCTCTCGATCTTGACCCACGATCTCGAGCCCGACGTTTACGATCACGACGATTTCTTGGAGACGCTGAAAAAGTTCATCCTCGCGCGAACCTTTGCGCGGGTGCGCGTCGTGATCCTCCAGCCCGCTCGCGTCGTGCTCTCGGCGAGCCGCTTCGTCGCGATGGGCCGCCGCTTGAACAGCTACATCGAGTTTCGGCGGGTGACGCCCGAGCTCAGTGGACATCCGGAAGCGTTCTTCATCGCCGACGAGCATGCGCTCGTCTACCGCGCACGTGCCGAGAGCTGGGAGGGAATGGCGGATACCTACGAGCCCGCCGTGGCTCGCATGTACTTGAGCAAGTTCGAGTCGATCTGGAACGCCTGTGAACCCCAAGCTGAAGCCCGGCAACATCAAATATAGTAAGCCGATGGCACGGGGCATCGACGTTACGGTCGCCGCGATCGTTGAGAGCCGCGGCAGATTCCTCATGGTCGAGGAGCGCGCGGCCGCGGGTAATCTCGTCTTGAACCAACCGGCCGGGCATCTCGAGCGCGGCGAATCGCTGCCGGCTGCTGCGATCCGCGAGACACTCGAGGAAACGGGCCACCGGTTCGATCCCGAGCACGTTGTCGGCTTTTACCTCTGGAACAGCCGCGAGGCGGACACGACCTACCTGCGCGTCGCGTTCTGCGGCACGGTCGAGCCGTCGGCTGACGTCGCGGCGCTCGACGAGGGTGTCATCGCCGTCCACTGGCTCACGCGCGCGCAGCTCGCCATACGCGCGGCGCAGCTGCGCAGCCCGATGGTGATGCGCTGCATCGACGACTACATCAAAGGCCAACGCTACCCGCTCGACTGCCTCACCTGGCTCGAGTCGAAGACCGTCAACCTGGACGACACCGCCACTCTTCTTGTCGGCTGCTAAAATGCCGGCATGCCCGCATCCCCTCTGACAGTCGTCGCCCTCTCGGGCGGTGTCGACTCCGCCGTCGCCGCGCTGCTGTTGCGCGACGCGGGTCATGCCGTCCAGTGCTTGCACATGAGCAACTGGGAGGACGACGGCTATTGCGACAATGCCAGCGAGTTTCAGGACGCGCGCCGCGTTTGTCTCGAGCTCGGGCTACCGCTGCATCGCGTCAACTTCGCGCGCGAGTATCGCGAGCAGGTGTTTGCGGACTTCCTGGCCGAGTATCGTGCTGGCCGCACGCCGAACCCGGACGTGCTCTGTAACCGGCACATCAAGTTCGGCGTCATGCGCCATTACGCGCAGCGGCTCGGCGCGACGCGGATCGCGACGGGCCACTATGCACGCGTCGAGACCGTCGACGGCGTCCCGCAACTGCTAAAGGGCGTGGATACGGGCAAGGACCAGAGCTACTTCCTGCACGCCGTCGCCGCGGAAAATCTCGCCGACGTGTCGATGCCGCTTGGAAGCCTGCGCAAGGACGAAGTCCGTGAGCTCGCGCGCAAAGCCGGTCTCTCTGTCGCGGAGAAGAAGGACAGCACGGGGATCTGCTTCATCGGCGAGCGGCCGTTCGCGGAGTTCTTGAGCCAGTACCTGCCCGACGATCCCGGCGTCATTCGCGATGACTCGAATATCGAGCGCGGCCGCCATCGCGGGCTTGCCTACTACACGCTGGGCCAGCGTCACGGGCTGCACATCGGTGGCGCCGCCGATCGACCGGAGAATGCGTGGTACGTGGCAGCGAAGGACCCGGGACGGAACGAGCTCATCGTCGTGCAGGGTCACGAGCATCCGCTCCTCAAGAGCGGCTCGCTCGTCGCGACCGACGCGCATTGGATCGGGCCGCCGCCGCGCGAGTGGGAGCGCCACGAGCCGCTGCGCTGCCATGCCAAGATCCGTTACCGGCAGGCGGATCAGGCCTGTACTGTGAGCCGCACGGCGGAGCGCTCGTTCGAAGCACGGTTCGACGAGCCGCAGCGCTCGCCGACGCCGGGTCAGTTCATCGTTCTGTACGACGGCGACCGTTGCCTGGGCGGCGCCACGATCGAATCGGCCGCGGCGGCCTCTCCGGCGCTGCGTGCCGCCGGCTAGTCTCGCCGCCGCGCACGGTTTCCCGCTTATAATCACGTCGTTCCAACGACTTCGTCCCTAGAGGTTTTCCAATGACCGACAGTTTCGGCGCCCGCAAGACGCTCGGCGTTCGTTCCGCTAATTATCAGATCTACCGCCTCGACGCCGTCAAAGGCGCCGTCGACTCCCTGCCGTACACGCTGAAAATCCTGCTCGAGAACATGCTGCGCTTCGAAGACGGCGCGAACATCACGGCGGCCGACATCACGGCGCTCGCCAATTGGGACCCAAAGGCGGAGCCGGACCGCGAAATCTCGTTCACGCCGGCCCGCGTCGTGTTGCAGGACTTCACTGGAGTCCCGGCCGTCGTCGACCTCGCGGCGATGCGCGACGCCGTCGTCAAGCTCGGCGGTAAGGCGCAGCGGATCAACCCGCTGTCCCCGGCCGAGCTCGTCATCGATCACTCGGTGCAGGTCGACTTCTTCGGCACGCCGGACGCGATCGGGAAGAACACGGCCATCGAGTTCGAGCGCAACCTCGAGCGCTACGCGTTCCTGCGCTGGGGCCAGAACGCATTCCAGAACTTCCGCGTCGTGCCGCCGAACACCGGCATCGTGCACCAGGTCAACCTCGAGTATCTGAGCCGCGTCGTGTTCGATGCGCAGATCGGCAAGGACCGCGTCGCCTATCCCGACACGCTCGTCGGCACGGACTCGCATACGACGATGATCAACGGCCTCGGCATCCTGGGCTGGGGCGTCGGCGGCATCGAAGCCGAGGCCGCGATGCTCGGGCAGCCGATCACGATGCTGATTCCTCAGGTCGTCGGCTTCGAGCTCAAAGGCAAGCTCGCCGAAGGCGCGACGGCGACGGATCTCGTGCTGACGGTGACCGAGATGCTGCGCAAGCGCGGCGTCGTCGGAAAGTTCGTCGAGTTCTTCGGCGACGGCCTCGACAATCTGCCGCTCGCGGATCGCGCGACGATCGGTAACATGTCGCCGGAGTTCGGTAGCACGTGCGCCGTGTTTCCGATCGATGCGGAGACGCTGCGCTACCTCGAGCTCTCCGGCCGCTCGCGCGAGCAGATCGACCTCGTCGAGGCGTATGCCAAGACGCAGGGGTTATGGCGCAGCTCGAAAGTCGCGCGCTACAGCGACGTGCTGGTGCTCGACATGGGCGCCGTCGAGCCCAGCATCGCGGGCCCGAAGCGGCCGCAGGATCGCATCGCGCTGAAAGGCGCGGGCGCGAAGGTCGGCGAGCTGCTGAAGACCGCTGGCAAGGGCACGAAAGCGCCCGTCGCGGCCGGCGGCAAGCAGTTCGACCTCGAGGACGGCGCCGTCGTGATCGCCGCGATCACGAGCTGCACGAACACCTCGAATCCCGCCGTCATGGTCGGCGCCGGGCTGCTGGCGCGTAACGCAGCGGCCAAGGGCCTCACGCGCAAGCCGTGGGTCAAGACGAGCCTCGCTCCCGGCTCGAAGGTCGTCACGGACTACTTGAAGGCCTGCGACCTCCTCGACGATCTCGACCGCATCGGCTTCAACCTAGTCGGCTACGGCTGCACGACCTGCATATCGGAGGGCACACCCGTGTTGCTCGCGAACGGCACGTCGCGGCGAATCGAGGATCTGCCGAACGCCGGTGGCGCACGGATCTTCGGGCCGACGGGCGACAAGACGCTTGCGATGGCGCTGCAGCGCGAGATGATTCCTCAGGGCGAGCGTGAGTGTATTGCGCTGGTCTTGCAGGACGGGCGCACACTGACCTGCACCCCTGACCACGAGCTGCTGCGCGCCGACGGCAAGTGGGTGCGCGCCGATAGGCTCGTGCTCGGTAAGGACCGCGTCATCATGGGTGTCGAGGCGCCCGTCGATGAGGCTGGCGACGACGAGGCGGGTTACGCCCTGGACGCAGGCGCCTTCGTGTTCTCGATGGGCGACGCGCACGAGCGCCAGCGCACCCTCGCTTTCGCTCGGCTGGTAGGCCATCTACTCAGTGACGGCTCAATCAGCGTGATGGGTCAGGGACGCGTCAACGTCGGTCAAGCGCTCGACCGCGACGTCGCACTCGACGATATCGAGCTCCTGACCGGTAAGAGGCCGGCAGGTTCTCGTTACGACGACCGCAAGTGGTCGATCGCGCTACCAACGGAGCTCACGCGCGCGATCATCGCACTTCCCGGGGTCAAGGTTGGCAGACGGATCGATCAGTCGTCGACTCTTCCGACGTTCGTGCTCGACAAGAGCTGCCCGGTCGCCGTCGTCCGCGAGTTCTTGGGCGGGCTATTTGGTGCCGACGGTCACGCCCCTGCCCTGCATCGCTACGGCGCCGGCGCTGACAAAGCCTCGCTCGGTCCACCGGCGTATTCTCAAAGCGCGAAGCCAGAGCACGTCGAGTCCCTCAAGACGAAGATGCAAGACCTGGTCGCGTTGCTCGTGCGCTGCGGCGTCAAAGCGAAGGGGGCGAAAATCCGCGAATATCCCACGCGGCAATCGCCATCGACGTACACGGTCGCGCGCGACGGCGTGCCGCGAACCGAAATCCGGCTCGAGCTGCCCGAAGGACTATCGTTCGTCGAGCGCGTCGGCTATCGCTATTGTGTCGACAAGCAGATGCGTGCGAGCGCCGCAGCCGTCTATTGGCGCACGATCGACACAATCAACCGCCAGCGCTTGCAGATGGCAGATCGACTCGAGGACCTGCACAGTGATCGGATCGAGCTCACGTTCTCGGTCGCGCGCGAGCTCGCGGCCGCCGAGCTCACGATTGCCGAGACGCCGGTGTTCCCCCACTACTCGCTGTTGGAGGGCTACGACCGCTTCGACCGCTTGCCGTCGCGTGACAGCCGCAAGTTCAGACCGATGCACCGGCAAAGCTGCGACTTCCCGTCGCCAGCACAGATGCTGGATCAACTCGGAGTGCGCAATTGGTTCACCGACTCGCAGCCGGCTGATGTCGTGGAAGAACCGAAGCGCTACTGCGTCGCAAAAGAGTCGCGCGAGCTGCCGACGTTCTCGCTGATGGTCATCGATCGCCGGTCCGTCGGTCCCAAGACCGTCTACGACCTCGCCGTGGACGATCTCAACGCGTTCGTCGCAGGCGGCGTAGCGGTCCACAATTGCATCGGCAATTCCGGCCCGTTGCCCGACGAGATCGCCGCGGCGCTGCAAAAGAGCGACGTGGTGGCCTGCTCGGTGCTCTCGGGCAACCGCAACTTCGAAGGCCGCATCCACCCGCAGGTCAAGATGAACTTCTTGGCTTCGCCGCCGCTCGTCGTCGCGTACGCGATCGCCGGCAGCATGAAGCTCGACCTCGTCAAGGATCCGCTCGGCGTCGGCAAGGACGGCAAGCCCGTCTTCTTGCGCGACATCTGGCCGTCGTCGAAGGAGATTCACGATCTCATCTCGAAGCACGTGACGTCGACACAGTTCAAGCAGAGCTACGCGAGCGTGTTCGACGGTGACGCGAACTGGAAGTCCGTCGCGACGCCGACGGGCGAGATCTTCACCTGGGACGACAAGTCGACCTACGTCAAGCATCCGCCCTACTTCGAAGGCATGAGCCTGAAGCCCGGGACGCCGCAAAACATCAAGGCGGCGCGCGTCCTCGCGATGCTCGGCGATTCCGTGACGACCGATCACATCTCGCCCGCCGGCAACATCGCGGCGACGAGCCCGGCCGCGAAGTACCTCGAGAGCCTCGGTGTGCAGCGCAAGGACTTCAACTCCTACGGCGCGCGGCGCGGCAATCACGAGGTCATGGTGCGCGGCACGTTCGCGAACATTCGGTTGAAGAACCTGCTAGTGCCGGGGACCGAAGGCGGCGTCACCGTGCACATTCCGAGCGGCGCGCAGCTGTCGATCTACGACGCGTCGATGAAGTATCAGGCCGAGCGCACGCCGCTGATGATCCTCGCGGGCAAGGAATACGGCGCCGG
>Ga0075428_100004685_pt1 | contig 15139 bp, 14 predicted proteins | sample RhiMetdeltSRZDD2_FD_75291 | JGI IMG/M metagenome (GOLD analysis project Ga0075428, IMG submission 75291) | Populus rhizosphere microbial communities from Tennessee, USA - Rhizosphere MetaG P. deltoides SRZDD2 | ecosystem: Host-associated > Plants > Roots > Rhizosphere > Soil | place: USA... | reverse complement strand
TGTCGTGAGCGTCGCGAAGGTAACCGCCACCACCGAGAATAAAGGGCACGCCCTTTCCTCCCCCAAACGATGCACCCCTGAGATGAAATAACGCCGATCCGTCGATGATGAGACGGGTCAATGTTTCGGTCGCGGTAATGTCCGGCGCGGACTCCGCATCGCCGGTGAGGCGCGTCGAAATACCGGGACGCGCCACGAGTACGCCGCCTTCGATCGACAACGACGCCGCAAGATACGCGCCCAGCCTCGCCTGCAATCCGGGTGAGGCGTCGGCTCGAGAACTTGTGGAGAACAACACGAAGGGACCGGTGCCGGTCCCAGTGTTTCGTGTTTCTTCGGCTGATGCGGACCCGAGATCGTAACCGCCTGACCATACTGCTCCGCCGCTGATTTCCACGTTGCCGCGGTGAGGAATGTCGGACCCGATGTAGACCTGGGCGGCGGCAGAATGTGGAGAGGCGCTCCAAACAAGAACGAGAAACGAAGTGACGTGGAGCAGTCGAATTCGTGTGTGACGAATCATTTCGCCACCACGTTGAGTTCGACTCCCGAGGTGCCTCCTCCTTTGGGCACGACGACGATCTTGTCGTAGAACTGCGGCTGGAAGTTCACGTCAATGTTCAATGTGGCATCAAAAAAGCTCTCGATGTCGCCATCGTCCAGTGGCTCGACGCGCAGAACGTGCGGCCCTGGATCGAGACCGGCAATGACAAAGGTGCCGTCCTCGCTCAACGAAAATCCTCCGACCAGCGTCTGCGTGCGCATGTCGAACGCGATGACATGCGCGCCCAGCACGCCGGCGCCGTTCTTGGTCACCTTGCCGCTGATGCTTCCCGTGTTTCGGGTGTAGGTCGAATTCGGATAGATGTCGCCGATCCCGGCGATGTCGTCCGTTTTCAACGTGCGTCCGAGGATCGTGCCGGCCGAAAATGCGATCGGGAACATGACCGCCTCGGCGGCAATCACGCGGCGGCCTCCGGCGCGGAGTTCCGTCTCGCCCATCGCCGAGTGGGCGAGCCCATGCAGGTGTCCGATCTCGTGAAGGGCAATCGACTCCAGGTCGAACAGTCCTGTTTCCCCCTGCGCTGAAACAGACCAGGGAAACGCGGTGTTAAAGAAGATGTCCGATTCGACGATTGCGCCGGTGGTGGTATCGACGATGAAGGAGGTGGCGCCAAGCGTTCGCTCGAGGTCGGGGCGGTTCTGAAAGCCGATCACCGTTGCGCCATCTCGCGAGGAAGGATTGGCGAGCGTAAACCCGACAAACTCCGATGACGTTGTTGACGTCGGAACCGCTTCCCAGGTACTGAACGCCGTCTGGACGGTTTGTCGAAGCTGCGTCGAAGTAACGCCGGTTGTTCCTCGATCGGTTATGAAGTATCGAATCGGAAATTGCGACCACTTCAGCGTCACCGTACGGGTACCTACCCTCGTGCCAAGCTTCAGATACGCTGCGGTCGGAACGGAAAACACGGCCACGAGTGCGCCGGTGAGAAACAGAACCGCGCCGCGCGTCATCGCGCCCCCCCGGACATCGCCTGGCGAACCGTCGCGGCAAACTCGTCCAGCGACAGCTGACGCCGGTTGCGGTCACCTCGGGCGATTGTCTGGGTCGCATCACCATCCGCCATCAGCACCGGCGGCACCACCAATCGTCGGCCGCTGCGGCCGTCCACCTTGACACGATACAGTCCCTGACTCAGTCCGAAAATGTGGGCGATTGACGGACCAGACGCGCGCAAGAAAAGGACCGCCTCTTCACCGGCCTGCAACTGCGGCGCGCCGACCATCACATTGCGATAACGCCCGATCTGTCCACCGGGAACACGGAACGTGACAGTGGACCCCGGTCCACCCTTCAGATACGACCCGGCCATCACGGTCACGATCGAGTCGATGCGGCTGCGATCGTCGGACCATTCGGCGCGCACGGAGGTCACGCGCCCGTAGACGATGATTTGCGATCCCGTGACGATTTCGTGGAACTCGGCGGGAACCAGAACCGTGGCACGCAACTCGCGCGCGCACAACAACAACATGAGGATCAAAATGAATCGACGCATCATCGCAGTCTAGCAAAAGGGAAAGGGAAAGCGCCTGCGGCCCGAGCGAGGCGCGAAGTCGCCGAGCGAGAGCGAGCGGGGGTGGGGCCCGCGAGCAGTAAAAATGCCGACACATCAAGATTTGTGAGCCACGTCAAGGACTGCTTGCGCCGCGCGCAGACTCGCCCCGCGTGTGCCAAGCCGGGTGTGAACCTCACGCAGATCGCGGCGCACGGCGGCCGCCTTCGCGGGATCGGTGAGCACGCGAAGCGCTTCGTCAGCGACACGCTCCGGCGTGAAATCGTGTTGAATCAGCTCTGGGACGACGCGCCTGCCAGCGACGAGATTCGCCATCGCATACGTGTCGACGTGCACGAATGGTTTGCCAAGGCGATAGGTGAGCGAAGAGAGCCGATAGACGACGACCATCGGGCATTCATGTAATGCGGCCTGCACCGTCACCGTGCCTGACGCGACCAGGGCAACGTCGGCGGCGGCAAGCACATCGTCGGTGCGCCCTTCGACAATCGCCATCGCTCCCGCAAAACTGTCGAGGGGGGCGAAGAGCGCATCATTCAGATGCGGAGCACGTGCGACGATGAATTGAGCGTCGGCGAGCTGCTGCCGGATGAGGGCCGCGGCGCGAACGAGATCCAACAGAATTGCGTCGACTTCATTCCGGCGACTTCCCGGGAGAAGCGCGACGACCGGCCGCGCCGGGTCAAGTCCCCGTCGACAGAGGAATTCCGCGCGCGGAGCGGTCGTCGGTGTGATGTCCAGCAACGGGTGCCCGACCCATTGCACCGGGATGCCGGCGTCGCGATAAATCGCTTCTTCAAACGGGAAGATCACGAGCACGCGATCGGCAATCCGCCGCATCGTCTTCATTCGGCCGCGACGCCAGGCCCAGAGCTGCGGGCTGATGTAGTAAACGATCGGCACGCCCAGTTTACGCATCGCGCGCGCGAGTACGAAGTTGAAGTCAGGAAAGTCGATGGCAACGAAGACATCCGGCCGACGTGCCTTCGCTTCGCGGACGAGCGTGCGATAGGTGGCATATGTGCGCGGCAAGAGGCGGGCGACTTCGAGTAGACCCGTGACGGACAGTCCGCTGAAGTCCGCGGTCAGTTGAGCGCCGGCATCTCGAAGGCGACGGCCGCCGAGTCCCACGATCGTCGTACCAGGGTCGAGGCGAAGAAGCTCGGTGGCGAGCGCACCGGCGTAAAGGTCGCCTGAGGGCTCGCCGCACGAGATCATCACGCGCACGGAGGAATCAACTTGGCTTGTTGAAGAGCGCGGGATCGACCGGCACGTTGAACTCGAACGTTCGCAACGTCCTTTGCACTGCCGGCGCACCGTCGCGGCGAACCTCGGTCGTGAAGGGCACCTTCAGCCCCTTCACATCACGGTAGTTCGAGTAGATCTCCTCGACGTTTACCTCGCCAGCGGGGCCGGGCATCCGGTATTTCGATTTGGCAAGAAGGGTGGTCACGGGATCGAAGATCAGCGTCAGTGACGTGCTGCCAGGAAGCGCAACTTCGAGGGCGGGCATCCGTCTCTCGTTCTCCGACACCTCCGAGAGTGAAGCCGAAATCTTGCCATCGTGCAATGCCAGCAGCAGTGGAACCGTATCACGCTGAACGTTGCCGCGAATCACGGCGGCCATGCTTTCGGGTGCGTCGTGCACCCCGTTCGGGTCCTGGACCCAGTACTTCCCGGCGCTGAACACCTGGACCAAACGGCCGGCTGGCGTCATCGCATCGGTTCTGAATGCGCCGGGATAGCGAATAGTCGTTGTACTCGGCAGATCCGTGTTGATGCCGTTCGACTGGACGGTCGCCACTGATTCGGCCCGTACCGTCTGGATCGAGCGCAGCAGATTCAACCCGCCCTTGGCCGCAACGGCGCGAGCGATCAGCGCGCGCACGCGCTCATCGTTGGTACTGGCGGAACCGGCCGTGCCGGCCGGCGCTGTCTGGTGATACGAAACGGGCTCGAGACGGCCAGGACGCGGCGGCGCGTGGCGCTTCAGATCCGGCGACGCCAAGTCGAGCTCGGAAATCGGAATGCGTTCGACCTGATCGAAACCTACGCCGGGGAGATCCTTGGCAAAGATCGACGCGTCGCCGACGAGCACGATCGAGAGTTTGTCCGGACGCAGGTACTGCTGCGCGACCCGCTGGATGTCTTCAACGCTGATCGCGTTCACCCGTTCGCGATATGTCTGCAGCTCATTGAGATCCAGGCCGTAAAACACCGCGTTGAGCACCTGCAGCGCAATCGCGCTGGGGGTTTCCACCGTCAACGGAAAACTGCCGGTCAAATATTCCTGCGCATCCGAGAGCTCGCGCCGTTGCACGCGCTGACGCTGGAGGCGCACGATCTCCTCGACGATAATTCGCAGCGCTTCTGCCGTCTTTTCCGAGCGCGTGTCGGTTTCGGCGACGATGTCCCCGGTGTCCTTGAGCGCATTGAGGTCGGCCGATGCTCCGTAGGTCAGGCCGCGTTCCGACCGCAGCACGCGGTGCAGCCGGTTGCCACCCTCGCCGCCGAGGATCTTGGTCGCGATGTCGAGGGCGAGATAGTCCGGATGCCGCCGTGGAAGCGAAATGTTGCCGACACGGATTTCCGTCTGCGCCGCGCCAGGACGGTCGATGATCACGACACGTCGCGTCGAAGGTGGCGCTTCCTCGGTCTTGATGGTTGGCAGCTCGACTCGTTCCCACGATCCAAACGCACGCTGAGCGCCGTCGAAGGCCTCTTCGGGAGTGACATCCCCCACCACCGCGAGGATCGCGTTGTTCGCACCGAACCAGCGCTTGTGAAAGGCAAGCAAATCGTCGCGCGTGATCGCGGCGATTGAGTCGGGCGTGCCCGAGTCTGGTTTCCCATACGGGTGAAACCCGTAGACCAGGCGGTCGAACACCACCCCGGCCAGATAATCAGGGTCGTCGTAGCTGACCTTCAGCCCGGACACAATCTGCTGCCGCTGCCGATCGATCTCTTCGTTTGCAAACGCCGGATGACGCGCAAGATCGGAGACGAGATCCAGCGCCACGCCCAGGCTGTCTTTCATCACCGCGGCATTAATAAAGGTGATGTCGCTGCCTGCTCCCGCGCCGATTGCGCCGCCAATCGAATCAATCGTGCTGGCGACCTGCTCGGCGTTCTTGCTCGTCGTGCCCTGATCGAGCAGCGATGCCGCGAGGTACGCGACGCCTGGCTTGTTCGACGGATCCTGCGCACCACCAGCTCTCACCAGGAGCCGCAGGCTGACGGCGGGCTGTTCGTGATGCGAGACGGCGACGACCTGCAGACCGTTGGGCAGGGTTCGGATCTGATAGAGAGGGAAACTGCTCGACCGAGCCGGCAATGGCAGCGGCGGACGTTCCGCGGGCCAGTCGGGAACCTGGGCGGACAGCGGACTCGCGATGGTTAGCGCCAGGATCACTGCACAGAACGAAATCGTCGGCCAGGGTCGCATCAACGAGGGCCCCCGCTGCCGTTCCCTTTGGGCATCACCGTCATCACGAGGCGGTTCTCCGGCGTGAAGTACTTGCGCGCGACACGTTGAACATCTGCCTGCGTGATATTCATGAAAATGTCGAACTCACCGTCAGCCGTCTTGATGTCGTTATGAATGACGGCAGCATGTCCGAGCTGCATGGCTTTGTCTTTGTTCGACTCGCGACTGAAGATGTAGTCGCGGGCGAACTGGTTCTTGGCCTGCTGCAATTCTGCCGGGGTAATCGGCTCGTTGCGCAGTCGATCGAGCTCAGCAATCAGCGCGTCGGTCGCTTCCTCCGGCGTGTGGCCGGGCTGCACGATGGCAACGGCATAAAAAAGGTTCGGATCCTCGATGATGTTGCCGCCGCCAAATGCGGCGAGCGCGATCTGCTTGTCGTATACGAGCTTCCGGTAAATCCTGGAACTCTGGCCATCCGACAACACTTTTGATGCGATGTGTAGCGGATAGGAGTCCGGATCGCCGTCGAACGTGATGTGGTGCGCCACGACCACGGCCGGAAGCGGCCATGACTCCTCCAACCTGACGCGCCGTTCCTTGGCCTGCGGCGGCTCCTTCGGAATGTCGCGTGGAACTGGCCGAGAGGATTTCGGGACACGACCCAGATATTTCGTGACCAGGTCCTGTGCTTCCTTTGTATTGAAATCCCCGACCAGCACGAGCGTGGCGTTGTTCGGCACGTAATAGGTGCGGAAGAAATCGCGGACGTCGTTGATCGACGCGGCCTCGAGATCCTTCATGCTGCCGATGGTCGGGTGCTTGTACGGATGGACGGTGAACGCCTGATCGTAGATGAGCTCGTTCAGCCGTCCGTACGGCTGATTGTCGATGCGCATCCGTCGCTCTTCTTTGACGATCTCGCGTTCCGTCTTGAATACATCCTCGTCGATGCGCAACGTCGCCAGCCGATCGGCTTCCAACCAGAGCACCAGCGGCAGGTACGGTGCGGGCACGGTTTCCCAGAAAACCGTCGCGTCCTCGGTTGTGTAGGCGTTGCTCTGGCCGCCGATGCTGGATATCCAGGATGGATGCCCTTCGGGCTCGACGTTTTTCGAGCCCTTGAACATCATGTGCTCGAACAAATGCGCGAATCCGGTCCGGCCAGGACGCTCGTTTTTCGAGCCCACGTGATACCAGATTTCGGCATGCACGATCGGCGTCGAATGATCCTCGAGGAAGACCACCTGCATGCCGTTACCAAGCGTCGTCATCGTGTAATCGAGACGCGTCGGGCGGGTCGCGGCCCGTGCAGCAGGGTCGAGTGTCGAGAGGGCGAGCGCCGACACTAGCAGCGCGCTGATCGTTCGGAACAGGGCTTGTCGCATCAGGATAGGCGCGTTTCTCGCGCTATCGATTATGGCATGCCCTGAGCGAGCGGGGCGATCGCGCGAGTCGAAGGGTGTTCTATTTCAGGCGCGCTTCCACCTCCGCAAGCCTGGCGTCCAGATCGGCAATCGCCTTACGCAGCTCGGGAAGCTTTCGAAAGATCGCCGACGACTTCAGCCAGTCACGGTTGGTGATCGCCGGGTATCCGGAAATGAACGACCCCGGTTCGACCGAGTTGGGAATTCCTGTCTGCGCCGTCGCGATGGTGCCTTTGCCAATCGTAATGTGACCCGACACGCCAACTTGTCCGGCGAGAGTGACGCTGTCTTCGATGGTCGTGCTCCCCGCGATCCCAACCTGCGCGGCGAGCAGCGCATTGCGCCCAATGGTGACGCCGTGAGCGACCTGGACGAGATTGTCGATCTTCGTCCCGGCACCGATGCGCGTCTCTCCGACCGCCGGGCGATCGATTGCTGAATTCGCGCCAATCTCGACATCATCTTCGATGACCACGGCACCGATCTGCGGGATCTTGTAGTGAGTGCCGTCTGCTTGCGTCGCAAAACCGAATCCGTCGCTGCCAATCACGGCGCCATCCTGCACCACGACACGATTGCCAATCTGCACGCGCTCGCGGATCGAGACGTGCGTGTGGACGATGCAGTCGTCGCCAATCTGCACGCCGGCACCAATCGTGACGTGCGGATACAGGAGCGTGCGCGCTCCAATGCGTGCGCCATCGCCAACCACGCTAAACGCGCCGATGGCTGCGTCAGGCGCGATAGTGGCAGTCGCCGCAACGTCGGCCAACCGGTGAATGCCTGCGGGGGGACGATTGTTGACGGCAAAGAGTTCTACGGCTTTCGCGAAGGCGAGATAGGGATGCGCGACCCGCAACATCGCGCAGGGAGCCGGCTCGGCTTTCTCCGACAAGATCACCGCCGAGGCGCGCGTCGCCCTCAGCGCGCGGGAGTATTTTGGATTGGTGAAAAACGTAAGATCGCCAGGACCCGCGTCGTCGATGCCGTTGACGCGGAGGATCTCGATCTCACCGTCGCCTTCAAGACGGCATTGAAGTCGGTCGGCGATGTCGCGGAGTTTCAACGTTCGCAGTATATGTCAGGCAGGCAGCCTGCCTCGCCGTAGCGCGAGAACGGGTTATCCCGGAATCGCCGTCCGCTCGAAGAACTTCACGAGATGCTCCAGCTTAAGCGCGTCGGCCACGCCGCGCACGCGGCGGTCGCGCTCCTCGCCGTCGAGATCGATTGCCCGCCGCAGTTCGGCCAGCGGCGCACTGCGCTCGCTGGTCCACTGAACCGCATCGAGTCCCTGCCGGGCGCCGCGCAGGGACAGATAGTGACCGACCATGCGAAAAACGAAATAGTAGGCGACGACGTTTGGCCCGGGAAGGAAGAAGAAGACGCCGGACCCAATGAAACCGAGAGAGTCGACGATCAGCCAGAACCGATGCTTTTCGAAGTCGCGTCCGAGCTGCCGGCGCAGCAGTTTGACCGCTCGATGCTCTTCGACGTCATCAGGAAAGAACAGACAGGCCGATGCCTGACGACGAAGATGCCACAGGAGACGCTGTTCGGCGATGCTCTCAGCGATGTACCGAAGCGTGCGCGCCTTGATGCGGCCGAGCGTACCGCGGGGCGGCTGGTCGGCGTGCGTCTGGCGCCGTTCGCGTTCCGCTTCCGCCAGCATCGCGGAGAAGCGTTGCTTCATGCGCCTGAAGAAACCTGCCGGCGCCTCATCCGGTTCAGGCTCCGGATCATCGGGCACTTCGCAATACAGCTCGTACCGATCCTGAGCGATCGGCACCAGGTACACGTCCATCACATCCTCGTACGTCGACGCGGCGGAAACACGATGCTACGGCGTCCCGCTTCCTGGTGCCTCGCTAACGACGCGTCCTACTCAAACCCTTCTGCCGGTCAGCAGCCGAAACACGATAACGACAAGCGCGACCACCAACAGGATATGAATCAATCCCCCGGCAATGTGCATCGTGAATCCGAGAAGCCAGAGAATCAACAACAGCACGACAATGGTCCACAGCATGGGTAATCCTCCCACCGCCTTTACCGCGGCAAGGCTCATCTGTGCAAGTGGGGTGCCACGCGCCCTGTTGGGCTGACTCAATGTTCAATGTTCAATGTCCAATGTCCAATGTCCAATGTTGAGTCCGTGACATTGCGCTTGAACATTGAGCATTGAGCATTGAGCTTTGTTCATTGCCTACCTTCGAACTCTTCGTGGCGACGTCGTCACCGTGACGGGCACTGGCGGGCGACCAGCCTCAACCCATGCGTCGCGAATGAACGCCGCGACTGCACCGATGGAATCTGACAATCGCTTCTCGAGGATCGGCTTCACGCCGGCAAAAAATCGGTCGAAATACTCATCGTCATAGAACTCACGGTTGCCAACTGCGGCCTTGTCGGCATCGAGAACCGGCTGCACGAGTGAAAAGCTGGTGGTGAGAGCGCCGAACACAAACTCTCGGGGCTGACCGACAGGCCCCGCGATATTGGGCGAGAGATGCACCTTCGCTTCATACCGCGCGAACAGTTCAGATTCGAACCTGGAGTGGATACCCGATTGCCCAGTGAGCTGTCCGTCATAATTCAGAGCCGCATGGAAGGGCTGGTGGGCGTCGGCGACGTAATGCGAGACAACAGACGCAAACAAACGGATGTTCTCGCGCGAATACGGAGCTTTCTGCGTGAACGCTTCGACGAGCTTTTTGTACATCTCTTCGGAGCGCCATGGCAGCGTGCCATTCTTCAGCACGAACTCGGCTCCGTACCGTTTTATCGCCTCGTCGTACTCGTGCGGCAGCTCGCTAAACGGATACGGACCATATGCATCCATGTCGACGAAGTGACGCGGCGGTTCCTCTATCCAGCCGACAGTACGCCAGAGATCGGGATCGCCGGAGTGTTCGACGACGCCGGCTTGATACTTCTGGAAGTACGGCCGAATCTCGCTCGGCAACAGCGCGATGGCGCGCGCCATGATGAACTTGTGCACCTCGATGCCCCATGCGGCGGCAGGGCGAGGGGCGGCGAGGACCACGAGCAGCGTCACTCCGACAACGAGACGTGTACGCATGATCTTCTAACTATACCGTTCCGATCAGTTTTCGAAGTGTTCGCAGATTACGCGCATCCCAGGGGTCGACATCGCTTCGCCGTTTGCTCGCGGCCGTCTCCAGTTTTGGTGTCTCCAGCAGCATCGGCAGGTGCGTAAACCGTGGATCGTTCAGCAGGCGGCGGAACGGCTCGAGTCCCAGACAACCCTTCCCGATGTGTTCGTGACGATCGACGCGGCTGCCGCACGGCTTCTTGGAGTCGTTGAGATGAAACACCTGGAGGCGGTCGAGACCGACGATGCGGTCGAACTCGCGAAAAGTGGAGGCATAGCCGTCTTCAGTGCAGAGGTCGTAACCGGCCGTGAGCAGATGACACGTGTCGAGACATACGCCGACCCGTGGCGATCCGTCGACCTGCTCGAGAATCGTCGCGAGGTGCTCGAATCGATGTCCCAGGTTCGTGCCTTGCCCGGCGGTGTGTTCGAGCAACACCTTGACGCGGTGTCGTTGCCGCACTTTCAGCAACTGCCTGATGGCACGGCCAATCGCCCGGAGTCCATCGTTTTCTGTCCCAATCGTGTACGAGCCCGGATGCATCACCAGCCCGTCGAGGCCAAGTAGTTCCGCCCGATCCAGTTCGTCACCGAGGGCGGCAATGGATTGCGCTCGCAGCGCCGGCGCGGCCGACGCAACGTTGATCAAGTAACTGTTATGCGCGACGACGGGTGAAATTCCGGTCTCTTCGACCCGGCGGCGGAACTGCGCGACTTCATCCTCAGGCAGTTCGCGCGCGCGCCATTGTCCTGCGGACTTCGTGAAGATCTGCAACGCTTCGCAGCGCGTCGCCTTCGCGCGGTCCACGGCCCGAGGCAAACCGCCGGCGATCGACATGTGGGCACCTAGCCGTGGCATCTATTCGCCGAACACCTCAGCCTCGAACCGGGAGAGCCGCGCGTCGCGCTGCCATGCGTCTGGCTCGAGCCCGGCCTTGAGGCAGGTTTGCCTGAGGAACTGCTCGACGGTCCAGCCCCATTCGGTCGCGACCTGGGGGAGCAAAAGACCACGGCGAGAGCCTCGTTCGGCAACGAGCCCGTGCCGCCCGATCACAATCGCATCAGGATCGCGCGGATCGATTGGCTCGAGCGGGCCGAGCACCGACACTTCAACCGAGAGCTCAGGCACTTCGTCAGCCGACACCGGCGGAAATCTCGGGTCTTCGGTCGCCGCATCAGCGGCGCACCGGACCACCTCCCCGGCCAGGCCACGATGGCATTGCAGCGTGCCAAGGCAGCCGCGCAGCTCACCGCGCCGCTTGATCGTCACGAACACGCCAGATGCATCCGGCACGGGAACGGAGAACGACGGAGGTGCCGATCGAGTCACCGTCGCGACCACCGATCGACGCGCCAGATCGATGAGCGCCTGCTTCTGCGCGTCAGTGAGCATCGGAAAACGTACCGAAGGCGGCCGCCAGATAGCCGACGACCCCGTCATAATCGCCAGAGACTTCCCCCGAATGTGCGTACTTCAATACGCGACCATGCTTTGCCCCGAGCGCACGCGCCGCTTTCATCACGGCGATGGCCGCACCACCGCCGCACGCCACGTAGCGTCCGCGCTCGTGTTCGGGATACTGCTCGAACAGGTCCAGCAATCCCTCTGGATCGAAAGCTGCGACGCGCTCCTTCACACGTCCATCGAGCGAGGCCGCCGTTTTCGCATCGAAGTAGTGCGACAGGTCGGTGCTCGCCACAAGCAGCACGCGGCGACCCTCGCTGGCGCGGACGATCGCATCGGCGAGCGCGTCGATCGTCGCGCGATGCTGAAACCCGATGAGCACCGGCACGATCGACAGATCAGGATGCAGGCGGCGCAGAAATGGCAGCTGCATTTCGAGCGAATGCTCACGCTGATGCGCCGACGGCATCGCCTTCACGATCGCGGATGCCGCCAGGGCGTGAGCCGCGGCTTCGTCGATGCGCGCCATGCCAAGCGGCGAGTCGAAGCCGCCGTCAGGCCACAGGGCCGCTCCCTCGAACGCCACGAAATGTGAAGGGCCTACCAGGACGGCGACGTCGAAGGTCCGGGACGTGGTCGCCTTGTACGAGTACGCCCCGACGGGTCCGGAAAACATCATGCCGGCATGCGGAGCGATAATCGCGGTGAGGTCACCGGGCGGCCCATCGGCCGCGATCTTCAGGTAGTCGTCAACCTCGCGCGTCAACGCACCGGCTGTGCCCGGATACCAGGTGCCTGCAACGGCCGTAGGACGAATCATGGTGAATCCTGAAAATGCTGATTGTTGATTGCCTGATTGTCGATTGAAAATCTCTCGATCGTTCAAATCAGCATTCAGCAATCACCAATCCTTCAATCAGCAATCAGCAATCAACAATCAGCAATTCTTTAGTGCTACCATCGCCCGATGTCGAATACATTTTCGCGTGGCGACGTCGAACGCGTCGCGCGCCTTGCCCGCCTGGAACTGACGGGCGAAGAACAAGATCTCTTTGCGCGTCAGCTGGCGGAAATCCTCGCCTACGCCGAGCAGATTCAGCGCGTTCCCACAGAAGGCGTCGAACCAACGTCGCACGCAGGGGATGCCGCTGCGCTTCGCGACGACACCGTGGTTCCGTCGCGGCCGCGCGAGGAGTTCCTGGCCGCCGCGCCCGATGCCGACACCTCCGCCGGTCTCTTCAAAGTACCACGGGTGCTGGCCTGATGGACGTGCCATTCGATGTGCAGTCGATTCGCGATGCCGTGGCACGCCGCGATCTGTCCGCGTCCGACGTGTGCCGGGCGACCCTGGATCGAATCGCCGCGCTAGACCCGCCCCTGAACGCCTTCCGTACGGTCGCGCGCGACCGCGCACTGGCGCGTGCGGCCGAGCTGGATGCCCGCCGTGACGGCGCCAGTCTTCCGCTCCTCGGCGTGCCCATCGCACTCAAAGACAACATGTGCACGCGCGGTGTCGCCACGACGGCATCCTCGCGGATCCTCGAGAACTACATCCCGCCGTACAACGCGACGGTCGTCGCGCGGCTCGAAGCGGCCGGCGCGGTCATTGTCGGGAAAACGAATTGCGACGAGTTCGCGATGGGCTCGTCGACCGAGAACTCCGCCTACGGTCCGACGCGAAATCCGTGGGCGCTCGAGCGGACGCCAGGCGGATCGAGCGGCGGATCGGCAGCGGCGGTGGCCGCCGGGATGGTGCCGCTCGCGCTCGGATCCGATACCGGCGGATCAATCCGTCAGCCCGCCGCACTCTGCGGCGTCGTCGGTTTCAAACCGTCGTACGGACGCGTCTCGCGATACGGCCTCCTCGCGTTTGCGTCCTCGCTGGATCAGATTGGACCATTCGCGTCTTCGGTGAAAGATGTCGCGATCGTGCTGAATGCGATCGCCGGGCACGACGCGTGCGACTCAACCTCGTCGCAGGTGGCCGTTGCTGATTTCTGTGCCGCGCTCGAAGGAGACGGAGATCTTCGCGGCATTCGAATCGGCGTGCCGCGCCATCTTTTTCACGATGGCGTGGACGCTGAAGTCATGGCTGCCTACGACGCCGCCATCGACGTGTCCCGAAATCGCGGAGCCGAAATCGTCGAGGTCACGCTCGAGCACAGCCCGGAAGCAATACCCGTCTACTACGTGATTGCCACGGCAGAAGCCAGCGCGAACCTCGCACGGTACGATGGAGTGCGCTACGGCTATCGCGCTGAGGATGCGACCACGCTCGGCGACCTGTACGACCGCTCACGCGGCCGCGGGTTCGGGCGCGAAGTGAAACGCCGGATTATCCTGGGCACCTATGTGCTCAGCGCCGGCTACTATGATGCGTATTATCGGAAGGCGCAGCAGGTTCGGACGCTGATTCGTCGCGATTACGATCGCGCGTTCATGAACGCCGACGTGATCGCGATGCCCACCAGTCCCACCGCGGCCTTCAAACTGGGTGAACGGACGGCGGATCCCGTGCAGATGTATCTCTCGGACGTCTTCACGGTCGGCGCGAATCTCGCCGGCCTCCCGGGCATCAGCGTCCCCTGCGGATTCACCAGCACACGACTGCCGATCGGCTTGCAGTTCACCGGACGCGCCATGGAAGACGCCACTGTCTTGCGCGTCGCGCACGCGTACGAGCGCGCGACATCATGGTCGAAAGAGAAACCGCGGATCGCATCAGAGCTATCGCGGTGATCTCCATCAAAGGTGCTGATTGCGCTTCGATCTTGCGACGCGAATGCATCCTCATTGCTGAATCTTGATCCCCTGCCACGCTTCGTACGTCCTCGTATCGAATTCGCTCGCACGTAACGGCGTGATTGAAGCAAACCCGTGCTCGGTTGCCCAGACGTCGGTCCCTTCGACATCGCCAGCGGGATCCTTCCAGATGCTCCAGAACATCCGGCGCCCCGTCGGCGATCGCTGTTCCTCGAACCGCTCTTCCCCGGACTGAGCGCTCTGTCTGGTCACCCGCACCCCTTTGATCGCCGTCTGCGATCCCGCCGGCACGTTCACATTCAAGAGAACACCAGCGTCGAGGCCCCGCTGCCGCACCATCTCGGCAACCTGGCGCACGATCTCCGCCGCTGCCGCGTAGTTCGTTTCGTCGACAGACAACGACGAGGCGATGGCAGGAATCCCCATCAGTGCAGCTTCCCGCGCGGCGCCGACCGTACCGGAGACATACGTCACCATTCCCAGGTTGTAGCCGCGGTTGATGCCCGATACGACGAGATCCGGCCGTGATGCCATGAGCGCGCGAACACCGACCTTCACGCACGTCGCCGGCGTCGCCACGATTGAGAAGCCACGAAGGCCGCCGGTCAGCGTGACCTGATCGACGAAGATCGGATCGGAGGTCACGATCGAGTGGCCCTTGCCGCTCTGGTTCTCCGACGGCGCCGCGATGGTGATTTCGCCCATCGACTGAAGCGCCTGCGCCACGGCAAGGATCCCCGGCGCGCGCACGCCATCGTCGTTCGTGACCAGGATGCGGAAGGGCCGCTGCGACGGCGCGGCCGCAGCGGCGCTCGCAGGTGCAGCAGCCGGAGCGGATACCGGCGCACCCGGCGTCGCCGGAACCGAGTGCACGCACGCGCACGCCGCGACGATGTAGAGGACAAGCGCCCGTACGGAGAATGAGCG
>Ga0075428_100004680_pt1 | contig 15150 bp, 15 predicted proteins | sample RhiMetdeltSRZDD2_FD_75291 | JGI IMG/M metagenome (GOLD analysis project Ga0075428, IMG submission 75291) | Populus rhizosphere microbial communities from Tennessee, USA - Rhizosphere MetaG P. deltoides SRZDD2 | ecosystem: Host-associated > Plants > Roots > Rhizosphere > Soil | place: USA... | reverse complement strand
TAGAGCCGAAGGAGCCACCCGTGCGACCTGGACGAGTGCAGATCCGCCCTCTGGGTGGTTGGCCGGGCTGTCTGGTGATGATCCTGTTCTCGGTGATCGCCTCGGTCGTGGGCACGGTGCTGCTCAACCTGCTGCTGTGATCACCCCAAGGCGACCCACCATCCCGTCCAATTGTTGGCAACGATTGGAGACATGAGATGCGGACGACAACCAAGCGGCGAGCGGGTCAGCTGGCGCTGGTCACGGTGGCGGCGCCGGTCGCTGCCTGGGCGTTGGAGCAGGCCGCCCGCCGCGCCGAGGCGGGCGATCAGACCTCCTCGACCAGCCGGCGGCTGCGCCAGGGCGCCGACTTCGTGCAGCGCTTTGGTCGCGGGCCGCTGGCCGACCGGCTCAGGCAGCGGCCGGTTACCACCGTCACTTGGAGACAGCCATAGCCGCAACCCGACCAGCATCGTGGTTAGCCGACGGCCGCGGCCGCAGGGCCGGGTTCGCGGCTTCGGCTGCTGCCACGCCCCGGGGCAGACGGCCGCGCAATCCGGCGCACCCGCGCCTTCGGCGTACCGGGAAGCGATCCTTGGCGCTGATGACTGGTTTACGTGATGGCCGGATGGTCAGCCAGCTTCGGTAGGAAACGCCAATCCACGGCGTCCGGCCGCGGACCAACCCTATTCAGCACGGCCCCACTTGCTTTGAGTTGGAGATACCCATGACGCTTCCTGGATCAGACGTGACCCACCGCTGGCAGGGCCGCACCCTTGTCGACCACCACGGCGAGCCGCTCGGCACCATCGAGGCCATCTACCTGGACAAGGTCACCAGCCAGCCAGAGTGGGCGCTACTCGAGGTCGGCGCCACCGGCCCCGACCGAACCTTTATTCCCTTGGTCAGCGCCGGCGAGGAAGGCGACACCGTCCGCGTCCTCTTCGCCAAGACTTTGGTCGAGGGGGCGCCTGCGATGGCGGCCGACCGGGAGCTGTCGGAGGAGCAGGAGCGGGAGCTGTACCGCCACTACGGGGTCCCCTACTCCCGGGCCGACTCGCCAAGCGGCCTCCCCGCCGGCGAACCCGAGCCTGCCGAACCGGCCCTGGCGGCTGGCCAACCTCAGCCTGCTGAGGAGCCGATGTCCGCCAGCACACCCAATGTGGCTGCCGGGAAGCCCGAGGTGCCTGCTGAGGAGCCAACCACGGCCGCCGAAGAGCCGCTGCCAACCGGCGGCGGTGCCCTGCCTGAGGCGGCGGCCCGCGAACCGGCGCCGATCCCCGCCTCCGCTGTTGCGCCAGCACTCGGGCGCGTCGATGAGCCAGTCGCCGAGGCGTCTGTGACCAACGATGGCCTGGTGGCGGCCAGGCAACTGCGAGTCACCGACCCACGGGTCGGTGCTGGCGCTGCCGCCGCGGTTGCCCTGGCGGTTGGGATCTGGCGGCGGGAGAGGATCGGTCGGCAGGTGAGCACGACGGTGAGCCGGCTTGGCACCATCCCGGCAACGATCACCCGCCAACGCCGCCGGCGCCGACGCTCCAAGGCCCTCAACCAGGCGGTGACCGGAGCCGCCCAGCAGACCACGGCCCTGGCCCGGGCGATGGCACGACTGGTCGCCGGCACGGCCCTGTTGCCAGTGACCGTCGCTGTAGGAAGTGGCCGGCGGGCGCGGGCCGGCATCCAGACGACCCGCAAGGCGATCAGCCAGGGTGCCCGGCGGGTTCGGCCTGGTCGCCGCAGAAGGCGACGGGGGGGAACCCTCGGCCTGGCCGCCGGTGGGGCCGCCGGATATGTGCTGGGGGCCAAGGCCGGCCGGCAGCGCTATCAGGAGCTCACCGAGTCGGCCAGGCGGTTGCGGCAACGGCCGGAGGTCGAACGCGCCACCGAGCAGGCCGTGGCCAAGTTGGATCAGCTGAGCGGCTAGGCCGCCGACAAGCTCCAGGCGGCCCGGCAGTCGCCCCGCACCGAAGCCGGCAGCAACGGTGGGCAGCCGATCGCTGTAGTGCCGGAAACGCCAACGGTGACACCGCCCTCGCCAACCGTGATGCCGCCTGCGGATCTGGCCCCGATGCCAGCAGAGCCGACCGTACTGCCCGGCGAGGACGCTTCGGTTGCTGAGGAGCATCAGCGTCCAGCACCTCCTGCCGACCCGCTCCCCTAGCCGGACCCAGCAACCCTGACCCCAGCCCAGCAAGCGTTCGAGCATCCGGACTCCGTGGTCAGCAAGTCAGGCGATAGATGGTGCGGATGGGCTGGGAGTTGTGCCCGACGCACACAGCCGGTCGAGAATCAGTCGGCGGCTGAAGCCACTAGCCAGTCCGGATCTGGTGCGGTGACGATGACCTCGCAGACCTCATCCACTCGAGCGGACCTGTCCATGACACCGAAGTAAGTTAGGCCAGTTACGTGTTCTCGTCCTGCGCCGCGATCCCGGCGCTCCGACCGCAGCTGTGGACAGTGCTGCCATGGGGAACACAGCCGCGGTCTGACCCCATCACAAGGAGACAAGGTGTTCGGACTCATCATTAGTGCCATCGTCGTTGGGCTCATCATCGGGGCCCTGGGCCGGTTGGTGCTGCCCGGCCGCCAGGACATGCCGATCTGGCTCACGATCCTGATCGGCATCGCCGCCGCCCTGATCGGGTCGCTCATCGCCAGCGCCCTCGGTGTTGGCGATACCCGCGGGATCGACTGGATCAAGCTCATCATCCAGGTGGCCCTGGCCGCGGCCGGTGTGGCCCTGGTAGCCGGCCGGTACGCACCTGGGAGAAGGCGCCTATAGGGCTGGAGCTGGGGTTCGGGTCGGGGTCCACGGCAGGGTCGCCTTCAGGGCCTCCTTGGCTCCACCTCGAATCTCCTAGCCGCCTGGGCTCGTGGCGATGGAGCAGGTGGTACCTGGGTCGCTTAGGAGGCGTTCGCGGCTCGGACCGGTGGCTGCCCGTTCGGTGCCGATGCGCCGACAGGATCGGCGGCGGCCTGCCGGAGGATGCGCCGGCGGGCTGGCGGCCAGCCGACTGGCCTCGGCTCGTCACCGATGCCGTCGACCAGGTCGGCCACCGAGTCCACAATCTGCGAGGGCAGGAACGGGAACCGCCTGGCCTCCTCGCGGGTGGTGATGCCCGTCAGGACCAGGATCGTCTGGAGCCCGGCCTCCATCCCGGCCACGATGTCGGTGTCCATCCGGTCACCGATCATCACCGTGGTCTCGGAGTGGGCGTCGATGGCCCGCAGGGCCTCGCGCATCATCAGCGGGTTGGGCTTGCCCACGAAGTACGGCTTGACCCCGGTGGCCTTGGAGATCAGCGCGGCGACCGCGCCGGTGGCCGGCTGCAGGCCGGCCGGGGAGGGACCGGTGGGGTCGGGGTTGGTGGCGATGAACCGGGCCCCGGCGTCGATCAGCCGGATAGCCCGGGTGATCGCCTCGGTGCTGTAGGCACGGGTCTCCCCCAACACGACATAGTCGGGGTCACGTTCACTGAGCACGTAGCCGACCTGGTGCAGGGCGGTGGTCAGCCCGGCCTCCCCGATCACATAGGCGGTGCCCTGGGGGCGCTGGGTGTCCAGGAACCGGGCCGTGGCCAGGGCCGAGGTCCAGATGGCCTGCTCGGGGACCTGCAGGCCGGTGGCGGTCAGGCGGGCGGCCAGGTCGCGGGGGGTGTAGATGCTGTTGTTGGTCAGCACCAGAAACCGGTGGCCGGTCTCCTGGAGGAGCTTGATGAACTGGTCGGCGCCGGGGATGAGCCGTTCTTCATGGACCAGGACGCCGTCCATGTCCATCAGGTAGGTCTCGATCGTTCGCTGGGTGGTCATGAGAGATAACTCGCTTCCGGTATGGAGAAAGACAGCGTGGCGCTATCGCCGGCTGGCCACGATCAGCTGATTGCGCCAGCGGTGGTTCTCGCGCCGGCTCAGGGCTTGGTCATCCCCGGACGTGGAGGCGGCCCGACCCGCGTGCGACACGCAGAGCCGGGCCACCGCCGCTGGCGGTCGAGCGGCAGTTACTTGGAGTGCTGGCGTAGGGCGGCGATCAGCTCGTCCTTGCTCATGGTCGAGCGGCCTTCGATCTGCAGCTCACCGGCCCGCTCCCGGAGCTCCTCGAGGGTGCGCTCCTCATAGGTGCGCCGGTCCGGCGTGGGCTCCTGCTTGGCCGCGTCGTTCTTGGCCGATCGTTGCTTGCGGTGGTCGCGGAGAGCGGCGATCAGCTCATCTTTGTTCATCGAGGAGCGGCCTTCGATTTGCAGCTCACCCGCCCGCTCCCGGAGCTCCTCGACACTGCGCTCCTCATAGGTACGCCCGTCGAACTTGCGGTCCTGCTGGGGCGACTCCGCCTTCGGGGCCTGCGGCTGCTCCGGGTCCCGCTGCTCCTGCTCAGCCTGGGCGGCTTCGACGAGGTCCTCGACTCGGCGGACGCCCTTGCCGACGGTGGTCTCGACGGCCGCCACGGCGGTGTCGACGGTCTCCAGGGCGGTGTCGACCTGGCGGGTGGCGACACCGGCCACGGTCAGCGCGAGCTGGCGCTGGACGGCGAGGGTCTGCTCGGCGACGTCGAACACGCGGTCCACGGCGCCGCCGAAGTCGACGTCGGGCACAGGCAACCTGAGGCTGCGGGTCAGCTGCTCGGTCACGGTGGTCCAGGTGCGGATGGCATCGATCACGGCGGCCTGGCTCTGGCGGACGGTGCTCAGGAGGTAGCGCTGGGGGTCGGTGTCTGGGCGGGTTTCGGTCGGCACGTATGTTCCTCTCAGGTGATCAGGACTATGCGTAGTATAGTACGCAGCCGCGTGTTATGGCAAGCAATGAGGTCCCGGCTTGCTGGCGTCGGTTCAGCGCCCGGTGTGCACCGCTCCTCCATTCAAGCCACGGACCGGCAAAGGATGGGGCGGTGAGAAGTCACCGGCGCCTGGCCCAGGCGGTTACCTGGGTTATCACCGCGAGCCCCAGGATTCCGCCGAGGGCCAGCCCCAGGGTGACCAGCCCCATCCACATGACTTGCATTGCCACTTCCTCGGCTCGGTCAGGGTTCCACCAGCTGGGCGCGCATGCGGGCCAGGGCGCGGCGCTGCAACCGGGAGACATGCATCTGGGAGAAGCCGATCCGGGCCGCGATCTCGTACTGGTCCAGATCGTGGAAGAACCGTAGGACAATGACCTTCCGCTCCAGCTCCGGCAGAACCGACACCAGGCCAGGCAGGGCCAACAGGTCTTCTGGCTCCTCCTTCGCTCCCGGTGCCGGCAGCAGGTCACCAAGCTGAAGGTCAGCGTCGCCGACCGGCTGATCCAACGACACCTCCTGGCGGCTGGATGCGGCGGCCAGGCCCTCCAGGACCTCGTCCTTGCCTACATCCAAGCACTCGGCCAGCTCGGTGACGGTGGGTGAGCGACCCAGACGCTGGTGCAGGTCGTCGGCCGCCCGGCACAACCGCAGCGCCCATTCCTTGAGCGGGCGCGGCACATGCAGGCGCCAGCTGGTATCCCGTAGATGCCACTTGAGCTCGCCGACCACACAGGCCACGGCGTAGGGGACGAACGGGTTGCCGTAGTCAGGGTCGTAGCGGTCGACGGCGGCGATCAGCCCAGCCCGGGCGGTCTGGGTCAGGTCCTCAGGGGTGGTCCCGCGGCTGTGGCGGTAGCGGCTGGCCAGCCGGTCGGCCGTGCCCAGGTAGGCCAGGATGATCTGCTCGCGCAGCTGGGGATCGCGGCTGGTGGCGTAGTCCTGCAGCCACCGCTCAACCTGGATCGCCGCATCTTGGTCATCGGGGCGGACGTCCAAGACGGCATCGTTGGCAAGCTGGGGGAGGGTAGCGGACACCGAGCACCTCGTTGGACTGGTCGTCCACGAGGGCTAGGTGGACCGGCAGCAGGCAACAAGGAGCTTCCCTGTCCCGGTCCTGCGCAAACTCGTCTGCCTTGGGCCAGACTCGGCCGTCGCCGCCCGAGGCCGTCGCCAGGGCACCCTATTGCCGGCCAAGACCACGGAACGAGATATAGAGGGGTAAGAGTGCTGTCGACACGCTCGGCCAGCACGCTCATGGCCAGTTCTCGAGGTGCAGAGCGGGTGGCGACGTCCGCGGGAACCATCGGGCGAGGTCTTGACCCTGGTCGCCGACGAGTGAGCCCTTGCCGGGTTGGCCGGAAGCGCCGCAACCATCCCCAGCGTGCGCCAGGCCGGGCCGGAGCAAGCCTGTAGCCGGAGGGCCGGATTCCGGCCTGAGGGTTTAGGCCGAGCTCTGGTGGCTAGTCAGACGGTGTCGGGGAAGTTCTCCGGCTGTCAGCGGGACCAAGTCCTCGTCCCGCCAATGCGGAGGTTGCCAGGCAACCGGTCCGCGCCCGTTCCCCGCCCCACAGACGTCGTCGGAGTGCGCTCCGCATCAAGCAGTGGCTGACGCAGCCTGTTGGCGAATGTGCGCTGGGCACTCGTATTCGCACGTCATCCAGTTCGGGTCGTCCCGACCCGGGCGACTTTGAAAGGCACCACATGGACACAGAGTTCGGCCGGCCTGGCAGCACCGCGGTCGGCACCGACCGCGAGGTCGGCACCCGCCGGCTCAGCACCGAGACCAAAGCCGCCTACAAGACCACCGAGTTCATCACCTACGTGGTCGTGTTCGCCGGCATCCTGCTGGCCTCGTTCCTGGTCAAGACCGGCCAGGACGGCCAGCGCCCCGACTACTTCCGGGCCGACAAGGCCTGGTGGTACATCACCCTGCTGACCATCGGCTACATGATCGCCCGCGGGCTGGCCAAGTCCGGCAGCCGCGAGCCCTACGACGACCGACGCTAGACGGCTCCGGGCTGCCCCGCCAACCGGTTGGGGCAGCCCGCATCGAGCGTCCGAGCTTCACGAGTGGAGAGGTTCGCATGACTGAGCATGAGAGTGGAGCGCCTGCCGAGCCGACCGCGCCTGCGGCCGCGAGTCTTGGCGAGGCGACCGTGCCTGAGAGTGGAACGTCCGCTGAGGCGGCCGTTCCTGGCCAGGAGGCGATGGCGACCAGGGGGCTCCGGTACGCCGTCGACATCTGTTTCTGTGTCGACGTGACCGGCAGCATGAGCCCGATCCTGGACCGGGTGAAGGACAACGCCCTGCGGTTCTACGACGACGTGCAGAAGAACCTGACCGACAAGGGCAAGAACGTCGACGAGCTGCGGGTGCGGGTGATCGCGTTCCGGGACTTCAAGGCGGACGGCGCGGCCGCCCTGCAGGAGTCGCCGTTCTACACGCTGCCGGCTGAGCAGCCCGGCTTTGCCGAGTTCGTCCGCGGCCTGGTACCCGAAGGTGGCGGCGACGCGCCCGAGTCGGGCCTGGAGGCGGTGGCCCTGGCGATCAACTCCCCATGGACAACCAGTGGGGACCGGCGCCGGCAGGTGATCGTGGTCTGGACCGACTCCCCAGCCCAGCCGCTGACCGGTGAGCCCGCCCCGGCCCCCTACACCGACAAGGTCCCCAAGGACTTCAGCGCCCTCACCGACCTGTGGGAGAACGAGCAGGGCGTGATGGGGGCAAGCTCCAAGCGGCTGATCGTGTTCGCCCCCGACGGGCCGGGTTGGACCGACATCTCCGGTGTCTGGGAGAACGTGGTCCATCACCCCTCCAAGGCCGGTGAGGGCCTGTCGGAGGTCGATTACGGCACCATCATCGACTCGATCGCCAACTCGGTGTGAGCGTCGAGTCGTCCGCCGCAACGCCGGCTGCAGCCCCGATGCCCAGCGTCTCCTTCAAGTTCTGCACCGCCAAGGTCGCCGGCGAGGGCGAGGACGCCGACCCGATCCTGCGGGTCGGCCCCGACCTCGGCCTGCTCGGGGTCTTCGACGGCATGGGCGGCGCCGGCGGCCGGGTCTACGACACCCCCGACGGCCGCCATTCCGGCGCCTGGATCGCCTCCCGGTTCGCCCGCAACGTGGTCGAGCGGCTGATGCTGGAGCTGATCAAGCCGGAGTGGAACCTGGACGGCCCAGCCACCGCGGCGGAGCTGCACCGGCTGCTGGCGTCGTCCTTGGCGGCCCGGCTGGACGAGCTCAAGGCGCCCGAGACCAGCTTGCGCTCCAAGCTGGTCAAGGCCCTGCCCACGACCATGACCCTGGCCGTCCTCCAGCGCACCGATCCGGCCGCAGGCATGTACGCCTGCCACCTGTTCCAGGCCGGAGACTCCCGGGCGTACGTGGCCGAGCCGGACGGCGGCCTCAGGCAGCTCACCACCGACCACCTCCGTTCGGGTGGGGACGCGATGCAAAACCTCACCGACGACTCGGTCATGAGCAACTGCATCTCAGCCGACACCGAGTTCTCCATCGACCACCACCAGGTCCAGCTGCAGGCACCATTCCTGCTGCTGTGCGCCACCGACGGGTGCTTCGCCTACGTGCGCTCACCGATGCACTTCGAGCACCTGCTGCTCTCCACCATGCAGGACGCCCGGGACGTCCCAGCCTGGCAGCAGGCGTCGGAGGCGGAGGTGACGGCGATCACCGGCGACGACGCCGCCATCGCCCTGCTTGGGCTGGGAGCCGACCTCGACGGCTTCAAGCAGCTCTTCAAGGACCGGACTGACGAGCTTGGGCGTCGCTACATCGACCCGCTGGACGAGCTGGACGGCCAGGTGCGCCAGGCCGAGCAGCAGCTGGCCGGACTGCGGGCCCGCCGGGTCGAGCTGGGGGCCGAGCTCTGGGGGTCCTACAAGGGCGGCTACGAGCGCTACCAGGCCGTGCCCGAGCCGGCTGGCGAGGAGGCACCGTGAAGGCGGGCGACGTCATCAATGGCTACACCATCCTGGAGGACTTCCGGGTGGTCGGGGCTGGGCTGAGCAAGTGGACCTTTGCCGCCAAGGACGGGCGCGAGTACTTCATCAAGGAGTTCCTCAGCCCAACCTACCCCGACGAGCACGCCCCCGGCAGCGCCCAGACCAAGATGCGCAAGCGCCAGCGCTGCGCGACCTTCGAACGCCACCACCGGCGCATCAACGAGGCCTTGGCGGAGGTCTCCGGCGTCGGCGGCAACCTGATCGTCACCCTGGCCTTCTTCCGCTGGGGGGCCAAGTACTACAAGGTCACCGAGAAGGTCGAGGTGGCCGGCCTGTCGCCGGCCGAGGTCACCGCCCTACCCTTCCAGGACCAGCTGGTCCTGCTCAAGACGGTCGCCCACAGCCTGCGGATCCTCCACGACCGCGGCATCGTCCACGGCGACCTCAAACCCAGCAACGTCCTCATCAAGCGAACCGAGCTCGGCTACACCACCAAGCTGATCGACTTCGACAACGCGTATCTGGCCGGCGAGCCACCCCCGCCCGGCGAGATCGTCGGGACCATGAACTACTACTCCCCGGAACTGGTCGGCTACATCCAGGAGACCGGGACCGCCGCCCACCAGCTCACCCAGAAGGCCGACATCTTCGCCCTCGGCCTCATCTACGCCGAGTACCTCACCGGCGCCCTGCCGGCCTTCGACGCGGCCAGGTATCAGTACGCCGGGGTCGCCGCCCGTACCGGTGAGATCCTGAGATTGCCCCTGACCACCCTCCCCACCAGCGTGGTGGAGCTGGTCGACCGGATGCTCCTAGCCGACCCTGGGGTCCGGCCGACCATCGCCGAGGTTCACACCGCCCTAATTGGCATCCGGACCGCTGCCACCACCACCGCGGTCCTGACCGCATCCCACCCCAAGCGGACCCCGACCGGCCCGAGCCGGCTCAAGGGCCGGGGGCTACGGACGGCGACCCCAGCAACGCCATCCCCCACCGAGCCTCGGCTCGGCCGGCGGCTCATGGGCAAGCTCCTGGAGCGCGGCAAAGGCCCGGACACACCATGAGCACCCGCTGGCAGTGCGCCGTCTGCGAGGCCGGCAACGACGGCGGCGACAGCTGCTCGGTCTGTGGAGCCACCGTCGTCAAGACAACCACCCGGGTCCCCTCCGTCCCAAAGCGGCCAGCCCGCAAACTCCCGGTCCGGGAGCAGGACACCAGCGTCCCGGCCCGTGAGCCGCCAACCCGTGAACCCGCGAGGGAGATCGCCCACCCGGCTGGGTATGACATCTACGACTACTTCATGGTCGAGGACCCGGCCGTTGCCCGTGACCGCTACGCCGAATTCGAGCGGTACGAGGCACGACCCCGAGTCCGAGTCTACGGCTGCTGTCTGCCCATCGCTCTCGGAATGCTGCTCGTCCTCATCGGTGCCGTCATGCTCCTGGCCAACCTGGTAGGCGGAGCGCTGTAGGCCGAGTGCAGGGCGGTCCGCCCCGCTGACCAAGGAAGAGCTCAACATGGTCAAGTCCGGTAGCCGCGAGCCTTACGACGACAGGGACCGCCGCTAGACGACAAGGGGTTGCCAGGCGACCGGCCGGGGCAACCCGCACTGAGTCCCCGCTGCGGCGATCCTCGCCCAGCGGCCGAGGCTGAACTGAGTGGCGGGTTGAGCGTCGGGCGGAGCGTCGCGTGCGTGTCTTGGCTGTTGCCTACCGATCCTTGGGTCTGGGACTTCTGTTCACGACGGCCTGACCGTTCTGGTGAGAGGGCTAGAGGGAAACCGGCCCGGCCATGCGAATGTGTTCGGGGGTAGATCGCCGGCCGCATGGCCCCGGGCGGGCCGGGCTGCTCAACGGTGTCCTCCGCGTCCCTGGAAGTGCGGTGGTGGCCCGCGCGCCGCTAGGGCCCGCCGAGGGTGGGGGCGAAGCGGCCTCGCCAGACCTGCCCAGGGCGCCCGGGGGCGCCGCGGGGAGAGCCGTTCACGGTGAGCTGGACGCCGCCGGCGTTGCCGAGGTGCAGGTCAATGACCCGCCGGCCGGTGAACGTCCGCCTGCTCCCAGCGGTCAGCGTTCCTTCATAGGCGGTGCGGCCGTCCACGCCTATCCGCGTCCACACCAGCGCCGTGGCCTGGAGGGTGACCGTCACCTGGGGAGCGGTTGGCGTCGCGGTCGCGGCAGGTGCTGGCGCCGCTCGGTCGCCACCGCGGAGCTCCATGACAGCCAGCGCCGCCAGCACCACCAGCAACATTCCGACCAGCAGCGGCGCCGTCCCACGCCGATGCCGACGCCAGACGGCCCGACCCGCCCCCACCTTGACGGTGGTCGCGATCGCCGACCCGGCCGGGGCCGCCGCGATGACGCGGGTCGGTTCGGCCGGCCGCTGCCGCCTTCCCGGGTCCCGGCGCTTGGCCGGGCGCAGCCGCGTGGTTCGCGCCTTGGCACGTTCAGGAACTGGCCCCGGAGGTCCGGAGGATGCAGCGCGCAGGCGGATGGCCAAGGCAGCGGCCGAGGATGGCCGCTGGGCCGGGTCTTTGGCCAGGGCGGCCTCGCAGGTGTCGGCCAGCCGGGCCGGCACCCAGGGGGCGAGCTCCCGCACCGGCCGGGGCGGCTCGTGCAGATGGGCCCTGACCACCAGCACCGGTGAGTCGTCGAGGAACGGTGGCCGGCCGGTCAGCAGGTCATACAGGACCGCGCCAAGCGAATAGACGTCGGCTGCCGGCGTGGCCGCCTGCCCGGCGGCCCGCTCTGGCGAGATATAGGCGGCGGTCCCATACAGCCCACTGCCGGTGGTCGAATGGGTCGCATCGGCCGCCGCGGCGATGCCGAAGTCCATGACCTTGACCTCACCGGCCGGGGTCAACAGCACGTTGCTTGGTTTGATGTCGCGGTGGATGATCCCCCGGCTATGGGCGGCGTCAAGGGCGTCGGCCACGGCCGCGCAGATCCTGGCCGCCTCGCTGGGTGGCAGCGGACCGCCGGCCAGCCGATCGGCCAGGGTGTCGCCCTCCAGCAGCTCCATGACCAGGTATGGCACGCCACCATCACGGTCGAAGTCGTACACCCTGGTCACATTGGGATGGGTGAGCTTGGCGGTCGCCCGCGCCTCCCGAACAAACCGCCTGGTCGCTCGGGGGTCGTCGGCCAGCTCCTGGACCAGCACCTTGAGCGCGACCCGGCGGCCGAGCACGGTGTCGTCGGCCTCCCATACCTCGCCCATACCGCCGACCCCGATCCGCCGCACCAGGCGGTACCGTCCCTTGGGGCCGAGCGAGCCGACCGGTCCAGCCATTGTCGCCTCTCCCCGCACGCCTTCTGGGAGGACTACGCCGCCAACCAGGCCCCGAATCCTTCTGACTGGTGGCCGTCACCATCCCGCAGCTGGCTCGGCGACAGCCGTAGAAGAACGCCGCAGACGTCCGCTCTAAGGCTATGGGCGGCGCGTCGTTCGCGTTGTCCACCGCACGTGAAGTGCCGGCCTGGACAACGATTCAAACTGCGCGGCGTCTGTCGGGCCGAACCATCTGCGATGGCGATGGGTTGCGAGCAGTCGACCAGCGTCCAGCTACTTGCTCTGGTCGACGGTGACGGGCGGGGCGTCGGCCGGTGATGCGGTGATCGTGTAGCCGGTGATGGATGGGTCGTCGGGTGTGGGGGCGTCCCAAGTGACCTGGGCCAGCTGGTCGCCAGCGCGGGCGGTCACGTTGGTTGGCGGGCCGGGAACCGCAGCGGAGGCCGGCCCAGGGAGCATCGCCACCAAGGCGATGGTGGCGAGGCCTGCCTGGAGCATCGACGGAGAGGACGAGGCAATCGACGGCACTCCTACGAGGCGTAGTTCGACCGAATCGAGGCGCTCGCGAGAATACTTGGATAGCGCCCAGCTGAGAAGCATCCCCATGTTGGGGTGCCGCCTTGGATGGGATGTCCTTCAGGAGAGCAGTGCGCGGGGGCGCCGCTGATGGAAAGCGTAGCGCGCCAAGTAGCCGCAGGTGAAGCGCGCCAGCAATGGGTGCTTGTGGAGTGTGTTCGTGCAGGCGGTCAAGCGGCGGCGTGGAACCGCAGCCGAGCTCGGTCGGCCAGCCAGGCCACCCGCTCGGGCCCAAGCATCGGCGGCAATGCCTGAAGTAGGTCGGGCACCCGGCGGGCGGGGACGATGGTAACCCCATCGGCCTGCAACATACCCCAGGGGACGCTGGCGCCATGGATGGCGACGATGGCGGCGACCTGGATGTCGGCGATGCCGAGGACCTCGTCGGCCTGGTCGGCCTGCCACCGGGTCTTGCGCAGCGAGGAGATGAGCAGGTGGCGGCCGTGCCACACCATCCCGTACTGATCCAGATGGAGCCGTCCTCGGTACTGCTTGCTGTCGATGACCAGCACCCCGCCGGGCCCGATGACGACATGATCGATGTTGGCCTGGGTGCCGGGGATGGCCAGGTCGTGCAGCACCGCCCAGCCGTGGCATTCCAGGGGGCCGAGGAGGCGGGCGGTGCGCCGCTCCCCGGCGGCCCCGCGCCGCCAGGCCAGGGTGTCGGCGCCGGGCCGGAACCGCAGCCGCCAGCCGAGTGCGGCCGCAGCCGCCATCGCCAGCAGCCCGGCCAGGTCGGGAGCCATCTGGGTGGCCAGCAGTCCGGCGGTCACGCCCGCTGCCAGCACCGCGGCCACCCGCCAGGGCAGGGTGTGGGTCCAGCGGGCGCGTTCGGCGGTGCGGCAGCGCCGGTACTCGGCTGTGGCGGAGGCGCCGGGGCGGCCGACGCTGGCGCGCACTCGCCTTGCCAGCACCGGTACCGGGGTCCCAGGCCTGGGGGTGTCGGCCGGGTCTTGGTGGCGCTCAGGTTGATCGTGGTGGGCGAGGAGGGCGGCGAGGTCCGCGTGGCTCAGCGGCCGGATCGACACGCCGGGCTGCTGGTCGTCACAGGAGGGCCAGCAGCCGTCCGGGTCGGGGTCTGGATTGGGTTGGGGCTGTGGCATGGTGGCCTCCTTGGGCTGCTAGCCGGCGGCCCGCTCGGGGCCCGGCCGGCGTGGGGGCACCTCCCGCCCGGAGCGGGCTCGTGCCTGGTCCTGCTGGTGACGGTCAAACGGAGACGGGTGGGAAGCGGGCGCACGCTGGAGTTGGCGGTCGCGGTCGGTGCTGTGCTGGCGGCCCTGGACTCGGGTGATCGTCTGGCGAGCGTGCTGCCAGCCGGCCCGCTGGGTCGGCTCACGCGGCACCGGGCCTAGCGCCTTCTCGAGGTCGGTGATGCCATAACTGCGGCGGTAGTCCTCAATGGCGGCCGCGGCCCGCCGCCAGGCCCGCCGCCCCCTAGTGCTCTCGGGGACCGGGCCAAGCTCGCCCCGGAAGTAGCCGGGCCGGTCGTGCTCGGCGGCCAGGCCGCGGGCCCGGCGCTGCCAGGCCAGCTCCCGGACGACTTGGCGGTAGGCGGGGCCGAGGTGGGCGTTGGCCTCCAGCCAGCCCGCCCGGCGCTGCTGATGCCGGCGCAGCTTGAGCTCGGTGTCGTGGGCGCGGTCGGCCTGCTGGCGAGCCACCGCCACGGGCCCTGGATCGGCGCCGGCCAGCCTGGCCCGCCAGCGCAGACGAAGCATCGCCTGCGCCTGGCGCGGCCGTTCGTTGTTGGCGGTGAGCTGCTCCAGGGTCTGGTCGGCCTCGGCCCGGCGGTCGCTGGCCAGCGCTAACTCTCGACCTCGGTCCCGGGGGGCCTGGTCGAGCAGGCTCCGGAGCCGGTCCCGCTCGGCCCGTAGCTCTCCCGTTGACAGCCGCCGCAGATCCAGGCTGCTAGTGGTGTCGATCGCCAAGCGCTGGTCGCCAGCACGGGACAGGGCCTGGGCCAGCTGGGCGTAACCGTCACCGACCTCCCGATCGGGCAGGTCCAGCTCCGCTGGACCTTGGGGTTCGGGGCCGACCACCGCATACAGCGTGGTCTCATTCTTGGCGCGGGACAGCTGCACATAGAGCCAGTTGACGTCCTCGGTGCCAGTGAGGCGGACCAGGGCCCGCCCCCGCGTCAGCCCTTGAGCCCGGTGGCCGGTGGTGGCATAGGCCAAATCCACTCGCCGGTTGCGCTCGCCGCGGCCGCGGCCATCCAGATACGACTGGGGCAAGATGACCGTCCGGCCGTCGGTGCTGTCCAGGCGGATGATTAGGCTCCGGGCGTGGGGGTCGAGGGCGGTGATGGTGCCGCGGCTGCCGTTGGCCACCCCGAGCTTGCCGATGGCGTTGTGGCCGCAGACGACCTTGTCGCCGACGGCCAGCTGGCGGTCCTCGACCAGAAGCCGCTCCCCTCCGAGGCGGCCCCGGGCGGCCAGGAGCTCCTGGCAGGCGGTGTTGAGCCGGTCGACCTCGGCTCGCCGGGCGGCCAGCACCACGACCTCGTGGGCCGGGTCCTGTTCGGCCTGCTGCCAGGCCACCCACCAGTCCTGGAGCAGGGCGAGGGTGGCGGCGG
>Ga0075428_100004677_pt1 | contig 15154 bp, 16 predicted proteins | sample RhiMetdeltSRZDD2_FD_75291 | JGI IMG/M metagenome (GOLD analysis project Ga0075428, IMG submission 75291) | Populus rhizosphere microbial communities from Tennessee, USA - Rhizosphere MetaG P. deltoides SRZDD2 | ecosystem: Host-associated > Plants > Roots > Rhizosphere > Soil | place: USA... | reverse complement strand
CACCAGCACACACACGCCCCAGAGCCACCAGGGGCGCTTGACAGACACGCCGGTCCGGGGCTGTGCCTTGTCGTCGATGAGCTGTTGTGAAGTATCGCGTGGCATCGGGAAAAGCCCCTCGCCCTAACCCTCTCCCAGCGGGAGAGGGGACTAATGCTTTGCACCTGTGGTCTGCTTCGCTGGCACGGTGGTTTTGTGGGCGACAGCGCCAAGATCAGGGGCCAACATGAACACCAGGAACACGCAGATGACTAAGGGAGTAAAGGCGATCACCCCAAGAGTGAGTCGCTCGAAGCGCAGGTGCATAAAAAACATCGCTACCAGGGCGGCTTTCCCCAACGCCATGGCGATGAGCAGTGCGGCTTTCAACCAGGGCGCATAGGTCGGTAGAGCGACGACGATTTCGAGGATCGTGAGAGCCAGCAGATAGTAGAAGATGGTCATATACAAGGACTCAGAGTGGTGCTCAGCCATAATGTTCCCCTCCGGTACGCGCTAGATCAGGTAAACAAAGGTAAAGACCATGATCCATACCAGATCGACAAAATGCCAGTAGAGCCCAGCAATCTCGACCGGGCTGTAATTCGTGGCGGAATATGCACCGCTCATACCTCTGAGCAAGATGCAGAGCAGGTAGATCACCCCACCTGTGACGTGCATACCATGGAAACCAGTAATGATGAAAAAGGTCGTACCGAACAGCGACGCCCCATAGGGATTGCCTGTGAATCCTAAACCTTCATGGAAAATCAACTTGTTCCACTCATAGGCCTGGCAGCCCAGAAAGACCACACCACCAAGGATCGTCAAGCCAATGAACTTACGAAACGCCGCAAAATCGTTGCGTTGGATGGCTGCCAGTCCCTTGACCATCCAGACACTACTAACAATCAGCAGCAAGGTCATGGCCGCCGTGAGCCAGATGCCCAGGACGTCATAGGGCTTCGGCCAGTCCGCACTGCCATAGCGTATGCCACCATACCCGGCCAGGAGCGTGCCAAACGACATGGCATCACCCACCAGGAAGACCCACATCCCGAGTTTCCCCCAACTCTCCGGAGTCAGAGGGCTTTCGTACGACTCCGCATGCCCGGCATGCATTGCAGCAGCTTCGCTCACTGTACACTCTCCTTCTGTATCCAGGCCAGACTCTTATTCGCACGCCTCTGGGCGCGCTTGTACGTGATGTACACGGTGCCAAAGATCGAGCCAAAGATCGCGAACGGCATGGACATCAGGAAAAGAATACTCATATTCAAACCCCGCGCCAGCGCATCATCCCCTTCGAAGCAGACCGCACAGGCCCAGGCCGCCGCTGGGAGCAAGATCATGACCGTTGCAAACCCTATAATGCACCGCCCCCATCGGCACTGATTCTGTTTCTGCATGGGACCTCCCCCGCCTCAGTAGAGATAGACTAACCAATACAATACTGGCCAGAGACCCACGACATACGACCAGTACATGCCACATAAGACGACGCCCGTGCGCCTGGTGGCCGTATAACGCTGGCGCGTGGCGCGCCGCCACACACTCAGCAACCAGATGACCGCGCCAAACACGTGCAGGCCGTGGCAACCAATGAGCGTATAAAAGGTAGCCCCGTAGACGCCTGACGACAGGGTGAGGCCATAACCGATGAGCTTGACCCATTCATAACCCTGCACCACCAGGAAGACCACCCCCAGGACAGCCGTGTACAAGAGCATACGCGCCAGGGTCTGTTGCTGTCCAAGCCGAATAGCCCGGTTCGCCAGCCACATCGTCGCAGCACTGCAGAGCAGAATAAGCGTATTGACGCCCGTCACTTCCGCAGGGAGACGGGGCATGGCCATAGGCGGCCAGGTCGCGTTGGCCATGCGATACACTATAAAGGCACCCACGAGTCCAGCAAAGAACATCGTCTCTGCCCCCAGAAAAACCAGCATCCCCAGCCGGGCATTGCTCAGCGGGGTCCCACGGGGCTCGTCATCGTCACCATGGCGGTCGCCATCGCCGTTATCATCGGGTGGCTCAGGTGAGAACGGCGGTGGCCCCTGCGGGCGTGGGCGCACATCCACCGGGTCTTGCATCAGACCCCCAAGCGCTGTAGCCATCGATGGGGCATGAGCCATACAGGTTACCTCCCGCTCCCCCCTACCGCGTCAGCATGCGGATGAGGGCAGCGACAAACAAGAGCACAAATATCGTGATCACGATGACCAGCACACGCCGATTCTGTTGGCGTACATCCTCTCGACGCATACCATGCCCTTTTACAACCGTGCGACCTTATCCAGGGCCATCAACAAGAACATGCAGGGCAGGTAGACGAGCGAAGCAAACAACAGGCGTCGTGCCGCAGCCACTGTGTAGGAGCGCGCCAGGTCAATGCCAAAACCGAGGAAGACGAGTCCCAGGACGAATGCCACCACAAAGTATATCGACCCTGTGAGGCCGACGAGGGTTGGGAGCAAGCCTACTGCCAGCAGCGCCAGACAATGGCTGACCACATGATACCCAGTACTCCAACCTTCAGGATCAATCACTGGCAGTATGCGAAAGCCAGCGCGGGCGTACTCGTCACGGTAGAGACGGGCAATGGCCAGCGAGTGGGGGATCTGCCACAAAAACAGCATGGCAAACAGCACCCACACTTCGCTCCCAAAAGTCCCGCGTGCCGCCACCCAGCCGACCACGGGTGGTAAGGCGCCTGATACCGCCCCAACGAGGCTACATAACGACGTTTTCATTTTGAGCGGGGTATAGCCAAACAGGTAGCTCCCGATGATGGCTCCGGTCAGGACAGCACTCCAGGGGTGTACGACAAGCGCCAGATAGAGCAGCCCACAGACTGTGGTGACAATCCCAAAGCGCAGGGCAGCCAGCGGCTGGATACGCCCATCCGGCACAGGACGCATCTGGGTGCGTGGCATGAGGGCGTCAACCTCGCGCTCGATGTAGGCATTCAGCGCCAGTGAACCTCCCGCTGCAAACCCCACGCCCAGCAGGAGATGCAGCAACAGCCCCCAGTCCGGTATACCTGGTGCCCCCATATAAAAACCAACCATGGTGACCACTAAGATCATGAGCACCAGCCGCACTTTTGCCAGTTCCAGGTAATCCATGATGCGCTGGCACACGGGCGCCCTCGCTACACCGATGGTTGCGGTCCGTAGTTCCATTAGCTAGTCACCTGTACAGAAAGGAAAGGGCCTGACGGCCCTGCGCCGACGCCGTCGCGCCAGCCTTGGCCGGAAACCGCCGCTGGCGCCGCCGTGAGGCGTGCGGCACGTAGTGCTATCACCACAGTCGTGGCGAGCACCGCCGCCCCAACTGCCACGTGTGCCGTCATCGGTACCACCATGCGCCGTGTCCAGATGGTGAGCGCTCCCAAAGTCAGTTGCAGCAGCACCAACCCGCCTAACAGCAAAGCCGGACGCAGCAAACGTCTCTCAGCCCGGTACCTACTGAGAATGCGGGCGAAAGTCCATCCGACACACAGGGTGACTCCCAGGGCCCCCAGACGGTGCATAAAATGCACCATGACTGCCGCCGAATCCAGTGGTGGCACCAGACGCCCAAACGCCAGGGGAAAATCTGGAATCGCCAGGCCTGCTCCCATATGCCGCATGAGCGCTCCCAGGATGAGCTGCAGGTAGACCATCCCTGCGGTTACCGTCGCCAATACCCACAAAGCCGGCTGTTGCGGCTCGCCCTGGTCAGCCAGACGCCCCTGCCAGCCAGGGGCCGTGCATACCGCCAGCGCTACAACCATACACAGAAATGCCTGCGCCAGACACGCATGCGTCACCGATACCACGAGGGGCAAGCGCAACAAAACCGTCACTCCCCCAAGCGCCCCCTGGAGCAACACCGCCAGCACTGCCCCGCGTGCTAACCAGCGTACCCAGGTGCGTGGCTCCCATTGCGTAAGCAGCACCATCAGCGTGACGGTCAGCAGGCCTACAAAAGCTGCCACGAGACGATGCCCGTGCTCGAACAGGACCCCACCAACCATAGGGGGAAACACCTGCCCGAAGGACAACGGCCAATCAGGCACCGCCAAACCGGAGCCCGTACTGGTCACCAGCGCCCCGACGAAGATCAAGACTAGTGTCGCCCCTGCCGTCACCACGGCAAAGCGATGCACCCATACAGGACACACGTCTTACACTCCATAACAAAAGCACCTGTTTGTGTCCCCTCTCCCTTTGGGAGAGGGAGGAGCAAGCCCCCAGGAATTACTAATGTCCCCCACCACCTGCAGTAATTTCGAGACGACGGCTTTGCGGCAGCCAGTCCTCCACGACCTCTGGAGAACTGAATTCGTACGGACCACGATACACCACGGGCGGAGTGAGGAAATTACCGTGCGGCGGTGGCGACGGCGCATCCCATTCCAGGGTATTCGCTCGCCAGGGATTTTCTGTAGCCCGCGGGCCAGCAAACAACGACCAGATAAAGTTGATGACGAAGAAAATCTGCGACGCTCCCAGGCACAGCGCCATCACGGTGATAAACGTGTTCATGCCGTAGAACGGCTCCAGGAACTTATAGTCCGTGGGGTTGTAGATGCGCCGCATATGACCGCCCACCCCCAGGAAGTGCATAGGGAAGAAGGTCAGGTTGAAGAAAACGAAGGTGAGCCAGAAGTGAATCTTCCCGAGCCTTTCGTTCATCATGCGGCCGAATATCTTGGGAAACCAGAAGTAAATCCCGGCGAACACCCCAAAGATAATCCCCGCCACGACATAGTGAATGTGCGCCACGATGTAATACGTATCGTGGATAAAAATATCCACCGGCGTCGAAGCCATAAAAATGCCGCTCAGGCCACCAATCGTGAACAGGGACACAAACCCCAGGGCAAACAGCATGGGCGAGGGGAAGGTAATCTTGCCACCCCAGAGCGTCCCGAGCCAGTTAAAGGTTTTAATGGCCGACGGCACTGCAATAAACATCGTAGTCAGCATGAACGCCGTGCCCAGGGCGGGATTCATGCCGCTCTGGAACATGTGATGGCCCCACACTACCCAGGAGAGGAAGGCAATGGCAATCATGGAAAAGACCATCGCCCGATAGCCAAAGATCGGCTTACGCACGAATACTGGCAAGATTTCCGAGGTAATACCCATAGCCGGGAGCACCAGGATGTAGACCTCAGGATGGCCAAAGAACCAGAACAGGTGTTGCCACAACAGGGGCTCGCCCCCGCCCTCCGGGATGAAAAAGTGCGTACCGAACATGCGATCGAACAGCAGCATGGCGAGCGCTGAGGTGAGCACTGGCAGCGCCAGCAGGAGCAGAACAGCGACGATGAACAGCGACCAGATCACGAGTGGCAAGCGGAACCAGGTCATTCCCGGCGCCCGCATGTTTATGAGCGTCGTGATGTAGTTGATCGAGCCCATCAGCGATGAGAACCCCAGGATAAACAGGCTGATGCACCAGAGATGTATGCCCCACTCCCCACCGGTCTGAGCGTACTTGGGCACGGCTGCCAGTGGCGCATAGCTCGTCCAGCCGCCACCAGCGGCACCGCCGGGCACGAAGAAAGAGAGAATCATCAGAATGAACGCCGGCACTGCCGTCCAGAACGACAGCATGTTGAGAACCGGAAAGGCCATGTCATTAGCGCCGATAGAGATTGGGATCAAAAAATTCCCGAACCCCCCGACCATGATGGGCATCACGACAAAGAAGATCATGATGGTGGCGTGCATGGTAAACAGCATGTTGTACACTTCGGAGCTGATCACCCCGGCACGCATGGAAGGCAGCCAGTTCTGATCCTCCCAAAACGCGTCAGGCACAAGCCCGGTGAGCGGTAACGGTGTACCCGGAAAGCCGAGTTGCCAGCGCACCATCATGGCTAGCAGACCGCCGATGACCAGCATGAACAAGCCACCAAAGAGAAACTGCCGCCCGATCATCTTGTGGTCGAGCGAGAAAATGTAGTGGCGGATAAACCCTTCGCGGTGGTGCTCCACATGCGCCGCGCCTCGCGACTCACTCATGATTCTTTCCCCTCTTCTCAGGACTCATGGCTCAGGCGTGGCCCTGTATTACGAGGGCTGCCACAGCTTTTGGCTCCACTTCTGGTAATCGGCTTCAGAGTGGACATTGACCCATCCGACCATACCCGAATGCCCTGGCCCGCACAATTCAGCGCAGGGCAATTCATAGCGCCCAGGCTTCGTGGCCTTGAACCACACTTGAATTTCACGCCCTGGGACGGCGTCTTGCTTCAGACGAAACGACGGCACAAAGAAGCTGTGGATGACGTCGTCGCTCCGCAGGTGCACACGTACGACCTTATTCAGCGGCACATGGAGCTCTTTGTCGGTTTTGTCGTCGGTGGTGTCAAACTGGCGATCCGGACCGGGATAGGCAAAAGTCCAGCCAAACTGCTTGGCGGTAACCCGTACCTCGGCCTCAGGAGTAGGGCTCTGGCCTTTGATTTCCGCCCAACTGGTTTTGCTCACAAACCAGATGCCAATAAACACAATGGCTGGGATGATCGTCCAGATCAGCTCCAATGCCACGTTGCCATGCGTATAGGTGGCTCGGCGTGTATCCCCTTCCCGATAGTGGTATTTATAAAGGAATATCACCATCAAGATGGTCACCAGCCAGAAAATGGCAAAAGTGAGCCAGTAAATAAAGCGAAATACCGCATCGATATCTCCGGCATACGATGCAGCCCCTCCATACCCATCCGGCAGCCAGCCTAACATGCGCTCCTCCCCGTCTCCGTCACGGTGTTGCTCCGACCATGGTTCTTACGCGTCACATAATACGCCGAGAACTGCAGAATGACGCCCACCACGATGCCTATTCCCCAGAGATACATGGGGGCCTTCGACGGCTCTGGCTCCAGATACAGGTTGTACCAGGCCATCACCGTGCGCTTGCCACCGCCTCGTTCACTGTTCGAACCATCCCAGGTCGTGATACTGAAGGGCAGAAATTGCCCCACGGCAAACTGGACTTCCTGGCCAGCGTTCTTGGTGCGCATGGTCCGTTGCAGCACGACGCGATACTGGCCATTGTCGACCACCCCCTGAGCCCGTAGGCCCCCAGGGTTGTCACCGGGCTGAAAACTTTTCGCGCCTGTCGTTTGTACCAGCACGGCCTTGTCAGGGCTGTCATTACGCCAGTACCACAGGTCTGTTGGACGCTTACCATCTCCCATCAGGAAATACGGCCGTTCCGAGCCTTCCAGAGGTTTCGCAGGGAATTGCAGCGCCATCGCATCGACAAAAGTCTCGCTGCTACCACTGCCCCCAGGCTTACTCTCGATACGGTCATCCCAGACCACGCGGAATGCAATCTCTTTGCCATTATGCACAGCCTGGATGTCAACTCCCACAATCATTGGAGTAAACAGGCGCGGTTCCTCAATCACCTGCCCTACCAGGGGATAATAGTTTGTCGGGATCTTTTTCCACGTTGGATCATCAGGGCCAGCTGGTAGGGGCCCTTCCACCAATGCGGCTGCCAGGGTCGATTTCGCTTCCGGCTCTTCAGGGTACGTCCATAAGGATTGCACATAGTTCACCGTATGCCAGATATTCTCACGCACTTCGCGCGCCAACACTTCAGCGTCTTTCTTTCTCTGCGGGTCGGTCGCCTCGCGTGCGGCCGCCATGGGGTCCGGGTCGGCAAACGCTGGCATCGGTGTACCGGTAATGCCTAGAGCAACATTGCGAAAAATATCCCGCCGGCTGTGCCCCCCACGATAGGTCCAGGGCTTCGTCAAATTTGCTGGCCAGATGCGTTCACCCCAATCGTCCTTCAGACCATCTAACGCCTGCTGGCCGTTCCCACGTCCTGCCATGCCATGGCAGGTGTGGCATTCAAAGGTCTTTTCAAAGTGTTCTTTGCCCTTGGCAATACTGGCCGGGGAGGAGGCTATCTCGCCGCTAAAATCCAGGGCTGCCCCGGCTTTGTCTTCTTTAAAAACCGAGGCAAAGGTTTTAATGTACGCTACGAGCTGCCCGATCTGCTGTTTGTTATAAAACCCAGCCCAGGCCGGCATAGAGGTCGCGTGCAACCCGTCATTGATGCTCCGGAAAATATCCTCATCGCCAGGCAGCTTGTTGCCATTGGCCGATTCATGGTGCGTGCGGAACTTGTAAATCCCTGACGTAAAATCCCGTGGTTTGGGATACACCACCGCCGCGGAGACGCCCTTGCCGTCGCCATTTTCCCCATGACAGTGCTGACAGCGGTCCATATAGAGCTGCTTCCCAGCCTCAGCCTCAGGCGCTAAGGGCGTCGCCCCAGTTTGCGCCAGCGCGGGTGCACTCAGCCAGGCCCATACTCCGATGATGCCAGCACTGAGCATCAACACCAGCGTTGTTGGTCTCCTCGATGTGCGTCGCATCATGCCTTGCATGTACTCCCTGTCCTTAGTGCCCACTGCCGCCACCTTCCTCCATCACACGCGGCTTCTGGCCAGTCGTCTGATATAAGTACAGGATCACCTGCCAGATCTCATTTTCTGTTAGCATGTTCTCCCACACTGGCATGGCCGAATCCCATGGCGTAGACGCCTCTGGCAACCCTGGTCCACCTTTGGCAATACGCCAGAACAAGAAAGATTCCGAGAGCTGGGCAATCGTGCCAGGGTCCTGAAAATTTGCCGGCGGGGGGTTAAAACCCTTGGCGTAATGACCATTCCCATTCAGGGCGTCGCCGTGACAGAAGAAGCAATTCTTGTAATAGACCTGCCGGCCCTGCTCAATATTCTCTGCCAGGTGAGCGGCATCGGCGCGCAGAGGATTGACCGCGACCTCTTTCAAATTGAGTCGCTTCCCCTTGACGTCTATCGAGGCCGGCGGGGTGGGATGGATCACCCGCAAGCCCCCTGGCGGCTCCGCTGAGCCAGAAACCCACGTCGAGAAATACCATCCAATGAACAACGGTAAGCCTATGAAGATCACGACACGCAGCGGTTTCGTGATGGCCGTGCGCGCTAATAAGAGGTGGCGCATCGGCGTAACAAATTCTTCCCAGAAGGCCTCTGTCGAGGAGACATAGAGCAGAATCGCTGCCAAGGTGGTCACGACATACCAGCCAAAGAGCTGCCCTGGTATCGGTGCCGAGGCCAGTGGCACCACGACCAGGAATACGAGTAAGGCGGCGAGAAACACCAGCAGTGCTTTGCCATAAATGGGTATACGACGCTTCATCGTTCTCCATCCCGGTCAGACCGTCTACGACGACCTTACTTGCCGCCTTTCAGCGAGGTCAAATAGTCTACGATAGCATTCAGATCCTGCAGCGGCACCTTCTGATAAAAGCCACTGCCGTCCAGCGTGCCCTTCATCAAACCTGCCGGAAAGCCTTCCACCACCACCGCGTCCGGCTGCAAGATAGACTCACGGATATAGTTGGCATCCTTGCGGGCTCCGATATCCCACAAGCTCGGTCCGATGAGCTTGTCCGGGCCATCGAGTTTATGACAGGTAATACAGCCCCACTGCTGTATCAGCTCCTGCCCAGATGCGCCGCTGGATGCGGCTGCCGCAGTCACTGGGGCTGGCGCCGCAGCGGCTGACGCCACCCCACCGCCCTCGCCACGCCATTTCGGAAAGTGCGTCTGGCCGTTCACGCTGACCTCGCCCCCCTGCGACTGCAGGAAAGACACCACGGCGACGAGTTCCAAATCACTTAATTGGCGCCCGACGGGTGGCATACTGGGCTGGTAGCCCTCGACCACATACGTCGTCGGCTCCATAAGGGATTCCACCAGGTATTCTGCACCGTTCGTGGCTTTGCCCTTATAGCGCTCTTCCTTGATGCGCGTCTCGGCGCGCTCCCCCACGCCAGCCAGGTCTGGACAGCGCTCGCCTTTCTTACCAATCTCATGACATAGGGCACAGGTCCCCTTGCCATAAAAAAGGTCCTGCCCAGCCTTCACAAAATCTTCGGCTGAGGCATCCGCTGCTAACACCAGTTCCTGGGGAGGGTCCTGGCGTAGCTGCGGGATACTATTGCCAACATACAAAAAGAAAGCGATGACCACGATATTAAACGCAAAAACCTTCAGGAATGTCCTCATGCCTGCGCTTTCCTAGTCACCAGTAGCCGGTTCTGGCTCCAATGCCGGCAGCGTTGCGGCATGCAGCATCGCCTCTTCCTGCTCATGCCCCTGCGTCCCCAGATGCGCCAGCCAGAAGATAAAGCTTACGAGTAGCATAAACACCAGCACAATCGCCGAGATCACCCAACAGGCAAATCCCAAGGGTGGCGTAAAGGCATCCGACGAATAGTCACGCACTACATTAAAGACGTGCCAATGCGTCCGCAGACCGGAACGCGCATACCCCATCAACCCCATAAGCCAGGTAAAAGAGGTGGCGAGAAGAAATAAAATGTACTGGGCTCGCTCCGGGATCTTGCCCCACTGGATCTCGCCTACCACCCGGGCCCCACGGAAAATGACCACATCAATGGTTGTGCCAACGATCAACACCATCAACACCGAAGAGACCTGCACGATGGAGAAACCGATGCGCACGATGGCTTCCACGAAGTAGCCGTAGGCCCCGAAGAACACCACCACCACCGCTGCCATAGCAAACAAGAGCCATTGGCCTACGGTGCCACGATTGAGGAACGTCAGTGCCAGTGCCGCCACGATGCAGATGGTCTCGAGCCATCGTATCCAGAGTTTACCAGCCGCTTGCAGTGGCCCCGTCTGCGCCCAGAACAGCACAAAGAGGGCGATCACCGTGATGACCACCAGCGTGATTTTGGACGCCACACTCTGCTGCGCCATCGGCAGCCGTTCTCCCTTATTGCCACGCCGGTAAATCAAAAAGCTCAAGAACGTGCTCAGGATCATGATATTCACGACGGTATTCTTCGCCGACATGACCCCAAACACCCCGAGGAGGGGATGGTGCGCACCGCCCATTTTGCGCGCCTCTTCCAGACTGGCGACCAGACTATGTGGGGTCAACCAGACCAGGAAACAGACCGTCAAAATCCCAAGTAGCCACGGGATAAAGCGCCGATAGCGTTCCGAGCCAGGGATACGCTCCATGCCGAGCCAGAGATAGTAGTTCGCTCCCAAAAACAGCGCACCAATGAGGACCGCCTGCAAGATAAAGAGCCAGGAGAAAATCCCGCCCATCATGGTAATCCCCAGTTGTTGGTCATAGCCGTAGATCTCTCGGCCCAGCCAGTAACCAGCAAAGGGCAGCGGAATCAATCCGATGATGGCAATAAAATTGCCGATATACGCCATCCAATCGTAATGCGCGCGGGCTGCCGAATCGCGCGGCGAGGCCAGGAAGCGAAAGGCAGCGTAGGCGGCCACAACCGAGCCACCAAAGGCAATATTGGCAATGAAGCGATGCAGGTTCACGGGCATCCAGGTAAAGTTATTCATCGCCTCCCAGGTGGTACCCCGAAACACCCCGGCATTGACGTCAATGCCAACGGGCGAGGTCATATACGTAGCCCAGGAGTTCGAGATCATCATTAAGGTAAGGCCAAAATAGTTCAGCAAGATGCCAAAGCAGATGTGCATCCATTTCTGGTTGTGCAGGAAGGTCGTGGTCTTGGCAAGCCAACCGTAGGCCAGGAGGGCAATGAACACGACCACCGCGAGCCCATACGACACCGGTAAAGCACTCTCGCTAGAGAGGACAGAACTCAGCAATAACAGGGCGGGGTAAAGAACGAGCAACGTCAGGACCGCTGTCCCCAACATGGTGCCAACACGCCGCGACGTGCCTTTGAGCGCTTCCCAACCATAGTAGTACAGGTACATGCTAAAACTTTCACCAAAGAACAGAAAGACGTATACCACCATGGAGGGGAAAAAGATGCGTGCCAGAAAGTTGGTAAAGGTGGGATAGAGGCCAATGAGAAAGAAGACCAGGATACCGCCGAAGGTCGCCGTGGTCGAGAAGGCGACACTGAGCAGCCGGGTGAACTCGTGGGCGAGATCGTCATAGCGCTGGCTTTTCGTCGCCGCCCCCATAATCTCGATGATCAAAATAAACAGGGGCACGCCGACGACAAATGCGCCAAACATCAGGTGCAACTGCGCAATAGCCCAGATAGCTATGCGTCGGCCCACAACCGGGAAATCGCCATAGACCATCTGTTCCTTGGTGGGGATAGGCACCTCGATGGCATGCACCACGTCCGCTATCACCCCGAGGCTGAGCAAACTCAACAGCACAACAAGCACTACGGTACGATGTCGTCCCTCAGTAGTCATACCCAGCCTGCCTGGGCTTCCCTGTGTGTGGTTGACCTGCTTCTGCATAGCCCCACCCTCTCCATTCCAGCCTTGCGCCACGTGGCCACTGCGTCCGCTGCCGAGCAGCCACTATACTGACATCCAGGCACGTGTCAAGGAAAATTGCACTTCTTTACACTACCCCCTACCCTGGTAATCCTTAGTGCCGCGGGCATAGAGCACACATTTTTCTCCCGAGATGCTCCTACCAGCGTACTGTCAGCACGTACCAGCCTACGGTTCCTCAGTGGCAAGACACAGGTACCCGTATGGAGGGCAATCACAATGTGCAGAATAAGGTGTGTCAGAGTACTCGGTATTTTTTGCGGCAAACTATAGCGCGTCACGCAGGCTGCCGCAATGCCGAAATACTCGATGCTACAACAAGTTACGGTCAAAAAGGAATGGTCTCCTGCATATCTGCCCCACCCGTGAGCTGAAGGAAGATATCTTCCAGCCGGCTGACATCGCTCTGCACCAACTGCCGCAATTCTTCTTTGGTCCCTAAGGCCACCAATTCTCCGGCCTGGACAATACCGATGCGATCACACATCTGCTCGGCGACTTCGAGCGTGTGGGTAGACATAAAGATGGTCGTGCCACGGTCGCACAGCCCGCGCAGCAGGCGTTTAACGAGGCGGGCGCCCTTGGGATCAAGCCCCACCATGGGCTCATCCACCACCAACACGCGTGGTTGATGCAGCAGCGCAGCACACATGACCAGCTTCTGGCGCATACCGTGCGAATAGCTTTCGATGAGCTCATCGCCACGCGTCGCCAGTTCGAAGAGCTCGAGGAACTCCTCGCCGCGCGTGCGTGCCTGGCGTTCTTCCAGGCCATGCAGATCGGCCACGAAGCGGAGAAATTCACGGCCACTGAGCTTCTCGTAGAGAAACGGTCGGTCTGGGATAAAGCCGATCTGCCGCTTGGCCTCCTGTGGTGCCCGTTGGATGTCATACCCCGCAATGGTGGCACTGCCAGCACTGGGTTTGAGCAGGCCGACGAGAATTTTGATGGTGGTGGTTTTGCCGGCACCGTTCGGTCCTAGAAAACCAAAAAACTCTCCCTGCTCGATATGCACATTGAGATTTTTGATGGCAACAAGATGGCCATAGCGCTTTTCAAGATTGACCGTCGTAATCATCAGCAGGCACCGCTCGACACTTGTCGGCTGCCAGGTTTCACCGGCTGGCTCCCCTGTTGGCACAAGGCGCAGGCCGCCGCCGCATAGTTCGGGATCTGCAGCAGCGCCAGGGCATGCAAGGGCACGCCAAGATCGATCAGCCCAGGACTGCGGTTGAGGATGGCGCCAACGCCCACAACCTGCCCCTGACACGCCTGTGCTAGCTGCATGATCTCGCGTACCGAACCCCCAGTGGTAGTGACATCCTCGATCACCAGGACCCGTTCCCGCGGCCTCACCGCAAACCCGCGGCGTAGGGTCATGACCCCGCTCTCACGCTCGCCAAAGATGGCTCGCACTCCCAGGGCTCGGGCCACTTCTTGCCCAATGACAATACCGCCGACTGCCGGCGAGATCACCACATCCACCGTGGTGCCATGAAAGCTGTCCGCAATCCAGCGTCCCAAGGTCTCAGCATGGTGGGGATATTGCAACACTTTGGCGCACTGCACATAGCCACCACTGTGCTGCCCAGAGGTCAGCAGAAAATGTCCCTCCAGGAGGGCCTCAGTGGTCCGCAAGAGCTCTAAGACCTGCTCCGCCACTGTCATAGCATCGTTCTCCCTGCGTGCTGTGTGCGTTACGCCTGGCGTAGTTCAACCCCTTTTGCCGCTAGGATACTCAACCCATAGAGGAGCAGCATCGGCAGCACCATCGCCAGCAATGACACCGGGTCAGTCGTCGGGGTCAACACAGCCGCCACGACGAACATCAAGACCACCGCATGGCGACAATTTCTCACCAGCAGGCGTGATGATATTAGCCCCAGTTGCGTGAGGAAGATCACCACCATGGGCAACTGAAACACCAGGCCAAAGGCGATCATCAAACGCACACAAAACGTCACATAGTACCCCACCGAAAGTTGCGCTTTAATGTCACCTTTGGCAAAGCTGAGGAGAAAATGAATGATAAAGGGGAGGACAAAATAGAAGATAACCCCACCGCTGTAGAAGAGTACTGCTGAGCCAACCAGAAACGGCACGGTATACTTCTTCTCGTGTTCGAGCAAACCAGGTGCAACAAATCTCCAGAGTTGATACAAAACGAATGGTAAGACCAGAAACAGCCCGGCAATCAGTCCCACTTTAATGTAGGTCACAAATGCTTCGGCCGGCGCGATAATCTGCAGCGGCACTTTGAGCGGCTGCCCCACCAGCACCACGGGCGATTGCAAAGCCGCGACGATTTTGTCCGAAAGCCCATAACAGACAATAAACCCAACGGCAAGCGCCAGCATACACCAGATGAGCCGTGAGCGGAGTTCCGCCAGATGCGCGGTGAGCGGCATCGGGGTATCAACCATGCCTATCACGCTCCTGTATGACGGCCGTTTGCACGTCTTCGACATCCGCACAGCGTTCGCGGATCTCCTGGGCTATCGCCTTATTGCGATTGGCGTCTTCCTGCCGTTCGAGCGCCGCCAGGTCCTGACGAATCGTGTTCTGAAATTCCTCACTGGCCCGGCGCAACTGTCCGTAGGCCCGCCCTAGCATACGTGCCACTTCTGGCAAACGCTGCGGCCCCAGGACAATCAATGCTACCGCCAGAATTACGACCAATTCTGGAAGTCCGATACCGAACATAGCTCTCTCCTCACATGGATGTGCCCGGAGTATAGCAGACCTCATACCCATTGGTCGAGTAGGCAATGTGCCATCTCACCAGACCCCACTTGACAGGAATTGGCGTGCTACCTATGCTCGCTGTACTATACACGCTAG
>Ga0075428_100004676_pt1 | contig 15157 bp, 9 predicted proteins | sample RhiMetdeltSRZDD2_FD_75291 | JGI IMG/M metagenome (GOLD analysis project Ga0075428, IMG submission 75291) | Populus rhizosphere microbial communities from Tennessee, USA - Rhizosphere MetaG P. deltoides SRZDD2 | ecosystem: Host-associated > Plants > Roots > Rhizosphere > Soil | place: USA... | reverse complement strand
TCGCCCCCGGTAACCGGCCAGCGCGACGACGATGTTGAGTCCGAGCGCGAATGGCAGGCGGGCGGCGAGCGGCCCGATCGCTGCCCGTACCGCATCCTCGGTGATGTACGAGGCCATCCACAGGACCGCCGCCGCTGCGACCGGAACCGAGACGTTGTCGTCGAGCCGCACCGGAATGGTCTCGGCGGCCGCTGCGCATAGAGCGGCTGCGATCGGCGCCGCGAGCCAGAACCACATCGAGGGTGCTGGGTTGACGGCGATACGGCACCACCAGGCGAGCGCGACGCCGGCAATGCTTCCAAACACCACGAACGCGATCGATCCTGCCCATGTCTTCTCTCGGTTCCAGGGGATCGGCCGGCCACCAGCCGCGCGGCCCACGATCGTCGACATGCCGTCGCCGACTGCGAGGATTGCCCACGCCGCCGCCGCGATATCGAGACGAGAAGGGAAGACGAGGATCAACATCAGGACCGAGATGGGGTAGAGCAGGATTCCAGCCGGGAAGCCGCGCGCGAATTCAGATGATCGGTACAGGTATGTGCCGCCGACGCGCGGCAGCACGAACAGGTTGAACGCGATTGCTCCGCCAGCCAGCAGCGCCGCCTGCCACCACGTCAGGTAGCGGAGCGCGAGCGCGAAACCGCCCATCGCCATGTGAACGAGCTGACGGGCGTATTCCGTTCTCGCGGTCATGCGTCACGCGCGGGCGGTGCGGGCACGCCAGTAGTCGAGCAGGTCGGCAAGCGTACGCTCAATGGGAATTACGGGCTCCCATCCGATTTCGTTGGTGACTCTCGATCGATCACCGAGGACGATCGGATTGTCCGACGGACGCAAACGGGCGGGGTCGACAGTGACGCGCACGCTGACGCGCGCCATCTCCAGGAGCCGGTCGAGCAGATCTCCGACTCGGTAGGCACGTCCGCTGCACACGTTATACGGGCGTCCTGGCTCCCCGCGTTCCGCGATCATTTGGTACGCGCGGACGACGTCCCTGACGTCGGTGATGTCGCGCGCAGCGTCCAGGTTGCCCACAGACAGGATCGGTTCACGCTTGCCCGCCTCGATCTCGGCGATCTGGCTGGCAAAGCTCGACGTCACGTATGCCGGCGACTGTCGCGGGCCGGCGTGGTTGAATGGCCGCACCACCATCGTCCGCCGCCGGCGATCCTGGGTGGCGACCATTTCCTGAGCCAGCTTGCTGACGCCGTAGGGGTTGGTGGGCCCGAGCGGTGCGTCTTCCGAGATCGCATCGGTCGACGGCCGGTAGATGAGCGCCGAGCCCGTGACGAGAACGGGGCAGTCGAGACCCGCCTTCCACACCGCATCCAGGAGGTGAAGGGTTCCCAGAGCGTTGACGTGAAGAGCTTTTTCCGGTCGCGCCCGCGACGCGTTGACGTCTGCGACGCCGGCACAGTGATAGATCGTGGACGGTGCGAGCGCCGCGATCGTCGAATGGACCGCCTCGCGATCCAGCAGGTTCACGGCATGCCACCGCACACGAGGATCGCTGGACGAGGGTGCAAGACCGCCGGGATTGGACCAGGCGTCAATCCGGATGCCGGGCGCACCTGAGCCAGTGGATGATTCGTGCTCGAGCAGGTGCTCGACGAGGTGGCTGCCTGCGAAGCCGGTTCCGCCCGTTACGAGAGCCGCGCCAGCCACGCCCTGCCCGCTCAGCCTCGTCCGCCGTACTGCGTCTCGTAATAGGCCTTGAACGCGGGGTCGTCCTGTTTGATGGGGCGCCACCACCATTCGTTCTGCCGGTACCAATCGACCGTATCAGCCAGGCCCTGGTCAAACGGGACCTTTGCCTTCCAGCCGAGCGCCTGAATCTTGGTGGTGTCCAGCGAATAACGGCGGTCGTGACCAGGCCGGTCCTGGACGTGACGGATCAGTGACTCCGGCTTGCCGAGCAGCTGGAGGATGCGGCGGGTGAGGTCAGCGTTTCTGACGTGGTTGCTGCCGCCGATGTTGTAGACCTCGCCTGACACGCCGCGGTCGATGACGACGTCGAGCGCGCGGCAATGATCCGAGACGTGCAGCCAGTCCCGCTCGTTGAGACCGTCCCCGTACAGCGGCACCGGAATGTCGTGAAGTGCATTCGTCACGAACAGCGGAATCACTTTCTCGGGGAACTGATTCGGGCCGTAGTTGTTCGACGCGCGCGTGATGACGACGGGGACGTTGTAGGTTGCCCAGTAGCTGAAGGCCAGCCGATCCGCGCCGGCCTTGCTCGCGGCGTACGGATTTCGCGGCCGAAGCTCGTCGCCTTCCCGGCTCGATCCTTCGGCGACGCTGCCGTACACCTCGTCGGTAGAGATCTGGACGAACCGCCGCAGTCCTGGATGCTGACGCGCGGCCTCCAGGAGAACGAACGTACCAAAGACATCCGTAGTGATGAAATCGCCGGCGCTCAGGATCGAGCGATCGACATGCGTCTCCGCGGCGAAATGCACGACGATGTCGGCCGAGACGACGAGCTGGCCCGCAACTGACGGATCCGCGACGTCACCCTTGACGAAGTCGTGACGCGGGTGGTCGAGCACACCCTTCAGATTCTCGAGACGCCCTGCGTATGTCAGCTTGTCGAGCGTCGTGATGCGCCAGTCCTGGTGGACGCTCAGCGCGTGCCGGACGTAGTTCGAGCCGATGAACCCGGCTCCGCCGGTGACGAGGACGTTAACCATCTTTCCTGGCCCAGTCGTACGGCAGCGTCCCGTGCGGTTCCAATCGGTATTCGTCAGGCTCCGCGTAGTTGTACGGCTCGGTAGGCACGTTGACGACCATCGCCGTGTCCGGACTGATGCACTTCCAGCCGTGATAAACGAGGTTAGGCACCTGCACGAGCAGCGGGTTCTGCGATCCGAGGAAGAACTCGTTGATCGTGCCCTTCGTGGGGGAATCGTTGCGCGTGTCCACGAGCACGAGTTTGACCATCCCGGAAATGCAGACGAAGTTGTCGGTCTGCACGCGGTGGTAGTGCCAGGCTTTGACGACGCCCGGATAGGTCGCCGACACATAGACCTGACCGAACTTCGAATAGAAGTCCGTCTCGTCGGCGCGCATGATCTCCATCAGCCAGCCCCGTTCGTCCGGGATGCAGCGCAGGGTCTTGACCTTGACCCCCGCGATCGGGTCACGAACGGCCGCTGCAAATGCCGTCGGCGCAGGCGTCACCATCGGATCCCCACTTCCGAGTTGTCGCCGAGCATGAACCGGTAGGCGCTCGGTTTCACCTTCTCGCGAAAAATCCGGACGTTCTTGCCAATCAGGCTGTCTACTACGCGGTTCGCCAGGTTGCTCACCGAGCTCCCCTCGAGCACGATGCTGTGCTCGATCTCCGACTCGCGAATCTCGACGTCGTTCATGATGGACGTGAACGGACCAACATAGGCGTGGACGATCTTCGCACGCGCGCCGATGATCGCAGGGCCACGCACGACCGACTGCTCGATCACTGCGCCGGCTTCGACGACGACCTTCCCTTCGATCCGCGATTCGGCATCCACGCAACCGTCGACACGGCGTTCGAACGTGTCGAGGACCAGCCGGTTCGCCTCGAGCATGTCCTCCAGCTTCCCCGTATCCTTCCACCACCCGTCCACGATGTGCGGCCGGACTTCGAGCCCTCGGTCGATCAAGTCCTGGATCGCGTCCGTAATCTCGAGCTCGTTGCGGAAACTCGGCGTGATTCGCTTCACCGAATCGAAAACGTCTGGCGAGAACATGTACACGCCGACGAGGGCCAGGTCGCTCCGGGGCTCCTGCGGCTTTTCGACCAGCCTGACCACCCGCCCGTCAGACAACTCGGCGACGCCGAACATCTGCGGATCAGGCACGCGGGCCAGGAGAATCTGCGCGGCCGGCCGCTCCCGGCTGAATTCCTTCGTGAGTCCCGAAATGCCGCGCATCAGCAGGTTGTCGCCCAGGTAGACGACGAACGGCTCGCCGCCGATGAACTGCTCGCTGATGAGGACGGCGTGCGCGAGCCCGAGCGGGGCGTGCTGTTCGATGTATTCGACACGCAGGCCCCAGCGCGACCCGTCGCCGACCGCCGCCCGAATCTCCGCCTGGGTGTCCCCGACGACGATGCCGACTGACCGTATGCCGGCCTCGGCCATCGCCTCGATGCCGTAGAAGAGCACCGGCTTATTGGCGACCGGAACGAGTTGCTTGGCGCTCGTGTAAGTCAGCGGCCGCAGGCGCGTGCCGCGACCGCCGCTCAGTATGAGGCCTTTCATCAGCGACCCTGCTGGCCCCCGAATGCACCGAGCGCATTCGAGAAACTGCCGATGCCCGCGAGCGTGAAGGAAATGTTGAAGCGGCGGTCTTCCGGCACCTGAACGCCGGCGAACCCGTTATTGAAGTTGAAGTTCTGATACTCCACGGAGATGCCGCAGCACTGCGCATTGTAATACGCCATGAACCGCTGCTGGAGGAACGTGTCCAAACGGAGATCGTAGTTGAAGGCGTACTGCGCGCCAAGCCTGTTGCCCGCGCCGCGCACCGACGCCGAAGCGTTCAGATAGTGGTTGGCCAGATTGGGATCGTTGAAACCCTGCAGGTTGGGAATGAAGCGCCGGCGGCTCCAGCCAGCGGACACCTGGACCTTCGAGCCATTCACGCTGCCGGTCGCCGCGTACGTCCTGAATGCGTCGACGAAGAAGTCGTACTCCGTCCTGAACTCTCCCTGGATCCGATCGGTGGGCGACGTGCGCACGAGCACCGACATCGGAGAGAACTTCGACGCACGCACGCCGCTGAAGCTGCTCTGGTAGTTCTGATCGAACTGCGCGGCAGTCGGGTCCGTGTAATAGGTCTGTCCCAGGATCAGGCTGAGGATCTCGCGCGAGAGACCCTTCTTCGCATACAGCCGGTTGTTCAGACCGTAGCTGACGCGCGTCACGTTCCCGACGGCATAGTCGCTGCCTTCGAGCTGGACGATCCGGTTGAACTCGTCGATCGCGGTGGTCCGCTGAAGGGAAAGTGTCGGCTCGACGATGTGCTTGAACTTCTCGGCGTAGTCGCCGCCGGGACGATCGAAGATCCTGTGGAACACCGGACCGGTGATGCGCGTGGAGAAGTCGAAGTACTGCCGGCCGATTCCTTCGGGCACGTTCAGGTTCGTCAGTGGATTCTTGCTCTCGGTCCAGTACGTTCCGCGCCAGGCGACGGCCGAGTTCGCCGTGAGGAACGGCCATCGCGTGAAAGGAATCCGCACTGTCGGATTGAAATCCAGTCGCGTCAAGCCCTGATCGTTCGTGGTCACATCGTCGCGTTCCGTGCTGCGCAGGAACGTCACGTATTCCCCGTTGGCGCCGAAATACAAGCGCGAACGCCCGATCGGTTTCTCGCCGCGGCTCACCGTGATCCGCGGCAGACCCCCTTGCGTCGTCACCGTGTTGTCCGGGTAGAAATAGTCCGTACGATCGAGCGTTCCGCTCAACACGTATCCGGCCCAGTTGCCGGTGATGTTGCCGCCGAATCCGCGCCGGCTGTTCGTCGCCTGGTAGATGTTCTGCTGATAGCGCTGCTGGGTGACGATGTCGGAGAAGTAGTCGGCGTTGGCGCGGGCACGGAAGCCACCGCCGAGCGCCTGCGTCAGGCCGCCCGTGACCTGGTACGACTGCTTGGCGGGCTGCGTTCCCTCCTGCCCCGCACTATCCACGAACGTCGTTTCTTTCTCGTTGATCACATAGACACGGGTATTCCCCTGCGACCCGCCGCCGAGCTCGTACCGGTATTCGCCGCCGTACCCCTGCCCGGTCTTCGAGAACCAGTCGTGCAGAAACGTCGCGTCGTGGCTCCGGCCCATGGCCCAGAAGAATGCGTTGCTGAGGGTCTGGCCGCGAACCGTCGAGGTGCCGTAGGTTGGAATCAGGAACCCCGTCGCCCGATCGTCTTCCTGAATCGGATAGTAGAAAACCGGCAGGTAGAGGATCGGGACACCCTTCACCCGGAACACCGAGTTCACGAGCAGCGCATAGTCGTCGAGGTTCAGCGTCACGCTGCCTGAGGCGACGTCCCAGCGCGGTGTCGGCTGGGCGCACGTCGTGAATCCGCCGTCGATGATGCGGTATTTTTCCGGCCCGAGCTTCTGGACCTCTTTGCCCCAGAACGTGGCGTCCGGCTCCTGCGTGCCGAACAGGCTCCGGTCGCCACGATCCCCGAGCGACACGACCCCGTGCGCCTCGAAAAACGATCCGGTCCGCGTCTTCGTGTCGAAGTCCATGCGATCGGCCGAGATCCGGTGGCCGCCCGAAATGAACAGCACGTTGCCGCTGGCGACGACCCGCCCGCGATCGTGAAAGAGCTGCATGCGTTCTGCAAAGAACTGCATGCCGTCACAGTCGACGCGGACCGAACGAATGGCCGTCGACACGTTCTCTTCGACGCCCTCCGGCGTTTTCACCTTGTCGGATTGTTGTTCGACGCTCGAAAGCTCCGCCACCCGGCAGCCGCCAATCATCGTCGATTGGGCCGACTGCGCACGAGCTGGCGAGGCTGTTGCCGCGAAGCTGAAGAGAAGGACGGCTGTGAGTACTCGAGGCATGCACATACGCCTGGGACGACCGGCAATCGAGTACGGCCGGGTCTGCTCCCAGGCTTTTGTTTTCACGATTCCGAAGGCAGGCACTCCGCCGGAATCAACGGAGAATACCACGCAGGGGGCCGATGAGAAAGATGGAGCCGGTGACCACAACGTGAGCCGCATCAGCACATGCGAGGCGTAGAGCTTCCTCCGGCACATCGATCGCGAGGGGCGCGGGGCAGCCAGGAATCGCGCGCGCGACGTTGGCCAGCTCAGACGCTGACGCGGCACGAGCGCCTGGAGCAGTGGTGCAAATCAGACGTTGGACTACGGGGCCGAGCGGCGCCAGCATTCCCCCGAGATCCTTGTCGCGCATCGCGCCGAAGACCAGCGTCGCATCGGACCAGCCGATCTCCCGAAGATGGGCCGCAAGCGCTGTCGTACCGGCGGGGTTGTGGGCGGCGTCGAGCAGCACCTCTGACGTGCCCCATCGAAACCGTTCCAGGCGTCCCGGCCACTTCGGAGTTCTCAGCCCGGCCACGATCGCGCCACCATCCACCTCGATTCCCATCGCGTCCAGTTCTTCGAGCAGCGTGACCGACGTCGCCGCGTTGAGCACCTGATGACGCCCGTTCAGGGCGAGGGTCACCCGTTCGAGCCGGTGATGCGGTGTGTCGAGGGTGACGACGGTGCTGCGATCGCTCAAATCGACACTGGCCGTCACGCGATGGATCGTGCGGATCATCCGCGCGTTGCGCTCACGGCACGTGTCCTCAATCACGCGGTCCGCCTCCGGCGGCAATGGTCCGCACACGACGGGAATCCCCGACTTGATGACCCCCGCCTTCTCGCGTGCCACCGACGCCAGGGTTCCGCCGAGCTGCGCCTCGTGATCGAGCCCGATCGAGGTGATCGCCGCGGCCAGCGGCATGACGACGTTTGTGGCATCGAGCCGGCCGCCGAGCCCGACCTCGAGCACGGCAATTTCGATTTCTGCACGGCGGAACAGCTCGAACGCGATGGCGGTCGCGCACTCGAAGAAGGTCGGGTGGGTCTCGAGGCTGCCCGACGACATGAGCGTCTCGACCGCCGCCTGCACCACAGTGGCTGCCGATCTGAGGATTTCCGTCGTGACCTCCTCCTCGTCGATCACGAATCGCTCCTCGAGCCGTTCCAGGTGCGGAGACGTGTATCGCCCCGTCCGATGTCCGGCTGCGCGCAACGAGGCACTGACCATCGCCGAAACCGATCCCTTGCCGTTGGTGCCCGCGATGATGACCGACTTGAACGACCGTTCCGGATTGCCGAGCGCGGCGCACAGCCTCGTCATGTTCTCGAGGCCGAACTTCATTCCGAGACGTTCGAGGCCGAGCAGGAAATCTAGGGGGTCCACCTACAGCGTCGTGGATTCGGCGAGGACGGGTTGGTCGACGGGAACGGCCTCGCGCTTCGGCGGGGCGCCGAATCTGAGGAACCGGGCGATGACGTCCTTCATCTCGCGGCGATCGAGCACCATGTCGAGCATGCCGTGTTCGAGCAGGAACTCGCTGCGCTGGAAGCCTTCAGGGAGCTTCTGGCGGATCGTCTGCTCGATGACGCGCGGACCGGCAAAGCCGATGAGCGCCTTCGGTTCGGCGATGTTGAGGTCGCCGAGCATGGCGAAACTGGCGGTGACGCCGCCGGTCGTCGGGTCGGTCAGCACGGACACGTAGGGAAGCCGCGCGCGGTCCAGCCGGGCGAGCGCGCCGCTGATCTTCGCCATCTGCATCAGCGAGAGCGTCCCCTCCATCATCCGCGCGCCACCCGAGCACGACACGATGATCACCGGCGCACGGCCGTCGATCGCCCGCTCGATCGCGCGCGTGATCTTCTCGCCGACGACCACGCCCATGCTGCCGCCGATGAACCCGTACTCCATCGCCGCGACATACGTGTGGATGCCGGCGATATCCCCTGAAGCGGTGATGACCGCATCTTTCAGGCCGGTTGCCGCAATGCTGCTCTCGAGTCGCTTCCGATACGGTTTGGTGTCAGTGAACCGCAGCGGGTCCGTGGAGGTGAGGCCGCGATCGTGCTCTTCCCACTCGCCGTCGAAGAGGCTCTTGAGACGGTCGCTCGCCGACAGCCGGAAGTGATGGCCGCACTTGGTGCAGACGCTCAGGCTGACGACCAGGTCCTTGTTGTAGATGATTTGGCCGCAGGAAGGACACTTGACCCACATGCCCTCGGGCACTCGACTCTGCTTGTCAGGGGGCTCGATGGGCTTTCGGACCTTCTTGAACCAGGCCATTCAACCAGAATTATAGGTCACTTCCGTGGTACGTAATACCTGGTCCCCTTGCCCATCGTCCTGATCTGGCGCTCGAGATCGGCCAGCGCATCTTCGCCCCACGTCAGGTCAAACTGTGAAGTTTCGATCACCAGGAGGGGCGTGGCGCTGTAGTGAAAGAAGAAGTGGGTGTACGCCTCGTTGATCTCCTTGACGTAACGGTCGTCGACCGGCGGGGCATCTTCCTGCGTGCGGGCGCGCTCGCGCTGGCGCTTGCGCAGCACGTCGGTCGGCGTCTGCAGGTAGATCACGAGATCGGGCGAGGGGAGGTCCGGTGTCAGCAGCTCGTACAGGCGCTGATAGATAAAGAGCTCGTTGTCGTCGAGATTCAGATACGCGTAGATCTTGTCGCGCTCGAAGAGGTAGTCGCAGATCGTCAGCTGGCTGAAGAGATCCGACTGCCGGAGCGATGTCTGCTGCCGATGACGCTGGAGCGTGTAGAACAGCTGCGTCTGAAACGCCGCCCCCGGCCGACCTGCATGGAAGTCGGCGAGAAACGGGTTGTCGGTGTCGTCCAGCACGACCGTCGCGTCGAGCCGTGCGCCCAGCCGATCCGCGAGCAGCGACTTGCCGACCCCCGCTGGTCCCTCGATGGCGATGTAGCGGAAGTCCAAGGTGCGAAGTATAGCAGTCCCGTGCAGCGCGCCCTGTATTCACCCGGCGTGCGGCCCGTCTGATTGCGATAGCATTGTCCCGTGCGAATCGAGCGTATGGAGCTGCGTCTGCTCCGCCTGCCACTGGTCCGGTATTTCGAGACGAGTTTTGGACGGATTCACGACCGGGCGTTCGTGCTGGTCACGATCGATGGCGACGGTGCGACCGGCATGGGAGAGTGTGTCGCGGACGACCATCCGTACTACAGTTCCGAAACGACGCGCACGTCATGGCACATCCTGCATGACTTCATCGCGCCGCTCGTGCTCGGCCGTACCTTCACACATCCCAGCGAGGTGTTCGACGCGCTCGCCGTGATTCGCGGCCACAACATGGCCAAGGCGGCGCTGGAAATGGCAGCCTGGGATCTGTATGCGAGGCAGCAGAACGTGCCGCTGGCGAAGCTGCTGGGCGGCACCCGCGACCGGATCGAGTCCGGCGTGTCCATCGGCATCCAGGACACCTTCGACGAGCTGCTCGAGCGTATCGAGATTGAGCTCGCCGCCGGCTACCGGCGTATCAAAATCAAGGTCAAGCCCGGATGGGACGTCGAGGCCGCCGGACGCGTGCGTCAGCGGTTCGGCGACATTCCGCTGATGGTCGACGCCAACGCGGCCTATTCCCTGAAAGATGCGGACCATCTGGCCGAGCTCGATGCGTTCGGGCTGATGATGATCGAGCAGCCGCTCGACTACGACGACATCAGGGACCACGCGCGATTGCAGCAGCGGCTGCAGACAGCCATCTGCCTGGACGAATCGATCCACACGGTGCACGCCGCCCAGGACGCGATCGAGGCAGGCGCCTGCCGGATCATCAACATCAAGCCGGGCCGGGTCGGCGGGCATCGCGAGTCGATTCGCTTGCACGATCTGGCTGCCAGGCACGAAATTCCGGTCTGGCACGGCGGCATGCTCGAGAGCGGGATCGGGCGGGCCCACAACATTCACCTGTCGACGCTGCCGAACTTTTCGTTGCCGGGTGACGTCGCCGCGAGCCGGAGATATTTCGCGCCGGATCTGATCGATCCTGAGATCACCGTCGCCCCGGATGGCACCATCGCGGTCCCCGGTGGTGCCGGAATCGGCGTGCACATCGTGTCCGATCGCGTGGCCGCGGCGACGCAGGAACGCGCCGAGCTGCGCGCGTGAACCAGCAACAGGGGTGAACACCCGGATGACTCGAGTTTCTCGATGGCTCTCGCTTGCCTGCGGCGCAGTAGCACTGCCCGCCTTTTTCCTGATGGTCGCGTGCAAGACGGTCCCTCCTCCGCCGAAGGCGCCTGTCGTCAGCTACGAACAGAAAATGGCGTGGGTGTTTCAGCTGGAGGATCAGCGTCTGCTCCGGCTGCCCGAACCGCCACCTCCCGCGCCGGCACCTGAGGAGAAGAAGCGCGGGCGGCCGCCCCTCATCATTACGCCGCCGCCGTCGTCGTCGCCGGATTTGACCGTGCTGGTGAAGGATCAGGATTCCCGCGTTCGCCGCCGCGCCGCGCTCGCCCTGGGCCGCGTGCGGCTGACGGAGGGCCTCAAGGCGCTGGTCGCGACGCTCGCCGACACGGACGTGGACGTTCGATCCACGGCAGCCTTCGCAATCGGGCTGCTCGGCGATCCATCGTCGGAAGCGGCGTTGGTCCCGCTGCTCACCGACCCGCTGCCGATCGTGCGCGGGCGCGCCGCCGAAGCATTGGGCCAGATCGGCGCCAAGGGCGCTGCAACGGCGATCGGCACCATGGTCGCCGAATATGCCCGCGCCCCTGCGGTCGTGTCGATGCAGCCGGACGATGAGTCGGCGCCGGCGGCGCCGGAGGCTGAGGCGTTCAAACTTGGTCTGTTCGCGCTGGTGCGGCTCCGTGCTTACGATCCGATCGCCGCGGCCGTGCTCGACGGCGACCGTCCCGTGTCGTCCTGGTGGCCGATCGCCTACGCGCTCCAGAGGAGCGAGGATCCGAGGGCAGCGCCGGCGCTGCAGTCGCTCTTGAGCGGCCCCGGGCGCTACACGCGCGCCTTTGCCGCCAGAGGTCTGGGAACGCTACGCGATCAGAGCGCCGTGAAGCCGCTCGTTGCCCTCCTCGCACCGGAAGCCAAGGCGGGGCTGGAGCTGGCCGTATCGGCGATTCGGGCGCTGGGTCAGCTCGGCGCCCCTGAGGCTGTTCCAACGCTCTCGCGACTTGCCGGCGATTCGGCCACGCATGCGAATGTGAGGCTTGAAGCGGTCGCCGCGCTCGGCGCCATTCGATCGAGCGAGGGCCTCGAGCTCGCCCAGAATCTCCTGTCCGATCAGTGGGTTCCCCTGCGCATCGCGGCCCTTCAAGCCGTCGCCTCGATCGATCAGGAAAGCTTCGTCTTCGTCCTCGCCGGCATGGAGCCGGACCGCAGCTGGAGGGTGAGGGCGGCGCTCGCGAGGATTCTTGCCGATCTGCCCGCCGAGATCGCGCTGGGTCGATTGCGGGTGATGTTGGACGACGAGGACAAGCGGGTGATTCCGAGCGTGCTCGACGCGATGGCGCGACAGCGGGCGCCTGAGCTCGAGAAGGTGCTGCTGGAGCGCATCAAGGATCCCGACTTCGTCGTTCGCGCCTCAGCTACCGAACATCTCGGCAAGCTGAAGCCGGCTGGCGGCGCTGATGCGTTGCGCGAGGCGTATAAAGCCGCATTGCCTGACGCCGCTTACACCGCGCGCGGCGCCGCGCTCGCCGCGCTCGTGGAGTACGGTCCAGCGGAGGCCAGCGAAACCCTGAAGGCGGCCTTGTCGGATAAGGACTGGGCGATTCGCGTCCGCGCGGCCGAGCTCCTGGCGAAGATCGATCCGCAAGGCGACCATCAGAATACGATTCGGCCCGCGCCAGGGACACCCATCACGCCGTACGACGATCCTTCGCTGCTGTCGCCGACCTACTCGCCGCACGTCTTCGTGGACACGCCACATGGCACCATCGAGTTCGAGCTGGCCGTGCTCGACGCTCCGCAGACTACCCGCAATTTCATTGCGCTCGTCAAAAAGGGATTCTTCAACGGGATCGAAGTGCATCGGGTCGTCCCGAACTTCGTGGTCCAGGATGGCGATCCGCGAGGTGATGGCCAGGGCGGGCCTGGCTACACGATTCGCGACGAGCTGAACGATCGTCCCTATCTTCGCGGCGCGGTGGGGATGGCACTCGACTGGCGCGACACGGGAGGCAGTCAGTTCTTCATCACGCATTCACCCCAGCCGCACCTCGACGCCCGATATACCGTGTTCGGTCACGTCGTGAGCGGGATGGACGCGGTCGACCGCATACGCCCAGGGGATGTCATCGAGCGCGTGCGCGTGTGGGATGGGCAGTCGTGGGACTGACTAACGAGGGTCGGTGCTCGGTGCTCGATCAGTAGCTGACGTGATGAGGATCTGACGTACAGCAAAAAGGGGGCGACGGCCGCCCCCTTTTTTTATTGGCGGTAGGATGGCTTACCGTTTCTTGCCGCCCTTTTTCTTGCCGCCCTTGGCCGTCTTCTTTGCCATTACGCTTATCCCCCCCTTCACTCGTGGGTTCTTTGCGACGGGCTCTACTGCAGTTGCAGCGCCGATGCCTCACCGGCACGCCAGCCCGCTTCTGTCAGCGCCCTCGCCTCTTTGCAAAACTCCCGCGACGGCGGGAGGTGAGCAACCAAAAAAGTGGGGGTGTCATCTCTCGACACCCCCGGACCGGTAGGCGGCCGATCTAGCGCTTCTTCCCGCCCTTTTTCTTGCCGCCCTTCGCAGTCTTCTTCGCCATTATTCCTCCTTGGAATGTGGCAGCTCAGCTTGGTTACCGGTTACCGAGGGTTACAACAGGTGGGCTGAGCGGTCCACCCTCATACAAGATGTAGATTATGGATGAGAAAAATCAACTGTCAAGCACAAACTGCAGCAAAAGTCAAAAAACTGCACACAGTTTTCTTGTCGGTCGCTCGGTGACGAAGCAATAGACGCCACGATGCGATCGCATTCGCGTCGATCGCTCTCAATCGCGCTCGATTGTCATCGATCGCATGGGCGATCGCATGACCGTCATCGCTGTTTCTGCAGTCGCTCGAGCGCGCGCGAGGCCGCGGCGCGCGTTTCCTGCGCCGCGCCGAAGAGCGTGGACGCGATGCGATACCACGAGAGCGCACGATCGCGGTGTCCGCTGCGCTCGTAGAGACGAGCGCCCTCCAGATACGCAGTCGCCAGCACTGGCGGCGGACAGTCGTCCGCCTCGGAGACCGTCAGCTCGAACTGTTGCAGCGCCCCCACGTCCTCCCGGCGTGCCTGCATGAGGCGTCCGTAGCGGTAGCGCGTCACCGGATCGCGTGGATTGAGAGACACCGATCGCTCGAGCGCCTGGCGTGCGCCGGTCAGGTCGTCCTTTTCCAGCTTGCGCAAGCCCTCGAGTGAGAGCCGGTAGGCTTCGCTCTTCTTCGGATCAGGCACGTTCTTCAGGCGGCGGGCAGACTCCTCTGCGATGTTGTAGAGGCCATCGCGCGGGGCTGTCGCGGCGGCGCTGCGGTAGGCGTTCATCGCGTGTGTGCGATTCCCCATGCGATCCTGCGCCTGACCCAGTCGGAGGTAGGCAAACGACAGGGATGAGAACGGCGCGTCGGGCTTGGCGGCGACGACGGTCTGGAGTTGTTCGATCGCCCTATCGGTCTGGTGCAGGGCCTCCAGCTGTTTGGCAAGACCGAGCCGCGCGCGTACCTCAGCGAGCCCGGCCGCATTCACGCGCCGATCGCGCGCCATGTCGAGGATCGTCCGCCATGTCGCCAGGCTGGCCGTCGTGTCGTGTAGATACGTGTCCTGAATCTCGGCGATGCTCATCGGAAAGAGCGGATTGGCCGGGTACTCCTTCTCCAGGCCGCGGAGGAGCTCGAGAGCTCGATCGGCCGACTCCTCGTACCAGAGATAGATGACATGAAGCTGATAGTCCGCTTCACCGCGGACGAGCCGTCCGCGGTTTCGCGCGCGCAGCATCTGTGTGAGACCCGCCTCGCGGTCGCCACCCGGCAGGAGCAACAGAAAACGGAGGAACTTGGCGGCGGCCGGCGCTACGTCAGCGTAGTACTGATAGAGGCCGATGCCAAAGTATGCATCCTCGAGGTCGGGCGCGAGCTCGGTGGCGTGCTCGAGCGCTTCCTTGATGCGCTTGCCATCACGCGCCGCCGCGAGCTTGGCGCCCCGCAGCACGCGCCACTGCACTCGCGCCGCGTAGGCGCCCCCCAGATAGAACCAGGCCTCCGCGTCGTCCGGCGACCGTCTCGTCCACTCCTCGCTCGTCCGAATGGCGCGCTCGGCGGCGGCGGAGAATTCGTCGTCGAGTTCGCGACTCTCAGGGTCGAGCAGGATGCGCCACCAGAGGGCGGTCGCTGCAAGGACGTCACAGGCCACTGCCGGCGCCGGTCCACACGCCCGGCGCAGCTCCGCGTCGACCTGATCGAACCGCGCTTCGAGGATCGAGTCGTAGACTCGCCCGAGCTCTTCCTCTCCGTGAAGTGGTGCGGCGTTCCGGACCGGGGGGAAGGGAGGTTGATGGTGTGCGGCGATGTGAACGGCCTGTGCCGTCAGCGCAAAGGCCGCGAGCGCGCACCACACGCGCCTCATGTCACGCTGGTTCGCAGGAGCTGTTTCCCGGCGTGGCGCTC
>Ga0075428_100004675_pt1 | contig 15157 bp, 10 predicted proteins | sample RhiMetdeltSRZDD2_FD_75291 | JGI IMG/M metagenome (GOLD analysis project Ga0075428, IMG submission 75291) | Populus rhizosphere microbial communities from Tennessee, USA - Rhizosphere MetaG P. deltoides SRZDD2 | ecosystem: Host-associated > Plants > Roots > Rhizosphere > Soil | place: USA... | reverse complement strand
CTCGCCTGGTGGGTCGAGGTGATGGCGCAGCGCGCCGGTACGCGGGTCAAGTCGGAGCTGCGGATGAACCTGCTCCGGCACGTTGTCGGGCTGGGCCCTGCCTGGCTCACCCGGCAGCGGACCGCCGACCTGGAAGCGCTCAGCACCCGTGGCCTCGACGGCCTCGACGGCTACTTCACCCGGTACCTGCCGCAGCTGGTGCTGGCTGTCGTCGTGCCCACGGCCGTCGTCGCCGCGGTGGTCACGCAGGACGTCGTGGCCGCCGCGATCATCGCCGGCACGGTCCCGCTGATCCCGCTGCTGATGTGGGTCGTCGGGGCCGGCACCAGGGCGCTCACGGCCAGGCGCCTCGCCACCCTGCAACGGCTGGGTGGCCACTTCCTGGACAGTGTGGCCGGGCTGACGACGCTCAAGGTGTTCGGACAGGCCCGCGCCCAGGCCGACCTCGTGCGGCGTACGACCGACGAGTTCCGCCGGGAGACGATGGGCACCCTGCGGGTGGCCTTCCTGTCCGCGCTCGTGCTGGAGCTGCTCGCCTCGTTGTCGGTCGCCGTCGTCGCAGTGGCCGTAGGGATCAGGCTCGTCGGCGGCGGGCTGGACCTCTCGACGGGCCTGTTCGTGCTCGTCCTCGCACCCGAGGCCTACCTGCCGCTGCGGACGCTCGGCGCGAGCTTTCACGCGAGCGCGGACGGGGTGGCGGCCGCGGACCAGGCGTTCACGGTTCTGCGCAGCCCGCTCCCTGCCCGCCCTGACGGTGCCGGCGTACCGCGCCACCCGGCCGTGGACCTGCGACTGGACGAGGTCCGCGTGACCTATCCCGACCGGGCCGCGCCCGCGCTCGACGGGGTGAGCCTGTCGGTCTGTCCGGGCGAGGTGGTGGCCGTGACCGGACCGAGTGGCTGCGGCAAGTCCACCCTGATCGCCGTACTCCTGGGCTTCGTCGGCGTCGACTCCGGACGGGTCACCGTCTGCGGATCCGACCTCGGCCGGCTGGACCTGGACCAGTGGCGCCGGCAGGTGGCCTGGGTCCCGCAGCGCCCGTACCTGCTCGCCACGACACTGGCCGACAACATCAGGCTCGGCAGACCGGACGCCCCGGACGCGGACGTGCTGCGCGCGGCACGCGACGCGGGACTCGGCCGGCTCGTCGACCGGCTGCCGGAAGGTCTCGCGACCCCGCTGGGCGAATGCGGCGCCGGGCTGTCGGCGGGTGAGCGACAGCGCATCGCACTGGCGCGGGCGTTCGTGATGGATGCGCCGCTGCTGTTGCTCGACGAGCCGACGGCCAACCTCGACGGCGACACCGAGGCATCGGTGCTGGACGCGGTACGGCGGCTGGCTGACGGGCGGACCGTGCTGATGGCCGCTCACCGGCCGGGCTTGGTCGCGCTGGCGCACACCGAGATCCGGCTCGACCGTCCGAGCGTCGTGGACCGCGCATGAAGACCGTCGTGACGACCCGGCTGGCCGCGGCCACCCTGCTCGGAGCGGGTGGTGCCGCCGCCGGCCTCGGTCTCGCCGCCACCGCGAGCTGGCTCATCGCGCGCGCCTCCGAGCACCCGAACATGGCAGCCCTCGGACTCGCCGTCGTGGCGGTGCGGTTCTTCGGGATCAGCCGCGGTCTGCTGCGGTACGCCGAACGCCTGGTCGGGCACGACGCCGCGTTCCACGCCCTGGCGGACCTGCGGATGCGGGTCTACCGCAAGCTCGAGAACCTGGCCCCGGCAGGCCTGCCGGTCTTCCGCAGCGGTGACCTGCTGGCCCGTCTCGTCGACGACGTGGACTCGCTGCAGGACCTGCTGCTGCGCGTCGTTCCGCCGTACGTCGTGGCGGCGGTCGTCACCGGCCTGACGGCCGGGCTGGTCGGGATACTGCTGCCGAGCGCCGGTGTCCTGGTCCTGGTCGCGGCGCTGCTCTGCGCGACCGCCGTACCAGCGCTGGCACAACAGCTCGTACGGCGGTCCGAGGCGCGCCAGGCCGAGACGCGCGGCGAGCTGTCGACGACCGTGGTCGACCTGGTCCAGGGCGCGCCGGACCTGATCGCCTACGGCGCGACCGGCAGCCAGCTGCGACGGGCCGCGACGGCGGACGCCGAGCTGACCCGGGTGGCGCGCGCGGCCGCCCGTACCGCCGGCATCGGGTCGGGCATCACCACGCTGCTCGCGGGGCTGTGCGTCTGGGGCGTGGTCGCGGTCGGCATCCCGGCCGTGCAGGACGGCCGGCTTCGCGGTGTCCTGCTTGCCGTCGTCGTCCTTGTCCCGCTCGCTGCCTTCGAGCTCGTCGGTGGTCTCCCCCAGGCATTCGCGACGCTCGAGCGGGTACGCCGTTGCCGCGACCGGGTCGATGCAGTGCTGGACGCGGCCGCGCCGGTCCACGAACCGCCGACCCCGTCGGCGATGCCGGCCGCGCCGTACTCGATCCGGCTACGCGGAGTGCGCGCCCGCTATCCGTCCGGACGACTCGCGCTGGACGGGCTCGATCTGGATCTGCCTCCGGGGCGCCGGGTGGCGGTGGTCGGTCCGAGTGGGGCGGGCAAGTCCTCGTTGGCCGCCGTCCTCGTACGGTTCCTGGATATCGAGGCCGGCACGGCGACGCTCAACGGGGTCGCACTCGGCGACCTGGACGGCGGCGACGTCCGTCGCGTCATCGGCCTCGCCGCACAGGATGCGCACCTCTTCGACCGCACGATCGGCGACAACCTCCGGCTGGCGCGGCCGGACGCCACCGAGGCAGAGCTACGGTCGGCGCTCGCGGCGGCGAGGCTGCTGGACTGGGCCGACAGCCTGCCGAACGGCCTGGCCACCGAGGTCGGCGAGCACGGCGCCCGGCTGTCGGGCGGTCAGCGACAGCGGCTGGTCGTCGCGCGCGTCCTGCTCGCGGACTTCCCGGTGCTGGTCCTCGACGAGCCGGCCGAGCACCTCGACACCGAGGCCGCCGACGCGCTGACCGCCGACCTGCTGGCTGCGTCGTCGGGTCGTACCACCCTGCTGATCACGCACCGGCTGAGCGGCCTGCACGCCGTCGACCAGATCCTGCTGCTCGACGCCGGCCGGGTCGTGGAGGCCGGCACGCACGCCGAGCTGGTCGCGGCCGGCGGCGCCTATGCACGGACCTGGGCCAGGGAAGGAGGAGATTTCATCCGACCGGGATGACGACTTCGCCGGTGATGCCGGTCAGCCTTCGGAGACGGGCGAACTCTCATCGCGGAGGGCGATCAGCTTCGACGGAAGGCCATTGATGGACCCGACCGATCTGGCGCGCATCCAGTTCGCCACGACCAGCATCTACCACTTCGTCTTCGTCCCGGTCACGATCGGGCTGGCGTTCCTGGTGGCCCTGCTGCACACCCGGTGGTTCCGGTCGGGCAACCCCGAGGACAAGCGACTGACCCGGTTCTTCGGCACCTTGCTGCTGATCAACGTCGCGGTCGGCGTTGTCACCGGCCTGGTGCAGGAGTTCCAGTTCGGCATGAACTGGTCGGCGTACTCCCGGTTCGTCGGCGACGTCTTCGGTGCGCCGCTGGCGATGGAGGGCCTGGCGGCGTTCTTCCTCGAGTCGACGTTCCTGGGTCTGTGGGTCTTCGGCTGGAACGTCCTTCCTCGCCGTGTGCACCTCGCCACCGTGTGGCTGGTCGCCGTGGGGGCGGCGTTGTCGGCCGCGTTCATCATGGCCGCCAACTCGTGGATGCAGCACCCGGTGGGCTACACGACCGACCCCCAGACCGGTCGTCCCCAGCTGAGCTCGATCGCGGACCTGTTCACCAACCCCGTCTTCATCTGGGGCTACATACACGTGATCCTGGCGTCCCTGGTGACCGGTGCCGTGGTGATGCTGTCGGTGTCCGCCTGGCAGCTCCGGCGCAAGTCCGACAGCGCGCTGTTCGGCCACTCGGCAACGCTCGCGCTGGTGGTGCTGGTGCCCGCCTCGATCCTGGCGCTCGGGGTCGGTAGCCACCTGGGCGTGGTGGAGGCGGAATACCAGCCGATGAAGATCTCGGCGGCCGAGGCGCAGTGGGAGACCTGCCAGCCCTGCTCGTTCTCGCTGTTCCAGGTCGGTGGCGGCAGGAACGACGAGACGCCCACGCAGCTGATCGAGGTACCTCACCTGTTGTCCGTACTCGCGACGGGTAGCTGGAACGGCGAGGTGACGGGGCTCAATGAGCTGCAGGAGCAGGACGCCCAGCAGTACGGCGAGGGCAACTACGTGCCGAACGTGTTCATCCAGTACTGGTCGATGCGGGTGATGGCCTACCTCGGCAGCCTGGTCGCACTGCTCGCGCTGTGGGGAGCCTGGCTGCGGTGGCGCCGAAAGCTCGCGACCTCACGGGTGTTCCTGGTGGTGGCGACCTGGGCCGTCCTCGCGCCCTTCCTGATGAACACGGCCGGGTGGATGCTCACCGAGAACGGCCGCCAGCCCTGGCTCGTGCAGGGACTCATGAAGACAGCCGACGGAGTGTCCACGTCGGTCAGCACGACGGAGCTGGCGATCAGCCTCGCGGTGTTCATCGCGATCTACCTGCTGCTCGCCGTCGTCTACGGATTCCTGATGCTGCGCTATGCGCGGCGCGGCCTCGAGCTCGAGCACGCCGAGGAGGAGCCGGGGGGCGACTCGCCGCGCACCCCTGCCCTCACCTACTGACGGAGGCCGGACGTGGGACTGCCCGAGCTGTGGTTCGTGATCATCGCCGTCTTCTGGACCGGCTTCTTCGTCCTGGAGGGATTCGACTTCGGGGTAGGCGTCCTGCACCGTTTCGTCGGACGCACGGAGCGGGAGCGCCGGGTGGCGATCAACACGATCGGCCCGTTCTGGGACGGCAACGAGGTGTGGCTGGTGGTCGGCGGCGCGGCGATCTTCGCGGCGTTCCCCGGCTGGTATGCCACCTGGTTCTCGGCCAGCTACCTCGCCGTCGTCCTGCTGCTGGGCGCGTTGATCATCCGCGGCGTGTCGTTCGAGTTCCGCGGCAAGGTGGACCAGGGCGGCTGGCGCCGGCTGTGGAGCGGCACCCTCACGGTCGGCAGCGTGCTGGCGCCACTGGTCCTCGGGATCGCGCTCGGCGATCTGGTCGCCGGTCTTCCCATCGACGCGAACGGGGAGTTCACCGGATCGTTCTGGGACCTCTTCACGCCGTACGGTCTGTGGACCGGGCTGACCCTGCTGGTGCTCTGCCTGCTGAACGGGGCGACCTTCCTCGGCCTCAAGACCACGGATGAGCTGCGGCTGCGCGCCCACGCCGCCGCTCGCCGAATCAGCTGGGCGAGCGTCCTCGTGGTCGCGGCGTTCTCGGTGTGGACAGTGATCATCGCCGACCAGGGCTGGGCGCCGATCGTGGTTCTGGTACTCGCGCCCGTGGCGTCCTTCGCCGCGGCCTGGGCAGTGCACCGAGGACGCGACGGCCCCGGGTTCGCCCTGACGGCGGCGGCGGTGGCGTGCACCGTGACGGGGCTGTTCGCCAGTCTCTATCCCAACGTGCTCGTGTCCAGCACCGACGCCGCGAACAGCCTCACAGTCGGCAACACCGCGTCGGCCGACTACGCGCTCACGGTGATGAGCGTCATCGCACTGGTGTTCTTCCCGCTGGTGCTGCTCTACCAGGGATGGTCGTACGTCGTTTTCCGCCACCGGCTGAGTGCGTAAGGAATTTCCCGGACGGAGGAACGTCACCCCACCCGGATGATGAATCTGGTCGGACCGAGCCGTTGAGTGGAGATATGGCAGGCGACCAGCACTATGACGTGATCATCATCGGCACCGGGGCCGGCGGCGGCACGCTGGCGCACCGGCTCGCACCGTCGGGCAAGAGTGTCCTGCTCCTCGAACGCGGCGACTACCTCCCCCGCGAACGGGAGAACTGGAGCTCCACCGCGGTATTCGTCCAGGGCAGGTACCGCGCTCCCGAGTTCTGGTACGACCAGCACGGCCACGAGTTCCCACCCGAGACCAACTACTACGTCGGCGGCAACACGAAGTTCTACGGCGCCGCGCTGTTCCGGCTGCGTCCGGAGGACTTCGGCGAGCTGCGGCACCACGGCGGCGTCTCCCCCGCCTGGCCGATCCGGTACGAGGACCTCGAGCCGTACTACACCCAGGCCGAGCACCTCTACCTCGTGCACGGCCGCCACGGCGAGGATCCGACCGAGGGGCCGGCGAGCGCCGAGTACCTCTACCCGCCGGTCGAGCACGAGCCACGGATCCAGCAGCTGAGCGACGACCTGGAGAAGCAGGGTCTGCATCCGTTCCACCTGCCGATCGGGGTCAACCTCACCCAGGACGAGCAGGGCCGGGCAACAAGGGACAGCGTCTGCATCCGCTGTGACCGCGTGGACGGATTCCCGTGCACGCTCAACGCGAAGTCGGATGCACAGGTCATCTGCGTCGACCCGGCACTCGAACACGACAACGTGCACCTGCTGACGAATGCCCACGTTCTCCGGCTGGAGACCGACCCGACCGGCCGGACCGTCACGCAGGTCGTCGCGGCCGTCGAGGACGGGTCAACGGTCCAGTTCAGCGCGGAGATCGTGGTGGTGGCCTGCGGCGCGGTCAACTCCGCCGTACTCCTGCTGCGCTCGGCCGGCGACCAGCATCCGAACGGCCTCGCGAACAGCTCGGACGTCGTCGGCAGGCACTACATGCGGCACAACAACCTGGCGCTGATGGCCGTGTCGAAGGAGCCGAACCCGACCCGGTTCGAGAAGACGCTGGCGATGAACGACTGGTACCTCGGCGCCGACGACTGGGACTACCCGCTCGGCGGGATCCAGATGCTCGGCAAGTCCGACGCCGATCAGGTCCGCAGCGGCGCGCCGCGCTGGGCGGCCAAGGTGTCACCGGACATGCCGTTCGAGACGATCGCGCACCACGCTGTGGACTTCTGGCTGTGCGGGGAGGACCTCCCGCAGCCTGACAACAGGGTGACCCTGGACCAGGACGACGCGATCCGCCTCGCGCTCGATGAGACGAACAACATCGAGGGCGTCAAGCGTCTCAGGCACAAACTGCAGGGCATGCTCGGTGACCTGGGCATGCACGAGCACAAGCTGCTCGACCACAGCATCTACCTGCACAAGGGCATGCCGATCGGTGCCACCGCGCACCAGGCGGGCACGGTGCGGTTCGGCGACGACCCGAAGACCTCGGCGCTCGACGTGAACTGCAAGGCACACGACCTCGACAACCTGTACGTCGTGGACACCAGCTTCTTCCCGAGCATCGGCGCGGTGAACCCGTCGCTGACCGCGATCGCGAACGCTCTGCGGGTCGGGGACCACATCGCCGACCGACTCCGGTGAGCCCGCTCGGGCTCACCTGACGGAACTGATTTGGGAGACCCTCATGGCAACAGCCACTGCCGACATGGACGCGCTGGTGATCTTCGGCGCGACCGGCGATCTCGCGAAGCTGGAGACCTTCCCCGCCCTGGTGGGACTGGTCGACCGAGGGGTCCTCGATGTTCCGATCATCGGGGTCGCCAAGAGCGGCTGGGACCTCGACCAGTTCCGCGACTACGCCGCCGCGTCACTGCGCCTCAACGACATGAGCACGGACACGCCCGCCGCGGCCAAGATGCTCGGCCTGCTGCGCTACGTCGACGGTGACCTCGGCGACGAGTCGACGTACGACGCGATGGCCGGCGAGGTCGGCAGTGGCGGGCGGGCACTGTTCTACCTCGAGGTGCCGCCGCCCCTGTTCGGCCGCATCGCCCAGGGCATCGCCGCCGCCGGAAAGGCCGACGGCGCGCGAGTGATGGTGGAGAAGCCCTTCGGCACCGATCTCGCCAGCGCCGAGCAGCTCAACACGACCATGACGCAGGTCTTCCCCGAGCACGCGATCTACCGCGTGGATCACTGGCTCGGCCTGGACCCGCTGGAGAACGTCCTGTTCACCCGCTTCGGCAACTCGGTGATCGAGCCGCTGCTCAACCGGAACCACGTGGAGAGCATCCAGATCACGATGGCCGAGAGCTTCGACGTCTCGGACCGGGGCAGCTTCTACGACCGCACCGGCGCGATCCGCGACGTGGTTCAGAACCACATGCTGCAGGTGCTCGCGAGCGTGCTGGCCGACCCGCCGACCACGCGGGGGCAGGACGGGTGGCGGACCGAGAAGGCCAAGATCGTGGCGGCGCTGCGCCCCCTGACCGCCGCGGACGCGGTGCGTGGGCAGTACGACGGATACCTGGACGTTGCGGGCGTCGATGCCAAGTCCACGACCGAGACGTACGTCGCCGTCCGACTGGCCGCCGATACCTGGCGATGGGCCGACGTGCCGATCGCGATCCGCGCGGGGAAGTGCATGCCGGTCACCGCGACCGAGGTGGCGGTCCGGTTCCGCCGGCCTCCGCAGGACTTCCTCGAGCTCGGTCCATCCGCCAGCCCGAACCTGCTGCGGTTCCGGATCTGGCCGGAGAGCGAGGTCGGTCTCACTCTCACGGGCAAGAAGCCGGGCGCCGGCTGGACCGCGCAGACCGAGGACCTCGCCTTCGCCCAGGCGCCGGGATCCGACATGCGGCCGTACGACCGGCTGATCGGTGCCGCGCTGGAGGGCGAGCAGTGGCTGTTCGCCCCGCAGGACACGGTCGAGGCCGCGTGGCGGGTGGTCGATCCCGTGCTCGGCGATGCCGTCCCGGTCGTGCCGTACAGCAGGGGTAGCTGGGGGCCGAAGGAGGCCGACGCGCTGCTGCCGCAGGGTGCCACCTGGCACGACCCGCGCGGATGAGCCGATGAGAAGCGAACGAGCTTTCACGATGTAGCAGTCCGCGCCTGGTGCGCAGACCGCTATCGCAGCCGAACAGGAGATGCGCCATGGACCAGTACCCACCCATCGCTGAGCACGGGCTGATCGGGGACCTGCAGACTGCCGCGCTGGTCACCACCGACGGCTCGGTCGACTGGTTCTGCTGCCCGCGGTTCGACTCCCCCAGCGTGTTCGCAGCCCTGCTCGACCACGAGCGGGGCGGCTCGTTCAGGATCGGGCCGACCGGCACCGACTACACGACCAGGCAGCTGTACTTCCCGGACACCGCCATCCTGATCACCCGGTTCATGACCGAGGACGGGGTCGGCGAGGTCGTCGACTTCATGCCCCCGGCGGGCAGCGAGCCGACGGCGAACCACCGGCTGGCGCGGATGATGCGCTGCGTGCGTGGACGGGTCAGTTTCGAGGCGACCATCGCACCTCGTTTCGACTACGGCCGGAAGCCGCATACTGCGCACCTGACCGAGCACGGCGGCGTCTTCGAGACCGACGACCTGACCCTCACGGTGCACGCGGTGCGCGAACCGGGCGACGAGCGGCTGGCCCGGATCACCGGGGACGGCAGCGACGTACACGTCACCTACGACATGGTGGCCGGACAGGTCAGAGGGCTGGTGCTGGAGTCCGCGGCGGACGGACCGCCTCGCGAGATCGGAGTGGCCGAGTTCACCCGGTGGTTCGACGACACGACGGAGTTCTGGCGCCGCTGGCTGTCGCAGTCGACGTACACCGGCCGGTGGCGGGAGATGCTGCAACGATCGGCGATCACGCTGAAGCTGATGACCTACGCGCCCACCGGAGGGCTGGTGGCGGCTCCTACGGCGGGGCTGCCGGAGCAGGTCGGCGGCGAGCGGAACTGGGACTACCGGTACACGTGGGTGCGGGACGCGTCGTTCTCGATCTATGCGCTGCTCGGCATGGGCTTCACCGAGGAGGCAGCCGCGTTCTGCGGCTGGCTGCGCGACCGGGTCCAGGAGAAGATCGGCGGCGAGGGTGGCCCGCTCAACATCATGTACCGGGTGGACGGGTCCTCCGACCTGGTCGAGGAGTCCCTCGAACACCTCGACGGCTACCGCGGCTCGCGACCGGTGCGGATCGGCAACGGCGCGTCGGACCAGCGGCAGATGGACATCTACGGCGAGGCGCTGGACAGCATGTACTTCGCCGACCAGCACGGTATCGAGCTCGACCACCAGACCTGGATCGCGCTGCGTAGCATCGTCGACTGGCTGACCGACAACTGGGACCAGCCGGGTGAGGGCATCTGGGAGACCCGCGGCGGGCAGCAGGACTTCACCTACGGCCGGGTGATGAGCTGGGTCGCGTTCGACCGTGCGATCCGGCTGGCCGCGGCGCGTGGACGTCCGGCGGCGGTGGACCGCTGGAGGGCGAGCCGCAACGACATCTACGACCAGGTGATGCAGCGCGGCTGGAGCGACAAGGTCGGGGCGTTCGTGCAGCACTACGGCGACACCGTCCTCGACTCGTCACTGTTGCGGATGGGAACGGTCGGCTTCATCGCACCGCACGATCCGATGTGGCACTCGACCCTGGACGCGATGGATGCGGAGCTGGTGGTCGATAGCCTGGTCTACCGGTACGACCCGGCGGCGTCACCGGACGGGCTCGCCGGCGACGAGGGCACGTTCTCGCTGTGCACGTTCAACTACGTCGACGCGCTGGCACGAGCCGGACGCCTGACCGAAGCACGGCTCATCTTCGAGAAGATGCTCACCTACGCCAACCACGTCGGGCTGTACGCCGAGGAGATCGGCCTGACCGGCGAACAGCTCGGCAACTTCCCGCAGGCCTTCACCCACCTGGCCCTGATCGACGCCGCCATCACGCTCGACGCGGCGTTGGACGAAGCGCGGACCAAGGGTAGGTCGTCGGCCACGGGCATCCCTCGTTCACGAAGCCGGCTGGCTCCGCCGGCGACCTGAGCAGCCCGGGCTACGGACGGGGTCCGCCGACCTCGTCCTGAGTGCGGGTTTGCCGGCGGTCGATCGCCACGGCGATGGCCGGGTACACCAGTACCGACAGGACACCCGCTCCCACCAGCGCCGCGGCGTTCTCGGGGAGCATGTGGCCGGACTCGAGCCCGATCTCGCTGAGCGCGACGAGCAGCGGCAGCGCGGTCGACACCAGGAACGCCAGCTCGACGCGTTCCACCCCCGGCAGCGCCTTCCGATACACCAGCAACGTCGGAAGGCCGCGGACGGCGAGCAGCAGGAGGAAGAAGAGGAAGAGCCGAGCCGGTGCCTCGAGGATGGAGCGCAGGTCGAGAGCCATTCCCGACGACACGAAGAAGATCGGGATGAAGAAGCCGTAGCCGACGGCGTCGAGCTTCCCCTCCAGGGACTCGACGTCCCCGGGCGCCCAACGGCGCAGCACCATACCCGCGAGGAAGGCACCCAGGACGACGTCGAGTCCGAAGTCGTTGGCGATGACCAGCAAAAGGAGCAGCAGCACGACCGTCCACCGCAGTGTGGTCTGCGCCGTCGCGTGCTGCCCTTCGGTGAAGATCCGCTGGAGCCGGCCACCGCGCGCCAGCCGTGGCACCTGGCTCAACAACCCGGCGATGGCGCCGACCGCCAGCAGTGAGATCAGCCCGAGGAACTCGCCGTGCGATCCGAGGAAGATCGCGATGGCCACGACCGGGAAGAGCTCGCCGACCGCACCGGCCGCGAGCACGTACGGGCCGAACTTCCCGCCGAGCATGTTGTTGTCGCGCAGGATCGGCAACAGCGTTCCGAGCGCCGTCGTCGTCAGGCCGAGCGCGACCGGGACGAACGCGTTCACGAGACCGACGGCCGCGAGCGCTCCGACGACCACACCGGCCGTCGCGACCGTCACGAGCCAGCCTGTGATGGCGAGCTTGCCGGCCCGCTGACGGAAGGACTCGAGCTCGACCTCGTAGCCCGCCAGCAGGAAAAGAAAGCCCAGGCCGACGTTCGAGAGCAGCTCGATGCTGTCGGGGTCCGCCAGGTCGAGCACCTCCGGGCCGACGACCACGCCCCCGACGATGAGCACGACCACCTGGGGAATGCGCAGCCGCGCGAGCAGTCCCACGATGAGGGGCGCGAGTGCCGCCACCAGCGCGACGACCAGAAGGCTGTCCAACCCGCGACCGAGCTCGCTGCCCATCGCAGCAGTCTGACTCCGCAGACGACCGGCGACCTCCCGCAGGAGGGATGATAATGGCCAGTCGCAGCGGGAACGGGCGCCGCTCCGCTCGGTGACTACGACCAGGTACCGCCGGCGTCGTCCGGAGGAGTGACGTACTCCGCCTCCCTGTTGCCGAGAGACCAGTCGATCGACTCGTTCTCGGTCACGGTGATGAACACGTTCCACGGCTCGGTCTTGGGCTCGTCGCGGGCTGGCGGCAAGGCCCACTAGCTGCTGTGTTGCTAGGGGATCTAGCGTACGATCGTTGTGTTCAAGGCGATGCGTCGGCGCGAGGTTGTGCGGGCGCTCACGGCGAACGGCTGCAACTCGATCGGCAGGCAGGTGGCATGCCTCGAGGAAGGATGGTTGTCATGAGCGCCTACAGCGCGACCGTCGTTCGCGAAAGCCGCTGGTGGGTCATCACGGTGGCAGGCATCGGCGTCACGCAGGCTCGGCGCCTCTCTGAGGTCGAAGCGCAGGCTGCGGGACTCGTCGAAGCAATGACTGGCGATGCCAACGCGGTCATCACGGCGGACGTCAGACTCCCTGCTGGCGCGCGACGCGAAGTTGCAGAGGCGAGGCGCCTCACGGCGGCTGCCGCACAGGCACAGCTCGATGCCGCCGAGCGCACCCGGGCGGCCGTGCGCCACCTGCTGGAGTCGGGCATGTCCCAGGCTGATGTCGCGACCATTCTTGGTGTGTCGCGACAGCGGGTGACACAGCTGGCCGGCCGCAGCCGCGAAGCGAGACTCGCAAGCTGACCGCATGCGAGTGGCGGATGAGGTGCGGGCGGCGCTGGCGGCGGGCGAGCCGGTGCTGGCGTTGGAGTCGACGATCTTCACGCACGGGTTGCCGCGGCCGCGCAACCTCGAAGTCGCGCTGGGCGCGGTCGCCCAGCTGCGGGAGGCCGGTGTCACCGGCGCCACGATCGGGGTGCTCGACGGCGTACCGGTCGTCGGCCTGAACGACGAGGAGATCGAGCGGCTCGCGACCGAAGAGGTCCGCAAGCTGAGCGTGCGCGACCTGCCGGTCGCCGTCGCGACCGGTTCGAGCGGCGGTACGACGGTCGCGGCGACGGCCTACCTGGCACACCGGGCGGGGATCGCGGTGATGTCGACCGGCGGACTCGGCGGGGTGCACCGCGGCGCGAGTACGACGTTCGACGAGTCGGCGGATCTGACCACGTTGGCAGTGACACCGATCGCTGTGGTGAGCTCCGGCGTGAAGTCGATCCTCGACATCGGCGCCACGCTGGAACGGCTGGAGACGCTCAACATCCCGGTCGTCGGCTACCGCACCAACGCCTATCCCGGCTTCTACATCGCCGACTCCGGCTTCGCGGTCGAGCAGCGGATCGACGAGCCGGCCGAGGCTGCGGCGCTGATCGCGGCACGGGACGCGCTCGGCCTGACCGCGGCCGTGCTGATCGCCAATCCCGTTGCTGTCGGCAAGCAGCTGGCGCCAGACCTGCACGACGCCGTACTCACGGACGCCCTGGCCGCCGCCGAGCGGGAAGGCATCTCCGGGCACGACACCACCCCGTTCCTGCTCGACCACATGCAGCGGGCGACAGGCGGCGCGAGCCTGGACGTCAACGTCGACGTGTACCGCGGCAACGTCGCGGTGGGCGCGAGAATCGCCCGCGCCCTCGCGACCCTCAGAACAGTGGCGCGCTGAAGGCCACCAGGCCGGCACCGGCGGCATTGGTGATGGCCGGGCCGGAACGCAGGCGGGCGACGTAGCTGACCGCGGTGGCGCCGCCTCTACTGAGGGGGCCCCTGCCGATCCAGGGCGGGCCCTTGCTGAGCCTGAGCAGACCCCTGCTGAGCCTGAGCGGGCGCTTGCTGAACCGGCTCGACCTCGGCCGGATGGTCCAGCGGGTGGGCCAGCTCATCGGCGGGCATCCGGGCCAGCACGATCGCCAGTACCGCGAACACGACCGGCACGACGCCGGCCACGATGAAGGTCGCCTCCAACCCGATTGCGGCACTGACCGGCCCGGCGAGCGCCATCGAGACCGGCATGAACACCAGTGACACGAAGAAGTCCAGGCTCGACACCCGGCCCAGCAGCTCGGGCGGGACCCGGCGCTGCAGCAGCGTTCCCCAGATGACCATCGGGGCACTGAAGGAGGCGCCGATCAGGAACGCAGCGATCGCGATCAGCCAAACGTCCTGGGCGAGCCCGATCACGACGAACGGAAGGCAGCCGAGTCCCCACATCAGGTTCATCCAGGTCAGGTAGCGCCGGGGCATCCGGCGAGACGCCATCACCAGTGACGCCACCGCCCCGCTGACCCCGAAGGCGGCCATCACGATCGCGTGCTGCTGGGGACCGCCACCGGCGCGGTCCTTGACCACGAACGGGATCAGCACCTCCATCGGACCCATGATCAGCAGGATCAGCACGGACGCGAACAGCAGCGTGGCCAGCAGCCACGGTGTTCGCAGCATGTACAGGAACCCGTCGCGCAGATCGCCGGCCATCGCCCGGACCGGGTGCTGCGGCTCGGCATCACGCTCGCGCCGTAGGGCCACCGGGCGCATCAGGAACAGGAACGCCGCCGCGACCGCCTGCACGCAGGCGCCGACGGTCAGGGCCGCTGCCGGCGAGTACGACGCAACGAGCACGCTGGCCACGGCCGGGCCGGCCGCCTGCATGATCGTCGGGCGCAGCATGCCCTCGACGCCGTTGGCCGCAAGCAGATGCTCGGCCGGGATCAGGGACGGCAGCAATGCCGAGTACGCCGGGTAGTAGAAGCCGGCACCGATCCCCCGGACCAGCGCGGCCAGCGCTAGCTGCCAGAGCTCGATCGCGTCGGCGAGCGCCAGGACGGCGACGACCGCGGTGCATGCCGTCACTACGACCTCTGTGGTCATCAGTACCCGGCGCTGTGGCACCCGGTCCGCGACCACGCCGCCGAGCAGCACTGTGGCGACCATGCCGATCGACATCGCGGTCATCACGAACGACAGCTGTGAGGCGCCGCCGCCGAGCGCGATCACCTGCCACACCACCGCGACCAGCCACAGCCCCTCGCCGAACAGCGAGGCGGTCAACGAGCCGGCCAGCAGCCGGTACTGCCCGTAGCGGAACGGCCGCAGTGGTCCGCGCAGCCAGCGCGGCGCCCGCTGCGACGTGGACTCCGCCGGTCGCTGCTGATCGTCGATGTCGGTCACCCTCTCACTGACCGCCGACACCCCGTCAACTCATCGCGACCAGCCGATCCGAGCTG
>Ga0075428_100004674_pt1 | contig 15158 bp, 7 predicted proteins | sample RhiMetdeltSRZDD2_FD_75291 | JGI IMG/M metagenome (GOLD analysis project Ga0075428, IMG submission 75291) | Populus rhizosphere microbial communities from Tennessee, USA - Rhizosphere MetaG P. deltoides SRZDD2 | ecosystem: Host-associated > Plants > Roots > Rhizosphere > Soil | place: USA... | reverse complement strand
CCGACGCCGTGCTGCGCAATGTGCGACCGCTCCGCACGCCGGCGGTCGTACCCGACATGGTGGTGATCACCCACGCCTCGCTGCTCGAGCAGGCGGAGCGCTTCGCCCAGCACCGCCGCGCCCACTTCCCTGGCGCCGCGACGCTGGGGCACACGCCCGAAGTGCAAGTGGTCGACGTGGCCGACATCTACGAGAATTTCTCCGGCGGCCGGGTGGACCCGCTCGCCATCCGCAACTATCTCAAGCTGCTCTACACCCAGCCCTTCCCGCCGGGGGAGACGGCGCCGCGCCTGCGCTATGCGCTCCTCTTCGGCGAGGCCACTCATGATCCGCGCCGGCTCGAAGCGGGGAGTACGCCGACGCTCGTCCCCACCGTGCATGCCTGGTACGCCGATCCGATGGATGCCGGGGTGGAGCAGCTGTCACCGCAGCACCTGCGTCGCTGGTTCGCCGTGGAGGACTGGCTGGGGGAGATGGACATGCCCCGGGCCGCGGGCCTCGGCAACGTCCACGCGGTGCCGGATATCGGAGTCGGGCGACTCACGCCGCGCAGCTCGGCGGAGGCCCAGCGTCTGGTGGACAAGATCGTGGAGTACGACAACTCGACGGATTTCGAGGCCTGGCGGACGCGCGTCGTCCTCTCCGCCGACGACGAATGCAAGCCGGGGCAGGGTTGCTACGAGGACGAACACGTCCTGGGGATGGAACGCCTGGTGCCGCGGACGCCTGAGTCTTGGGACATCGTCAAGATCTACCTGACCGAGTATGACGCGACGCTCGGCCAGAAGCCCCAAGGCCGGGCTGCTTTCATCCGGGCCTGGAGCGACGGCTGCGCCCTCGTCTGCTATCAGGGCCACGGCGCGCCGCGACAGCTGGCGGACGAGGTACTCTTCCTCTCCACCGATATCCCGGCCCTCACCAACGGCCGGCAGCTGCCGGTGTTCATGGCCTTCAGCTGCACGGTGGCGGAGTTCGACGCGCCGGAACTGCAGAGCATGTGCGAGGACATGATCGCCAGCTCTGCGGGCGGCGCCGTCGCCGCCATGGCGGCGACGCAGCTCACCTTCGCGGATGCCAATGCGGACTACAACGTGGAGATCTGGGATGCCATGTTCGTCGACGGCACCACCTCGAAGGTGCCCCTCGGCACCATCCACATGCTGGGGAAGAGCCGCTCGCCCGCGAGCGACGGCCTCAACAACGAAGCTTATGTCCTCCTCGGGGATCCTTCGCTCGTGCTCCAGTCCCCGGAGGCGGAGGTGACCTTCACCAGCGGCGCCGATTCGCTGCAAGCAGGCACGAGCGCTCGCGTCGAGGCCATGGTGCATTTGCCTGGCCAGACAGTACCCCTCGACAGCTTCGACGGCAGCGCCGATGTGGAAGTCTTGGGCAGCGCCGACGACAGCGGCTACCAATCCCCGGTGACACCCTTCGTCCGCATCCCCTACGACCTGCCCGGGCCGCCGCTGTATCGCGGCAGGGTGAGCGTGCAGGATGGTCTCTTCGCCTTCCAGTTCGTCGTTCCGCTCGGCGCCAAGCTCGGCGCCAAAGCGCGGCTCAGCGCTTACGGCTTCGCCGCGAGCGAAGGCAACGACGCCAAGGGTGCTGCCGAGGCCGTGCGTGTCGTCCGCGCCGCCGTGCCGGACTCGTCGCTCGGGTCGCCGCGCATCCGCCTCTACTTCCAAAACAATCTCACGCAGGTGAAGCCGGGGACGCAGCTTTTCGGCGAGATCCGCGACGAGAACGGCATCAACATCCAGGGCACGACGCTGCCGAGCTCGATCCTCCTCGACTTCGACGAGCGCAACCAGCCTCTCAACGTCACCGCGCAGTTCCGCTACGCCGAAGGCAGCGACAGCGTCGGCACGGTGAGCGTGCCGCTGCCCGAGGGATTGGCGGCGGGAGGGCACAAGGCCACGCTGATCGCCTCGGACAATCTGCAGAACCGCAGCACCCAGAGCCTCGACTTCCAGGTGGTGCCGGCTTCGGCGGAGCTGATGGCGAACGTCGTCGCCTTCCCCAATCCGTTCAAGGATCGCACCTTCTTCTTCTTCGAGCTCACCGATCCGGCGGATGTGCTGTTGCGGGTGTTCACCTCCTCGGGGCGCGAGGTCTGGCGCTACGAGAGCTTCGTCGACACGCCACAGCAGGTATCGATCCGCTGGGATGGCCTCGACTTCGCCCGCGACCCGCTGGCGAACGGCACCTATCTCTATCGGGTAGAAGCGCGGCCCCGGCGCGACACTCCGGGGGAGGGGCCGGTTCTGAAGCACGTGGGGAAGGTCGTCATCATGCGGGACTAGCAGGGGGACCCGTCCCCCAAAAGGGACGCACCTGCCCTCCCCAGAGGACGGGCCCACGGCCCCACGCTCCGCCACCGCTGCCGCGCCGGCCCTGGGAATCCGGGTCACGCTTCGAGTGAGTTCTCTCTCGTGCGGTGGAGAACTTTGAAGTCCAACGGGTTGCGCCGCATGGACTGGTGCCACGTAGGACCCGCTGGGAGTTGCAGACAGCGCGCCCCCCGCGGCCTGGAAGTTGCAGGACGGTCGCCGGGGATACGCCCGCGCGGGACGCGTGTGCGCCCGTCGCTCTGCTCGGAGGTCATCGTTTCCAATGCATCGTCCACTCTCTCGTCCGTTCCTCGCCTGCCTCGTCTTTGCCACCGCGATCGTAGCCGCCTCCACGGCGGGCGCGGTGGACGGCTCCGGTGCCATCAGTCTCACCATCGCCCCGAGTGTGCGGGGCGAAGCCATGGGTGGTATGTACACTTCGCTGCCGTTGGACTACTCGGCCCGCTGGGGCAACCCGGCGCTGCTCGCCTTCGTCGACCGTTCGACCTTCGGCCTCATGTACTCGAAGCTGGTCCCCGATCTGGCCGACGACGTCTTCTATTTCTATGGCGGCTACGTGTGGCCCACGGGCAGCATCGGCACCCTGCAGGTCGATTTCACCTACTTGAGCTACGGCGAGAGCGAGGCGGTGGACTCCAGCGGTAACCCGCAGGGCACCTTCAGCAGCTACGAGATGTCCCCCGCCGTGGCGCTCGGCTTCAAGTTCCTCCCCAATCTCGGCCTCGGTGTGGCGGTCAAATACGTGCGCATCGACCTGGCGCCGGAGGACAAGATCCCCGACGCCCTCGGCTCGGGCAGCGGCACCGGCTCCTCTTGGGGCTTCGATCTCGGCGCCATGTACGCCCAGGGTCGCGTGCGCGCTGGCGCTCTCCTCGCCAACCTGGGACCGGACATCACCTTCATCGACGCGGACCAGAGCGATCCCATGCCGCGCATGCTGCGTGTGGGTGGTACCTACGACGTCTACCGCTCCGAGGTCGGTGAGCTGCGCTTCGGTTACGAATGGGAACGGTCGCTGGTCGCCTGGGGCTCCAACATCGGGGACTTCGACGTCCACCACTTCGGCGGCGAGTTCGTCTACGCCAACATGTTCGCCATTCGCGCCGGTTACGTCCACGACTCCGACGGCGACATCCGGTCGCCGACCGGTGGTCTGGGCCTGCGCTGGAGCGGAGCCGCCTTCGAGTACGCCAACGCTCCGCAGGCCCAGGGTCTCGATCGCGTCCATCGCTTCGCGCTCTGGTACCGCTACTGAGCCTGCCTGCCCCACGGGGGAACGGTGGCGGCACTCGATTCTTGCTGCGACCCAACCCCTGCAACCGTTCCCCGGTGAGCATGCACGTGCCGCGCCTCCAGAGTTGGCTCCGTATCGCTGCTTGGCTCGGACTGGCGTGGCTCTTGAGCCATGCGGGTCCCGCCGCGGCGGCCACGGGGAAGTCCCAGCTCCTGCCGCGGCGCGAGCTCGCGACGACGACGCCGGCGGCGACAGAGAAGCTCCGCCGCGCCGCGCGCCTGCGTAGCGTCCCGCCCTTCCGTGTGACGACGGCGCGCGAGCGCCCACGCCTGCCCCAGGGACTGCGGCGCAGCCAGGCCCTGGCCCAGACCGGCGAGGTCGACACGGTGCACATCCTGGTGGCGCGCATCGGCTTCGCCACCAATCGCGCCCCGAACCTGACCAGCATGGCGGCGAACGGCGACTTCCTCCTCGACTTCGATGCGAACGCGATCATCGATCCGCCGCCCCACGAGGTGGCGTACTTCCAGGCGCACCTGCTGGCGCTGCGCAGCTACTACGACATCATGTCGCGCGGCCGACTCGTTGTGGAGGGCGAGGTGTTCCCGCCGGAGGGTGAACCGAGCCTGAAGCTGGGGGACATCGCCGACTATGGGCCGGGCGCCGGCGGCCGCTGGACGCTGGAAGCCTTCGAACGGTATTTCCGCGACGCCGTGGGGCTTCTCGACCGCGAGGCGGCCGGGAAGCTCGATCTCACCCCCTACACCTACGACCCCACCGGCAAGCGCTTGGGCTCCATCGTTCTCGCCCACCCGGGGAGCGATTTACAGAACGACATCAACCAGGACAGCCCCAACGATCTGCCCACCTTCTTCATCACCCTCGTCGACTCCGTTCCGGTGCAAGGCGGGAGCGGCGAGGTGCGTTGGGGCCTCGTGCTGCCGGAAGCGACGATCCAGGACGGTCTCCTCGGCAGCATCCAGGGACCTCTGTGTCACGAGTTCGGCCACCTGCTCGGCTTGCCGGACTGGTACGACACGCGCTTCGGTCTGCCGGCGGTGGGCGAGTGGAGCCTGATGGACTCGGGCAGCGCCGCGGTCTTCGCCTTCGTCCTGCCCGGCAACGAGGAGCAGCCGATCTTCGCCCTGGGCCTCCTGCCCACGGGTCTCTCCGCCATGGATCGCGTCCTCCTCGGCTGGGAAGAGCCCACGGTGCTGCGGGCGCCGCAGGATTCGGTGGTCCTGCGGCCCCCGAACGGGGACGCGGCCTTCGGCGACTTCCCGACCTGTGCCCGACTCGATGTCTCGCCGGAGGAATACTTCCTGGTAGAGAACCGCCGCGATCTTCTCGGACGTCGCATCCCTCTGGACGTGGACTTCTGCCCCTATCTGAACCGGGACGCCGATACCGGGGTGGTGCTCTGGATGAGCAAGGACGACGCGAACAAGCCGTCGCGTGAGCGTCACAACACCGGGGAGTACGACTTCTGGATCTCGGCGCCGTCGGCGCCGGACAGCATCCCCAACTCGGCGTGTGGCGAGTCCGGCTTCGGCCTCCTGGTGTGGCACGTGGACGAGCGCCCGCTCGCCGAAGGTTTGCCGACGAACAGCGTCAACAACGACGAGCGCTACCGGGCCTTGCGGGTGGTGGAAGCGAGCGGCGACTACGAGATCGGCGACTGGCGGCTGCCGACCGCGAGCTTCTACGGCGACGGCTGGAACGATGCTTTCCGGCAGGGTTTTTACACCGAGCTTCGGGCGCAGACGGTACCCAACAACTGGAACAACGACTGGGCGCTCACCGGCTGGGAGATCACCAATGTCGTCACCGCCCGGCCGGAAGCGCACGTGCTGCACGCCCGCACTCTGGATGGCGTCGCCGGCTGGCCGCAGACGTTTCGGGTGGCGCCGGACTCCCTGCTCCAGGTCGAGCCGCGGAGCGCTCTCGTCACCACCGTGAGCGGCCTCGGGAACGTCATCGCTCTCGTCGACTCGACGGCGCTGCACCTGTTCAGTCCGGCGGCGCGCGCGGATCTGCTCGAGACCGGTCTACACCCGGGATCGCTCGCGGCCACAGGGCCGTCCTTCGCGGGCGATGCCTTCGGCACCTTGGCGGCCCTCGATGTCGACTCGCTGCGACTGTGGCAGGCGAACTGGGACGGCACGACCTTGCCGCCCCGGTCCGGATTCCCGCTGCAGATTCCCGGGGGCGCCGGAGGTCGCCTCGTCCTCGCCGAGGCCGAGGGTATCGGCGTGGCCGAAACGGCGGACGGCGCTTGGCTGCCCTTCAATGCCGCCGGTTTTCCTGGCAGCACCTTCGATCTGGAACCGGGGCGGGAGGACGGCATCGTTGTCGGCAACATCTTGCCGGAACCCCCCGGCCCGCAGGTGGCAGAGGTAGCCTTGGTCGGGCGGCGACAGGCTGGTTCGTCCGGCCCGCGCCTCGTCCTCGAGATCTACTCCCTGCCCGGCTTGCAACGGTTGCTGCAGTTCGGGCCCGACGACCTCCCCTTGACCGAGACGCTCTACGTGGGCGGCGGCCGGCTGCAACCCGGCGCGACGGCAGCGCAGATCGTGGTGATGAACTCTCGCGGCGCCCTGCGTGTGGTCGATGCGGCGACCGGGGCCGTGCTGCACGAGTATCGCGATCTGCCCGCGGACGATTACTTGGGATTCGCGCTCGCCGATCTGGATGCGGACGGCGCTCTCGACCTCGTGGCCACCAGCGCCACACGGATCGCTGGCTGCAACAGCCGCGGCGCCCGGCTCTTCTCCACGCCGAGGGCGGTCCAGGATCTATTCGCCCTGCGCTCGGCGACGCACATCGTCACCCCGCCCGTCGTCGCCGACGTGACGGGCGATGCGCTGCCGGAGATTCTCTGCAGCACCGACACCGGACTTCTCTACGCCCTCGACGCGAGCGGGGCCCTCGTTCCCGGGTATCCGCGTAAAGTGCTCCCCGACTTCTACCCGGCCGCGCTCCTGGCGGAGGACCTGGACGGGGTTCGAGAAACACGTGAGGTGATTGCCGTATCCAGTGCTTCGGCTAGCGTTTTTTCGCTTCCGGGTGGCGCTTCGGAAAGCCCCGGGTGGGTTTCCCTCGGGGCCGGTGCAGCGAGGACGAGCTTCGCCACCGCCGCCCCGGCAGGACCCGTGGGCGGGCCCGGGACGCGGCTGGCGGCTCTCGAGCAGCCTTTCCTGGCCTACCCGAATCCGGCCCGGGGACAGCAGGTGCTACTTCGCATCACGGCCTCGAGCGAGGGGCCCTACGAGATTCGCATCTACAACCTGGAAGGCGAGCTGGTGTTCGAGAACCACGGTGTGGCGCACGCCGGTGCCGCCCAGGAGATCCCTTGGTCCGTCTCGCACCTGGCGAGCGGCGTCTATCTATGTCGTTTCGTGAGCGTTGCCGCGGGAGTCCCCTCGCCGCTCGTCGAACGCATCAGCGTGTTGCGTTGAGGAAGCCGATGAGCGCAGGCTCGACACCCAGGCGCCGCCGCGCGGCGTTCCTGCTCGGAGCGAGCCTGGTCTCGGTCGCGGTGCTGACCACCCGGGCAGGTGCGGGCGGCTTCTCGATCCAGGAGGCGTTCAGCGGGGCCGCAGCGCCGGTGTCGCTTTTCCCCGGCGGCAGGCTCCAGCTGCAGGAAAGCCCGGCGGCCCCGGCGGCGGCGCCCAGCGGGCGGGGACGCTATGCTCTCTCCATGGGGCTCTCGGCCCTCGTCCCAGGAACAGGGGAGATCGTGAGCGGGCATTTCTGGAACGGCATCCCGCTGCTTGCCGCCGACGTGGCCACCTGGATCGGCTACTTCCATTACGAGGACGAGGGCGACCAGTGGAAGGAAACCTACGAACAGTTCGCCGACCAGCACTGGACCGAGGCGAAATGGCAGGACGACCTGCGGCAGACGACGTACTACGACACGCTATCGCCCTACCATTGCAACTGCAGCCCGCCCTACATTCCCCGTGAAGAGGACACTCGCGAGTACTACGAGAACCTGGGCAAGTACGAGCACTTCTTCCCGGGCTGGGACGATTGGCAATCGCCGAGTTACGATCCGGAGAACCCGGCGAACCACCGCCGGCAGTACGTGGACATGCGCATCGCGAGCAACGACAACTACGACAACGCCGACGCGCTTCTCGGCGTCGCCGCGGCGACACGCATCCTGAGCGTGATCCAGAGCTTCTGGCTGGTGCGCCGCGACAGCCACCGAGAGAGCCTGTCCATCGAGCCCATGACCTTCAGGGGCGCGGGCTCTGGCCTGCGCCTGAAGTGGAGTTTTTGATGCGAGGTCGCGAGCACACCGGCCGGAAGGCGCCGTGGGTGATGCGGCTGGTGGCGGGCGCCGGATTCCTCTGTGCCGTTTCGGGGCCGGCTATGGCGGCGCCCGCTGCTGCGGTCGGGACGGCGGCGACGTGGGCCGCGGCGCCGTCGACGACGCCGCTCCTGCCGCGTCCGAGCCTCGAGGTGCTGGCCGCCATGCAGGCGTCCCCCGTGCCGCTCCCGGAGCCGACGACCTCGGTGCCCTCGCTCAAGTGGGCTTTGCTCCTTTCCGCCGCCGTTCCCGGCGCCGGCGAGTACTACGCCGGCCACAAGAATCGCGCTCTCATCTTCGGCACCGTCGAAGCCGGCATCTGGATCTCGTATGCCACCTTCAAGGTGCAAGAGAACGGGCGGCAGGAGAGCGCCATCGACTACGCCGTGGCGGTGGCGGGCGCCGTGCCTGAAGGCGACGACGCCTACTACACCGCGATCGGTCAGTTCCTGCGCAGCGACGGTCCGGGACAATGGAACGAGTTCGTGCGCCGGCAGCAGCGGGATAGTGGCGAGGTCGTGGGGGTGGAGTACACCGGCGACGCCGGCTGGGCCTGGCCGAGCGAAGACCAGTTCGTCCGCTACCGGGACCTGCGCAAGGGTTCGCTCGAAGCCGAAGACCACGCGACGAACATGCTCGCCGTCGCCATCGTCAACCGCATCGCCAGCATGGCGGACGTGTTCCAGGCGATGCGTCACGACGCCAAGCAGCGGGAGGCGGAGGGCTTCGGCTTGCACCTGCGCCTCGGTCGAACGCCGCGGGAACCCCTGGCCTGCCTGCTGCTGCAACGGCGGTTCTGACCCCGCGAGGAGGGAGAACCGTGGAATCCGCCACCGCGCCCGCGGTGCCGCGCCGGTTCCGTCTTGCCGGCCCCTTGGTGGTCCTCCTCGCCCTGACAGCGGCGGGGGGCGGCGCGGCGGAGCTGCGCTTGGTGGAGGCGGAGCGCTTCGAGCTCCCCTATCCCGACTACGTCGAACCGGTCGCCGTGGCCGCGGGTCCCCTGGGCCAGCTCTTCATCGCCGACCGCGGCCGGGGCACGGTGCTCCGGGTCGGTGCCGGCGGCCGGGTGGAATACGAGTTCGAGTCGCCCTCCGCACAGCCCGGGCTGCAGCCGCTGGATCTCGAGGTCACTGGCTTCCAGGTGTATGTCCTCGACGCGCTGTCGAAGTCGTTGCTCCGCTTCACCCAGGAGGGCGGCTACCTCGACCTGCTGCAGAACTTTACCGGCCGCACCTCGGGCATGCCGACCGCTTTGTCCGTCGACGGGACCGGTCGCGTGCTCGTGGTGGATCCGAGCCGCCACGCCGTCTTGCTGGTGGACGAGGAGCAGCAGATCGAGAGCGTGATCGGTGGCTTCGGAGCGCGGCCGGGAGAGCTGTCCCGCCCCACCGGCGTGGCCTTCGCGGCGCACGGGGCCTTCTACGTGGCTGACACCGGCAACCGGCGCGTCCAGCGCTACGACGAGGTGGGGAACTATGCCGGCACCCTGGTGACCTCCCTCGTCGAGCCGCGCGGTCTGGCCACGAGCAGCGACGGCGTCGTCTTCGTCGCCGACGCGGGTGGATCGGTGCACGCGCTCACGACGCGCCCGGAGGACCTGCGGCAGCACGCCGTGCTCGAGCTCCCGGGCCTGCAGCCCGTGGACGTGAGCGTGCAGGGCGAGACCCTGTGGGTGCTGTCGCGCCAGCCGCGGCTCTTGCTGCGGGTGGACATCGTGCGGGGGCAGTGAGATGTGGCGGGCCCGGGTGGCGGCGGTGCTCCTCGCGGGAACGCTCGCCGGCGGGGGAGCCGCGGCCGACACGAGCGCGGTGGCTGCGACCGACACGAGCGCAACCACTGTGGCCGACTCGAGTGGCGCAGCTGCGACCGACACGAAAGGCGGCGCTGGCACCGGAAGCCGCGAACCCCTGGGCTGGACCGAATTGCTGCGGGAGGAGGAGGCGCTCCTCTTCCCGCCGCAGAAAGCCCGCGCCTTGCTCTCGCACTCCTTCCTGCAGTTCGGCAGCGAGGTGGTGCAAGCTGGCGACAGCGTCCTGGTGCGCAACCGCGATTACGGCATCGACTACGCCCGCGGCGTCGTCTACCTCCTCGCCGCTCCTTCCGAGTCCCTGCGCGTCGGCATCACCTACCTGCACCTCCCTGGGCCGCGCACGCGTCAATTCCAAGCGGTGGAGATCGTGAGCCGCGAGGAAGCCCTTGGCGGCGTCGATCCAGCCGGCGCCGCAGCACCGCCGCCGCCCACCACGGTGCCGCGCCAGGTCGGCCTGCCCCCGGGCCTGCAGCTCTCGGGCTCGAAGACCATCGGCGTCTCCTTCGGGCGCAACCGCGAGGCCTCCCTCGAGCAGTCGCTGCGGGTGCAGGTGTCGGGCAGTCTGGGGGACGACCTCCGCATCGACGCCGTGCTCGCCGACGACAACCTTCCCGTGGTTCCCGAGGGCAACACCGAAGAGCTGGGCGATCTCGATCGCGTCTTCATCGAGATGCAGGGCCCGGTGATCGGCGGCGTCGTCGGCGACTTCGACCTGCGGCGGACGACGTCCCTCTTCTCCAGCTTCGAGCGCCAGCTGCGCGGCGCCGAGGTGCGGGCGCACTGGCACGGGCAGGAGGCGAGCCTGGGTGGGGGCCTCACCCGCGGCGAATTGCAAACCGCCACTTTCCGCGGCACCGAGGGCAAGCAGGGGCCGTACGAGCTGCTCTCGGCGCGGCGGTTATCGGGCTCGACGATCCTGCCAGGGAGCGAGCGCATCTACCTGGACGGCCAGCTGCTTCGCCGGGGCGAGAACCAGGACTACGTCGTGGACTACGTGCGCGGCGAGCTGCGCTTCACCAGTCGCCGGCGCATCACCGCCGATTCGGAAATCGCCGTCGACTACCAGGTGAGCACGGAGCGTTTCCAGCGCCAGACGCGCACCTCCCGCCTCGCCCTGCAACGAGAGAGGTGGAAGCTGCAGGGAATGTTCGTGCAGGAAGCGGACGACGAGAGCGAGCCGGTAGGCGAGCCGCTGACGCCGGAGGAGGTCGAGATCCTGCGCACTGCCGGCGATCAACCCGCGGTGGCGCCCGGGATCAAGGTGGTGACTCCCGGCACCGGCCTCTACCGTTACGACAGCCTCGATTCGACCCTCGTCGTCTACGATCCGGAGCAGGGGAATCTCGTGGTGGATTTCTACGAGATCGGCACCGGCAAGGGGAGCTACGACGACCGCCTCGATGGGCGCACCGGCTTGCGCTACTTCGAGCACGTGGGTGCCGGCCTGGGTGATTTCGAGATCGGCCGCTTGTTACAGCCCCCGAATCGCACCCGCCTCGCCAGCGCGATGCTGGAAGGCAAGCCGTGGAAGAACGGACGCTTCGCCGGCGAGGCCTCCTTCTCCGACTTCGACGGCAATCTCTTCGCCAGCGCCGGGGACGGGGACAACCTCGCCGAGGCGCTGGACCTGCAGTTCGCTCCCGTCGACGTTCAATCGGGGCGCGGGCGCGTCGCCTGGGACATGCACTACTCGCAACTGTCGCCGCGCTTCACCTCCCTCGGTCGGGCGCGACCGGGCTTCTACTACAAGGATTGGAACGCCGAGCAGGACAGCCTGCGGAGCACCGAGCGCCTGGGCGAGACCACGCTGCGTTACGAGCAGGGCGGGCAAGCCCCATGGCTGCGGCTCGCCCTCAACGCCGGCAGGCTCGACCGCGGCGAGGATCTGGAGACGCGGCGGGGACAGGTGGACTTCGCGCTCGGTCGCGAGCAGCGCCAGGTCGCGCTGCGCTGGCAGAGGCTCGACAGCGAGCAACCGGCGCTCGGCCCGGATGCCGGGCGCAATCGCCACTTCGCCAGCGGCGTGGCGCGCTACCGCTTGGGGCCGTTCCTTCCGGAGGTGCGGGTCGAGGCCGACGAGTTCATCCGCGCCCTGGCGGATTCACAGCTGCGACCGAGCTACCGCTACTTGGACAGCCATGCCGCTCTCGGCGTGGGCGGCGAGCGTCTGCATGCCGGGATCGAGTTCGGCCGGCGCGACACGGAGTCGCACCATCCGGAGGATGGGAGCGATCCCTGGCAGGCGGACCGGCGCAACGATACCTATGGTGCCAGCCTCCTTGGCCGCCCCGGCAAGGCATGGAACACCGAGATCGCCTGGTCGCGGCGCACCTTCGAGCCGGCCGGAGCGAGCACGTCGAGCGGCAGCGAGACCGATCTGGCTCGCCTGCAGCTGCGCTTCGATCCGCCCGGCCGAGGGCTGCGCGGCGAGCTGCGCTACGAGGTCACCGACGACGAAACCCGCAAGCTCGAGCAGGTGCTGGTGCTGTCGCCGGATGGCAAGGGCGACTACGACGCCGAAGGCCGCGCCGTCGGCAAGGACCAGGGGGAGTACGACAAGGTCTATCGCACTCTCGGGGAAACGGAGAGCACGACGCAGCTCGCGACCTCGCTGCGCTTCGAAGTCGGCCGCGGGGGCAGTGCGGTCGATTCCAGCGCCAGCTGGTGGCGACGGCGCCTGGCCTTCGTGCAGGTGCTCTCGGTGCAGGAGCAGACGCGGGATGCCCAGAGCGGCCTCTACTGGTTGCAGCCGAGCGCCTTCCAGAACGCTGCCACCCTGTTCGGCAGCTTCCGTGCCCGGCAGGAGTGGTCGTTCCTGGAGAACTCACCGGAAAACTCGCTGCGCTTGTTCCTCGACTGGGAGGACGACCTGGACGGCCGCTTCGCCGACCAGCGCCTCGATTCGCATCGCAGCCGCGCCACGCTCCGCTTCGAGAAGAGTGCGACGCGGCGCTGGAGTTGGAGCGCCGAGGCCGACGTGGGTCGCCGCGAACGCAGCGGCGAGCTCGATGCCGTGGTGCCCGGCCGCCCGTCGGCCAGCGACTTCGACATCCGCTCGCAGCGCTTGCAAGGGGCGCTCGCCTTCCGGCCGACGCCGAGCGAGCGGCTGGCGCTGGAGGGCGGTGCCACGCGGCAGGAGGATCGGCTCTCCCTGGTGCGGCAGCAGCTGCTGGCGCTCACCCCGGCGGTGGTGCTGGCGCCGCTGCGCAATCTGCGCCTGCTAGGCAGCGTCACCGCGACGCGCGTCCTGGAGGACAAACCGCCCGGGGCGCTGCCGCCTTTCCTCTTCGATGCGCCGGGGACCAAGACCTCGGCGACGCTCACCGGCAGCTATCGCCTGGCCCGCATCCTCAACCTGAACCTGACCGGAACCGCGGTGCGCAACACCGATGGCCGCTCGACCTACGACGTGAAGATGGAGACCCGTGCGATTTTCTGAAGTCATGCGGAGCTCGCTCCTCGGCCTCGTGCTCCTCGGCGGCGCGGCGCCCTCCATGGCGCAGTCCATTTCTCCGGCGGTGGGTGCGATCACGTACCGCACGGCAGAGCTCGTGGGCGATCACCCGGTGGACGATGCGGAGCTGTTGCGGGCGCTTCGCCTGCCGTTCGTGGCGGACAGTCTGCAACCGGCTCTTCGCCGCCTGGGCGGCGTGCTCTTCGAGCGTGGCTGGCTCGAGGCGACGGTCCAGGCGGATTCGGCGGCGGAGGGACTGCTCCGACTCCGCATCCACGCCGGCGAACCGGCACGGCTCGCCCACGTCTTCCTCCGTGGCACCCAAGCCATCGAGGCCGACGAGGCGCGGCAGATCACCGGTCTCAGCGAAGGCGGTGTCTACGCACCGGTGGCGGTGGAAGAAGGCCTGCAGGCACTCGTCGATGTCTACGCCCGCCGCGGTCACCTGCATGCCGAGGCGGTGGTGGAGCGGCTGGAGATCCTTCCCGAGGGGGTCGTCCTCGGCATCGCGGTTTCCGAGGGACCGGTGGCACGGTTGACCGAAGTGCAGGTGCACGGGAATAGCCACAGCAGGAGCAGTCTGGTGCAACGCCTCTCCGGCCTCGGCCCGACGCATGGTGTCGATCTCCGCCGCTTGCGCGAGTCCACCTTGCTCTTGAAGCGGAGCGGTCTCTTCGCCGCCGTGGAGGAGCCTCTCGTCTATCGCGCCGGCAGCGGCGAGGGTGATCTCGGCGTCATGCTCCGGGTCGTCGAAGCACCGCAACGCAACGCTTTTTTCGGCAGCGTCGGCGTGGCCCAGGATCCGCGCGACCGGGGCGCCTATCTCCACGGTGCCGTGGACTTGCAACTGCGCAACATCTGGGGCACGGGGCGCGACCTGGCGCTGGCGTGGAAGCGCGACGCCATCGCCGGCAGCAACCTCGGCGTGGGCTATCGGGAGCGCTTCCTCGCCGGCTGGCGGCTCGACTTGAGCCTGGATTTGTCTCAAACCGTGCGCGATTCCACCTACACCTATCAAACCGCCGGCGCCGCGGTGGTATTGCCGCTCCGCAGCAACCTCGGTCTCGAGCTCGGCGGCGCCTTCGACCGTTCGGTGTTCCACGTGCAGCCCGAGGGCGACGCGCATCGCTGGCGCGGGCGCTTGGGCCTACTCTTCCAGAGCCTCTCGAGCCCCGGCGACGGCAGGCCCTACGGCAAGCTCGAGGTGCGCGCCGAGTACGCGCACAAATCCAACTCCTTCGTTCTGGCTTCGGTGCCGGACAACACCTCGTACCGGCAAACGGTGTGGAGCGGCTTGTACGAGGCCGGCTGGCCCCTCGGCCGGCGCCACGAGCTCTGGGGCCGCGGCGCCTGGCAGGCGCTCTTCAGCGACGAGGCCCAGGTGGTGGACAGCGAGCTCTACTACTTCGGTGGCGCGCGCACACTGCGCGGCTATCGGGAAGACCAGTTCCGCGGCGACCAGGTGGCTTACGGCGGTATCGAGTATCGCTTCGGCGATCCGCGCGCGGCCCAGCTGGTCGGCTTCTTCGACGCCGGCGGCCTGCGCCGCAAGCAAGAGGGCGCCGACACCATACAGGAAGCGCACTTCGGTTACGGCCTGGGGCTGCGCGGCCAAGTGGCGACAGGCGTCTTCGACATCGCCTTCGCTCTCGGCGAGGAGCGCTCCTGGTCGGCCGCGAAACTGCACGTCTCGCTGCTGCAGCGCTTCTGAATGAATTGCCCCCCGCTTCCTCCTCGTCCCGTTGCAGGGCCTTGGCAGCCATGCCATGATGAGCTGGGCGCGCGGGCGCGTCACGCACACCCTCAACCGATCCGGCGGAGTGAGCATGAGCGCTGCGGTGGCCAAACGGATCGAGGAGCTGCGGCGCCAGATCCAGCGCCACGACCACCTTTACTACGAAGAGGCGGCGCCGGAGATCGGCGACTCGGAATACGACGCGCTGGTGCAGGAGCTGGCGGCGCTGGAAGCACAGCATCCGCAGTACCGCCGC
>Ga0075428_100004673_pt1 | contig 15162 bp, 15 predicted proteins | sample RhiMetdeltSRZDD2_FD_75291 | JGI IMG/M metagenome (GOLD analysis project Ga0075428, IMG submission 75291) | Populus rhizosphere microbial communities from Tennessee, USA - Rhizosphere MetaG P. deltoides SRZDD2 | ecosystem: Host-associated > Plants > Roots > Rhizosphere > Soil | place: USA... | reverse complement strand
GCTTGGGGACTGGCTGCGCGACACCCTCGATCCGAAGCTACGACTCTGACGGTGACGGCGATGGACCTGCGCCGGTTTTTTCTCGATCTCCACGCCGCGACCCACGCTCCCGACGTGTCGGGCGCCACCGGCGTCGAGCGCTGGCTGAGCGGGCTGTCCGACGATCAGATGCGCCGCCGGCCGGGTGAAGGCCTCAACTCGGTCGTGTGGCTGCTCTGGCACATGGCCCGGACGGAGGACGTCGCCGTCAACCTGATCGTGGCGGCCCGTCCCCAGGTGTTCGACGAGGCATGGGCCCGGCGGATGAACGTCCCCCGCCCCGACATGGGCACCGGCATGACCGCGGCCGAGGTCGCGACCTTGAGCGAGCAGGCCGACGTCGCCGCCGTGCGCCGCTATCGCTCCGCCGTCGGTCTCCGGACCCGCGAGGTCGTCCTGACGCTGGCGCCCGGCGCGTGGGACGAGATCCTGAGCCTCACGGACACGACGCGCGCCGCCGCGGTCGGCGCCTTCGGGCCCAACGACGACTGGATCGAGGGCGTGGGGCATCGCCCCTGGCAAGGCCACCGGCGCGGCCATCAGCTGGGCCAGACCGCCATTCGCCACAACACCGCGCACATCGGCGAGGGCGTCACGATCCGAGGGCTGGCCGGCTTCGGCCTTCGCGTGTGACCGCGTCGCGCGCTACACTACGGCCCCCCAACCAATCCAGCACCCAGGGAGACGAATCGATGGGCAGGATGCGTGGTCTCGTCGTGGTCGCTCTCGTCATCATGGCCGTCGTCTCGTTCGTCAGCGCGGTGGCCGCCCAGGACCGCGTCAAGACGAAGGAGATCGTCGTCGGGCTCGGCGCCGAGCCCCGCACCATGCTCGGCGTCATGATCGTGGACTGGACGACCAACAACATGCTCGAGCACATCTACGACCGCCTGCTCGACCGTGACAGCAAGACCTTCAAGCCCAAGCCGATGCTGGCCGAGAGCTGGAAGATCGTCAACGACACGACGTGGGAGTTCAAGCTCCGCAAGGGCGTGAAGTTCCACAACGGCGAGCCGTTCACGGCCGCCTCGGTGAAGGCCACCATCGACTTCGCCCTCGACCCGGCCACCAAGTCGCACTTCGCGGCCGCCGCCTACTGGGGGCTGGTCAAGGAAGTCGTGGTGGTCGACGACTACACCGTGCGCTTCGTCACCAAGCAGCCGTGGCCGAGCCTGGTCGACAGCGCCGCGTCCACCAACTCGCTCATGATGCCCCCCAAGGCGCTCAAGGAGCTGGGCCCGGCCAAGCTGGCCGAGAAGCCCATCGGGACCGGGCCGTTCAAGTTCGTGGAGTGGAAGCGCGACGAGCGCCTGGTGCTCGAACGCAATCTCGACTACTGGCAGGGCGCGGCCGATGCCAGCCGGGTCACCTTCCGCTTCATTCCCGAGTTCAGCGCGCGCATGGCCGCGCTGCTCTCGGGTGAGATCGACGTCATGAAGGACGTCCCGCCGCACGCGGTGGAGGCGGTCGAGCGCAGTGGGCGGGCCAAGCTGCGGGCCACCGTGTCCTCGCGCATCAACTACCTGGCACTGGTGAATCTCAAGCCCGGGCCGATGCAAGACGTGCGCGTGCGCAAGGCGATGAACCACGCGGTGGACGTCGACGAGCTGATCAAGCAGGTGCTCAAGGGGCGGGCCACCCGGATGTGCGGCCCGCTGGCGCCGGCCAACGTCGACTACTCGCCGGTGGAGTGCTACAAGCACGACCCCGCGCGCGCTCAGGCCCTCTTCAAGGAAGCCGGCGTGGATCCCGCCAAGCTGGCGCTCACGCTGGACACGCCCTCCGGCCGCTACCCGCTCGACAAGGACGTCTCGCTGGCCATCGGCGCGCAGCTGCAGCGGCTCGGGATCAAGACCAACGTGGTGGTCAACGAGTGGGGGACGCACCTCGACAAGATCAAGAATCGCAACACCGGCGAGCTGTTCTTCCTCGGCTGGGGACCGGCGCTGCACGGCCAGGGCACGATGCAGCCGCTGTTCCTGGCCGACCAGACCTACTCGTCCTACGGCAACAACAAGGCGATCGACGACAAGATCGCCCGTGCGCAGACCCAGATGGACCCCAAGGCCCGCGCGGAGGCCTACGCCGATCTGCAGAAGGTCGTGCACGACGAGGCCCCGTGGGTGTTCCTGTGGCAGCAGCACGACCTCTACGGCGTGACCCAGACCATCGAGTGGACGCCGCGAGCCGACGAGAAAGTCTGGATGTACGACGCCAAGATCGTCGCGAAATAGGAGCAGACCATGGCCATCACCGTCTTCACCGACGCGTTTCTGATCGACTGCACCGGCGCCGACCCCATCGAGGGCGCCGCGGTGGTGGTCGAGGACGATCGGATCAAGGAGATCGCGCCGAAGGGCCAGGTCGGCGCGCTGCCCGGTCGGGTGACCACGCTGGACCTCCAGGGCAAGACGCTCATGCCCGGCCTCACCGACGCCCACGTGCACATCTGCGCGGTGACCGAGAACATCACCGACCAGCATCGTTACTACCCGCCGTCCTACATCGCGGCGCGGGCCATGAAGCGGGCCGAAGAGTGCCTGATGCAGGGCTTCACCACCGTGCGGGACGCCGGCGGCGCCGACTACGGCTTCCGCATGGCGCTGGAGGAAGGGCACTTCGTCGGGCCTCGCCTGCTCGTCTCCGGTCGCTACATCTCGCAGACCGGCGGCCACGGCGACAAGCGGCGCCGCTCGGAGTGGACCGACCCGATCGACTGCTGCGTGGGGATGGTGGGCTTCATCGCCGACGGTCCCGACGAGGTGCGCCGCGCCGCTCGCGAGAACATCCGCCGCGACGTGGACCAGATCAAGATCATGGCCTCCGGTGGCGCCATGTCGCCCTCCGACGAGCTCGACACCACGCAGTTCACGGTCGCCGAGATGCGCGCCGCCGTGGAGGAAGCGCAGGCGGTCGGCAAGTATGTGCTCAGCCACGCCTACTCCGACACCGCGGTGCGCCGAGCCATCGAGGCCGGCGTGCGCTCGATCGAGCACGGCAACCTGATCCGCGAGACGGCGGCCAAGGCCATCAAGGACGCCGACGCCTTCCTGGTGCCGACGATGGTGACCTACGAGGCCATCTACCGCGAGGGCAAGCGCTACGGCATCGGCGATCACCAGGTCGCCAAGATCGACATGGCCCGCCAGCAGTCGATCCAGGGATTGACCTACGCCTACAAGGCCGGCTGCAAGATCGGCTCGGGCTCCGACCTGCTCGGCGACATGGCCACCCAGCGCGCAGTGGAGTTCGAGCTGAAGGGCCAAGTGATGAAGCCGATGGAGGTGCTGCTGTCGGCGACCAAGGTCAACGCCGAGCTGTTCCGCATGTCGCACAAGATCGGCAGCGTGGAGCCCAACAAGCTGGCCGACCTGATCGTGCTGGAGGGCAACCCGCTCAAGAATCTTCGCGCGCTGCAGAACCAGGACAACCTCAAAGTCATCATGAAGGACGGCCGTGTCTACAAGCAAACACTCTGAGCTCATCCTCGACCAGTTCACGCGCCAGGTGGTGCCGTTCGCCACCGCGCCGTCGATCAAGGACGAGTCCGCGCTGAAGCTCGTCGTCGAGTTCAGCGGCGCCGGTCCCAGCGACACCGTGCTCGACGTGGGGTGCGGTCCCGGCCTCGTGGTGTGCGCGTTCGCGCGCGTCGTGCGGCACGCCACCGGCATCGACATCACGCCGGCCATGCTCGACCACGCGCGGGGCGTCGCCGCCGCGCAGGGGCTGACCAACGTCACGTGGCGTCAGGGTGACGTGCTGCCGCTGCCATGGCCCGATGCCTCCTTCACGCTGGTAAGCTCGCGCTTCGCGTTCCATCATTTCCTCGACCCGCAGGCCGTGCTCCACCAGATGGTGCGGGTCTGCGCGCCGGGCGGCACCGTCATGGTCGTGGACGCCGCCCCGGCGCCCGATAAGGCCGACGCCTACAACCGGATGGAGCTGTTGCGTGACCCCTCGCACACGCGGGCCCTGCCGCTGGTCGAGCACCTCGAGCTGTTCCGGCAGGCCGGGCTGCCGGAGCCGCGCGTGACGAACTATCGCCTGGACAGCGATCTCGAGGGGTGCCTGTCGCGCTCGTTCCCGCACCCCGGCGACCTCGAGAAGATCCGCGCGATCGTCATCGATGCGCTCGACGGCGACCCGGTCGACATGCACGTCCACCGGGACGGCGACCGCATCCGACTGGGGCATCCGGTGGCCGTACTGGCCGCACGCCGGAGCTGAGGACAGCCATGCGCATCGTCGATCTGTCGTTTCCGATCCGGCCACACTTCCGCTGGAAGGTAGAGCCCACGCTGCGCAACTCGCATGCGCGCGGCGACGTCTTCCAGTCCACGATCCTGACGGTCGCCTGTCACGCTTACACCCACGTCGACGCGCCCGTGCACTTCCTGCCCGGAGATCGTGACATCGCCTCCATGCCGGTCGATCAGTGGATCGGTCCGGCCGCCGTCGTCGATCTCACGCACCTGGGCGACAACGGCGAGGTGAGCGCCGCCGAGCTCGATCGCCACGCCGGCCACGTGCAGGCCGGCGATATCGTGCTGCTGCGCACCGACTGGCCGAAGAAGGTGGACGTATCGACCGAGAAATTCTGGAAGGACGCGCCCTACACGGCGCGGAGCGCATGCGACTGGCTGGTCGCTCGCCGGGTGAAGGCGGTCGGCTACGACTACCCGCCGGACTACACGGTGCGCACCGGCATCTTCTCGCCCGGCACGAAGGTCCCCCGCGAGGAGCACGTGACACACTACGTCTTCTTCCCGGCCGGGATCACGGTCATCGAGTACCTGACCAATCTCGACGCCATCGGCGTGCCGCGCTGCCGCTTCATGGCGCTGCCGCTCCGGATCGAAGGCGCGGACGGCTCTCCGGTCCGGGCCATCGCCTTCGTGGAGTGACGCGCCGACTCCACGGACTACAATAGTCGGCATGACCCCGATCGATCTCCGGCTGGCCCCCATGGCCGGCGTGACCAACGCTCCGTTCCGGCTCGTCTGCCGCGAAGCGGGCGCCGGAGCCCTGACCAGCGAGGAGATCGACGCCTGCGCCTACTACCTGGGCAACGGCAAGACCGAGACGCTGGCGCGCTACCTCCCCGAGGAGCGCCCGCTGGCGATGCAGCTGCTGGGCGCCGACCCCGACATCCTGTCCGAGGCCGCGCGACGACTGGAGGCGGCGGGCGCCGACGGAATCGACCTCAACATGGGCTGCCCGGTCCCCAAGATCGTCGCCAAGGGCCAGGGCTCGGCGCTGATGCGCGACCCCCTGGCCGCCGCGGTGATCTTCCGGACGCTGCGCAAGGCGGTGGGCGTCCCCTTCACGATCAAGATCCGCGGCGGCTGGGACGACCGCACGATCAACGCCGTCGAGATCGCGCGCCTGGCCGAAAGCGAGGGGGTGGACGCGGTCACCGTGCACCCGCGCACGCGCTCGCAGCTCTACACTGGTCGGGCGCCCTGGGATGTGATCGCCGCGGTGGTGGCGGCGGTGCGGCTGCCGGTCATCGGCAACGGTGACGTGCGCAGCGTGGAAGACGCGCGCGCGATGGTCGCGGCCACCGGCTGCGCGGCGGTCATGATCGGCCGCGGAAGCCTCGGCGCCCCGTGGATCTTCCGTGGCGCGCCGCTGGATCGTGACGGGCGCGCGGCGATCATCCGACGTCACGCCGCGCTCATCGAGGCGCACCTGCCCGAGCGTCTGGCGCTCGTGCAGCTCAAGAAGCACCTGGCGTGGTATTCGGCCGGCCTGCCGGGCTCGGCCGCGCTCCGCCCGCGCCTCTTCGCGGCGACGGCGCCGGCCGAGGTTCAGGCGCTGTTCTGGGAATTGTGGACGGCGTAGTCCAGCGCTGGTTCGAGGATTTCCAGGTCGGCGATCGCTTCGGGAGCCCGGCCAAGACGCTGACCGACGCGCACTTCATGTTCTTCGCCGGGATGACGGGCGACGCGCACCCGATCCACTACGACGACGAGTACGCGCGGAAAACGCGCTTCGGCCGCCGGCTCGCCCATGGGCTCCTGCTGACGTCGCTCACCGCCGTCGGGGCCTCGACCCTGGCGCCCATCATCGAGCACTCGATCGTCGCGTTCGTCGAGCAGACCACGCACTTCCGCGTGCCCGTCTTCATCGGCGACACGATCAAGCCGGACCACGAGGTGATCGCGCTCGACCGCAAGCGCACGGCCGGGCTGCTCACCCTGCGCGTGACGCTGACCAACCAGCGCGGCGAGACCGTGCTGGACGGCGAGCACCGCTATCTGATCGCGTTCCGGCCTGGTTGACAGCCCACGTTGCCCCAGGGGCGACGCAGTGTCATAGTAGCGACTCGCATCACGACCTGGAGCGACTGCTCCAGGGCCAACCGCGCCCCCTCGGGGGAGACGGTGGCGCCGGCGACAAGCCGGGATGCGGCGCCGAAAGGCGCAGGGGGACGACGACGCTCGAAGCCTTCCAGACCAACGGGTCCTCTCCGCCGGGGCCTGCGCAGTACTACCGGCGCGACGCATGGCTCGGTCTCATGGCCATCTTCGCGCCCTGGATCGCCACGGCGGTGGTCACCGCCTTCTGGTGGTCTCGTTGATCAGCGCCGTGGGGACCGACATCCGCATCGAGAACCACGGCGCAATCGAGGACGGGCTGCGGGTTCGCTGATGTTTCCTTCTCGTGGTGCTACGAGCCGTTGCCCTGGCACGCGCGATCACCGCATCCCATCGAAGCCACTGTCCGTGCTCGATGCCTCCGTTGCGGAGCCGCGAGTTGTGTTCAGCATCTTCGGCGTTACGAGGATCAAGGCCGGGGGCATCGAGGCAAGCTCCAGGACGGCGAGCGAGATCAGTAGCAGCCCTGTGATGGTCAGATAGAAGTACGGAATCGCAGGCTCCACAGACACACACGCAACGCCGCCGTGCCGTCCTGTACGTTCAGAAAAGGCCAAGCCAGATGCCATCGGAGAGGGCGCCTGTCGCGCCTGACGAGCAGGACCGAGGGGAGGCACTGCGAATGTACCACGGTCTAGGCGGCGCGCTCACGGCAGGACACGACACGGGCTAGCGGATCAGCGCTGCCCCACCCACGAATCGTCGGCGATCTGCTTCCAGCGGCGGCAAATGGCGTCCATCTCGCTCGCGGGCAGCGCGCCGGGCGCGAGCAGCGCGGCGTTCTCGCGCCAGCGACCCGGTTGCGTCGTTCCAACGACGAGCGTGGCGACACCCGGCAGTGACGCGGTGAAGCGCAACGCGGTCCCGATGGATTCGGCGAGGGGTCGCCGCAGGAACTCGTAGTCGAGCCGCGTCAGCCGATCCCAGTAGGCGTGGTGATAGGCGTTGGCCGGGCGCTCGCCCGTGCGCCAGGCGGCGTTGGCGATGGGGCGCTTGGCGATCACGCCGACACCACGAGCCTGGGCCAGCGGCAGCGTCAGGTGCATCGCCTCCTGGTCGGCCACGTTGATGGACGTCTGCAGCGTGTCGAATCGCCCGCACTCGACAGCGTAGCGGGCCGCCGGGCCGTCGCCGCTGTAGCCGATGAAGCGCGTCTGGCCGCGCTGGCGCGCGCGCTCGACCACCTCGATCACGTCCCCGCGGCGCAGATCGTCCTCGGTGCAGGTGTGCAGCTGGAGCAGATCGACGTGGTCGGTGCGCAGGCGGGCGAGACTGCGAGTGATGCTCTTCTCGAGCGAGGCAGCGCTCCAGTCGTCGCGACCGGTGCCTTCGAAGTGGCCGCACTTGGTGAAGAGGTAGTACTCGGATCGGCGATCGGCGACCGCCTGGCCGACGAGCGCCTCGGAGTCGCCGTAGCACTCCGCGGTATCGATGACGTTGAGGCCGGCGTCGAGCGCTTCCTGCAACAACACCCGGACCATGCCCGGCTCGGCGCGCTCGAAGCCGATCTCCGAGCCGCCGAAGCCGAGCACGCTCACCTGCAATCCGGTCCGGCCGAGCTCGCGTCGCTCCATGTCGTTTGCGCGCTCAGCCCACGACGATGCCGGTCACGCCGCGCGTCGCAGCTCCTGCGTCGCCGGCAGCGGGATCCCCACCGGCCGCGTCGGCCTGATGACGACCTCCCAACCCGCCGGCACGTGATCCGAGATGGCCCGCCACGCGCTTTCGAGCACAGGCTGCCAGTCGCTGGGCGCGTTCAGCACCACTCGTCCCGGACGCCACAGCGTCGGGGGCAGGGCGTCGATCGTCACGAAGGAATCGCCCTGCAGCGCACGGAACAACACCATGTGCAGATCGGCCCGCACGCGGAGCGCGTTCTCGACCCGGCGATCGTCCCACACCCGCCACAGTAGCGGTCCCACCACCAGACCCACGATGAGTACTGCACCCACCAATGAAGCCAGCATGACCCCTTTTCCTCCCGCCAGTTGAGATGGCCCGACCAGGCAGGCGGATTCGGGGGCGCCGGCGAAAACCGGCCGAAATCTCTGGATTTCTGGAGGACTGCAAATCGATTACTTGGATGCTTCGCGCAGCGTGAGCGCAGCGGCGGGCCGGTGCGCGCGGGTGCCGACCTGCCATCCGAGCCACACGATGGCGACCAGCAGTACGAGCACGACGACGATTGCCGAGACGCGTGAGACCTCGGAGAGCAGCGTGACCGAGGTGCTCGACAATCCAGCAAAGACGAGCCCGACCACCGGCAGCACCGGCGCTCCGCAGCCCACGACGCTGCACGGGCCGGTCGACAGGCCGAGCACACCCGCCAGGGCGCTGAGCGTGCCGCCCGTGCGGCCGGCGCCGACGCGCCAGCCGCTCACCCCTCCGGCGCGCCGTTCGAGCCAGAGCGCGACGTAGAGACCGACGAGCGGCGCCGTGACGACGAAACGCACGACGTCGGCGCCATCCACTGCGAAGCCCCACTCCGGCTGGCCATACGGCCCGTCGGCGGAGAACCAGAAGAGCGCGACCCGCGACAGGAAGTCGAGCTTGTCCGACCACGGGGTGGCCGACACCAGGTACTCGGGCAGACGCTTGAGCCAGGGATTGAATGTGAAGTACGTCCACGGCTTCCGCACCACGGACAGCAGCAGCGGGGGGAGGAACACATCGAGAGCGAGCACACCCGCGACGGTCAGCGCGATGGCGCCGGGCCGGGCACGCAGGGCACGCCCGATACCCCGAGCGACGGCCCTGATGACGGAGAGAAAGGTCACAGCGCCCATTATAGAGGGGTATAGTGGCGTATTGACGGTGGTCGGACCGCATGTTACAGCCTCGGCGCAGAGCGATGGGCAGCCCCCCACCGGAAGCTCGTCACCCAATGGAGGGACACATGGCGGAAGTGAATCGGCGTGATTTTCTCAGCGGCCTCGGCCTCACCGTCGGCGCATCCCTGGCAGCCCTTCCGGGGCTTCCGTCCGTCGGCGTCGCCCACGCCCAGACCCCCGTGAAGGGCAACATCCCGGACACCCCGTACAAGATCGGCCACATGACCTTCTTCACGGGCCCCGCGGCCGTGCTCGGCGAGCCGATGTTCAAGGGTCAGCAGCTCGCGGCCGAGGAGATCAACGCGGCGGGCGGTCTGCTGGGCAAGCGCAAGATCGAGCTGCTCAAGGCCGATGAGAACGCGGGCACCGACGCCAACGTCAAGGAGCTGCGCCGGCTGAAGCTGTCGGAGAAGATCGACTTCTTCTGCGGCATCACCTCGTCCGGCAACACACCGGCCCTCGGCCCGGTCGCCGAGGAGCTCAAGGTCCTCACGATGTTCGTCGACGGCTGCACGGACTTCCTGTTCGACAAGGCGGTGCCGAATCCGCACTACGTGTTCCGCACCACCAACATCCAGTCGGCGGACGGCATCACCACCGCGCTGGCGATCGTGCAGACGTGGCCGAAGGCCAAGCGCATCGCCCACATCCATCCGGACTATTCCTACGGGCGCAATGCGTTCGACCACATCAAGATCGTCATGAAGAAGATGATGCCGCAGGCGGAGATCGTCTCCGAGGGCTGGCCCAAGCTCGGCACCACGGACTTTTCCTCGCACATCACCAAGGCCATCTCGTCCAAGCCGGACCTCGTCGTGTCGTCGGTGTGGGGCGGCGACTACGTGGCGATGTACAAGCAGGCGCTGCGCTACGGGATGTTCCAGAAGGCGAAGTTCGCCACCACGCTGGCCCTCGGCGTGGCGCCGCACGCACTGGGCAAGGATCACCCCGAGGGCGTCATCGCCGGGGTGCACAGCAACTACCACTTCACCTACCCCGGCGGCGACAAGTGGCCCTACAACAAGACGTTCGTCGAGAAGTACCACCAGAAGTTCAACGAGTACCCGAACTTCCAGGCCGAGGGTGCCTACACCACGACCTACATGCTGAAGGCCGCCATCGAGAAGGCCAACCGGCTGGTCGGCGGATGGCCGGAAGACGACGCCATCATCGCCATGCTCGAAGGCATGATGCTGGCCGGCCCGGCGGGCTACGTGTACATCCGTCCCGACAACCACCAGGGCTACAAGGACGCGATGATCGGCTTCAGCAAGAACACCGACCAGTACCCGTTCCCGATCCTGGATCCGGAGCGCATCATCACGATCCCCATCCGCTCGATCACCGCACCTCCCGGCTGGCCGAAGGGCGAGCCGACCTCGACGTACACCTGGATCGACAAGACCTGGCCGACGGCCAAGGCCTGAACTCTCGCTTCGTGCGGGGGTCGGGCGTCACCGCCCGGCCCCCGTCGTCTCTGTCGTGAAAATCACGATCCTCGTCCTGGCCGCATCCCTGATCGTGTCGCTCGCGTGGGCGGGTCACGAGCTGACGTTCTACCCGTCGTTCTATCCTCAAGAGGTGACCGTCCGCTGGGTCGAGCCCCGCGCGGCCGCGCCGCTCCTGGCGAAGGACACGCTGCTCGCCTACGTCGGCGCTGACCCCTTCCTGGGCGGCGCGCCGGAGAAGATTCGCTACGTGGAGTCGCTCCGTGGCTGGGTGGTCCTGACGTTCCGGCGACCGCAAGGTGAGCCGGCGGCCCGCTGTGCGGCGGGCGTAGCGATCGTGCGCGCCCTCGGGGACAAGCCACCGTTCATCGCACACCCGTGGCCGGTGACGCCGTACCACGACGACTACGTGCACGAGTACGACCTGGTGCAGCGGGCGCGGGAGCGCGCCCCTGGCACGGTGCCGAGTGTCCGCGCGACCGGCCCGCTGGCCCGTGCGCTGACCGCGGGTGGCGTCAGCGTGACGGATGGCGCCGATGCCGTCGTCGAGGAGATCACGCTGTCGTCGCTGCTCGACGGCGTCGAGACGCGGCTGGCCGGCTGGCACGGTCCGCCGTGGCTGAAGGAGGGCTGGTTCCACGCCTGGCTGCTGCAGTCGTCGGTCATGCCCGCCGCCACGCGTCGCGAGGCCGAGGACACGTTCCGGCGACGCACGGAGGGCGGCGGCGCCCGCACCGCCGCCGAGCGGATCACTCTCGAGCGGCGCCTCGTGACGCAAGCCGCCGCGGGATGCGAGCGTGTGGTGCTCGGCTACACCGTCCGGCGCGAGGCCCTGGACGATGACTACTCGGCGGGCATCGAGAACATTGCCGTCGACTCGCAGGCCGGGATCGGCTCGCCGATGTTCCTGCGCACCGTGAAGCTCAAGGACTTCCCGTGGAACGGCTGGCTGGCCATGGGCGTCGACGGCGGCGCGCGCGCCGCGTGGAATCCGGTCGCCGGCTTCACGGACCCGGTCGGACGCCTGGTGTGGGCGGCGGTCGGCGATCCGGCACTGCTGCTCGATCCCGACAACGGCCGCTTCATCCCCAACCGCGCGCGTCTGCAGGGGATCGAGGACGCCGGGGAGGTTCCGACCGACGCGCTCGTGCCCTCGGGCGGCGCGCTCAAGCCCGCGGGCGCCGGCGTCACCGCGCGCACGAAGCTCGTTTACCGCGTCCTGCTGTCGAACACGCACGACGAGCAGAAGATGAGCGCCGCCGATCTGCTCTATCCCTACGCGCTGGCGACGCGCTGGGGCGTCAGCGGCAGTCGCGAGTACGACCCCGAGATCGAGCGCGCGACGGCCGCCATGCGCGAGAAGGTGGCCGCGGTCCGGATCGTCCGCGTGGACACGCAGGTCCGTGACCTCGCCGAGCTGCAGGTCCTCTATGACGTCGCGCTGGCCGAGGTCTATCTGAAGACCAGCGAGGACCCGCGCTACGCGGCCACGCTGGCGCCCCCGTGGAGCCCGGTCCCGTGGCAGGTGCTCGCCCTGATGGAGCAAGCGGTCGGGCGCGGCATCGGCGCGTTCTCCGAACGCGAGGCCAAGCGTCGCGGCGTGCCCTGGCTCGATCTCGTGCGCAGCGCGAAGACCAGGGCGGCCCTCGGCGCGCTCGTCGCCGACTTCGAGCGGCGTGCGTGGGTGCCCGAGGCGCTGCGCGGGCTCGTGACGCCCGATCAGGCGCGCCAGCGCTGGCGGGCCCTGGCGCAGTTCCACAAGAAGACCGGCCACTTTCTCGTGACGGCCGGCCCCTACCAGGTGGGGAAGGTGACGGCGGGCTCGGCGACCCTGCCCGTGTTCCGCGACTTCACCTACCCACTCGGCGTGGGCTCGTTCGATCAGTTCGCGATCCCGGTGCGGGCCTACGTCCGGGCGGTCGATCGCAAGGCGGATCGGCTCGAGATCCAGGCCGATGTGGAATCTGTCGAGAAAGCCGGGCGGTCGTATAAGATCCTGCGCGGGCCGTTCACGCCCGGGCCGGCCGGCGAGAGCACGCGCGAGCCGCTCACCGTGCACTGGATGATGGTCGGCTCCGGCGACGAGGTCGTGGCGGCGGGCGCCGCGCGCGACGTTCAGGGCGGGCGGCTCATCGTCGACGTGGCTGGACGCGTGAAGCCCGGCGCCTATCGGATCGTGCTGGCGCTGGCGCTCAACGGCAACCTCGTGAACCCGGAGGTGAAGGTGGTCTCGTACCGCGTGGGTGAGTGATGGACACCGTCGTCATCCACCTCCTGAACGCGCTGCTCTACGCCTCGGTGCTCTTCCTGATCGCCGGCGGCCTCAGCCTGATCTACGGCGTCATGCGCATCGTGAACCTGGCCCACGGCAACCTGTACGCGTTCGGCGCCTACGTGACGGCCTGGGTGGTGGGTACCCAGGTCGCCCGCCTGCAGGCCAGCGGCGGCGAGCCGTCGCAGTGGCTGCTCCTGGCGCTGCTGCCGGTCGGCGCCCTCGCCGCCGCCGCGGTGGGCGCGGTGCTGGAGCCGACGCTGCTGCGGCCCTTCTACAAGCGGGCCGAGGAATACCAGCTGCTGGTGACCTTCGGCCTGCTGATGATCCTCGACGACGTGATCCGCTTTCTGTGGGGCCCCTACCCGCTGACCGCCAGCGTGCTGTTCGAGAACTTCGGCAGCGTCAACATCGGCGAGTCGATCTATCCGACCTACAACTTCCTGGTCATCGCGGTGGGCGGCCTGGCCGCGGTCTTCCTGTGGGCGTTCATCTACCGCACGCGCTTCGGCGTGGTGCTGCGGGCCACCTCGCAGGACATGCGGATGGCCTCCGCCCTCGGCGTGAACGTCAACCGGGTGTACGTGCAGGCCTTCACGCTCGGCTGCCTCATGGCCGGCCTGGGCGGCGCGATCATCGTCCCGAGCCAGTCGGCGGTGCTCGGCATGGGCGTGGACGCGCTGATCCTGTCGTTCATCGTCGTCGTGGTGGGCGGCCTCGGCAGCCTCGAGGGTGCCCTGCTCGGCGCCCTGATCGTCGGGGTGGTCCGCGAGGCGGGCATCGCGTGGTTCCCGGAGATCGAGCTGGCCGTGCTCTACCTGATCGCCGCCGTGGTGCTGCTGATCCGGCCCGCCGGCCTCTTCGGGCGCGCATGAGCGTCGTCACGGCGGCCCCGATGGAGCACCGCTCGCCCCTGCGCTCGCTCGGATGGGCGATCCCGGCGCTGGTCATTCTGGTCATCCTGCCGTGGGTGACCGACCAGTATCAGACGATCCTGCTCGCCTACGGCCTGGTGATGGGCATCGCGGCCCTCGGCTTCAACCTGCTGCTCGGCTACACGGGCCTGCTGTCCTTCGGCCACTCCGCCTACTTCGGCGTCGGCGCCTACACCGTGGCGCTGATGGTGAAGTATCTCGGCGTCACCTCGATGGAGCTGTTCCTGGCCGGGGCGATCGTGGCCTGCGTGCTGGTCACGGCTGTGTTCGGCGTGGCCTGCGTGCGCTACACCAGGATCTTCTTCGGCATCCTGACGATGGCGCTGTCGCAGGTGCTGTGGAGCCTGGCCTTCAAGTTCTTCTGGGTGACCGGCGGCACCGACGGCCTGCGCGTGCCCACGCCCACGCTCCTCGGCTTCGTCACCGGCAAGGGCGACAAGATCGCGTTCCTGGCCACCGCGTACTACTACTACGTGCTCGGCGTCTTCATCCTCGCGGTGGCCGTCATGTGGGTGATCGTGAACTCACCGTTCGGACGCGCGCTGCAGGCCATCCGCGACAACGAGGTGCGGGCCGAGTTCGTGGGCATCCAGATCCGCCGGTACCGCTGGGTCGCGTTCATGGTCTCCGGCGTGTTCACCGGGCTGGCCGGCGCCTTGTGGGTCCCGCTCAACGGCTTGACGACGCCCGACATCATGCACTGGACGTTCTCCGGCGAGATCGTCTTCATGACCGTACTGGGTGGCTTCCGGTCGTTCACCGGACCGATCATCGGCGCCATCGTCTTCAACTATCTCAAGACCTACGCGGTCGGCTACACCGTCTACTGGCAAGGGCTGCTCGGCCTCATCCTGGTGGTCCTGGTGCTCTCGCTGCCGACGGGGATCGTGGGGACGGCGGATCGCCTGTGGGCGCGGTGGAGGGCGAAGTGAGCGTGTTGCTCGAGACCCGAGGCCTGCTCAAGCAGTTCGGCGAGTTCCGCGCCGTCGATCATGTGGACTTCCGGGTGCAGGAGGGCGAGGTGCTGGCGCTGATCGGCTCCAACGGCGCCGGCAAGACCACGCTGGTCAACCTGATCAGCGGACTCCTGCGCGCCGACGCCGGCCACATCGTCTTCCGCGGCCAGGACGTCACCCAGCACACCGTGCACCAGCGTATCGCCGCCGGCATAGCGCGCAGCTTCCAGCTCGTCAACCTCTTCGACCAGCTGAGTGCGCTCGACAACGTCGCGCTGGCCATCTTCTCGCGCCAGGGCAA
>Ga0075428_100004672_pt1 | contig 15165 bp, 14 predicted proteins | sample RhiMetdeltSRZDD2_FD_75291 | JGI IMG/M metagenome (GOLD analysis project Ga0075428, IMG submission 75291) | Populus rhizosphere microbial communities from Tennessee, USA - Rhizosphere MetaG P. deltoides SRZDD2 | ecosystem: Host-associated > Plants > Roots > Rhizosphere > Soil | place: USA... | reverse complement strand
GGCCTTTCGCGGCCAGCGACCGGGCGGCGCCGCGCACGGCCAGGTTGTCCGACTCGGTGGCGCCGGACGTGAACACGATCTCTTCGGCCGACGCGCCGATGAGCGCCGCTACCTGCTCCCGCGCCCGCTCCACCGCGCGGTGCGCCTCCTGCCCGAAGGCATGGCTGCGGCTCGATGGGTTCCCGTACTTCTCGCCGAAGTACGGCAGCATCGCCTCGAGCACGGCAGGATCCACCGGCGTCGTGGCGTGGTGGTCGAGGTAGATGGGCTTCATCTGTCGTGATGGTAAGACGGAAAGCGCGGCGCAGTCCTGGCAGCGGCAACTCCCTCCCCCTACGTGGGGAGGGTGGGGTGGAGAGTCAAGGAATGAAGGGTAACGCTACTCACAAACCTTTCTGGACCTTGGTCGTATACTGCTGACGGGTCGCGGTCACGGGGCCGCGGCGAGGGGGGAACGCACATGACGAAGATGGCCTTCCTGGGTAGCCTGGCGCTGGCCCTCGTGGCGGGGGCGGCTGTGGCACAGGAGCCGGTCCCGCCCGCGGACGAGGCGCGGCAGGACGAGTTCGCCGCAGACGAGTACGAGGCCGAGGAGCCCGTACAGCCGATGCACAACATCACGGTGCTCGGCAACCCCTACGAGTTGGCGTCGTACTACCGCGCGCAGTCCGGCGGGTTCTACGACTACCGCCCGGAAGGCCCGGCCTCCGCCGGCCGCTACCCCATCGCCAGCTATTACCGGATGCAGAGCTCCGGCTACCGCGGCGAGTATCCCGCCGCCTACGGCCCGGGCTACGGTGCCGGCGGCTATGCGCAGTTCTGGAACCAGGGCTACGCGCAGCAGCCCGGCGTGGCCCTCCACTACCGCCAGCGGATCGGCCAGAACGGCGAGCTGTTCCTGTTCGCGCCGACCTTCCTGGCCCCCATCGGCCCGCTGACGGGCGCGTTCTTCTTCGGCTTCGGGCGGTAGCGGGCCGGGCCAGCTCAGGGCTCGCGCTTGAGGTGGATCACGCTGGCGATGACCGCCACCAGCTCCTCCGGGACGACCGGCTTGGGGACGTGGCTCTGGAAGCCGGCGCGCAGGGACTGCAACCGGTCCTGTATCAGCGAGTGCGCGGTCAGCGCCACGGCGGGCATGCGGCCGCCCCTCTCCGCGGGCAGCGCCCGGATCTTGCGCACGAGCGAGTAGCCGTCCTCCTCGGGCATGGCGATGTCGCTGACGAGCACGTGGGGCTTCGACCGCTCCAGGGCCTCCAGGGCCTCGCGGGCCGACGCCGCCAGCACCACCTCTGCCCCGGTCCGCTTGAGGACCCACTCCAGGAGCTCGCGGGTGTCGGCGTCGTCGTCCACCACGAGAATCTTGATCCCGTAGAGCTCCTTCCCCATCGCCGGCCTCCCCGCGCTCACGAGCCCTTCGGCTCCAGTCCCAACACCGCGCCCACCGTGCGGCCGACCTCGCGCGCGAAGCGGTCGGCGTAGCTGGTCAGCGGGCCCACCGTCTCGTCGCGCTCCATGCGCACCACGCGGTGCATCGGGTAGAAGAGCGTCATGAGGCCGATGAGCGGCTCGTCGCCCCGGGCCTCCTGGCGCATCCAGTCGTCGAAGCTCTCGAGGTCAACGCCGCGCATCACCACCCCCGAAGGGGTGAGGGAGATGAGCACGCCCCACACCTTCTCCTTCGGTCCCTGGAGGTAGACGACAACGGTCGAGCCCTCGGCCAGGCCGTACGGGACCATCGAGACCATCTAGAGGTAGCTTAGCGCCAGAGCCGGCTAGGGCTCCTGCAGCCGGGAGAAGAACGCCGCGATCCGTTTGGCCCCCTCGCGCAGATCGTCCATCGAGCGCGCGAAGGAGATCCGGAGGTAGCCGGGAGCGCCGAACCCCTCGCCGGCCACCACCGCCACCTTTTCCTCGTCGAGGAGGCGGCCCGCCAGGTCGAGGCTCGTGGACACGGAGCCGCGCAGGTACCGGCCCACGTTCGGGAACAGGTAGAAGCCGCCGCCCGGCTCGACGCACGTCACCCCCCGAATGGCGGCGATGGCGGGATGGATGAAGTCGCGCCGGCGGCGGTACTCCGCGGCCAGCTCGGCCACGAGCCCTTGCGGACCGGTGAGGGCCTCCACCGCGCCCACCTGCGCGAAGGTGGCGGGGCACTGCGTGCTGTGGGAGACGATCGCGGCGCAGGCGTCCACCAGCGGCTTCGGGCCCAGGACCCAGCCGATGCGCCATCCCGTCATGCAGTAGCTCTTGGACGCCGTGCCCAGCACCACGAAGCGGTCGCCCACGGCGTCGCGCAGCGACTGGAGCCCGGGGTCCGCGCCGGACCCGAAGCCCAGCCGGGCGTAGGTGTCGTCGTAGAGGAGGGCGAACTTGCGGCGGCGCGCGAGCTGCCCGATCGCGCGCAGGGCCTCGGGATCGATGACGGCCCCCGTGGGGTTCGAAGGGCTATTCAGGATGACGGCCCGCGTCTTCGCGGTGATAGCCCGGGCCACCATGCGCGCCGTGACCTCGAAGCCGTCCTTCTCGTCGGCGGGGACGAGCACCGGCCGGGCGCCGGCCAGCCGGACCGCCTCGCTGAACGTGGGCCAGTGCGGGGACGGGATGATGGCCTCGTCGCCGCGGTCCAGGAGCGCCTGACAGGCCAGGTAGAGGGCCTGCTTCCCGCCCGCGGTGATCGCCACCTCGGACTCGGAGAAGCCGACGCCGAAGTCCTCCTGGTAGCGCCGGGCCACCGCGGCCCGCAGCTCGGGAATGCCGGCGGAGGGCGTGTAGCGCGTGCGCCCCTTGCCGATGGCGGCCACGGCCGCGGCCGAGATGTGGGCCGGCGTGGCCTGGTCGGGCTCCCCCACGCTGAAGTCCAGCACGTCCGCGCCTTTCGCCTTGAGGGCGGCAGCCCTCTGGGACATGGCGACGGTGGGCGAGACCTCGATGGCGAGCGCGCGCCGCGAGAGGCGCGGGGCCGCGCCGGTGGCGGCCTTGCCGCCGCGGGCGGTCACCGCGCCTTCCGTCGCGGCACCGCGGGCGTGGCCCGCGACCGCCCGTACTTCTCGCGCAGCCGGCGCTCGACCACGGCCGGGACCAGCTCCTTCACGTCGCCCCCCAGCTGGAACACCTCCTTGACCAGGCGCGACGAAAGGTAGGAGTAGCGCTCGGCCGGCATCATGAAGACCGTCTCGATGCGCGAGTTCAGGTGCCGGTTCATCAGGGCCATCTGGAACTCGTACTCGAAGTCGGAGATCGCGCGCAACCCGCGCACGATAACGGTGGCCCCCGCCCTCTCCGCGTAGTCCACGAGCAGCCCGGTGAAGGTGTCCACCTTCACGCGCGGGTCGCCCTGGTGGGACTCGCGGATGATCTCCACCCGCTCCTCCACGGTGAAGAGCGGCTGCTTCTCCGGGTTCACCAGGATGGCCACGGTGACCGCGTCGAAGACCGTGAGGCAGCGGGCGATGATGTCCAGGTGGCCGTTCGTGATGGGATCGAAGGATCCCGGGAACACGGCCAGGGACCGGCGCCTATCGTTCAATCGCGCTCTCCTGTCCGACTGTAGAAGGTCAGACGATGGTCGCCGACGCGCACGGAGCGGGTCCGGGCGAGGCGCCCTATTGTGGCCGGGAGCGCGCGTTTGTGGAAGTGCTCGGCCACCGCCACGCCGCCCTCGCGCAGGAGGCCCATCGTCGACACCACCTCCAGCACCTCCTCGTAGAGCGCGCTGTCGTACGGCGGGTCCAGGTAGATGACGTCGAAGCGCACGCCGGAGTCGGCCAGGGCCGCGAGCGCGACGCGCGCGTCCTGCCGGACCACCTGGACGTCGCCGCCGGCCGCGGCCAGCGCCGCCACGTTCTCGCGGATGGCCGCGATGGCCGGCCCGCTCACATCCACGAACACGACCCGCGATGCCCCGCGCGACAGCGCCTCGAGGCCGATGGCGCCGCTTCCCGCGAAGGCATCGAGGAAGCGGCAGCCGGGGAGCACCGGCGCCAGGATGTCGAAGAGCGTCTGCCGCAGCCTCGCCGCGGTCGGGCGCGTATCCAGGCCGCGCGGCGTCTTCAAGCGGCGGCCCTTGCCGCGGCCGGCGATGATGCGCGTCACGGTCGCCGTATCTTCCCACGTCCGCCGGCCCGTTCCGGCGCTAGAATCCGCGCCCAGGGCATGACACTCCAATCCGGCACGCGCCTGGGGCCGTACGAGATCGTGACGGTGCTCGGCGCCGGCGGCATGGGCGAGGTGTACAAGGCGCGGGACACGCGCCTCGGGCGCGAGGTCGCGGTCAAGACGCTGCCCTTGCTGGCCGCCTCCGACCCGGAGCGCCGGGCCCGCTTCGAGCAGGAGGCCCGCTCGGCGTCGGCGCTCAACCATCCGAACATCATCACCGTCCTCGACATCGGCGACGCGGACGGGACCGCCTACATCGCGATGGAGTACGTGGAGGGCCGCACCGTGCGCGAGCTTCTGACCGCGGGCCCGCTGACGGCCCGGCGGATCCTCGATATCGCGGTGCAGGCGGCCGAGGGCCTGGCCAAGGCCCACACCGCCGGCATCGTGCACCGCGACCTGAAGCCGGACAACCTCATGGTGTCGAAGGACGGCTTCGTGAAGGTCCTGGACTTCGGCCTGGCCAAGCTGGTGACGCCGCTGGCCGGCGGGATCTCGGAACTCCCCACGGTGGCCAGGCCCGCCACCAACCCCGGTGCCGTCATGGGCACCGTCGGCTACATGTCGCCCGAGCAGGCCAGCGGGCAGCCGGTCGACTTCCGCACGGACCAGTTCTCGCTGGGCACGATCCTCTACGAGATGGCCACGGGCACGCGTCCGTTCCAGCGCAAGACGAGCGCCGAGACGCTGGCCGCCATCATCCGGGACGACCCCGAGGACGTGGCCAAGCTCAACCCGCGGACGCCCGCCCCCCTGCGGTGGATCATCGAGCGGTGCCTGGCCAAGGATCCCGAGGACCGGTTCGCCTCCACGCGCGACCTCGCGCGCGACCTGGCGAGTATCCGCGAGCACCTCTCGGAGACGGGCGTCTCCGGGCCGGCGGTGGCCACGGGGCCGCCACGCTCGCGCTGGCTCGTGCCTGCGGCCTGGACGGCCGCTGGGCTCCTGGCGGGTGCCGTCCTAGGCGCGGCTCTCGCGCGTCGCGCCGTACCGGAAGCCCCCGATCTCGGCTTCACACGCCTCACGTTCCGCCGCGGCGCCGTCCTCTCGGCGCGCTTCGCGCCCGACGGCCAGACCGTCGTCTACGGCGCCGCCTGGGAAGGCGCTCCCATCGAGGCCTTCTCGGTCCGGCTCGACAGCCCCGAGTCGCGGTCCCTGGGCCTGCCCGGCGCGAACATCCTCTCCATCTCGTCGACGGGTGAGATGGCGGTCGTCCTCGGCCACCGCTTCCGGTTCGGCTTCGAGAGCACGGGAACCCTGGCCCGCATGCCGCTCGGAGGCGGCGCTCCCCGCGAGGTCCTGGAGAACGTCCAGGAAGCAGACTGGTCGCCTGACGGGAGCCGCCTGGCCGTGGTGCGCGACAACGGTAATCGCAGGCGGCTGGAGTACCCCGTGGGCACGGTCCTCCACGAGACGGCCGGGTGGATCAGTCACGCCCGCGTCTCCCCGGACGGCAACCGCATCGCCTTCATCGACCACCCGCTGAGGGGGGACAACGTCGGCTCCATCACGGTAGTGGACCTGCAGAAGTCCCGGAAGGTGCTCGTGCCCCTTGCGCTCAACGGCCTGGCCTGGTCCCCGGGCGGCCGGGAGCTCTGGACCGCGGGCATCGGCGCCGTGGACCTCTCCGGCCGCCGGCGCCGCGTCTGGCGCGTGCCCGGAGGGATGTACCTCCACGACATCTCCCGCGACGGGCGCGTGCTCGTGGGACGCCCGAACTGGCGGCGGGAGATCGTCGGCCGCGGGCCCGACGACGCGCAGGAGCGCAATCTCACGTGGCTGGACTGGTCGTTCCCCGACGACCTTTCCAGCGACGGCCGGACGGTCCTCCTCGAGGAGCAGACCCTCACGGACAAGGACGAGAACAACGCCCTCTATGTACGGAAGACGGACGGCTCCCCGGCGGTCCGCCTCGGGTGGGCCCAGGCCGCGTGCCTCTCGCCCGACGGGAGGTTTGCGCTGGCCGCGGTGAGATCCGGCGAGGCCAACGATCTCGTCCTGCTGCCGACGGGCGCGGGCGAGCCCCGCACGCTGCCCAGGAGCGCGATCGCCTACCAGTCGGTGAACTTCTTCCCCGATGGGCGCCGGATCCTCGTGTCGGGACACGAGCCGGGGAGCGGCACCCGCCTCTACCTGATCGAGCTGGCGGACGGACGGCCGCGCGCGATCTCCGCGGAGGGGGTGAGCGTCTTCTTCTGGAGGGCGCTCTCCCCGGACGGCCGTCTGGCCGTGGCCCTGGCCGCCGACGGAACCCCGACCCTCTACCCGACCGACGGCGGAGAGCCGCGCGCGCTGCCCGGGGTCGCGGCCGCCGAGCTGCCGATCCGGTGGTCGGCCGACGGAAAGTTCCTCTACGTCGCTCGCGGCGTGGGCGTGCCCGCGAACATCGACCTCGTAGACGTGGCCACCGGCGCGCGGAAGCTGTGGAAGACGCTCACACCGCCCGACCCTGCCGGCGTCCTCCAGATGGGGCCCTTCCAGATCAGCACGGACGGCCGGTCCTACGTCTACTCGTACCGACGCCAGCTCGACGAGCTCCTGGTGGTCGAAGGGCTGAAATGATTCAGGGGGCCGGCGAGACGCCGGACTGCCCGGCCGATGCGATCTTCGCCTTCAGCAAGTTCCGGCGTACGGCGGTGACATCGGGCGCTGCCAGCGCGCGCTCGTAGAGGGCCAACGCCTCGGCCGCGCGATCCTGGGCGCGCACCACGTCGCCCAGGTGCTCGAGGATCTCCGGATCCTCGCGCCCTTCCACGGCGGAGCGCAGCGCCGCCTCCGCCTCCGCGAAGCGGCGGAGCTGGAAGAGAGCCCACCCCCTGGTATCGAGGAGCGACGGGTCGTCGGCCGCCTTCTTGAGGGATCGATCGATCATGGCCAGGCCCTCGGCCGCCGTCGCGGGGGACTCGGAAAGCACCCAGGCCAGGTTCGCCGCCAACATCTCCGACTGCGGGTTCGCGGCCAGGGCCTCCCGGAGAAGCTTCTCGGCCTCGCTCCTCCTGTCATGACTGTCCAGGAAGTTCGCCAGGATCATCGCCAAGGCCCCGCTTCGCGGGTTGGCCTCGCGCGCCTTGCGCAACAGGGATTCCGCCTCGGCCGATCGGCCGGCCCCGTCCAACTCGCGAGTCAGCTCCGCCAGCACGCCCGGGTCGCGCCGAGCGATCTTCACCAGGCCGGCCTCCAGGCGCGCGGCGTCTTCGACACGGCCGGCGCGGCTCGACGCCTGCCAGAGGACGACCCGGTACCAGGCGACGGCGGGATCCAGCGCCGTGGCGCGCTCGGCCAGCGTCACGGCCTCCGCGCGGCGATCCTCGCGCTCGGAAAGCAGCTGCGCCAGCGCCGCGAAGGCGGGGGCGAAGGACGGGTTGGCCTCGGCCGCGGCGCGCAGTGCCCGCTCGCGGCGCGCGGCGTCCGCCGCGCGCTCGGCCTTCGGCTCCTCGATCAGGCCGGCCCGGAACTGCGCGAGGTAGTTCCGCGGCGATAGCCGGACGGCCTCCGTGAAGTGGCGCAGGGCCTCGGTGTGCCGTCCACGGCCCGCCTCGATGACGCCCAGGCCCTCGTGCGCCCAGGACAGCGCGGGGTCCTGGCTCAGCGCGGACTCCAGCAGGACGCGTGCCTCGCGCGGCCGGCCCGTGCGGGCCAGGAAGTCTCCCCGGAGCGCGTCGGCTTCGGCCGGTCCCAGGGGCATGGCCTGGATCTGCTGAGCGTCGATGCGGACCTCGGTCTTGATCCCCGGGAAGCTCATTCGGCGGACATAGGTGGCGAGCTCCGACTCCAGCTTGCCGAGGTCCCCGAACGCGCGCCGCAGCGCGTCACCCTCTTCCACGTCCGCCTCGAGCAGCTTGAAGAGCTCCTGGATCTGGCCCCGCCGCTGCGGAGCGCCGAGGAGCAGGTAGTGGGTCAGCACGGCCGATTGCGCGTAGAAGATCCCGGCGCGGCTTCCCTCCTTGTAGAGCGGGGAGCTGGTATCGGCCGACAGCAGCTCGCCCATCTTCAGCAGCGGCACCTGGCGCAGCAGCATGACGTGGTCGCGCGGGACCAGGCCCCAGCGGACCTCCTTCTCGTCGATCTCGGAGGAGGCGTAGAACTCCGCCAGCCCCTCGCGCAGCCACAGGGGAACCCAGCTCACGTTGAGGCGCGTCAGCAGGTGGGTGTACTCGTGGTAGGGCACGTGGAAGGGATTCGTGAACCCGGCGTCGAGCTGCAGGGCCACCAGGTGCTTCTCCGTCCCGGCGATGAAGACGCCCGCCGGCCGCGCCGCGCCCTTGCGCTCCCAGTAGTCGGGAAGCAGCTCGCGAAGGCCGCTCTCGTCGCGAACCGCGAAGATGATGACCAGCCGGCCGGGGTCCACGCGGGCCTGCAGGATCTCCCGGAACAGGCCGCGCACCTGCTCGAACTGGTGGGCCACCTGTTGCGCCTTCTTCTCGCCGGCGTCGCTGACGACGATGAAGCCGGGGCTGCGGGCCAGCACCCACTGCCGACCGTCGGCCGCCGTCGCGGGACCGGCGGCGAGAAGCGCGGCCAGGAGGAAGATCGCCCGGCGGCTCACGGGCATGGCTAGAGTCTAGCCCACGCGCGCCAGGCCGAAGCGCCGCTCCCAGCCGCCCTCCTGCAGGAACGCGCCCAGGGCGCCGGGGGCGCCCGTCGTCTTCATCTCCTCCGCGGTGCGGAAGGCCTCGACCCGCGCCCGCTCCAGCAGGTCGCGGTCGCGGACCAGGTTCCCCACCCGCAGGTTCGGCATGCCCCACTGACGGGTCCCGAAGAAATCGCCGGGGCCGCGGATCTCGAGGTCCTTCTCCGCGATCGCGAAGCCGTCGCCCGTGCGGGTCATGACGTCGAGCCGCGCGCGGGCCACCTCGGAGAGGCGGCCGTGGCTGATCAGGATGCAGGTGGACGGGAACGCCCCGCGGCCCACGCGGCCACGGAGCTGGTGGAGCTGCGACAGGCCGAAGCGCTCGGCATGCTCGATGACCATCACCGTGGCGTTGGCCACGTCCACGCCCACCTCGACGACGGTGGTGGCCACCAGCACCCGCACCCGGCCCGCGGCGAAGGCGGCCATCACCTCCTCCTTCTCCGCGCTCTTGAGGCGGCCGTGGAGCAGGCCGACGCGCGCCCCGGGCAGGGCGGAGCGCCACTCCTCGGCCATCTGCGTCGCCGCCTTGACGTCCTCGAGCTTCTCCGACTCCTCGACCAGCGGGTACACGACGTAGGCCTGGCGGCCCGCGGCGATCTCGCGCGCCACCAGCTCCACGACGGCCCGCCGGTCCGAGGCCGGGCGCTGCACGGTGCGGATGTCCGTCCTTCCCGGCGGCCGCTCGTCGACCACGGAGACGTCCAGGTCGCCGTAGGCGGTGAGGGCGAGCGTGCGCGGGATGGGCGTGGCGGTCATGACCAGCACGTCCACGTCGTATCCCTTCCGGGTCAGGTCCTCGCGCTGCAGCACGCCGAAGCGGTGCTGCTCGTCCACGACGGCCAGCCCGAGCTTCTTGAAGCGCACGCCCTCCTGGATGAGGGCATGGGTCCCGACGGCGATCTGCGCCTCGCCCACGGACAGCCGCGCCAGGGCGGCCGTCCGCTCCTTCCCCCGCAGCGCCGAGCTCACGTGCTCCACGACGTACGGGCACCGGGCCAGCAGGCGTCGGAAGGTGAGGAAGTGCTGCTCGGCCAGGATCTCGGTGGGGGCCATGAAGGCCGCCTGGCACCCGTTCTCCAGCGCGACCACCATCGCGAGCAGGGCCACCATGGTCTTCCCCGAGCCCACGTCGCCCTGCACGAGGCGGTTCATGGGATGGAGCGAGCGCATGTCGTCGGCGATCTCGCGGAGCACACGCTTCTGCGCGCCGGTCAGCGGGAAGGGCAGGATGCGCTTGACCGCCTCGCGCGTCCGGTCGGTGACCTCGAACGCGATGCCCTTGCGGCGGCCGCGGAGGCCCTGCCGGCGCAGGGCGAGGCCGAGCTGGAACAGGAAGAACTCCTCGAGGATCAGGCGGACGTGGGCGGGGCTGCGCGCCGCGTTGAGGGCGCCCACGTCCTCGTCGCGCGGATCGTGGATGCGGCGCAGGGCCTCGCCGCGGCCCATGACGCCGAGGCGCTCGCGCACGTCGTCCGGCAGAGGATCGGGCAGGCTCGCGGGGATCTCGCCCGCCAGGCGGGTCAGGATCCTGCGCAGCGACTTCCCGGTGAGCTGCCCCAGCTTCTCGTACACCGGTACGATGCGCCCCGTGTGGACTCCCGGCGCATCGCGGTCGTCGAACACCTCGTACTGCGGCGAGGACATCATCAGCAGCCGGCCGCCCACCGTGTCGCGCTCGACCGTCCCGAAGAGCACGACCCGCTTCCCCCGGTCCAGGACGTCCTTGAGGAACGGCTGGTTGAACCACAGGGCTTTGAGCCGGCCGCTGTCGTCCTCCAGCCGGACCTCGTAGAGCGTCATCCGGCGGGCCCGGCGCAGGCCCGCGACGGCGATCGTGCCGGAGACGGAGACCTTCATGCCCGGCTGCAGATCCGCGATGCGCGCGAAGCTGCGGCGGTCTTCGTAGCGGAGGGGGATGTGGTAGAGCAGGTCCTCGGCGGTGGCCACGCCCAGGTCGCGGAGCGCGGCCGCGCGCTGCGGACCCACGCCTTTGACGAACTGCACGGGGGCGGCGAGGTCCATGGATCGGCTAGAGGATAAGACGGGTGGGGAACCGGGATGGACCGGTGGGAAGGGAAAAAAGGGACTGTCTTGAAACGGATGGCGGCCGGACAAGCTTCGCCAAGCGGGCTGGAGGAGACGGAAGCGAAGTGACCGGCGGACAACCTGGGGCAAGGAGACTGGAATTGACGACGGTCAGGACGGCGTCAATTCCAGTCTAGAGAGGCCCTCGCCACCACCAGCCGGATCCGCGTCATGCCGTAGGGAAGGCGAAACGGCTCCTGGATGTTCACGCCGTCGGGATCCGTTGCGCTCGTGGTCGCCGACCTGATGATCTGATCGAGGAGGGTGATCGGGACCGGCAAGCCGGAGATCGAGGCCTCCTCCGCCTCGAAATGCCCCATGCCGTTCCGGGTCGTGAACCGGCCCGTCAACTCGATCGGGACCTTGCCCCGCAGGAGGGCGAGCGGGCTCCAGGGAGACATCTCGGGCATCTTGTCCCGGACCCGCTCCAGGTCGAGGAGGCCACGAGCGTGGATGCGCTCGGTGTCGAAGCTCACGGCCACGTCCGAGAGGCCCGACGGCAGCTTGGCCGCGTAGGTCAGGTTGAGGTAGGAGTTCACCTCGCCTTCGGTGACCGTTATGCTGTCGCGGCCCTTCTTGCCCTTCGCGGGCGGGCCCGCCTGCTTGATCGTGTCCAGCTTGCGGCCCATGGACTCGGCCTCGCCCAGCGAGGTCCGCGGGCGCTCGGGGGCGTCGTTCGCCCAGGCGGGCACGGCGAGGAGCGCGACGATCAGCAGACGGCAACCCATGACCGTCTCTGATTATAGGTCACCGCGCGCGCCGGCTCGTTCTACAGGCCTTCGAGGATACGGCGCGCCGCCGCGTTCTTCGGATCGTCCTTGAGCACCTTGCCCGCCTCGGCGCGGGCCTCCGTCTTGCGGCCCATCTCCTTAAGCACGGCGGCCAGCTCCAGCCGCGCCGCGGCGTCGGCGGTGGACCAGAGGGCCATGCGCAGCTCGCTCTCGGCCTTCTCCCACTCGCCGCGGGCGCGGTGCGTCCGGCCCAGCAGCAGGTGGACCCGCGGCGCGTACGGATCCAGGTAGACGGCGCGGGTCAGCTCGCGCAGAGCCCCGTCCAGGTCCCCCGCGCGGAGCTTGCGGTCGGCGCGGCCCACGAGCGTGACCGCCACCTCCGGCGCGCTGCGGCCGGCGCGGTCCGCGGCCAGCAGGCGCTCCGACGGCAGGATCCTCTCGAACCGCCGCCCGAGGTCCGGTTTCGCGAGCGCGTCGTAGTTCGGCGCCAGGGCGGTCACGCCTTTCCACTCCTCGGCCGCCTCGGCGGCGCGCCCGGCCTTCTTCAGGGCCCAGGAGAGGACGACCCGGGCCCGGGCGTCGAGGGCGTCCCGCCGGACCGCTTCGCGCAGCCAGTACACGGCGCCGTCCGCGTCCCCCTCGGAGAGAAGGGCGAAACCGAGGTTGAAGATCAGGTCCGGCGCCTCCGGCTCCGCCTCCACCGCGCCACGCAGGACCTCGGAGGCGCGCGGCTCCGTCGAGCCGAGGCGGAGCAGGGCCAGGGCACGGTCGTTCTGGACGGCGGCCGAGCGGCGCTCGTCGTCCAGGGCCGCGAACGCCTCCGCGGCCTCGCGGTAGCGGCCGATCTCCAGCTTGGCCAGGGCTTGCAGGAAGCGCGCCTGGCGAGACAACGGCGACGAGCGGTTCACGCCCCCGAGCACGGCGTCGGCCGCCGAGAGCTCGCGCTGATCGATGAGGATCCGGCTCAGCGCCAGGCGGGCGTCGTCGTGCCACGGGGCGAGGGAGACGGCGCGGCGCAGCATCTGTGCGCGCGTCGCGACCTTGCGCGCGGAGAGGCCCTGGCCGTAGGCCTTGAACGCGAGCGGCGGGACCGTGCCGCGCAGGCCCAGCAGCTCCAGGCGCGTCCGCGCGGGCGGCGCCGGCCCCAGAACGGCGATGTCGTACGCCACCGCCTGGATCAGGCCAGGGAGGATGTCCAGCGAGCCGGAGGCCAGGAGCGGGGCGCTGGCCGTGCCGCGCGCGGCGTCGAGCAGGCTCAGCGTCAGCGTGACGTCGCCCTTGTCGACCCGGTACGTCCCGACCACCAGGCGCGAGGCGCCGAGGCCCTCGGCGATCCGGATGCAGGTAGCCCGGCTCAGGCCGACCGGCGGGATCTCCAGGGCCTCCTGCGCGCGCCGGCGATCCGCGCGCTCCACCGCGTCCACGCCCAGCACCGCGAGGTCGTGCGCGAGCCGATCGGCCACGGCCTCGCCGATCCAGGCGGTCTCGGGATCGGGCACGCTCGCCTCCGGCGCGAAGACCACGGTCGGACCTGGCGCGGCGGCGGCGGCGGCGAACGCGAGCGCCGCCAGGAGGCTCACGCGGGCAGCTCGATGCGCGCGGGCGGCCGCACCCACGCGTGGGCGGCGAACTCCTTGCGCAGGCGGAAGCCCAACGCCCCGTACAGGCGATACGCGCGGTGGTTCTCCAGGGTCACCGAGAGGCTGGCGCTGGCCAGGCCCTGGCGGCGGAAGCCGGCCAGGGCCGACGTCACCAGGACGGTGCCGAGGCCGCGGGACTGCTCGTCCCGGAGCACCGACACCTGGCAGATGTGGCCGTTGGTCGCGGACAGCTGGCTGGCCAGGAGCACGCCCACCAGGCCGTTCCGTCCCTCCGCCACGAGCGAGGCCTCGGGATCGAAGCGGCCGCAGCCGGCGCGCAGCACCAGCGTCTCCACGAAGCTCCGGCAGAGGGCCGGCGTGGCGTAGGTCAGGTTCAGCGCGGCGTCCAGGCTGCCCTCGTGGCTGTGGTGGATGATCTGCGCCGCCGCGCCCAGGTCCTCGCGGCGCAGAGCGCGCAGCTTGAAGGCGTGCCTGGGGATGGCCACCGCGCCGTCCAGCGGCCGCACCAGGTAATGGCGCCGCTTGCTCTCGAAGCCGGCGCGGGCGAAGCGCTCGTCGGCCTTGCGCGATGTGGAGAAGAGCGTCTGGCACTCGACCCGGTCGTTGCCGGGCCGGGCCTGGGCCGCGGCGAGGACGGCGTCGAGCAGGGACTCCTCGTGCCCCTTGCCGCGGAACCCCTCCGCGGCGAAGAGCGAGCCGACGATGGCCCGGCCGCCGTCCAGCATGTAGTAGGAGTACGCGACCGAGCGCGGCCCGTCCCGCAGGACGAACCCGGCCAGCGCCCGTCGCTCGAGCCCGCTCAAGACCGCCGCGGAGACCTCGGAGTAGTCCCAGAGGAGCTCCTCCTTCCAGTGGTCGGACTCCTCCCGCAGGAGCGGGCGCAGGTCCCGGATGGCGACCTCAGTGAGAGGGACCGTCCGCACTCCGCCGGCGCCTCCTCTCTTCGTCCAGGAAACGGCGAAGGCGCGTCGCCTCGCGAGGGGGCAGGCTGAGGAACTCGAGGCCGGCGAGGTAGCGGGGAGACTCGGCGGGGGCGGCCCCACCGTCGAGGTAGGAGTCCGCCACCCTCACCTTGGCGGCCAGCGGGTCGGGGTCGAGCGCGAGCTTCAGGTCCAGGATCGCCCCGGGGTCGAGGAGGGACCCGCACTGGACGAGGCAGCCCGTGAGGCTGACGTCCACGACGGTGACCTGGCGCGGCACCCGCCCGGAGAGGGACCCCGCCAGGTGGATGGGGAGACGCGGCGCGCGGCGTCGGGAGATCCGGGGTTTGATCATGAGCACCCGCATGCGGTGCCCGATCATTCTAGGACCCCGCCGACGGCGCCTCAAGCCGCGCCTATAATCCGCGTATGGCCCCGGTCGGCGTCTGGGTGACGGCCGGCTTCTTCGCGCTGGGCGGGCTGCTCGAGATCGTCCTCGGCCTCGCCGAGCTGCCGCGCCCGGTGACGTTCTGGCCGGTGTGGGAAGCCCTGGGCCGCAGCCTCCTCTACCTGATCCTGGCGGCGGGCCTGTGGCGGCGCATCGCCCTGTGCCGCTCCATCGCCATGGTGTACTGCCTGGCCGCGCTGGCCACCCACGCCTTCGTGCTGGCCCTGGCCTTCACGCACGCGCCGGTGCGCTTCCCCACCTCGGTCTTCGTCCACAGCCTGTACGAGGTCCCCTCGTGCGCGCTGCTCTTCCCGTACCTCCGCTCGGCGCGGGGTGCGGTGCTGTTCCCCCGGCCGTTGTTCGGCGGCTAGATCCCCCGAACTCGAAAAGAGCGGGCGTTGACCGGTGGATCGTTACCGATCTACCCGTTCCGGAACGGGTAGAAAGGTAGCGAGTCGCTTGGATCAGCTAAACTCCCCGCCCATGCGCGCCGCCCGCGCCCTGATCGGCCTCGTCCTCACCCCGGCCGCGCTCCTCGCCGACCCCGCCGGCTTCCACCGCGCCGCTCTCGACAACGGCCTCACGGTCCTCG
>Ga0075428_100004671_pt1 | contig 15165 bp, 10 predicted proteins | sample RhiMetdeltSRZDD2_FD_75291 | JGI IMG/M metagenome (GOLD analysis project Ga0075428, IMG submission 75291) | Populus rhizosphere microbial communities from Tennessee, USA - Rhizosphere MetaG P. deltoides SRZDD2 | ecosystem: Host-associated > Plants > Roots > Rhizosphere > Soil | place: USA... | reverse complement strand
GCGGCAAGAAGCGTTCGTGTTCGACTTTCGAGTTCGTCGCAAGGACGGCGAGTATCGCTGGATGCTAGTAGCGGGGAAGCCCCGCTATCAGGAGAGCGGCGAATTCGCAGGCCTCGTCGGCTCGGTCATCGACGCGCACGAGCGCAAGCTCGCGGAGAATGCGCTGCGCGAGAGCGAGGCCCTGCTCGCGGGGCAGAAGGAAGCGTTTCAAGCGGCCATGGACGGCAAGCCGCTCGCAGCCTGCTTGCAGGTACTCGTGCGCACGGCCGTCGCGCACTTCAACGGCCATACGCGCGCCGCGTTCTACCTGCTCGACGAGGCCACCGGCACTGCTCTCCATCGCGCAGCGGGCCCGAGCGAAAAATACGCGCTGCAGGTCGCGGGCTTCGCGGTTGGGCCGGAGTCGCTCGCGTGCGGCTTGGCGCTGCACACGGGCCAGCCGCTCATCACGCCCGACGTCGCAGACGATCCGCGCTGGGACGAGTGGCGCTGGCTCGCGCAGCAGCACGGCTACCGCGGCTGCTGGTCGTTTCCCGTCCAGACGCATGGCGGGCCGATGCTCGGCACGTTCGCGCTGTACTTTCGCGATCCGCGCTCGCCGTCGCTCGAGGACTTGAACGTCGTGGGCTCGTTGGCGCACGCGGCGGGCATCGTCATCTCGCGCTACAGCGAGGCCGCGGAGCGCGCGCGGGCCGAGCACGCGTTGACGGAAGCGAACCGCCGCAAGGACGAGTTCCTGGCAGTGCTCGGCCACGAGCTGCGTAACCCGCTCGCACCTCTATCGACGGCAGCGGACCTGCTCCAGAACGTGCGTCGGCAGCCGGAGCTCGTCGAGACGGTCCGGCCGATGATGCGGCGGCAGATCGACCACCTCATCCGGCTCGTCGACGACTTGCTCGACCTCTCGCGGATCTCGCGCGGTTACGCCGAGCTGCAGCGCGCACCGCTCGATCTGCGCCAGGCCGTCGAAAGCGCCGTCGAGCAGAGCCGCCCTCGCATCGCGGCGCTGCGGCACACGTTGATCGTCGAGCTCGGCGACACGCCGCTGCGCGTCGACGGCGACTTCCAGCGGCTCACGCAGGTGTTCGGCAATCTGCTCACGAACGCTGCGAAGTACAGCGACCCGGGTGGCGAGATCGCGATGCGTGCCGCGCAAAACGCGGACACAGCGTTCGTCTCGATCAAAGACCGTGGCTTCGGTATTCCGCAGGACCGCATCGCGGGCCTGTTCGACATGTTCAGCCAGGTGCCCGAGCACCGCGCGCTGGTCGGCGGCGGCGGGCTCGGCATCGGCCTCGCGCTGTGCCGCCAGCTCGTCGAGCTGCATCGCGGTGCCATCGAGGTGCGCAGCGAAGGCTTGGGAACCGGCAGCGAGTTCGTCGTGAGCCTACCGCTCGCGGCCGCCGCTCGCGACGAAGTCGAGGCGCCGACCGCGGCGGCGCGCACGCCGCCTTCGCGGCGCCGGCGCGTGCTCGTCGTCGACGACAACGCCGACGCGGCCGCGACGCTGCGCATGGCGCTTGCGTTGCAGGGCCACGACGCGCGCGCGGTCTTCAGCGGCCAGGCCGCAGTCGACGCGCTCGCGGAGTTCCACGCCGAGGTCGTGCTGCTCGACCTCGGGATGCCGGGCATGGACGGCTTCGAGGCCGCGCAGCGCATCCGCGCGCTCGCGGCGGGCCGCGACCTGCGGCTCGTAGCGCTGACGGGCTGGGGTCAAGACGATGATCGGCGGCGTACGGCCGAGGCCGGATTCGACGAGCACCTGACGAAGCCCGTCGACGCCGAGCGCCTCGCGGCGCTGCTCGTGAACGACGGGGAAGCCGTGAGCCTGCCGGGCGCGCAGTTGAGCTCGCGCGAGCCACTCGGCCCGCGGCCGGCGCGCTAGGAGCTCGCGATCAGCGGCGTGAAGGCCAACCCGCTCGCCGCGCTTGCGCCGCTCGTTGCGTGCGCCGAATCGGCCGGTCATGATTCGCGCCTCTCCTTAATCATCTGCGCAGCCGCGCCACGAAGCGGCTGCAACGGAAAGTTTCAGCCGCATGTCAGCGACGGTGCTCCGCGTCCGCGATCTTCGTAAGGCGTACCAAGACGTCGTCGCCGTGAACGGCCTCGACCTCGAGGTGCAGGCCGGCGAGTGCTTCGGGCTGCTCGGGCCGAACGGCGCCGGCAAGACGACGACGATCGAGATCTGCGAAGGCCTCACGCCGCGCGATTCCGGCGAGCTCGAGGTGCTCGGGCTGCGCTGGGAGCGCGACGCCACCGCGCTGAAGCAGCGGCTCGGCATTCAGCTGCAGGAGACGCAGCTCTCCGACAAGCTCACGGTCGAGGAGACGGTGCGACTTTTTCGCAGCTTCTTCCGCCAAGGCCCAACCGTCGAGCGCGTCATCGGGCTCGTCCAGCTCGAGGAGAAGCGGCGCTCGCGCGTCGGCACGCTGTCGGGCGGCCAGAAGCAGCGGCTCGCGCTCGCGTGCGCGCTCGTCGGCGAACCCGACCTCCTGTTTCTCGACGAGCCGACGACCGGGCTCGACCCGCAAGCGCGCCGCCAGCTCTGGGATCTCATCGAAGAGTTCAAGCGCGCGGGCCGCACGATCGTGCTGACGACGCACTACATGGACGAAGCGGAGCGGCTCTGCGAGCGCGTCGCGATCATGGATCATGGCAAGATCATCGCGCTTGGCTCGCCGCGCGAGCTCGTCGCGTCGATCGGCGTGGAGCACGTCGTCGAGTTCTCGGTCGATGGCGGGGCGCAGTCGCTCGACGCCAAAGAGCTCGCCGCGATCGAGGGCGTCCGCGACGTGCGCGCGGAGAACGGCGTGGTGCGCATGCAGGTGACGGCGCTGCACAGCGCAGTGCCCGCGCTCTTGGCCGAGCTCGTGCGCCGCGGCATTCGGCTCACGGAGCTGCGCACGCACTCGGCTACCCTCGAGGACGTCTTCGTCACGCTGACGGGGCGGCATCTGCGCGATGGCTAATCATCCACTGTGGCAACTGACGCTCGTGCGATTCCGCGAGTTCTTGCGCGAGCCGGAAGCGCTGTTCTGGGTCTTCGGCTTCCCGCTGCTGCTCGCCGCGGGGTTGGGTCTCGCGTTTCGCAATCAGCCGGCGGAGATGCTCGCCATCGGAATCGTCGGTGCGGACAGCGCCGTGTTCGGGGAGGCGCCGTCGCTCGCCGTCGATCCGTTCGCAACGCTCGATGAAGGCCTGCGTGCGCTGCGCGAAGGGCGAATCGTGCTGCTCGTCGAGCGCCCCGCCGCGGGCGCCGTCGTCTACCACTACGACGACACGAATCCGCAGGGCCGCGACGCGCGCATGCGCGCGGATCTCGCGGTGCAGCAGAGCGCCGGCCGCGCGGATCCCGTGACGGCGCGCGAAGAGCTGATGCGCGAGACGGGCTCGCGCTACATCGACTTTCTCATCCCGGGCCTGCTCGGCATGAACCTCATGGGCGGGTCGATCTGGAGCATGGGCTTCGCCATCGTCGACGCTCGGCGGCGCAAGCTGATGAAGCGGCTCATCGCCACGCCGATGCCGCGCAGCTACTTCTTGCTGTCGTTTCTGATCTCGCGGCTCGCCATGCTCGTCGTCGAGGTAGGCGGGTTTCTCGCCTTTGCCGTGCTCGTGTTCGGAGTGCCGATTCGCGGCTCGTTCTTGCTCGTCATCGCCACCTGCGTGCTCGGGTCGCTCGCGTTCGGCGCCATCGGCTTGCTGCTCTCGTCGCGGGCCCGAACCATCGAAGCCGCTTCGGGCCTCATGAACCTGGTGATGCTGCCGATGTGGATTCTGTCCGGCGTGTTCTTCTCGTCGCAGCGCTTTCCGGATGCCGTGCAGCCGATCATCGCGGCGCTGCCGCTCACAGCGCTGAACGACGCGCTGCGCGCGACGATGCTGCAAGGCGCGACGCTCGCGCACATCGCGCCGCAGGCCGGCGTGCTCGCGGTGTGGCTGCTGGTCTGCTTTCCGATTGCGCTAAAGCTGTTTCGCTGGCGGTAGCCCGCAACGCCGTCGCCCGCCAGCTGCAATTACGGCCTGAGCACCGCGCGCAGGGCGTCGCGTTCTTGCGTGAGAGCCTCCCGGTCCGCAGTCGGAACGCTCCACCGACTAGGAGCCCCCGAGGGAGGCGTGAGCACCAAGTCGTACAGCTCGGCGAGATTGTCGAGCGCCTCACGATCGCCAGGGTCGTTATTCACGGCTGCGAGCAGGTCGCTAAGGTACTGGCGCGGCGGGCGATCGGGTTGTCGTTCTCTCAAGGCCAATGACACGCCTGAGATAGCGCTGAGATTTCGGGCGCTCGCACTGTACGGCATCAACGTCGCAGCGCGTTTAAAGTGATCGTGCGCGGCGGCGGAGTCCGCGCTCGAGCCCGTCGCTCGCAGCAGTACCATGATCCCGCGGAGCTGTTCAGGGATTGCGACAGCGAGTGTCATGCCGCTCGCGGCCGTATCTTGCTCGGCGAGGAACGCGCCCCTTCTCCAGCGTTCGAGGTATTCGGAAAGCGCCGCGTCCGCGGCCGCGAGCGGACGCGTTTCGTTGCGGACGCGCGCACTCAGATAGCCGGCGATCCCTTCGACGAGCGCGAGCTCCGGCATGCGTTCCCGAAGCGACAGCCCGTCCGTCGGTGCCCGTGCCAACACCCAGCCGCGAGGCAATACGTTTTGCGTGGCGCTCATCGGTGCTAGCTCGACCCAGTCGCCACGAACGTCAGTTATCCCGAAGGAATAGGGGCCGCCGCTCTCCGGTATCCGAACGAAGGCAGCGTCTGCATTGGGAGTAGCTCGGAGCAGATTCGCCGTAGCATATTGCTGCTGGATGCGCTCGAGCTCGCTGAGCGCGATCTTGCGCGGCGCGAGAGCCAACGATTGCGACGACAGCCGTCCCGACAGAGTTCGTCCGCCCTCGACGAACTCGACGTTTTCCGTCGCGTCGCGGCGCAAGAATCTCAGATAAGTCTGTAAGTAGAGGTCCGATCCGGATTCGAAGATGCGCCCCCAGATCATGATGAGCGCGTGACGGGGCTGCAGCATTTCGGAACCCACGAGTTTGCCCAGCACTATCTCCGGTGTGCACTCGTCTTCGGGGTCGCCTACTGTCTGGATCAGGCCGACGCTGCCGAATTTAGCGATAGCGAGCAGTGTCTCGAACTCGACCAATTGGCCAAGCTGGGTACCGACCTCAGGTGTGGTGGCGCCAAGGGAGGAAGGCTGGCTGTACGGTAGAACCACGACGTTCAGATCCACGCCAGGGAACACGAATGGTCTGTCGCACGGACTGCGCACCGCGATCGCGAAGACCTGCTCGCATGGCAGCAACGCCACCGCAGCAATCCAGAGTGCCACGCGGATCAGCTTAGGCATCGGGCGACGGCCGTTGGCGTTTTCAGAAAGCCGCTGTACTGCGCGTCGGCGCGGGCGCCGCTCCACGCTTGCGCCGCGAGCTCTTCAGCGTAGCTAGCGAGCTCGGCGTCCGTTCTCGCAGAACCTGCGGATCGCAGCAACGACATCGCGCGGCACAATTGTGTGCGCGCCGGGTCCCAACGTCGAGATTGTAGAGACGTGGACTTCAGCAGGACGGTTCCCGAGGCTAACGCGGCATAGGCAGCGATACGCCCCGAGTGATTTAGCAGGGGCACCAGGTCGTCGATGGACTGGATCGGCTCGCTACGGAGCGCAATTACGAACGCCCCGGGCGGCGTCCCGGAATTGAACTCGAAGTAACGCACCGGCACGATGAGGTAGCCGATCTCGACTTTGTTGTGAGGGCCGCTCGCATCGGTTTCGGCAGCAACGCGTGCCCAAACTTCGAGCGCCACATCGCGATCAAGTAACCCCTCCACTACGTCGAGCTTGAAATCGGTAGGCGCGCGTGGCCGGCGCGCGTCGCAAGCATGCACTCGAAGGCTGGGATCCGCCTCCGTCCGGAGTTGCTCGAGATTCTGCTCGATCTGTATGGCGAGCGTGTTCGCGAGCTCCGCAAGACTTGGCTGCTCCGCGACGACCTCGTCGATGAGTACCTTTCTGCCGGGCTCGTTTACGGCCGTGCAAGGAAGGATTTGGGCGTTGGCGCCGCAAGACATCAGCAGCGTTGCCGCCCACGCCGCCATTTTTCGTCGAGGCGTCAATCGCCCTCCACGATGCGCAGGGTGCGCTGCACGTCCTCATTCAAGCGTTCTAGAGCGAAGGCGCCTACCGGCACGGCGGGGTCCACAATCTTTGCGTACGACTCGACGCTGCCTGAGCTGATCGCCGAGCTCAGGATCTCCCCATAGCGCTGCAATACAGGGACGGCGCGTGGGCACCGCAGGTCACCGATCAGCCGGATAGCCGACTTGTGCATCAGCCAGCTGATACGTCCGCTGTGGTTTGCGAGCATGAGAATCATCGGCCCGCAGACCGCGTCCGGTGAAGCGAATCCAATCGCTCGCAGCGCCGATTCGATGTACGGACTACGGACCTCGTCGGCAACGGAAAGCGCCGTGACAAGCGGTGGTGCAGCCGGTCGGCCAAACGCCGAAAGCGTGATCGCGGCGGATTCCCACTTCGTCGAGTCCTCTCCTTGGAGCGCAAGCAACAAGCCTTGCATCTCGGTGACGTTGCTTAGTTGCATCTCCTCGCGCCTAAGCGAGGTGTTTACCGAGTCGGTCAAGAAGTACCCGACGATCGCGACGACAGCGCCGGAAAGGAGCGGCGCGAGAGCGGTGAGCTTGTCCCAGAAATCCTTGCCCTTGCTGTCAGTCGGCGGAGGCGAAGGCTGTTTGACCTCTATTGCGCCCTCGACACGAACGTGTCGAATAGCGCTCCTGGGAATGGGCTCTCCGGCAGGATGGTCTGGCATAAACCTGGACTGAGCCTAAGAGTGGCGGGATCGTACACCCGGCTTTGGCACGCTGCCAGGGGCGCAAATTTCGTGTTGACCGGACGCCTCAACGAAGGCCGCTCACGCGCGCACCAGCGCGATATCCCGCTCCGCGGCCCACGCCGCGATGTCCTGCCTCTGCAGCGCCGCCGCCATCAAATCCGGAAACTGATCCGGTGTGCACGCAAACACGGGGCAGCCGAGCGCGGCGAAGGACTTTGCCATCTGCTCGTCGTGCCAGGTTCGCCCGTCGTCGGTGAGCGCGAGCAGCGCGATGAGATTCACGCCGCTCTCGACGAGCGACGCGGCGCGCGCGAGCAGCTGATCCTTGTCGCCGCCTTCGGCGAGGTCGCTGATCAAGATCATGTGCGTCTTCATCGGCTGGCGAATTTGCTCTTCGCAATACGCGAGCGCGCGATTGATGTCCGTGCCGCCGCCAAGCTGCACGCCGAACAGCACGTCGACGGGATCTTCGAGCATCTCGGTCAGGTCGACGATCTGGGTATCGAAGCAGACGAGCTTCGTGTCGATGCCGGGCAGCGACGCCATTACGGCGGCGAAGATCGAGCTGTAGACGACGCTCGTCGCCATCGAGCCCGATTGGTCCACGCACAGCACGACCTCGTCGAGATCGACGAGCGTGCGCGAGCGGCGCGCGAAGCCGATGAGCGTCTCGGGCACGACGGTGCGATGCTTCGGCTGGTAGTGGCGGAGATTGGCGCGGATCGTCCGCGCCCAATCGACGTCGTTGAAGCGCGGGCGGCGCGTGCGCTTGCTGCGATTCAGCGCGCCGCGCACGGCTTCGGCGGTCTTTTGCTCGAGACGCTTGAGCAGCTCGCGTACGACCTTGTCGACCACCTCGCGTGCCGTCGCCTTCGTCTTCTCGGGCATCGCCGAGTTCAAGCTGATCAAGTCCGCGACGAGGTGCACGTCGGCCTCCATCGCTTGCAGGAACTCGGGCTCGAGCAGCATGCGTTTGAGACCCAAGCGCTCGAACGCGTCCTTCTGAATCACTTGCACGACGGGCGTCGGGAAGAACTCGCGGATGTCGCCGAGCCAGCGCGCCACGCGCGGCGCCGAGCCGCCGAGGCCGCCGCGCGGTTTGTCGCGGCGCTCGTAGAGCGCGGAGAGCGCGGCGTCGATGCGTGCGTCGCGGTCGGAAAGATCGCCGCGCCCGCCCTCGGGATCGCCGAGCGCGAGGCGCCACCGTCGCACGCGCTCGCGGTCATCCTTCTCTCGGTCATCCCCCTCTCGGTTATCCATTGGGTGCCACTCCGAGAATCGTCTTGAGCAGGGGCAGCGCGCGCGCGAACGCGGCCGCGGCGCGCGGATCGTCCGAGGTCAGCGCCGCGCTCGCGCGGCCCGACTGGCCGACGCGCTCGAGCAGGCTGCGGCGCGTCGAAGGGTCGAAGCTCGCGAACGAGCGGCGCAGCAACGGCAGCAGCTCGACGAAGATCTCCTCGCTCTGGCGCGACAACCAGTCGTCGACGGTCGCGAACAACGCATCGTCGGCGAGCAGCACCTCGCCGGCGTCGTTGATGAAGCCCTCGAACCACGCGCCGGCCTCCGGCACGGGAACGGCCGCCGATAGCGCGCGGCCGAGCGCCGCGGCCGTGCGCTGCGCGTCATACGCGCCGCGCCCGTACAGCAAGCGCACGGCGAAGCCGCGCAGCAGCGGCGCGACCTGATCGTCGTCGGGCAGGCTCTCGAGCGCGCGGCGCCATTGCTCTTCGCTCGCCGCGTCCTCGAGCAGGCGCACGGCGCCGTCGAGCCCGGCGACGTCGTTGCGGCCTTGTGCCGCGGCCGCGTCGTCCAAGCCGTGGCAGGCGTAGCGGAGCCCCGCGCAGACTTCCGCGAGCAGCGCGAGCACAAGCGAGCGCAGCTCCTCGGCCGGCAGCTCGCGCGCCGTGCCGTAGCGCAGCACGTCGACGAGCGGCGCGACCGCGCGCGCGAGCGCGAGCACGTTGCCGGCGCTGACGGCCACGGCCTGCAGCCGCGCGATGTTCGCGCGCGCCGCGGCCGGCAGATCGGCGAGCAAGCATTGGCGCACGAGCTCGGCGAGCTTGCCGCAGTCTGCTTCCTCGGCGCCCGCCGTGAGCGCTTTCGTTTCGGCGGCTTGCTCGACGGTCGGCCCGTGCACAGCCGCTTCGGCGAGGGCCACCGAGAGCTCGGGCGCCCACATGAGTCGCCACACCTCGCGGAACGTGCCGCGGCCGGCGTTCGCCTCGGCGAGCTGCCCCCATGGCACGTTGATGATCAGCAGCCGATGCAGCAGCACGGATTTCGCGAGACCCGCTTCACTGCGCAAGTCGAGCGCGACATCCTTCTCGATCGCTTCGGGCTTCAGGCGCAGCTTCTTCTGCTGCTTCTGCAGATCGGCGAGCAGCGGCGGCTGTGGCGCGCTCTCGTCGACGGCGCCGACGCGATTGCCGATGACGAGCTCGAGCTCGATGACGCGCAGCGGCACGTCGTCGCCGTGGCAAAGCGCCGCGAGCGTGGCGTCGCGCATCTCGCGGAGGCCCGCGACGGGCAAGCCGCGGATCGCCGCGAGCGTCGTCGCGAGGCGCGTGGCTTCGATGACGCTCGACGTCGACGCCGCGAGCCCTTCGCTGCGCAGCAGCCGGGCGGCGCGCGTTTGCCAGAGCGCGATCGTCGCGCCCGCGTCCTTGCCGAAGTGCGCCCACAGGTGCCGATACCAGGCCGGCGAGATCACGCCGGCGCCGTAGCCGCTCGCGGCGGCGAGCCGTGTGTCGGTCCACGGCACCCAGCACGCCGTCGCGTTCGCGGCGCGCGTGCCTTTGATCGTGGCTTTGTCCTTGCTGATGGCGACTTCTTCGCGCAGCGCCGGCGCGTGCCACGCGCCGCAGACGACGGCGACCGGGCCGTCGGTCTCCGCGAGTGCCGCGCGGATCGCGAGCCGCATGTGCGCCTCGCGTCGTTGCTCGCGCTGCGCGTTCGGCTCGGGCGGCGCGCCGTCGACGACGGCGGTCGCGGCCGCCGAGCGCAGCGCACTCATCGCGTTTTCGATGACGGCGAAGACGTCGGGCGCGTGCACGCGCTCCTCGATCAGCGCGTTCCACCACGACTCGCCGTCGGAGTGGCCGGCCGCGGCGGCGAGGTGCGTCAGCGGGTCGCGCGTGACGGGATCGCTCGGCGGTTCCTCGGCGCGCGGCGCCGCTTCATCGTCCTCGGCTTCACGCTGTGTCAGCGGCTCATCGATGAATCGCGCCGGCTTCGCGTGCTTCGTGGCCCAGAGCATCGCCTGCCACTCGGGCGAGAACTCCGCGAACGGATGGAAGCGCGCGTGCTTCGGCTCGTCGGCGGGATAGGTGAGGATCGCGACCGGCGGCTCCATTCCTTTCGCGGCCGCGAGCGGCAAGATGCTCGTGGCTTCGGGCGGTCCTTCGATCAGCACGATCGCGGGCTTCACGGCGTCGAGCGCTTGCAGCACGCTCGCGGCCGAGCCCGGCCCGTGATGGCGAATGCCGAGGATGTGGAGGCGCGGGTCCACGAGCTAGAACACTTCCTTCAGTGCGTTGTAGAGATCGCGCCACTCTTTGCGCTCGCGCAGGACGGTTTCCATGTACTCCTGCAGCACGATGCGGTCCTGCACCGGGTCTTTGATAATCGCGCCGAGTAGATTCACGGCGAGGCTCTCGGCGTCGATGACGCCCGAGCGAAAGTGCCCGGCTTCGGCCCACGCGCCGACCGTTACGGCGATCGCGTCGGCCGTCGACAGCGTGCCGCTCGGCGACTTGAGCTTGACCTTGCCGTCGAGCGTCTGCCCGTCGCGGAGCTCGCGGAAAATAGCGACGACGCGCGCGATCTCTTTCTCGGCCGGCTCGATCTTCGGCAGCGCGAGGCCGCCGCCGATCTCGGCCGCGCGTTTGACGACGATGCTGACTTCCTCGTCGAGCGTATCGGGCAGCGGCAGCACGACGACGTTGAAGCGCCGCTTCAGCGCGGACGAAAGCTCGTTGACGCCTTTGTCGCGGTTGTTGGCCGTCGCGATCATGTTGAACCCGGGCACGGCTTTGACGGAGTCGTCGAGCTCGGGGATCGGCAGCACTTTCTCGGAGAGCACGGTGATCAGCGTGTCCTGCACGTCGGAGCCCATGCGCGTGAGCTCCTCGAAGCGGACGATGACGCCGGTCTCCATCGCGCGCGTCAGCGGCGTTTGCACGAGCGCCGCGCGCGACGGTCCGTGCGCAAGCAGCTGCGCGTAGTTCCAGCCGTAGCGAATCTGATTCTCGTCGGTGCCGGCCGTGCACTGCACGATGCGCGTGGAGTCGCCGCAGACGGCCGCGGCCATGTGCTCGGAGACCCACGACTTCGCCGTGCCCGGCACGCCGAGCAGCAGCAAGGCGCGATCGGTCGCGAGCGTCGCGACCGCGGTCTCGATGAGCCGGCGATTGCCGATGTACTTCGGGCTTATCGCGGTGCCGTCCTTCGCCTTGCCGCCCATCAAGTAGGCGACGACGGCGCGCGGCGAGAGCTTCCAGCGCGGCGGCCGCTCCGCATCGTCGCCGCGGACGAGCGCCGCGAGCTCGGCGGCGAAGCGTTGCTCGGCGGGCAGGGCCAGGGTCTGTTCCGTCATGGGGTCCTCGTCAGGTCGTTTTGTTCGATTGAAGATCGAGCGCATCGAAAAGATCGGCGAGCGCGAGCGCCGTCGATGCGGTGGCCGGCGGCACGTCGTTCAAGCGCTCGCGCCACGCGGCGCGATGTGCGCGATCGGCGAGCACGATCGCGATCTCGGCCACCTCGGGTTGATCGCGGTTGGCGTCGTTCGTGAGCGCCTCGAGCCAGCGCTTGAACGGTTTGCCCGTCGCGGCTGGGTCCAGCAGCGCGCTCGGCGGCGGCACGCGCAAGATCTCGTAGAGCTCGGCCGCGAACACGCAGCGCTCCTCGAGCGCGCCGCCCGCCTCGAGCGCAGGCGCGAAAGCGTTCCAAAACGCGCGCCGGTGCGTTGGCTCGAGGGCGGCGAGCGCGTCGCGCGCCCCGGCGGCGACGCGCCGCGCCTCGAGCGGCTCGAGCGCGGCGGCGATCGCGAGCGCCGTGTCGTGCTCGTCGAGCGAGAGCGCGTTGGCCAAGAACAGCGCGCGCAAGCGCTCGTCGACGAGCGCCTCGACGAACACGTCGCGCTTGAGCTTCAACCGCTCGGCGAGCAGCGTCGTGCTCACGCCCGCGAACGAGTCGGAGAGCCACGCGTAGACCTTCGCTTCCGCGAGGTCTTTCGGCAGCTTCGGCATTAGCACTTTCTTGCGGCCGATGATGCCGACGCTCTTGAGCTCGAGCCGCTCGTGCGCCGTGCTCATGCGCTCGTCGAACTCGCTCGTGCCGGCGATGCGCGAGGTCAAACGGCGCGCGAGCGTGCGGACCGAATCGGCACGATCGGTCGCGAGACCGCGCAGAAATTCGACGTCGTCGCCGCTCAAGCTCACGGCCATCGCTTCGAGAAGCTGCGCGCGTACGGCCGCCGTCTCGCCGCTGAACGTGGCCGCGAGCAGCTCGCGCGCGGCGGCGGGCGCCGCGCGCCGGCGTTGGCGTAGGTACGCCGCGCGCTCGGCCGGTTTGAGATCGGTCCAGTTCGCGTCGTCGATCGCGTCGGGCGGCGCGGCGTTGTCGGTGTTGCCGCTCGTGAGCGCACGCCACATACGCGCGTTGCGATCGAGCGCGGCGTCGTTCGTCGCGAGCAAATCCGTGAGCAGCGGAAAGTCGAACGGGTGCAGACTCAACCCGCGCTCGGCGAGCACATCGATGATGCGCAACGTCACGGCGCGTGGGACGGAGCGCTTCTTCGCGCCGTACACGCGCCGCAGCGCCGCACGCGCTTCGCGGCTCATGAGCCTCTCGGCCTCGTGCTTGAGGCCCGCGCGGCGCAGGTGCGGCGGCGGGACAGGGTGATCGAAGCGGCTGCGCAACCCGAGCGCCGCGACGAGCGCCAATCGCCCGGCCCGCGGGTTCTCGCCGGCGAGCCAGCGCGGGACTTCGAGCGGCCGCTGCGAGGTGCCGAGGATCAACGTATGGCGCAGACCGATGCGTGCGCGCTCGAGGCTGGGCTCGTCGCTCACGCGCGCTTGCTCCTCGTCCGTCACGCGTGGCTACTCCAGAAGGGGCCGAGCGCGGAGTTCGCCGCGAGCGGCGTGAGCTCGCGGCCGTCGAACGTGCCGTAGAGCGCCACGTCGTCGAGGTCGAGCAGCACCTGCGCGTGCTCGCCGGCGAGCGGCACGCCGCATGCGCCGTCACGGTCGACGGCCCAGCACTGGCCGTCTTGCGAGAGCTCGATGCGCGCGTCGCGGAAGGCGATCGGCCAGTCGCTGATCCACGGGTTCACGGCGATCAGCGCGTCGTAACGGTCGATCGCGGCTTTGAGGTCGTCGGTGGGCGCTGGCGCTTGTGCCGCAATTTGGCTCGCGTGCTGCGCCGCGACGATGGCCCGAAGCGGCGTCGCCGAGGGGTAGTACGCGAGCTCGGCGTCGAGCTCGGTGCCGGCGACGAGACCGGGGCCGGCGCTCGCCGCCATCGCGGCGGGCGCGAAGTCGAGCAGCATCGCCATGCGCACCTCGCTCGAGTCGGGCGCAGCGAGAAACGTCTCGAAGCGCATCAGCGAATCGGGCTGCAGCTCGCGGCGCGTCGCGAGCACGGTCCAGCGCGCTCGGTGGCGTCGCAGCGTGCCGCTGCCGGTCAGGAGCTCCTCGCGCGTCAGCGTCCAGCCGACGCCGCCGCGCACGTCGCTGACGAGCGCCTCGCCGAGCTGTGACTGCTGCCGATACGCGCGCGCGAGCAGGTGCAGGGCGCCGAGCTGCTCGAGCAGCACGTCGTGGCGGCGTGCCTCGGGCGTGCGGAAGTAGACCGTCGGCAAATGGTCGAGCCGGTTCGCGAGGCCGCCGGCCTTCGCATCGACGAGCCGGCGCGCTAGCAGCCGGCACTGCTCGGCGGCGCGCGCGCCGAAGGTGCCGAGGCCGCGGTCGATCTGATCGTCGATCCACACGTCGAGCTCGTCGAGCCCCTGCGCGATGCTCAATTCGCGGGCGGCTCGGTTCCGTTCTCGCTGCCGCGCCGCCGCTTCCGGATCGCGCGGTGCGGCTTCCTCGGCATTGGCCTCGGCCACCGCGGCTCGCGCCGATTTCGGTGGGCCGCCGCTGGAGGCTCCCTTGTCTTCCCCGCCGGTGTGGCGCCGCCGGCCGTGCCACTCGTTGACCCAATCGGGCACCGCGCCTTCCGCGAAGCGGTCGGGGCGCTCGGCGAACCACCACATCAGCGCGAGCGAATGCTTGCAGGGAAACTTGCGGCTCGGGCACGAGCACTTCGCACCGAGGTCGGCGATCTCGACGACGACGCGGTAGGGCGTTGCGCCGGACCCTTGGCACGCACCCCACAGAAACCGGTGCTCGGCGTCGCGCTCGAGCTGCGGCCACTTGCCGTCGACGAGCAGCTTGCGCGCGGCGCCGAGGGCCGACTGATCCGGCGCCACCGCTTCGATTCTCGACAAGGCGATCGCGTTCTTCGCCACGCGTCAGACACCCCCTCGGCTCGTTCTCGCGCGATGGTAGCAGCGCCCAATCGCGTTGTGCCCGCTAGCTCACTCAAGTGGTTTTTTTGCGACCTCTAAGATGATCGGGCGGTCATTAATCCACCTGAGCGCCCAGCCTCGGCGGGCTGCACCAGAATCGCGCCGCTAACAGGTACTTCCAGTTATCTTGTTCGTGATAGTTATTGGTTAGAGCATTAACAAGCTGACGATGATCTCGTTGGCACGACAATAAAACCACATCAACCGGGGGGAACGATGTGCACTCACTTCCATGCTCCTAAGCGGAGCAAGCTCGCCATTGCTTTATTTGCCACGGGATCCATCGGCAGTGCCGCCGTGGCCCAAGACCAAGTCCAACCGAATCCAACGCGCGCCGCCGACGAAGAGGTAGTCGTCACCGGCACCAGAGTCCGCCAAACCACCGGCATGGCCGAGCCGACGCCGGTGACCGTGATGTCGATCGGCGAGCTCAACGAGCTAAACCCGGGCTCCACCCTCGCGGAGCAGCTCGATGAGCTGCCGCAGTTCTTCGCAACACCGACGGCGCAGCGCGGCGGCAATGCCGTCAGCACGACGGCCGGCGGCTCGTACCTGAACCTGCGCGGCATGGGTTTGAACCGAACACTCGTGCTGCTCGACGGCACGCGCGTGGCGCCTGCTGATGCCAACGGCAGCGTCAACGTCGACAACTTCCCGCAGGCGCTCATGGAGCGCGTCGATATCGTGACCGGCGGCGCCTCGGCAGCGTATGGCGCCGATGCCGTTGCCGGTGTCGTCAACTTCGT
>Ga0075428_100004667_pt1 | contig 15168 bp, 10 predicted proteins | sample RhiMetdeltSRZDD2_FD_75291 | JGI IMG/M metagenome (GOLD analysis project Ga0075428, IMG submission 75291) | Populus rhizosphere microbial communities from Tennessee, USA - Rhizosphere MetaG P. deltoides SRZDD2 | ecosystem: Host-associated > Plants > Roots > Rhizosphere > Soil | place: USA... | reverse complement strand
CACCAGCGCCCGGTGACCGGATCCTCGAGCCAGGGCCGCTTCTCCTCGGCGACGAGCTCCGGGGTGAGATGCCGCGTGTCGTTGAAGAACTGCAGCGCCGCGCGGCCCTTGGTCCGCAGCGCGAGCGCGGTGATCCCCGTGTGGGCGCTGTGGAAGCGCGGCTTCAGCTCGCTCTCCCAGCGCACGGTCCGGCTGATGAAGTACTTGATCAGGCCGAGGTGCGTGACGATCACCGTGAGCGGATGCGGCATGGTGACCACCTTCTCCCACGCGGCCTCCATACGCGCGCGCAACTCCCCGTCCGGGGCGTCGAGCTCCCTCTCGATCGTGGTGCGGGATATCTCGCGGAACACGGGATCGACCGTGCAAACGACGCCCGGGTGATGGTTCGAAATCGCAGCCGCCGTCTCGCACGACCGGTACATGTCGCTGGAGAAGATGGCATCGAGCTGCCAGTGCGCGGCCCGGAGCGCCAGCGCGTCGGCCTGTAGCCTACCGAGCTCCGTCAGATGCCGGCCGCGGTCGGGATCCTTCTCGCCCTCGGTCGCCTCGGCATGGCGAATCAGGAAGACGCGCCGGGGCGCGGGATCGGCAGTGGTCTCGTCGGTCACGGAGCACCCTCGTTCGATGGCAAGGCCGGCTGTCCGGCAACACGAGGGCAACTTCTCGTACCGACATGGGGCACATCACGCCGGTATGTCGAGGAGGTCATAGCCCCGCACCGGCAAGAAGACGAAGGAGTCGCTCGCCGATGGCGGCTACACGAGGCTCACCAGCATCCACGCAGTAGGCGAACAAGGAAGAAGGGCTGAAACGCCAGCGCCCGGTGACCGGATCCTCGAGCCAGGGCTGCTTCTCCTTGGTGACGAGCTCCGGGGTGAGATGCCGCGTGTCGTTGAAGAACTGCAGCGCCGCGCGGCCCTTGGTCCGCAGCGCGAGCGCGGTGATCCCGGTGTGGGCGCTGCGGAAAGGCGGTTTCAGCTCGCTCTCCCAGCGCACGCTCCTGCTGATGAAGTACTTGATCAGGCCGAGGTGCGTGATGATCACCGTGAGCGGATACGGCATGGTGACCACCCTCTCCCATGCGGCTTCCAGACGCGCACGCAACGCCCTGGACGGGGCGTCGAGCTCCCTCCTGATCGTGCCGGCGGATACTCCGCGGAACAGGGGATCGACGGTGCGGACGGCGTCCGGGTGATGGAACGCAATCGCAGCCGCCGTCTCGAACGACGAGTATCCGTCGCTGCTGAAGATGGCATCGAGCTGCCAGCGCGCGGCCCGGCGCGCCAGCGCGTCGGCCTGTAGCTTGCCGAGTTCCGTCAGATGCCGGCCGCGGTCGGGATCCTTCTCGCCCTCGGACGCCTCGGCATGGCGAATCAGGAAGACACGTCGGGGCGCGAGATCGTCATTGGTCTCGTCGGTCACGAAGCTGCCTCGTTCGATGGGATGGCCGGCCATCCGGCAATACGTTTGCGTAGGAACGCGCAACCACCAGCGAGCGGACTGCGATCGACATCGACGCGTCGTCCTACCGCCAGGGCCAGCGCTACCTGACGCTCGTCTCCGACCTCGAGAACGGGGAACATGCAGCGCCTTACGTGAGCCCCGGGGAGCCGAAGCCAAGCTTTCTGGACGAGCGCCCTCCGGCAAACTCACGGTGCAGCGCTTAGCGCTTGCAGAGTTTGCTGTTAAAGGACGACTGAGGAAGATCCCGGTCAGGGAAGCACCCTTGGGGCAATACCCGAGTCCCGGTCACGGTAGAGCCGCATCGATCAGCAGCCGTTGTACGGACTGCGTGGAGACCGGCCCTCTCGTCTCATCTATCCTGCGGCACCGCATGACCCTCGTCACGCTCGACAAGATCGTCCGCCGCTTCGGCGCCGACCCGATCCTCGACGGGCTCTCGTTGCGGGTCGACGAAGGCGACCGCATTGGCGTCGTCGGCGACAATGGTGCCGGCAAGACGACGATGGTGCGCATCCTCGCCGGCGTCGACGACCAGGATCTCGGCCAGCGCAACACGCGCCGTGATCTGCGCATCGCCTACGGGGCTCAGATGCCCGCGATGCAGCAGGGCACGACCGTGCACGAATTCGTGATGCGCGGCACCGGCGAACACACAGCATTCGAACGGCGCATGCGTGCGCTCGAGGCCAGCATGGCGGGCGGCGACGAGCTTGCCCTGCGCGAATACGGCGTGCTGCAGGCTGCGTTCGAGGCCGGTGGTGGCTACGACCGGAGGCACCGCGTCGAGAAGGTGCTCGGGGGTCTCGGCTTCCCGATCGAGGATCTGCAGAAGGACGTGTCGGTCCTGAGCGGCGGCGAGAAGTCGCGCGTGCAGCTGGCGATCCTCATGACGACACCGGCCGATCTGCTGGTGCTCGACGAGCCGACCAACCACCTCGACCTGCAGGGCATCGAGTTCGTCGAGGACTTCGTGCAGCGTTATCCCGGTGCCGTCGTCGCCGTCAGCCACGACCGGTGCTTCCTCGACGCGGTCGCGAATGCGATCGTCGAAGTTGCCGATGGCACAGCCCTCCGCTGGAAGGGCAACTTCTCGCACTACAGCCAGCAGCGAGACCTCGCCTTGTTGACGCAGGCGAGGGCGTTCAAGACCCAGCGCGAGTTCGTCGAGAAGGAGATGGACTACATCCGCCGCAACATGGCGGGCCGCATGAGCGCGCAGGCCAAGGGGCGGCTCAAGCGCCTGCAGCGCCTGCAGCTCATCGACAAGCCGAAGGGCAACCGCGCTTCGATGCGGGTCACGTTCGGCGCTTCGACCCGCGGCCAGCAGGGACAGGCCGCGATCGAGTGCGAAGACCTCCTGGTCAGGGCCGGATCGCGCACGCTCGTCGAACACGGCGAGCTGCGCATCTGGTTCGGCGAGGTGACGGCGTTGCTCGGCCGCAATGGCGCGGGCAAGACGACGCTGCTGCGCCTGCTCGCCGACATCGAAGAGCCCGCGGGCGGTGCGATCCGGCGCGCGCACAACCTGCGCATCGGCTACTTCAGCCAGGACGTGAACGACCTGCCGCAGCAGGGCACCGTGATCGATGCGCTGCGCGAACTCGACCGCACGGTCGACGAACGCTCTCTGCGCGACCACCTCGCGCTGTTCCTGTTCTGCGGCGACGACATCGAGAAGCCGGTCAGCGAGTTGTCGGGCGGCGAGAAGCAGCGGCTGTCACTCGCGCGTTTGACGCGGGCGCAGTTCGACCTCTTGTGTCTCGACGAACCGACCAACCACCTCGACGTCGCAGGCACGGAGGGCCTCGAACAGGCGCTCAAGGAGTTCCCGGGCACGGTCGTGATCGTCACGCACGATCGCAAGCTCGTCGAAGAGGTCGCCGACCGCGTCGCCTGGATCGAGCATGGCCGGATCCGCACGTTCGACCAGGGGCTCGCGCAGTGCCAGCGCGTGCTCGCCGAGGAACGTTCGGCGGCGCGCGCCGCGGAGAGCGATGCGCGCGACAAGGCGGTGAAGAAGGCGGAGGTCGCGGAGCCCGAAGCGAAGAAGGCGATCGAGACCGGCAAGGTGCGGAACCCGCTGATGTTCGGCAAGCTCGAGGAACGCATCATGGCGCTCGAAGCAGAGCTCGAGAGCACGCGTGCTTCGATGCTCGATCCTGCGAACTACAGCAGCGCCAGCAGGATGAAGGACCTGCAGGCAACCGAGGCGCGGCTCGAGGCGGAGCTCGCGGCGGCCTACGAGCAGTGGGAGAACTGGCAATAGGGCGCGGCTCCGCGACCCTCAGGGGTTCTGCGGCTCCGTGGTTGCACGCTGCGGCGCGGGCAGTCCTCCCAGCGTGGCGATGAAGCATGCGCGAAACGTGCGGCCGCCGTTGGCATAACTGATCACCGAGTCCGACTTGGCGAACCGCCTGAATCCCGAACCGGCATGGGTGTAGTACTTCTCGCCTGATCGCAGCTTGTCGACGAGCGCGCGCACGTCGAAGCCGGCACCTTCGTCGGAGACCTCGAGGAAGGCACCCATCTTGGTCACGATCACCTCGACAGTGATCCATTTGTCGGGGTGCATCTGGTTGCCTCTCTTCCAGGCGTTGCCAACCGACTTCTTCAGGGGCGAGAGCAGATCCCGGTCCAGCATCTGGGGAGCCACGTTGGCGAAGCGAGCCGACAAGGCGGCGTTGAGAGGGGGTAGGATCTCCTCCCGTACCCTCCCCTTGACGATGACGCGGGCATTGGCACCAGTGAGAAACTCCGGGGACGTGAGGGCCGCGACCGAACAGACCGCTGGGATCTCCTCGGAGGCGCCGATGTCCCTGAGCATGCGCTCTCTGGTGTATTCCAGATCGATCATGTTTTCTCTGGCCGTGGGATTGCCGTTCTCATTGCGGGCCCCTGCGTCCAGCCCTCTAGCCTACCACTCGAACACGCGGAACACTCGCATCGACCCGCGGCGAGGCCTGTCCTCACATCCCTGTGAAGAGGAGATTCAGGCCATCGCAAGGCCGCCAGGAGGCTGTGGCTTGCCCCACCCCTTTGCGTTCTCGCGCCGCGCGATATCGTGTTTCACGCGGTGGGAAAGAGATCCAGCATGCCAATAGGCCCACCACTCGAGCCAACGCCGCTCCGGGACTCCGTTCCGGAGGATCCAGCGCACCAGAAGGAGTCAAAGCACCCGACCGAGCAAGGAGGTCGACCGGGCGCAGGGCGCCTGCCCTTGGCCACATTCTCGGATCGGCGGGACGTGTTCGAGCGCCTGCTCGATGCCGACTTCATGCTGCCGGTGTTCCAGCGTGAGCTGTCAGGTGCGAGCGCTGCGCCGATCCGGGTGCTGGGTTGCAGCATCAAGCCGGCCAAGACCGTCAGCTCGCGCAAGAACATCCGCGAACAGCGAATGCGGTTGGTCTATCGGCTCGACCTCGAGCTCGAACCCGGGACGCGGCGCGAGTTGGTCGTCTGCGGCGTTGCACCCGTGGCCGCGGACTTTCCGGGACCCGAGTTGGAACAGCGCTGCGAGAACCTGCGGGATCACCCGCTGGCTGCTCCGTTCCGGCGTCTCGCGCTGCGGGTAACGAACCTGGAACTCGGCCTGCTGCTGTTCCCGGTCGATCCGGGGCTCCCGGCCCTCGCGGAGGTCACCGGAACGGAGGCAGCTCGTCTGTTCGCGCCGCACTTGCCCGAATGCCAGGCGGGTGCACGGATCGAGCGGATCGAGTGCGAGCTCCGCCATTACAAGCCCGGCGAACGCGCCGTCCTGAGGGTGCGCGCGACGCTGCTTTCAGCCACCAACGTGACGCAGCGCACCGTGTACGCAAAGTTGTTCGCCGACCAGCAGGGAGCCGTATGCCATGCCGAGCTGCGAGCGCTGTCGGCCGCGGCCCGGCGTTCGGACTGGCTGAGGATCCCCGAACCGCTGGGCTACGACCCGGAGCGGCGCATGCTCGTCATGGCGGAGGTCCCCGGTGGGCGCGATCTGGCCCAGTGGATCCACTGCATCGAGAACGAGCAGCCACTGCCGCCCGGCGTCGATCTGCAGCGGCTGGAGCACTGCCTGCTCACCGCGGCAAGGGCGCTGAGCACCCTGCAGCGCAGCGGCGTCGAACCCTCCGCGCGGCGCACTTTCCATGACGCGCTCGCTCCGCTGCGGAAGGACTGCGCGCTCCTGCGCGGGGACGCGAACGCACCGCATTCCCCGCTGGTGGCTCGAGCCCTCGCCCTGGTGCAACGACTGGAGTCGCTGGCTCCGCTCGAGGAGTATCTCGTTCCTTCGCACGGAGGTTGTAAGCACAAACAGACCATCGGCGACGAACGCGGTCTCGCGTTCGTCGACTGGGACGGATTCTGCCTTGCAGACCCGGCGCTGGACGCGGCCACCTTCCTCGCACGTCTGCGCCAAGAGCCCGTGACGACGGGCCGCGGCATGGAACTGGAGCGGCTGGCGGAGTCATTCCGCCGCGTTTTCTGCACCCTCTCGCCCGAGGCCGCGCGGCATCTGGCTCTCTACGAGGCGCTCACGCTGACCGAGCAGATGCTGCGCTCGTTCCGGCGGACCTCACGCGACGGCGCGATGGCGGGCACGATCGAACGCCTCGCGAGCGCGGCCGAGCAGCGGCTCGCGGGCTGCTGAAACATCGCCGCGATCGACGCCGGCGGCTTTCAATCGCGTCGCAGCCAGCGCGTCGCGCGGGGATTCCAGAGCGGGTCGACCGGCAGCGCGTTGCCGGCGATCTCGTGCCACGCAAAGACCTTGAAGTCCTGCCCACCCCGCTCACTTTTGTCGTCCTGGCACACGAGCGCACCGCGCGGCAGCAGTGGGCCGAGCCCGCAACTCGTAGCGCAGACGCCGTCGGTGCCGGTGACCTCGTCAACGTTCGTGCCCGCGATCGGATCGAAGATCGCACGCAGGGTGTTGTCGCCGTCGCGGTCGAACAGCCAGAAGCGATTCTCGCCTTGCATCGAAGCGACCAACGCGCCCTTGCCGTCAGCGGCGTAGACCAATGTCAGTCCTTCGACATCGGGTTTGAAACCGCCGCGCTTGCCGGCGCGAGCAACGCTTCGCCGGTCGCTCTTGGCAGTCGGATCGCCAGGCTCGGCACCGTAGCGCCAGATCGCGACGTCTTCCTCGGCAACATAAAAGACTCCCCACTCGTCGTCGGCGACGCAACCTTCGAGCTGTTTGCCGACGTGGAAGCCGCGCACGAATCTGGCGTCGAGCTTGCCATCCGCGTTCGGCACGAGCCGCCACTGCTCGACGTCACCGGTTTTCGAGGTCGCAAATGCATACAGCGTGCCGTCTCGGGCACAGCGGTAGAGGCAACAGCCGTACGGCTCCTTGCCGCCGAATACGGACAGCACTGGACCAGCGGACGTCAGCTGGCCGTCGGCCGGATCGATCCACCACGCAGCCAGCCCCACACCCGTACCCCGCACGCTTGCCACGGCGACGTCGCGCGTCCCGCCAGCGACTTCGATGCCGTAGCGCACGTCGACGTTGTTCGGCCTCAACCCCGCGCCCACAGTGGTCTGACGGCGGCCGTCGAGGCTGTAGACCTCGAGCCCGTCCTTCTTGTTGGCGCCGAGGATCAGACTTCGCTCGGGGTCCGTCGGGTGCACCCAGATCGCGGGATCGTCGGCGGCATCGCCCTCATGTGCGACGGGGTCGGTGGCAGTCACGGGCGCCGCCTTGACGATCGTCGGCGAACCCTGGGGCAGCGCGTAGGCTGAGAACGTCGCGGCAAGAGCGCACGCGACACCGAGGTTGCTGTGTTCCAACTGCATGAGAGTCACATTGAGCCGGCCGCGCCTACGTCGTCAATCCCGCAAAACTCGCAAATCGACGTCAATCAGGTAAAGCACGTAGTCGACGTAAGCGACGCATACGCTGTGAGGCAACCGTGGGAACCGGTGCGTCTACCACAATTTCGAATCCACGCTACGATGCGCAGTCGACCCCCGGAGTCGCGCCGTGTTGCGGACGCTTCGACGGCTCGCACGGCCATGCGGATCGCCTACTTGTCGACTGATTTCGGCGTGCCCATCCTGGGCACGAAAGGTGCCTCCGTCCACGTGCGACAAGTCGTCGAGGCGTTGACCAGACGAGGGCACGAAGTCCTGGTCCTGACCCCGAACACGGGGGGCGCCCCGACCAGACCGACGAAGTTCGCGATGACGTCGCTGCCCTTCGACGAAATCCCCGCGCTGCTGCATGACCAGTTGAAAGAAGAAGCGATCTGCAGCGGCAACCGACTGGCGAAGGACCTGCGCAACGTCTTCTACTCGCTGTGGGTCGAGGACCGGGCCGTTCGATTGCTCGCCGAGTTCCAGCCGGACGTCGTGTACGAGCGTTACGCGCTGTTCGGCACGGCGGGGCTGGAGATCGCGCGTCGACTCTCCGTGCCGCTGCTCGTGGAGGTCAACGCTCCGCTGGTCGAGGAACAGCGGGAGCAGCGTGGCCTCTGCCTGACGCGCGTGGCCACGGCTGCGCAGCGGCTCGTCTTCACGCGCGCAGACGAGTTGATCGTCGTATCGCGCTGGCTCGTGCAATACGCAGAGTCCCATGGCGCCCTGCCGGCGCACATCACGGTGGTCCCCAACGCCGCCGACCCGCAGCTGTTCCGCCCGGCGATCGAACCTTCCGAGATCCGCCGTCGACTTGGCTGGGGCGACAAGACCGTGCTCGTCTTCGTCGGGGCGATGAAGCCCTGGCAGGGCGTGCCGCGGCTCGTCGATTCGCTCGCGACCCTGGGTCCGGCTTTCCGGTTGCTGCTCGTCGGCGACGGTCCGGACCTCGACGCGGTCCGCGCGCGCGTGCGCGAACTGCGGTTGGAAGATGCCGTGCACTACACGGGCGCGGTGCCGCACGACGAAGTGCCCACCTGGCTCGGCGCGGCCGACATCGCGCTCGTCCCCTACGAGGCCACAGCAGCCCAGTATTTCTCGCCAGTGAAGCTGTTCGAGTACATGTCGATGGGACTTCCGATCGTTGCCGCGCGCATCGCGCAGACCGAAGAGATCCTCGTACACGGCGAGCAGGGCTGGCTCTATTCGTCGGCCGACCCGAACGAGCCGGCAGCGACCCTGCGAAAGCTGGCGGCCGACCTGCCCGCCGCGAGGAGGATCGGTGCCTGCGCGCGACAGCACGTCATGGCTCACCATACCTGGGAGCGGAACGCCGAGCGCGTGGAACAACTCGCGCTGCGAGCGCTCGGTCGCGCGCGCAGCATCCCGGCGAGGCAACTATGAGCGGCAACGGAAGCGACAAAGAGACGCCGCCACCGTCTCGGCGCCCACGATCGCTGCTGCGCCGGGCCTCGCGCTTCCTGCTGCCCATCCTGTTGCCGCGTTGGACGTTGCTGTTCGTGGCCGCCATGGCCCTGCTGTCGACCGTGATCGTCGAACTCTTCAAGCCGTGGCCGCTGAAGTTGGTGTTCGACTATCTGCTCGCGAAGAAGACATTCCTGCCCGAGTGGGTGGGCGTTCCTGCTGGGAGCGAGGCGACCTGGATGCTGGTCGTCATTTGCGCAATGACCCTCGGGTTGGCGGCGCTCGCGGCGCTCGCCTCCTATGTAAAGGAATTCAAGCTGCAACGGCTCGGGGAGGAGATCGCGTTCGAGCTCCGAGTGGCCTTGTTCAGTCATCTCCAGCGCCTGGGCCTCGGCTTCCACGACTCCAGTCGACTGGGCGACATCATCACGCGCGTCACCGAGGATACGCGGTCGGTGCGCGACATGGCGACCACGTCGCTGCTGCAGACGTCCGCCGCGATTGTGACCATCATCTCGTTCCTCGTGATGATGCTCATCATGGACTGGCAGCTCGCCTTGGTGGGCCTGATCACCGTGCCGATCCTGTTGCCGGCCGTGTATTACTACCGCGGTCAGATCGAGCGGGCTTCGCGCAAACGTCGCGATCGCGAGAGCGAGCTCACGTCCGTGACGCAGGAGACGATCAGCTCGATCCGCCTCGTGCAGACCCTGGGCAGCCAGGACAAGCAGCGGCGCGCTTTCGACCGCGAGAGTTCCAAGAGCGCCCAGATCGGCCTGGAGGTGGCCCGGCTCGAAGCGGCCTACATGCGGACGATGGACTTCATCGGCGCGATCGGCACCTGCGCTGTCATTTGCCTCGGCGTCCACCGCGTCTGGGCAGGCAGCCTGATGGCCGGCGACCTCGTCGTCTTCACCTACTACGTCAAGAACATGTTCGGGCCGATGCGCGACCTGGCCAAACAGAGCGCGAAGATCGCGAAGGGCAAGGTTGGACTGGAACGCGTGATCGAGGTGCTCGAGCTGGAGCCAGCCGTGGTTCAATCACCCCACGCCCACAAAGCACGGCTGATAGGGCGCATCGCCTTCGAGAAGGTCAACTTCGCGTACAAGCAGGAACAGGCAACCCTGCACGACGTGAGCTTCGCTGTCGAACCCGGTCAGGTAGTCGCGTTGGTCGGCCACAGCGGCGCCGGCAAGAGCACGATCCTGTCGCTGATCTCCCGCCTGTACGATCCATCGACCGGCCGGATCCTGCTCGATGGTCACGACCTGAAGGACCTCGAGCTGGATTCATTGCGCGAACAGATCAGCGTGGTCCTGCAGGAATCCATCCTGTTCCAGACGAGCATCCGCGAGAACATTCTCTACGGCCGCAGCGACGCTACTGACGAGCAACTCACCGACGCCGCCGCGGCAGCCGGCGTCGACCAGTTCCTCGACCGGCTCCCGAACGGCTACGACACCGTGGTCGGCCCCCGCGGGGCAACGCTGTCCGGCGGCGAGCGCCAACGCGTGGCCATCGCCCGCGCCATCGTACGCAACGCGCCAATTCTGATCCTGGACGAGCCCACCACGGGACTCGACGCAAAGAGCGAGCAGCTGGTCATGCGGGCGCTCACCCAGCTGATGGCAAATCGGACTCGGACCACACTCATGGTCAGCCACAAGCTCAGCTTGATCGAACGGGCCGACAAGATCCTCGTGCTCGACGGCGGACGTCTTGCCGAGTCGGGGACCCACGCGGAGTTGCTGCAGGCCGGAGGTCTCTACGCCAAGCTGCGGGCCGCGGCCAACGATGCCACAGCACTCGGAAACGGATCACCGCTGATCGGATCCGGTCAGCTCGACGAACCGCGTGCCACGCCGTGAGAAACCGATGAACACCGAAGATCCTCTGCAGCCGGACAGTGACGACGACCCCGACACCGATGACGGGGGTGTTACCGGCGTCCTGGCGCGTCGCCTCGAACAGTTGCGCGACGCCAATTGGGTGCACTCGGTGCTCGAGTCGGCGCTTGCACAGATGATGCCGACCGGGCCGCGCGTGACCGCCCACGACATCGACTACTGCAAGATCAAGCCCAACCGCGATATCAATGTCGCGCTGCGCGCGCGCCTCGGCAGTGACGGCGGTGCCCTGTCCCGTCGTCTGTCGTGCACGTTCTACGCCTCTCCGGCAACCTGCCGCATGAAGCATGCGGAGGACGAGCAGCAGGAGCCGTCGGCGTCGACGCGACAGCAACTCCTGGCCGCTGGCTTCGTGCGTCCGGTGGCCGTGCTCGACGAGCCGGCCATGATCTTGCGCGCCTTTCCGATGGACCCGGCCCTGCCCGGTCTTGCGGCGGCCACCGACCCAGGCGAGATGCTGCCTCTGTTCGCTTCCCGGCTGGAGGCCTGCCGGCAGACGGGCGCTTCGCCGCGCGGATTCACGCACGAGATCCTGCACTACAAGCCGCGACGGTCGTGCGCGATCCACTATCGGATCGATCTCGGCGGCGATACGGCGCGGGTCTACGGCAAGTTGTCACGCGACGCGCGCGGCCAGCACCACCACCAACTGTTGGCCTCGGCCTTCGCGGCGGCGTCGGCGAGCGGCGGGCTGTGGCGCGCGGCGCGGCCGATGGGCTACGTCGAGCCTTGGCGGCTCCTGCTCCAGGAGGCCGTTCCGGGCCGGGACTTCCGGCTGGTGTTCGCCGAGCTCACGCCCGATGACATCACCGACGCGCAGCTCACGCAGGCGGGGCGGCTGCTCGACGGAATCGCGCGCGCGATCCGCGGGCTCCAGCACGCCCCGATCGTGCCCGGAGCGATGATGACGTTCGAGCGGCTGCTTGCGGCGCAGGAGCGAAACCTGCACTACATGACCAAGCTGCAACCCGAACTCGCCGGCGAGCTGGCGGCGATTCGCACCGAAGCGGGTCGCCTGCAGCGCGAGACCAAGTCGGGTGACCTGGTCTTTGCGCACGGCGACTTCGCGCACGGCAACCTGCTGATCGAAGGAGACCGGATCGGGATCATCGACTTCGACAAGGCGGGAGCAGCGGAGCCGGCCTACGACGTCGCCTACTTCCTGACGCACATGTGGTCGTTCGGGCTCCGACACACCCGGCGCATGCCCCACGTGCAAGCACTCTGCCAGCGCTTCCGCGCCGCCTACCTCGCCCAGGCCCCGGAGGTCACTTCCGAGCGGCTCGCCCTCTACGAGGCGCTCGACTTCGCGGCCTACGTGCTGCGCAACTTCCGCAAGCAGAGCCACCAGGACAGCTGGCTCTCGTGGGCCAAGGGCCAGGTGGCCGCGGCGTGGGATCGCCTGGGTGTAGCAGGGGGAAGGAAGGGCGCCTGAGTCGGCGCGCCCGCGGACGCGCTACGCAGGCCGCGCGCGGTTTTGATCCTGATGCTGGTGCGGCACGTCCCCCAGAGTTGCCAGCTCGTCCAGCAGTGTCGCCGTCGCGTTGGCGACGCCGTCGAGGGCCGGCAGCCGCGGCGGTGAGGAAGCCCGCGGGCCGGCAAGAGCCTGCTCGATGGCCTGCGCCAAGGTCGCCGGGTCGAGCTTCGTGGGTTCGATTACATCGACGAGGCCGCGCTCGGCGAACAGACCGGCGCGCATGGTCTGCTCCGCGCTGGGGCCGGGACGCGGCACGATGATCGCGCGCCTGGCGAGGCGCAGGATCTCGCTCATGGTGTTGTAGCCGGCCATGCTCACCACCACGTCGGCGGCGTGGATGTGGCTCAGGGTGTCACCGACGCTGGTTCGCACCTGCACGCCGTGCCCGCGGGCGCTGTCGCGCAACGCCCTGCGTTCCTGCTCCGGCATGAACGGTCCGGTCACCATCACCATGGCGAAGGATCGGCGCGTGCCGAGCAGACGCGCGGCCTGCAGGCAGTTCTGCATCAGGGCGGACCCATCGGCGCCGCCGCCGGCCATCACCGCAACGATCGGCTCGTCGCCGAGCCCGAGCCCGTCGCGGACGCGACGCGGCTCCTCGACTGCCCCCATGTTGCAGACGTAGCCGCAATAGCGCACGCGATCGCCCATCGCCGCGGCGATGCGGTATTCCTCGGCGGTGGCGAAGATCTCCGGCGCGCCATAGATGAGCACCCGGTGATAGTGGCGCTGCATCGTTTCGTACACGCCTTCGCGCTGCCACACCTCGCACGTGACGGCGGGCCGGTCGATGATGTCGCGCAGGCCGAGCACGACGCGTGTCGGCAGGCCGCGACGGCCGATCGCCTGCAGCGCCGGCAGGAGCTCGCGGTTCGCCCCGCCCGGCATGTGGTCGACCAGCAAGAGCCCCGGCGCGAGCCGCAGCACGATCTCGCGCAGCATGCTCGAGCGCAGGGCCAGGACCTGGTCGTAGTCGATGCTCATCTTGCCGGCGCGGAACACCCCGGCACCGACCTTGATCACAGTCGGCAGCTTGACGAAGTCGATGTTGGGACCCAGCTCGAAGAAGGGCGCCACGGGCGAATCGACGACCAGCAGGACCGAGAGATCCGGGCGCTGCGCGATCAGCGAGTTGGCCAGATTGGTCAGGCGCCGCAGATGCCCGAGTCCGAGGCTGTCCTGCGAGTACATCAGGACGCGACCGCCGGCAGTCACCGATCTGGTCACCGCTACCCCTTCAGGGCCGCCAGCGGCCGCAGCCGCACGACCGGCCGCATGAGATCCTGCGAGGTCATCGTCTTCACGACCTGCGCCACGTTCTTGAAGGAGCGCGGCGCCTGTCCGGCGATGTTGTCGGAGTGGTAGCGATACAGGCGCACGCCGAGGTCGCGGATCTCCGCCTCGACCGCCGCAGCATCGAATTGCGCAGCGGCTTCGATCTTCTGCATCACGCGTCCGGCGCCGTGTGGACCCGAGTGGAAGGTCCGGTCGATGCCGGGCAGCGGCAGACAGATGTACGAGTCCATCCCGAGGCAACCGGCCAGCGGAACCGGCAGGCCCAGATCGGCGAGCGCGGGATCGGGGACGTGTCTGCCGGGGAGAATCGGATGACTGGCACCGTGGCGGTGCACCCAGTAGGTGCGATCGCCGTGAACCTCGGGCAGGATCGTCTCGTGGCCACTGTCGCACACCAGTTTCAGCTCGAACGATGGATCGCCCAACACCTCGCGCATCGTCTTGCGCACGATGCCGGTCATGGCCGCGCGGTTGGCGAAGCCGACGTGCATCGTTCCGGTCAGGCACGCGAGGAAGCGCTGGCCGAGCTCCGAATCCACTGGGAGCGACCACAGCTCACTGCCACCCTCCGGCCGGTGCAGTTCCTCCGCATCGCGCAGCACCTTCTTGAGGATCTTCTTGCCCAGGCGCCGCGAGTCCGAGTGCATCATGAACATGGCCGCGCCGAGCTCCAGCCCGAGGCGGCGTGCCGCTACCGGATCACAGATCTCCGCGATTTCCTGCAACTCCAGGAAGTGGTTCCCGGCTCCGAGCGCGCCGATCGAGCCGCGGCACTTTTCGATGGGACCGCGCGGCAACGCGGCGCGGATCGCCTCGCGATCGAGTCCGAGGTCGAAGGTGCCGCCGCTCTCCGTGCGCAGCAGTTCGTCGGGTGGCAGTCCGAGCGGCTCGACGATCTTCTTCAGCCCATGGACCAGCAACTCCTCGCAGTCGGCCTCGCCGAGCAACGGCGTTTCGTGCTCGTCGAGCGGGACGTTCTCGAGCAGGCGGCCGAACAGACGGTCGATCACCGCGGGCGTCAGGTCTCGCGCCGGGATCGAGGTCACCATCGAGCGCATCCCGCAGTTGATCCCGTCGTCGATTGCCCGGGGCAGCACGACGTCGCTCGTGACGACCACGGTCCCGCTCGGCGTCGGGTTGGCGCTCTTGTAATGCACGTCGGGCAACACGGCGATGTATTGCTGCACACCCGGCAGCGCGGCGAGCTCCAACAGCTGACGGCGCGTCGGCGCGTCCGGGAGCAGTTGCTCGCCGAGGAAACAACGGATCGGCACGTCTGTCCCCGAGGGCAGATCGATTGCCTGATGTCGATTGCTGGTGGTCATGCTGGTGGTATCGAGTTTCATGGCGACTCCGTCATGAGCGGTCCTGGCTGCTGCTGCAGACACTCGAGCACCTGCTCGACCACGGGCTCCACGCCCGCCGACCGATCGATGCCGAGGGAGAAACACGGGGTGCTGCGCACGAGCCGCAGCAGAGGATCTACGGCCGGCTTCGGCTCGCCGGCCCAGAGCAGATCCAGGGCGGCCGTGTACCAATTGAAGTCGTTGAGCTCGAGCGTGAGGTGATTGGTGGCGCGCAGCAGATCGTAGGCGATCGCCGGCGGCAGGGCCTGCACGCATCCCGGCGTCGAGAACTTGGCGAGGAACAGCCGTGCGACGCGGACACCCTTCGGGTTCGGATCGCCGGGCGGCACGAACATGTGTTTCTGCTTCAGCGGCCCGGCCGCCGCATACGACTGCAGCTGCTCGGCCA
>Ga0075428_100004666_pt1 | contig 15168 bp, 11 predicted proteins | sample RhiMetdeltSRZDD2_FD_75291 | JGI IMG/M metagenome (GOLD analysis project Ga0075428, IMG submission 75291) | Populus rhizosphere microbial communities from Tennessee, USA - Rhizosphere MetaG P. deltoides SRZDD2 | ecosystem: Host-associated > Plants > Roots > Rhizosphere > Soil | place: USA... | reverse complement strand
CGACCGCGGCGACGGCGGCGTACGCCGCGGGATCGGTCAGGCCGGTCGGGAGGTACCCGGCCGCGGCCAGCCACGACAGGACGATCCCGGCGACGACGGCCACGGCCGCCCGGTTGGCGGGCGCCCGCAGCGGACCCCGGACGAGCGCGAGCCCGATCGCGGCCGCGATCGGGAGGAACGCCGCGATCACCCACGTCCCCGGAGCCGAGCCCAGCGCCAGCCTCGCCAGCCGGTCCGGCTCCGTGGTGCCGACGAGCGACGAGAACGCGCGCCCGCCGTCCGTCAGCAGCGTGGGGACGAACGGGAAGAGCAGGACCGCGGCGCCGGCGGCCGCGGCCGCGGAGAGGGTCAGACCGCGGCCGCGCGCCGGCCCCACGACCAGTCGGATCGCGACCAGGACGAGCGCGGCGAGGACGAGTCCCGGGTACGCGGCGACGCCGACCGCCAGCGTCACGGCCAGGCCGGCCACGAATCGCGGCCGTCCGCCCGGCGGATCGTCCGGACCGAACGCGACCTCGATCCGCTCGGCGATCGCCGGCAGGACCGCCAGCCCGATCGCGAGCCCGAGCCGTCCGTCGGAGAACGCCCAGAGGGTCAGCGCGCTGAGCCCGTAGGCGGCGGCCGCCAACACCGCGGGCCCGGGACGCACGCGCATCCGAACCGCCGAGCGGTACATCAGGATCGCGGCCAGGGGCGGCCCCGCGAGGAGGATCGCCTTCTGTGCCAGCTGGGGGTCGCCGAGCGTGATGAAGGAGAGGACGCCGAGGGCGCCGAGGGCGGGGCTGGGCGAGAGCGGACCGCCGAGCGGCGTCGATCGCACCGAGGACGCGAGCTCCGCGAACAGATCCCCGGGGTGGGCGGGGAACGCAGGCAGCGCGCCGCCCGCGAGCGCGTCGAGCCGGATCAGATCGCGCGCCGCGATCGCGCCGACCACGATCGCGAGGAACGACCCGACGATCACGGGGTGGGTCCCGACGAGCGAGGCGGTCCGGTCGCGCAGCCGGCGCCGCATCGGTTGCCCTTCGTCCGCCTCGTCGATCGCGCGCTGCTCCTCCAGGATCCGTTCCGCCGTGGTCATCCAGCGGGGCGACCGGAGGCCCGCCGACTCCATGAAACGTCGCAACGACCGATCCTTGACGCGCCGGTTCTTCTGCACCCGCCGCCGCCGCGCGAAGGTGTTCGGCAGATGGGCGACGTTCCATCCCCAGGCCGCCGCGACGTCGTAGGCCTCCTCGAACCGCCGCGCGAACGTGAGGTACACGAGCCGCACCGCACCCAGGATCAGCGAGAGCGGCAACAGCCACAGGAGAGAGAGCCAGCCGTAGTTCTTGATCATCGCGGCGATCGCGGCTCGGTCCTCCTCGTATCGCGGACCACGACGCGCGACCGTCTCCGGCACGTCGGCGTCGGTCGTCGCCAACCGCACGCGCGCGAGCGGCGTCATCAACACCCGATACCCGGCGACGCGCGCGCGCCAGCAGAGGTCGAGGTCGGCCTGCTTCGCGACGACCCGCTCGTCGAAGACGCCGATCCGTTCCCACGCCTCCCGTGAGATCAGCATCGCCGCCGTCGACACGCACAGGACCTCGAGGACGCGATCGAACTGCCCCTGATCGATCTCGCCGGGTTGGAGCGGTGAATACGGATGACCGAACCGGTCCGCGGAGCGACCGACGTCCAGGAGCACCCTCGGCTCGTCGCGATCGACGACCTTGGCTCCGACGATGCCCACGTCCTCGACGCCGATCCCGACCGCGGCCTCGACGAGGCGACCCACCACGTCGCGATCGAGGGACGCGCGCGGATCGACGAGCAGGACGAAGTCGGCCTCCTGCGCGACCGGCCGCTCCAGCGCGGCCCGGACGGAGCGAGCGAAGCCGAGGGGGGCCGCGTTGGTCAGCACGCGACGCTCGCCCAGCGCGCGCACGAGCAGCTCGCGGGACATATCGTCGGCGCCGTCGTCGATCGCCAGCACCCCCACCCGAGGATGCGACTGGTGGGCGAGCGACAGGAGGCAGTCGCGCAGCTGCGTCGCGTCGCCGGGGCCGACCACGACCAACGCGAGCACGCTGGGAGCGGCCGTGCCGGTGGAAACGGATGCTGCGGTCGCGGGTGACGTCATGCGGAGTGCGCTGGGATGCGCGGCGGGCAGCCTAACAGCGGCCTCCCGTTGCAACGGAAAAGGGGGGCGTCTCCGCCCCCCTTCCGTGATCGCGACGCGACGGCGCTCAGCGCCGCTTGGCCGTGGTCTTCCTCCGAGCAGGCTTGCGGGCGGTCGACTTCTTCGCAGTCTTCCTGCGGGTGGCCGTCGCCTTCGCCGTCCTGCGCTTCCGCGTCGCGGCGGCCTTCTTGCCCGCCGCGGCGCGCTTGGTGGACTTCCGCCTCGCCGGCTTGCGGGCGGTCGACTTCTTGGCCGCCGTCTTCCTGCGGGCCGGCTTGCGAGCGGCCGACTTCTTGGCCGCCGTCTTCCTCCTGGCGGTGGTGCGCTTCCTCGTCGCCGCCGCCTTCTTCGCGGCGGTCTTCCTCCTGGCGGTGGTGCGCTTCCTGGTCGCCGCCGCCTTCTTCGCGGCGGTCTTCCGACGTGTCGTCGTGCGCTTCTTGGCCGCTGGCCGCTTCCTCGCAGCCGTCTTCCGTGCTGCCATACCCTCCCCCTTTCCTTCGTGGATCACGAAGGGTCCTGGGTTACGACGCCATCCGTTTGAGGCGTCGCCGTTCCCGTTCGCTCATCCCGCCCCAGACGCCGTACCGCTCGTCACGACGGAGCGCGTAGTTGAGGCACTCGATCCGAACGGGACACTCCGAGCAGATGCGTTTGGCCTCCCGTGACGATCCCCCCTTCTCGGGGAAGAAGACCTCCGGGTCGTAGTCCCGGCACCGGGCCCGTTCCTGCCATGGGATGTAGTGATGCACGCCGCTCTCCCCCCCAAATCACATACGTGTGATTCTGAGGGATGAACCGCCTCCCTGGCAAGAGGGAATATCGGGTTCCCTGCCTCGACCCTCATCTGCTGCAATCGTCCCGAAGCGAGCGCAGGAGTGCAACCCCTTCGGCGAAGAAAACGCGTCGTCAGTCGGACTGACCATTTCCGTCAGCCAAGCTGACGGGTTGGCGGTCACGCGACGGTGTTGGTCTCGATCCGATCGTAGGTCGTCGTCCTGACACCGGGGATCCGACCGATCGATCGGATCGCCTCGTCGAACCGATCCGGCGTCATCTCGATCCCGTGATCGGCGCCGGCCATGCGGCTGATCGTCTCCTCCATCAACGTGCCGCCGAAGTCGTCGGCTCCCGATCGCAGGATCGTCGTGCACGCGTCGATCCCCAGCTTCACCCACGACACCTGAACGTGATCGATCAGTCCGTCGAGCACGATCCGCGCGACCGCGTGCATCCGCAGGCTGTCCTCGAACGTCGGGCCTGGACGCGCGTGTCCCGCGAGGTAGATCGGGGCGTTGCGGTGGACGAACGGCAGGGGCACGAACTCGGTGAACCCTCCCGTGTCCCGCTGGATCGCGGCGATCCGCCGGAGATGGGCCACCCAGTGGGGCGGCGCGTCGACGTGGCCGAACATGATCGTCGCCGAGCTCCGGATCCCGAGGTCGTGCGCGGTGCGCACGATCTCCTCCCACGTGTCCGCGGGGAGCTTGCCCTTCGTCAGCAGCCACCGCACGTCGTCGTCGAGGATCTCCGCGGCGGTGCCCGGGATCGTGCCCAGCCCGTGCTCCTTGCACGCCGCGAGGAACTCCGCGAACGACACCCCCATCTTCGTCGCCCCGTTCAGCACCTCCATCGGGCTGAACGCGTGGACATGGATCTCCGGCACCCGTTGCTTCACCGCGTCGAGCAGATCCAGGTAGAAGGAGCCGGGCAGGTCGGGGTGGATCCCGCCCTGCATGCACACCTCGCTGGCACCCGCCGCCCATGCCTCCTCCGCGCGGTCGGCGACCTCCCGGAGCGTGAGCGTGTACGCCTCGGGATCCACCTCGCGTTGCGCGAAGGCGCAGAACCGGCACCCGACGTAGCAGACGTTCGTGAAGTTGACGTTCCGGTTGATCACGTAGGTGACGACGTCGCCGACGGCCTCCTGCCGGAGGCCGTCGGCGACCCCCCGCAGCGCCTCGAGGGCCGAACCCTCGGCCTGGAAGAGCGCGAGCGCCTCGGCGTCGGAGATCGCGCGGTGGCGCTCCGCGGCGCGGAGCGCTCCGCGGATCTCCGCGTCGAGGCGCTCGGGCGCCACGTCGCGCCGGGCCCAGGCGCGCGTGACCTCGTTCTCCGACGGGAACCCTCCGTAGATCGCCTCGGCGTCGGCCCGGAGACCGGCCTCCGCGCCCTTCGCGAACGTGAGGTCGATCGTCCGCGGCTTCCACGCGACGTCCGGGTCCTGCCAGGCGATCGGATCCGGCGCCGCTCCCTCCACCGCCAGCCCGTCGTCGCCCGCGAGCGCGGCGACGGGCCGACGCATCCGGCCGGCGAGGTACGGATCCGGGCTCGCCGCGTAGCGCGGGTAGATCGTGAGCCGCTCCCGAAGGACCTTGCCGCGGGACGCGGTCGTCGCCGCGAGCGCGTCGATCGCCGGCCACGGGCGCTCGGGGTTCACGTGGTCCGGCGTGACCGGCGAGACGCCGCCCCAGTCGCTGATCCCCGCGTCGAGCAGCCGCAGCTGCTGCGCGCGATCGCTCAGGTTGGGCGGCGCCTGGACGCTCACGTGCGGCCCCAGCACGACGCGGGTCGTCGCGACGGCCGCGAGGAACGCCTCGTCGTCGGGCTCGGGAGCATTCGCCATCGCGGTGCCCGGCTTCGCGCGGAAGTTCTGGACGATCACCTCCTGCACGTGTCCGTATCGCCGGTGGAGCTCACGGATCGCGAACAGCGACTCGGCGCGCTCCCGATCGTCCTCGCCGATCCCGACGAGGACCCCCGTCGTGAACGGGATCGCGAGCCGGCCCGCGTCCTCGATCGTCCGGAGGCGGACCGCCGGGTCCTTGTCGGGCGATCCGAAGTGGGGCCCGCCCTTGCTCGAGAGGCGCCGGGACGAGGTCTCGAGCATCAGCCCCATCGAGGCGCTGACCTGCTTCAGACGCGCGAGCTCCTCGTAGCTCATCACGCCCGGGTTCAGATGCGGCAGCAGGCCGGTTTCCTCGATCACGCGGATCGCCATCGCGCGGACGTATCCGAGCGTCGAGGCGAACCCGCGGGCGGCGAGCCACTCGCGCGCGACCTCGTAGCGATCCTCCGGCCGGTCGCCCAGGGTGAAGAGCGCCTCCTTGCACCCGCGAGCGCGACCGGCGCGCGCGATCGAGACGACCTCGTCCGGCGTGAGGAACGGCGCGTCGAGCTTGGCCGGCGGCTTCGCGAACGTGCAGTAGTGGCAGTGGTCGCGACAGAGCATCGTCAGCGGGACGAAGACCTTCCGCGAATACGTGACGCGCTCGCCCGCGCCGAGGTCTCGGAGGCGGGCCGCCACGGCGCTGAGCCGGCGCAGATCGTCCCCGCGCGCTCCCATCAACGCCGTCGCCTCGTCGAGGGACACGGACCGGCCGCGATCGGCGCGGGCGAGCGCTCGACGCACGGCATGGGAGGCGACGACCGCCACGTCGGGGAGGCTACTACGCTCTGTCGCCGTGAAGGTCGTCGCGCTCGCCGGCGGGGTCGGCGCCGGGAAGTTCCTCCGAGGGCTCGTGCGAGCGGTGCCGCCGACCGACGTCACCGTGATCGTGAACACCGGCGACGACCTCGACGTGCACGGGTTGCGCGTCTGTCCCGACCTCGACTCGGTCACCTACTGGCTGGGCGACGTCGCCGACCGGGAGCGGGGGTGGGGTCGGCGGGACGAGACGTTCCGGACGCTCGAGGAGCTTCGGACGTTCGCGTCGGACGACGCCTGGTTCGCGCTCGGCGACCTCGACCTCGCCACGCACCTCGAGCGGACGAGCCGCCTGGCGGACGGGATGCCGCTCTCCGCCGTGACGGACCGGATCGCGGACCGCTTCGGGATCGAGGCGAGGATCCTGCCGATGAGCGACGACCGTGTCGAGACCCGGATGGACGTGGTCCAGCTCGGCGAGGAACGCGACCTGCACTTCCAGGAGTACTGGGTCCGGCGCGGCGCGCAGGACGAGGTGAAGGCGATCCGGTTCGTCGGCGTCGACGACGCCCGTCCGGCGCCGGGCGTGATGGCGGCGATCGCGGCGGCCGACGTGGTCGTCGTGTGCCCCTCGAACCCCGTCGTGTCCACCGGGCCGATCCTCGCGGTCCCGGGCATCCGCGCCGCGGTGACCGCGCGCCCGGTGGTCGGGATCTCACCGATCGTCGGGGGCCGGCCCCTCGCCGGGATGGCGGATCGGCTTATGCCGGTCGTCGGGCTGGAGGTCTCGGCGGTCGGCGCCGCGCGCGCCTACGCCGACCTCCTCGACGCGTGGGTGATCGACGTTGCCGACGAGCGCCTGGCCGATCGCGTGCGCGCCGAGCTCGCCGTGCGCGTCGGGGTCACCGACACCGTGATGCGCGACGACGAGGTCGCCGAGGCGCTCGCGCGCCGCGCGCTGGAGCTCGTGTGAACCTCGAGGTGATCCCGCTCCTCGGGGTCCCCGAGGTCGAGCCGGGCGACGACCTGGCCGAGCTGCTGGCGCCGTCGCTCGCGGCGAAGGCCGCGGGCGACGGCGACGTCGTCGTGGTGACGCAGAAGATCGTGTCAAAGGCCGAGGGCAAGATCGTTCCGGCCGACGAGCGCGACGTGTGGATCGCGCGCGAGACGGCCGCGGTCGTGGCGCGCCGCGGGGAGGTCGTGATCACCCGCACCCGTCACGGGTTCGTCTGCGCCAACGCGGGCGTCGACGCCTCGAACGTGCGGGAAGGGTTCCTCACGCTGCTCCCCGAGGACGCCGACGCGAGCGCCGAGCGCCTCAGCAAGGAGCTCGCCGCTCGGCTCGATCTCGGGTCCCTCGCCGTCGTGGTCAGCGACACGTTCGGCCGTCCGTGGCGCGAGGGCGTGGTCGACGTCGCGATCGGCTGCGCGGGACTGCCGGCGGTCGTGGATCTCCGCGGGACGCCGGACGCGCTCGGGCGGCCGCTCGAGACCACGGTCGTCGCGCTCGCCGACGCCGTGGCCGCAGCCGCGGGCCTCGTGATGACGAAGGCGGATCGGATCCCGGCCGCGCTCGTGCGGGGGTTCCCGGCGGTCGCCCCCGCCGCGCCGGGTCGCGCAGCCGACCTGATCCGGCGCCCCGAGGACGACCTGTTCCGGGAGTCGGCCCTCCAGGCCGTCACGTCGGCGCGCGCGACCGGTTCCTTCGGCGACGGACCGCTTCCCGACGGTGCGCTCGAGGAGGCGATCGAGGCCGCGATCGATGGCGGCGAGGAGCGAGCGGCCTTCGTCGTCCTCTCCTCACCCGAGGCGCGGCGTCGTCTCCTCGCGTCGCTCACGCCTGCCGGCCGGCGGATGCTGGAGCCGGCGCGTGCGCTCGTCGTCCCGACGGTTCGGGCCGGGGCCGCCTCGGCCGACGCGACGCTCCTCGAGGGCGGCGCGGCGATCGGCCGTCTGCTGGTCGCGCTCCGCGGGCGACACCTCGCCGGTGCCTGGGACGCGGAGGCCGAGATCGACCGAAGCGTGATCCGGTCGGCGATCGAGCTCCCCGACGCCTGGCGACCGCTGGGCGTGGTCGGCGTCGGCCCGGCCGGCGAGCGGGCGAGCTGACGGACCGACCGCCGAGGAACGTCGCATCACGGTGCCCTCGCGGATGTCAGCGCGGGCGGGAAGTGCCGGTAAGCTTCCGCGACCCATGGCGGAAGGGAACGCTTGACGAACGACGTCCCCGGGAGACCGGATCAGGGCAAGCGCCCGACGAAGGCCGAGCGGAAGGACCAGGCTCGGCGCGAGCGCGAGGAGCTCCAACAGAAGCTCGCCTCGAAGAAGCGGGCGCGCCGGGTGGGGATCGTGGTGGGCGTGCTCGTGCTGGCGGCCGTGATCGTCGGCGTGACGCTGCTGCCCTCGGGCGGCGACGTGGAGGGCGCCGACGCGCTGCTCGGGCGCGCGGCCGCCGCCGCCGAGCAGAGCGGTTGCACCGACGTCACGACCACGCCGCCGTTCGACCCCGAGGAGAACGATCGGTCCCACCTCTCGACCGGCGAGGTCGGTCCGCCGTTGTCCGCGTACCCGACGATCCCACCCGCCTCGGGCCCGCACGCCGACGTCCCGCTGCCGGCGGGCGTCTACGACTCCCTCACGCTCCCGCAGCTGTACCAGACGACCCACTCGCTCGAGCACGGCGCCACGATCGTCTGGTACGACCCGTCCGCGCCGGCCGACCGCATCGACCAACTGATCGCGTTCTACGATCGGCGGCTCCAGGACGCGCAGGTGGGGCAGGATCGCGTGATCGTGGCGCCGTTCGACTTCCCCGACGACCCGGACGGGCTCCTGCCCGAGGGCACGCAGATGGCGCTGACCGCCTGGCACCGCCTCCGGACGTGCGCGCAGGTCGACCTCGCCGTCGCGTTCGACTTCACGTCGCAGTACAGCTTCCCCACGTCGGCCGGGCGCGACTACCAGGGCGACGCCCCGGAGCCGGGAGCCTCGATCGGATGACGAAGAAGAACCGGAAGCGGCGGCCCCGCCCGACGACGGCCGAGTCGCCCGCGCCGCGGGGAGGCGCCAACCTCGAGCGTCGCGACCGCAAGGAGGAGGCTCGTCGGCAGCGCGAGGCGGAGTACCGGCGCGCGCGACGCTCGTCCGCCCTCCGCCGGACGTTCACCTCGATGGGCATCGCCGTCCTCGCGGTCGGAGCGATCGTGCTGTTCCGCAGCTTCAGCGGCCCGAACGACATCCCGCAGGCTGCCGTCCGCGCCGCGCGGGACGCCGGCTGCACCGAGGTGGACCAGCCGGCGGCCAGCGCGCCGTCGGGCCAGCACCTCCAGCCCGGTCAGCAGTACACGTACACGGACACGCCCGCGACCTCGGGCCTGCACGACCCGAGCCCGCTCCCCGACGACCCCAAGGTCTACGAGGAGCAGCCGCCGGAGACGCGAGCGGTGCACTCGCTCGAGCACGGAGGCGTCTTCGTGTACTACCTGCCCGAAGCGAACGGCGGGCTCCCGCAGGACGTCGTCGACCGACTCGCGCAGATCGCGGAGGAGAGCGACGCGACGTTCCTGGCGCCGTACCCGACGCTCACGCCGGAGACGGCGCTCACCCTCACCGCGTGGAACCGGCGCCAGTCGTGCCCGACCGGCGCCGACCTCACGCCGGCCACGGCGGCGACGATCGTGAACGGGTTCGTGACCGCGTTCGAGTGCACGGGCAACGCGCCGGAGAACGGCGCGTCGCCCTGCTGATCAGACGACCTCCGCGCTGCAGTCGCCCCCGGCGCACGCGATCGAGCCGTGCTCGAACGACGCCCGGGCGACGCCGTCGACAACGCGGACCCGCGTGACCGGGTAGCCGAGCGAGCCGCCCGCGCCGCCGCGCGCGAGGTACGCGTTCAACACCGCTCCCCACAGCGCGTGGGCGCCGATCCCCGGCTTCAGGTAGATCCGACCCGACTGCAGCACGAGCCGTCGGCAGCCCGAGCAGGCGGCCGAGGCCCGCGCCAGCCCCGGGCTGACGGGGGTCGACACGGGGAGCCCGAGCCGTCCCTGGGCGCCGCCCACGCCCAGGTACTCGGTGTGGATCCCTCCCCGGAGCCACAGCGTGAGGTCGACCGACGCGTTGCGATAGATCCCGCCGCGCGCGAACAGCTGCCGCGATCCGCTCGGCAGGGCCAGGACGGCGGAACGCGGCACCCCGGGACGGCACATCACGTCGTCGTACTTCGCGCGGACCGCGCCGGTGATGTTCCGGTTCATGTTGATCCACACGCGGCCGTCGGGGAGCCCGAGCGCTGCCCGGAGCTCGCTCCCGGCGACGAACGCGGACCCGCCCGTGCCGCGCGCCGTCGCGCTGACGATCCGACCCGAGACGCCTCGACGCACGTTCGCGAACGAGGAGACGGTCCCGATGTTGCCGGTGTACGGGGCGAGCCGCGCCGACACGCTCGCCGCCGTGAACGCTCTCGTCCAATCGGTCCACGGGTTGGCTGCCGTGTACTCCCCGGGATCGCAGACGCCGCGGAGGTACGGGATCGCGTAGGCCGGGTTCCCCCCGTGCCAGACGTCCTCGACGTCCTCCGAGTAGCCCCCGTCCGACGCGGCGTAGAAGGCCTGGATCACCGACCCCCCGTACGTCACGACCTCGCCGGCCGTGTCCGTGACCGCCGCGACCCACCGATCGCCGTCGGTACCACCCTCCTTGTTCCATCCCACGTAGACCTGGTCGCCGGAGCCGTCCTCGACGTGGCAGTCGCAGTCGGTCCGCACGCCGTACCGCCGGATCTTGTACGTGACGAACGTCCTCGCCGCGACCGCCTGCGCGCGCAGCGCCGCGCCGGGCCAGCTGCTGGGCATCTCCCCCAGCCCCCGCAGGTACTTCTCGAGGGGCAGCGAGATCGTCAGGCGCTCGACGCACCGGTCTGCGCAACCGTACAGATCGAACTCGAGATGGCCGTACTGGTAGGCGTACCCCTCGTGCCAGACGTCGTCGGCCTCGGGGACGAACGCGCGGGTCCCCCCGCCGTAGGTCGCGAACAGGGGCCGCGTCGGTCCGCCGACGCGAGCCCCCGTAACGAGCGCGCCGGCCTCGTTCCGGATCGCGTACTTCCGGAGCGCGGGCGCGGCCGCCACGGTCCAGGTCCGACCGCCGGGGATCTTCGCCACGAACGTCGCACCGGGCGCGTCGAGCCAGAGCTCCACCGGCCCGTTCCGCGCGCCGAGATGGATCGTCGAGCGCCCGCGCGTCAGCCCGACCCGCAGGCTCTCGGGCACGGCCGCGCGCACCACGTTCGTGCCGGAGTAGAAGTGGGTGAGGATCCGCCGGTACCCCCAGCCGTCCTTCGCCATCCCGTAAGCGCCCCACTGGGACATCCCGATGCCGTGGCCGTAGCCCGACCCGTGGAACCGGAAGCTGTCGGCAGCCAGCGCGGCAGAGCCCGTTGAGAGTGCGGCGACGACGAGCGCCGCCACGACGAGCGAGGACGCGCGCCGAAGCATCAGGGGCCCCTGGTTGGAGTCGGACACCCTACACAATCGTCCTCGACCCCCCGGCGGTTGAGCCGGGGCGATCGGAGGTCCGTCTCAGCGCGCGGAGACGCGGTCGCCGTCGAGCCGTGCGCCCGAAGGGATCCGGGCGCCCGGACCGACGACCGAATCCCTGATGTCCGCCTCGGACCCGACGACGCTGCCGGGTCCGAGGATCGAGCCCGCGACGCGGGCCCCCACCTCGACCGCCGCGCCGCCCAGCACGACCGACCGGTCGATCACGGCGCCGGGGCCGATCGACGCGCCCGGGCCGACGGCGACCGTCGGGCCGACCTCGGCCGAGCCGTCCACCGAGGCGCCGGGCCCCACCCACGGCGAGGCGTACGAGGATCCGGCCAACCGGCCGGACAGGAGGTCGACGTGGGCGCGCAGGTACTGCTCGGGCGTCCCCAGGTCCAGCCAGTACGCCTCGGCGGCGAACCCGAACATCGCGACGCCCCGGCGGATCAAGGTAGGGAAGATCTCCGTCTCGATCGAGATCGTCGTTCCGGGCTCCCAGGTGCGCAGCGCGGCCGGGTCGAGGAGGTACGTGCCGGCGTTGACGTCGCCGGGGATCGGATCGCGGGGCTTCTCCCGGAACGCGGTGATCCTCCCGTCCTGGGTCGTCTCGATCAATCCGAACGGCCGCGCGTCCTCGACGTGATGGAGCGCGATCGTGCCGCCGGCCGAGCGCGCGCGGTGGGTCTCGCGCATCGCGCCGAGATCCAGGTCGGTGAGGATGTCGCCGTTCAGCGCGAAGAAGGGATCGTCGCCCAGCCGATCCAGGACGCTCACGATCGCGCCGCCGGTCCCGAGCGGCTCGCGCTCGGTCACCCACGTGATCGTCGGGACGCCTCCCCTCGACGCGATGAACGGATCGAACGTCTCCTCGAGGTACGGCGAGGACATGACCACCTCGTCCACGCCGTGCCGGACGAGGTGATCGAGCACATGGTCGAGGATCGGACGGTCGACCAACGGGAGCAACGGCTTGGGCACCGTCTCGGTGAGCGGTCGGAGCCGGGTCCCCTCGCCCCCGACGAGCACCACGGCGCGCATCAGGGACGCTCCGCCGACACGGGACGACTCACGAGTGCCGCGTCTGCGCGACCAGCACGATCCCGACGATGATGAAGCCGACCCCCACCCAGCGGATCGCGGGGACCTCCTGTTCGAGGATGAAGCGGTCGGCCAGGAGGATCAGCACGTACGTGAGCCCCGCGAACGGGTAGGCCAGCGACAGCGAGGTCCGGGACAGAACCGCGAGCCACACGACCGCGGACAGGCCGAACAACAGGAGCCCGCCCCAGACCGCGGGCGTGCTGACGACCGTCTTCAGGGACTCGCCCTCGATCCGGAACGCGCCCGAGCGCTCGACGACCTGGTCCATGCCGTGCTTCAACGTCAGCTGGGCGACCGCCGCCAGGCCGACGGACAGGAGGATCAGCGCGATCAGCACCGCTGGCCTCGTTCTGCCCGCCGGCGCGCGCGGAGCCTCATCCGCCTCCTCCGTTCCATCGGCGCTCACAGATCCTCGACCTCGACGGCGGGGAGAACCGTGAGCCTCGGCTCGACCGGCGTGACCGCCGGCACCGTGAGCGCGTAGTGCTGGGTCTGCACGTGGAAGAGGCGGCCGTCGGCCGAATCCAGTCCGACCGTCACGAAGTAGGAGCCGCCGCTCCACGGCGCCGGCGGGATCCGGAACCGGACGCGCTTCTTCCCGTCGATCGGCCCGAGGTCCACGCCCAGATCGCTCGTCTTCACCTCGAGCACGGGATGGTTCGTCGAGGCGGACACGACCGCGAACGATACCGCCGCGTCCGGAACGACGACCTCCGTGCGCAGGTCGACCGTGATCGTCAATCCTTCGCCGGGATGGACGACGTCGCGCAGGCCGCCGTCGGACTCGATCGCCACGCCGTCGATCTCGACCTCCCGGCTCCCCTCCTCGGCGACGAACGAGGGATCGGCGCTCAGCAGCCGATGCCGGAGGACGCGCACGACGTCGTCGGGCGTCCCGGTCGCATGGACGCGTCCGTGGTCGAGCATCACGGCCCGGTCGCAGACCTCCCGCACGGTGTCGAGCGCGTGGGTCACCAGCACGATCGTGCGTCCCTCCTCCTGGAACCGCCGGACGCGATCGAGGCACCGGCGCTGGAACGACTCGTCGCCGACGGCGAGGACCTCGTCGACCAGGAGCACCTCGGGATCGACGTGGACCGCGACGGCGAACCCGAGCCGCACGAGCATCCCCGACGAGTAGAACTTCACCTGGTTGTCCATGAAGTCCTCGAGCTCGGCGAACGCCACGATCTGGTCGTAGACCCGATCGATGGCACGCCGCGAGAGGCCGAGGAACGACGCGTTCAGGTAGACGTTCTCCCGTCCGGTGAGGTCGGGGTGGAAGCCGGCGCCGAGCTCGAGGAGGGCGGCGAGCCGACCGCGGTACCGGATCGTGCCCGCCGTGGGGCGGAGGATCCCCGCGATGCACTTCAGCAACGTCGTCTTGCCGGACCCATTGTGCCCGATCAGCCCGAGCGACGATCCCTCCGCGATGTCGAAGGAGACGTCGCGCAGGGCCCAGAACTCCTCGGAGCGGCTCCGCGACACCAGCAGTCGTTGCTTCACCGACGTCGGGCGCTCCCGGTGCAGCCGGAACATCTTGGCGATGCCGGCGATCTCGATCGCGGTCGTCACAGCTCCTCCGCGAAGTCACCCGACCGATCGAAGAACGACCGCCACGCGAGGAGCAGGAGCCCGCACGCGACGCCGAGCACCGCGAGGAGCAGCCCGGTCATCGCGCCGAGGCTCATCACGGGGAGCACCGGCTCCTGGCCGGGCGCGGGCGGGCTCACGCCGTAGAGGGCGTGCTGGAACCCGAGGACGATCACCGTCGCCGGGTTGAGGAGGTAGAGCGTCCACGCGTCGAACCAGAGGACCGAGACCGATCGGAGCTTCTCCTGGACGAGGTAGCCCTGGTAGACGATCGGGGTCAGCCAGAACCACACCAGGAGGCCGAGGTTCAGGAGGTGACCGACGTCGCGGTATCGCACGTTCAACGCCGACACCCACAGCGTGACCGCGGTCGTGAACACGAGCAACGTCGCGATCGCGAGCGGATACAGCAACAGCTCGGGGAGCTGGAACCCGTGGCCGGAGAGCGCGATGAACGCGAGGAGCACCGAGGATTGGAGCACGAAGTCGAACAACGCGACGCCGATCGACGCGAGCGGCAGGATCTCGCGCGGGAAGGCGATCTTCTTCACGAGGTTCGCGTTGTCGATCACCGACCGCGAGCCCGACGTGAGCGAGCTGGAGAGGAAGTTCCACGCGAGCAGACCCGACAGCAGGAACACCGGGTAGTCGGGCACGAGGTTGCCCAGGACGCGGACGACGAACGAGAAGACCGCGAGGAACACCACCGGGTTCAGCAGCGACCAGATCGCCCCCAGGACGGAGGCGGTGTACTTGACCTTGAGCTCCTTGCGAACGAGGTTCAGCAACACCTCGCGATGCGAGAGGAGCTCGCGCGACCGCTCGCCGATCCGGAGGCGCGGCGGCTCGGAGGTTCGCTCGACGGCCGGGACCGACGTGATCGAGGGGCTCCTTTCGATGGGAACGCGCAGGTCAGAGCGCGCTTCGCGAGTGTAGCAACGGCCTTGCGCCGCACCCGGAAGCGATCATGGCGATCGTTCGAAGCTTTCCAGCGCGCGCACGTACGACACGCCGTAGCCCTCCTCCGCCATCGCCTCGTCGACGCCGATGTCGACCAGGCTGCGGGCCCACCGCTCGCGCATCGGACGCGTCGGGTCCAGGACGAGCTGCCTCGTGGCGAGGATCGCCTCCTCGTAGCCGCGCGCGGTCGCCTCCGACGCGCGGAGCGACGCCATGTGGGCGCGGGCGGCGTCACCGATCCGATCGCGCAGCGCGCGATCGGATCGGAGCTCCGCGATCCGCGCGGCGAGCTCGGCGGCGTCGACGGGGCCGGCCGGCACGTGCCCGACCGACCCTTCGGGGAGGTCGAGGTACGTGCCGGTCGCCGAGACGATCGTCGGCAGCCC
>Ga0075428_100004665_pt1 | contig 15168 bp, 10 predicted proteins | sample RhiMetdeltSRZDD2_FD_75291 | JGI IMG/M metagenome (GOLD analysis project Ga0075428, IMG submission 75291) | Populus rhizosphere microbial communities from Tennessee, USA - Rhizosphere MetaG P. deltoides SRZDD2 | ecosystem: Host-associated > Plants > Roots > Rhizosphere > Soil | place: USA... | reverse complement strand
GGGCTCGACAGCTCGACGGTGGCGGGCCTCATGGCACGCAGGCTCGCTCCCGGCGGCGCGCGCAGCTTTTCCATCGGCTTCGACGCCGACGGCTACGACGAGATGCACTACGCGCGGATCGCAGCGCGGCACTTCGGGCTCGACGCATGCGAGCATTACATGACGCCCGACGAGGTTCTCGAACTCGCCCCGCCGCTGCTCGCCGCGACGGATGAACCGTTCGGAAACTCGTCGGTGGCTGCAACCTATCGCTGCGCGATGCTCGCCCGCGACGCCGGCGTAACCTGCCTGCTGGCAGGCGACGGCGGCGATGAGCTGTTCGCGGGCAACTCACGTTATGCCAAGCAGCTCCTGTTCGAGCGTTACCTGCGCATCCCGCCGCGCCTCCGCAGCGCAGTGCTCGAGCCCGTCATCGGCCCCGTCGGTCGCGCGTGGCCTTCCTCCGCATTCGGCAAGCTGTGGCGCTACATCGAGCAGGCGCGGACACCGCTCCCCGACCGAATGCAGAGCTACAACTACCTCCACCGCCACGCACCGGGCGAGGTGTTCGCATCGGACTTTCTCGACTCGGTGGACACCGCCAGGCCGTTGCGCCTGTGGCGCGAGGAGTATGCGGCTCCGAAGCGCGGCGAGGCCGTGAACCGCATGCTGTTCCTCGACTGGGCATTCACGCTGCACGATAACGATCTGGTCAAGGTCAACACCGCGTGCAGGGCGGCGGGTATCCAGGTCGCGTACCCGATGCTGGACACCGCGCTCGTCGACCTGGCGTGCAGCATCCCGGGCCAGGTGAAGATGCGAAACGGCGAGTTGCGCGGCTTCTACAAGTACGCCGCGCGTGACCTGCTCCCCGCCGAGATCATCGCCAAGAAGAAGCACGGGTTCGGACTGCCGTTCGGGGTCTGGACACGCACGCACCCGGGATTGCGTCGCATGTCGGAAACCGCGCTCGATTCGCTGGAATCACGCGGAATATTCCGAAGCGGGTTTCTCAAGGAGACGCTCCGGCTGCACCGCGAGGGTCACGCCGCGTACTACGGCGAGCTCGTCTGGGTGCTGACGTCCCTCGAGCTCTGGCTGGACGCGAGGGGCGGCTCCTTGAGGCTCTGAAAACGGTCGATCGGCGCGCCGCCCGGATCAGGCGGCGTCGGACACAGGGACCGCCCGCTCGGACTCGGGATCCCATTGCGGAGCGCCGTAGGCCCGCCAGAGAGCGTAGCCGAATCGGAGCGCGTCGCGATGCAGCGGCGTCAGGCGCGGTGCCTGCAGTGGATCGGAATCGCGCGTGACGATTCCGCGATGCGTGACGAGCGCGGCGCCAATTCCCAGCTGCCGGAGAATCGCGACCTCGCGGTCGCCATAGTCGACGCCACGCCGCCCGTTCGGATATGCAAACATCGCAGGGCGACGACCAACGATGCCAGCGAGATCCTCGAGACCGCCGGCAATCTCCTCCTCCGCGCGTTCCGCGCTCAAGCCGCTCAATATCGGGTGACTGCGCGTGTGGCCACCGACGTCCATGCCCGCGTCGACGAGCGTCCGGACCTCGCTCCGGCTCATCATAAGGCTGCCGGGGAGCGGCTGTCCGGCGAGGTCCCTGAGCGCATCGGCCGCCGCCTGGCGCTCCGCCTGCGGGAGGTGCTTGAGCGCGCCCAGGAGCTCGAGCACCAGCGACCGCCGGTCCAGGCTCGATGGGACGCTGATGCGATCGAGGCCCGCGTGCGCGTAGCGGTGCTCGCCCGGAACGATCCGCCGCACGGCCTCGATCACGGTGTCGTTCCACATCCGTCCGCCGTCCAAGTACGAAGTGGCGATGAAGAAGGTCGCGGGCACACGCGCTTCGAGCAGGATCGGCAACGCGATGCGCGCGTTGTCGGCGTAGCCGTCGTCGAAGGAAACGGCGACCGACCTCGCGGGCAACTGGCCATCGCGCAGCAGCCGCATGCCCTCGGCCAGACCGCAGGGACGGAAGTACCGCGCCAGGACGCGCATCTGTCGACGGAACTCGTCGGCCGTCGCCATCCTCGGCCGCAGTGGATCCGCCTCGGATCCGACGCGGTGGTAGATGAGCACCGCGAGGCCGGCTTGCATCGTCAGGCGCCTGCGCCCGCCGGGCTCGCTTCCGGCAGCCTGTCACCGGTCGGCTGCGGCACCTCGCGCAGCTCCCTCGCGACCACGACATGGGTTGTGACGACGAGCGCCAGCAGAGAATACGGCAGATCGAAGTACGCGAGCCCGAGGAACAGGCCGCCGACCGCGTAGCCGACCAGGCTCACCTGCAGCATTGCGGCGAGCAGCGCCGCCCAGCGGAGGTCATCGCGGCCGCGCGCCATGCGGATCGTTCGCCCGGCGAGGAGCAGAGTCAGGAGACCCATCGTGACGAACAGCACCAGGCCGACGTAGCCCTGCTCCGCCAGCACCTCGAAGAAGATGCTGTGCGCATCGTGGAAGTTGGTCGGGTCCGGCGCGTAGACCAGAAAGAGCTCGGGCGTGAAAGTCCGCAGCCCGCCGCCGAAGATCGGATGGTCGCTCGCCAGGTTGAAGGCGAATCGCCACGCATTGATGCGCCCCATCGCCGACAGGTCCTCTTCGTAGTTCGGTATCGACTGCATGCGCTCCATCCACTCCGGCGGCATGAAGAGCAGTGCCAGCGCGAGCGCCAGGATACCGAGCGTCCCGGTGACGAACTTGCCGGTGCTCTTGAGCCAGAGCAGGCCGAGCATAGCCACGAGAGCGAGCAAGGCGCCGCGCGACTGCGAGCCGAGCACGGAGAGCACGCAGAGCCCGGCGGATCCGAGCAGCGCCATCTTGAGCCAGCGCCGATCGGTGATGTGCCAGATGTACCAGAGCAGCGGCAGGATGATGATGGTCGCAAAGGCGATTTCGTTGCTGCCGGCGATGAAGGTGCTCACCGGGCCGAGCACGTGGTAATGACCGCCGGAGAGCAGCGTGAATACTCCTCCCTTGGTGCCGTAGAAGGCGATCGACAGGGCCACCACCCAGACCGTGATCTCGATCCGGCGCCGGTCCGTCAGCATGAACAGCATCATCAGCGTCATGAGCTGGATCTTGAGGAAGCGGACCAGTTCGGTTCCGGCCTGTTCTGGATTTAGCGCGAACAGGGTCGTGATGCAGACCCAGGCGGTGAACAGGAGCCAGGTGATGGTGACCCCGTTCGCCGGGAATTTCTTCGGCTCCTTTGAGAACAGCCACGCGATCAGGGTGACGATCGCCGCTACCTGGACGAAGGGCAGATCGCGGGCGAAACCATACGCCAGCCGGTGCGGATTCAGATATCCGATCCCGACCCAGAACATGAGGCCGACGAACGGGTAGTAGAACATCCACGGCACGGCGCCGAAGACCACCAGTGTTACTAGCAGGGCGCGCATGTCTGCGTCCTCCCGGCGGCCAGCGATTCCGCGAGCCGCGTAACCCGTTGCGCGTTACCGGTCCAGGTCAGATCGCGCAGCCGGACCGTCTCGGTCGCGCGTGCAGCGAGGCGGCGCCGCAGGCCCTCGTCCGCGAGCAGGCGCGCAAGCGCGGCATGAAAGCTTGCTTCCGCCGCCGGGTCGAACAAGAGCCCGTTGTCGCCGTCAGCAAGCACCTCGCGGATATTGGGCGTGTTCGGCGCCACGATGGGCAGACCGACGTAAAGATATTCGAAGAGCTTGAGCGGCGAGGCGTACTCGACAACCGCCGGCTGCAATGCGATGTCGAAGGCCGCGATCGCTGCGGGTACGTCACCGCGATCGACGACGCCGGTGATCGTGAGGCGCGAGGACAGCCCGAGCGCGGCGGCGATCCGCTCGAGCCTGGCGCGATCGGGCCCGTCGCCGACGAAGAGCGCGTGCAGATCCGGCCTAGGCTGGCTGCGGATGAAGTTCAACACCCGGTCGAGACCATGCCAGTCGCGCATGAAGCCGACGAAGCCGAGCACGAAGCGACCGGTCAACCCGAGGCTGCGCTTGGCGGTCTCCCGGTCGGGCAGGCCCGCGAACGCTCGCTCGTTGATCCCGTTGGGGATCACGTGAATCCGCTCGCGCGGCACGCCGGTCGCAGCGACATGCCCCGCGAGCACCTCCGTAACCGGCAGCACCAGATCCGCACCGCGCCACGCCTGCCGCTCGGACCACCGTGCGAGCCGCGGAAGCGCGATGCCGCCATAGCGCCTGCGCTCCTCGTACAGCGGCGCGTTGACCTCGAGCAGCAGCGGGACCCGGAACCTGCGCCTCGCCCAGACACCGGAGGGAAAATACAGGTTGTACCGCTCGTAGATGAAATCCGGTCGGAATGCACGCACCGCCGCAGCCAGGCGGCGGTAATCATTGAGCGCGTACCCGAGCTCGAGCGCCTCGTACGCCGCTCCGGGCAGCCACTTCTTGAGGCTGGCCACATAACCGGCGTCGGCGCCGAACTGCTCGTCCTCGACGCGCCGCGGCCCCACGATCTCGATCTCGTGCCCGAGAGCAGCGAGCGCGTGGATCATCTCCGCGAGATGCACGAACTGCCCGTCCTTCGACCGGATCCGATGGTGGTACAGAATCCTCATGCGATCCACGTCCTCGCGATGCGCCTGAACTCGGCGAGCTGCCGCTCGATCGAGGGACCCCACGCAAAGCGGCGCGCGTATTCCGCTACCTCGTCCGCAGGTGACCGCGAGCGCAGAAGATCGCTTACCGCCGCGGCAATTGCTTCGGGGTCCGGCGCGTCGATCAGACGGCCTGCCACGGGTTCTCGAACGATGTCCGGGCAGCCGCCCACGCGGGTCGCGACCACGGGCGTACCGCACGCGAGGCTCTCGAGGAGCACGTTCGGCATGCCCTCGCGCCACGAGGCAAGCACCAGGCACTCCGCGGCGCTGTAAACGAGGCGCATCCGTTCTGGCGAGACGCGCCCGAGCAGTCGCACGCGATCCGCCACGCCTGACTCCGCCGCCAGCCGGCGCAACGCGCCGTCTTCGGGGCCTTCGCCCGCGATCAGGAGACCCGATCCCGGTAGCAATGCGAGCGCGCGGATCACGGCGTCGTGACCCTTGTTCGTGACCAGCTGGCCGGCGCTCAGGAGCCAGCTGCGATCGTCGAGCCCCAGCGATCGCCGTGCATCGCCACGGTCGCCCGGCCGGAAGGCCTGGAGATCGACGCCGTTCGGAATCACCCGGATCGCCGCCGGATCCGCTCCGATCTCGCGCAGCCGTTGCGCGAGTGCGTCGCTCACAGCGACGTTGAGACTGCTCGCGAGAGCCGCCCGGCGGATCATTGCGCGAGGCAGGGCGTACTGCGAGATGAGGTTCAGGTCCGTCCCACGCGCCGTGATCGCGACCGGCAGGTCGAGCGAGCGCGCGAGCCAGCACGCCGCCACGCCATCCGGATAGAAATAGTGCGCGTCGATCAGGTCGAAACCCCGCTCGCGGTGCAGCCGCTTCACGCAGTCGCGTGTAGCGAACGCCATGAGCGCCGGCGCGGCGCTCATTCCAATCCGCGGCAGCACGAGGTAGCGTGGGTGATGCACCTCGAGGCCGTCTATGACCTCGTGATCCGGCACCCGTGCGAACTCCGCATAGCGTCCGAAGCGCGGGCTCGCGCTTGGGAACCAGGGGACGGGGGCTACCACCGTTGCTTCGACCTCGCCAGTGGCGCACAACTGCTGCAGGCGGCGCAGAACGAATAGTCCGTGGGTCGGCTGCTCCGCATTGGGAAACAGGCTCGTGAACGTAAGCACGCGCAGCGGACGCTCGCGCGACAGGCGCGTTGCCGCGCGCGAGAGTCCTACTCCGGCCTCCTGCATCTGTCGCGCAGCGAAGCTCATCCGGTCGCCTGCCTGAGCGGCCGCGGCAGCTGCTCGCCGGATTCGTTGCGCAGGAAGGCGTCGAACATGAGCAGCGTCCAGAGCGGCGTGCTGTAGTCGCGCCGGCCGGCGAGATGCGCGTCGACCAGATGCCTCAGGGTCGCCGCCTCGAACATGCCCGTCGCCGCGAGTGCCTCCCCTTGCAGGACGCTGCGCACCCTCTCGCGCAGCGGCCCCCGGAACCAGCGCGCGAGCGGCACCGCGAAGCCCATCTTCGGCCGGTACATGATCTCGTGCGGCAGCAGGGGCTCCATCGCCTTCTTGAGCAGATACTTGCCCTCGTTGCCGCGGAGCTTGAGTGGCGCCGGGAGCGTCGCCAGCCACTCGACCAGCGGGTGGTCCATCAGCGGCTCCCGCACCTCGAGCGAGTGCGCCATGCTGGCGCGGTCCACCTTGGTGTTGATGTCGCCGACCAGGTACGTCTGCAGATCGAGGTACTGGACGAGCGCGAGCGGATCATCCGTCTCGGCGCGCGCCGCGTGACGCGCGAAGACGTCGACGGCCCGATACCCGCCGAGGCTGGCCTGGAAGCGTGCCGAGAAGAGCTGGCGCCGAAGCGGCTCTCGCACGAAGCCCATCGTCTGCGCATACGCCTCGACCGAATCGCGCGCCAGGGCCTCGAAGGTGGTCTTTGCGCGCAGGACGCGCGGCGCCCAGTCGGCCTTGGGGTAGAGCCGGCCGAGCAGGCCAAACACCGGCCGTCGCACGGCGAGCGGCAGGCTGGCGCGCAGCCGTTCCTCCGCCAGGTGAAGCTGATAGCGCCGGTAGCCGGCGAAGCTCTCGTCGCCACCGTCGCCCGAGAGCGCGACCGTCACGTGCTGACGCGCCAGCTGGCAGACGCGGTACGTCGGTATCGCCGAACTGTCCGCGTACGGCTCGTCGTACACGCGCGCAAGCTCGTCGACCAGGTCGAAATCATCGCTCGCCACGTGATCGACACGATGCCGCGTTCCGTAGCGGGTCGCGACCAGCTGCGCGAATCGGCTCTCGTCGTAGGCAGGGTCGTCGAAGGAAATCGAGCAGGTATTCACGGGCTCGGGCGAGACGCGGGCCATCGTCGCCACCACCGCGCTCGAGTCCACGCCCCCCGAGAGGAAAGCTCCGAGCGGCACCTCGGAGATGAGTCGGAGCCGCACCGAATCCTCGAGCCTGCGGGTGAGCTCATCGACGGCATCCGCGAGCGAGATCCGGCTGTCGGCGGTGAATCGCACGTCCCAGTAGCGGCTCGGCTCACCGGGCGGCTGGCCGCGCCGGACCACGAGCGTGTGCGCCGGCGGTAGCTTGCGCACCGAACGGTAGATCGAGCGCGGTTCCGCGACGTAGCCGAACGCGAAGTACTCCTCGACCGCGAGCGGATCGATCGTCCGGTCGAGACCGGGATGCTCGAGGAGAGACTTGATCTCGGACGCGAACAGCAGCTGTCCGTCCGGCAGCAGCGCGTAGTGCAGCGGCTTGACGCCGAGGCGGTCGCGCGCCAGGAACAGCGTCTCCTGATTGCGGTCCCACAGAGCGAAGGCGAACATGCCGCGGAAGCGCTCCACGCAGCGCGCTCCCCACGCTTCCCAGGCGTGCACTATCACCTCGGTGTCGCTTCGCGTGTGGAAGCTGTGACCGAGCGCCTGCAGCTCCGGGATCAGCGACTGGTAGTTGTAGATCTCGCCGTTGTAGACGACTACGACCGAGCCGTCCTCGTTGTAGAGCGGCTGCTGACCGGTCGCGAGATCGATGATCGCGAGTCGCCGGTGACAGAGCGCGACGCCCGGCTCGATATGCAGACCGTCACCGTCGGGTCCCCGGTGCGCGATCGCGTCGTTCATGCGCTGCGCCAGGCCGCGATCCGGCTCGCGCTTGAACCTCGTGTCAACGATGCCTGCTATTCCGCACATCCGTTCGCCCTCAGACACCCGTCCGACCGATGAGCTCGTCGTAGAACTGCTCGTACCGCCCGACCATCGCTTCCAGGCTGAATCCCTCGCAGATGCGCCGCCGCGCCGCCTGTCCGTGCGCGCGTCTCAGGGCGAGGTCGCGCGCATAGGCCGCCAGGCACGATGCGAGCGCGTCGGGCGAGCCGGCATCGTAGAGCGCGCCGGTCTCACCATCGATAACCAGCTCGGGATTGCCGCCCACCCGCGCCGCCACGACCGGTCGCGCGCAGGCCATCGCCTCCAGGATCGTATTCGAGATTCCCTCGTTCAGCGACGGGAGCACAAAAACGTCCATCGAGCGCAGCAGGTCCGGCACGTCGTCGCGCGCTCCGGCAAACCAGACTTGTCCCGTGGGGAGCAGCCGGCGGCTCGCTTCCTCGAGCGCGCCGCGATGCGGTCCATTCCCGGCGACGATCAGCCGGAGCTGCGAGCGGAGCGCAGCATCGGACGACCCGACGCGGTGCAGCGCCTCCACCAGCGCAAGCTGGTTCTTGATGGGATCGAGTCGACCGACCGTGCCGAACACGACGAGCCCGTCGCGCGCCTCGCGCCACGGCAGATCCACCGGCGTCGCCCCTTCCGGCCGGAAGACCGAGGTGTCGACGCCGCTGTAGATCTGGCGGATACGTCCCCGGGGCACGCCGACATCCCGCTCGAGCCAGGCGACGATGTCGCGCGACATCGCGACGTAGCGCTGGATCGCAGGCCTGCAGACACGCCGGATCCGCAGGCTCCGTGCGCCGAGGCCGCGCGGATCCTCAGCCACAAAGCCATGCTCGCCGTGCACGCGGTGACGCACGCCGGCCGCGAGCGCCAGCCACTGCAGGTCGATGGTGCCTAGATTGCGCGTGTGCACGACGTCGGGCCGCAACCGGCGCAGGTGACCCAGGACACGGAAGTATGCGCGCGGATCTTTACCCTCGCGCTTGTCGACCGAGACGACCTCGACGTCCTCGCGCGCCACGCGCCGGCGGAACTCGCCGTACCCGGCCAGGCAGAGGATCGCGTGACGGAAGCGGGACGCCGGCAGGCGATTGACCAGATTGACCAGCCCGTTCTCGAGGCCACCGTAGTCGAGTCGGTATATGAGATGCGCGATCAGGACCGGTGCCTCCATGGTTCAGCCCGCACAGAGCTGCGGTGCGAAGCCACCGCGGGCGCAGCTCCCGAACTGCGTGGCGAAGGCGGCCAGGCGCCGGCGCGCTGCCTCGATGTCGCTCGCGTCCGTCGCGAGCGTGACGATTCGGCCGTATCCCGCCTGCCCGGAAATGAGTGCAACGGCTTCGAGCGCCTTGGCCATGTTGCGGCTGGGGGTGATGTCCTCGCCGATCATGAACCAGTACCAGATCAGCCGGTCGCCGCTCGTGCCGGGAAGCACGAACTCGCGCGCATGGAGCGGCTCGCCGCCGCCGGTGGACGGCGACACCGCGCGCTCGGCGAGCAGGCTGTGGTGTTCCTGCGGATAGAGACGGTTGCGATAGGAAATCATCTCGCCGTCGCCGGTCCCGCCGAGTTCGTAGACGCCGACATACAGATCGACGCTCGGCCCTGAGGCGTCGACATAAGTCGTCGCGCGCTCGAGCAGCGCGCCGGAATAAGGCGGGCGCCAGGAACCCGCCACATCACGCGGGCCCTGCCACGACCCGTGACCCGCAGGCATAGCGAGGCTCGACTCCACCGGCGCTCGCTTCGCGTCCGCGCGGGCCTTGGCGACCGCCAGGTACCAGGGGGTGCCGACGATCAGCAGGATGCAGGCCACCGCGATCCCCGTCGCCCGGCGCCGTGGCGGCGCATCGCCGGGGATCGCATCCGGGTGAGCCGCGGGCGTGCGCGCCGCGTCGCGCCAGCGCTGCCCGACCCAGAACACGGCCAGGACCACCGCCAGGAACAGGACACGGCCGAAAACTATGTGATCGTAGCCCGTGCCGTAGCGCATGTCGCTCCAGTGCGCGATCGCGACGGTAAGGTACGCACGCACGCCGTTCGCCACGATCAGTACCGCAACGGTTACTGCGACGAAGGCGATTCGCTTGCGCCAGTCCGCGTAGGTGAGGAACGCAAAGAGCGTACCGAGCACGACCCCGGTCATCAGGTAGTTGAGACCGCTGCAGGCGCGCGCAACCTCGAAGTCACCGCCCGGGATGCTGAGCATCATGCCCTGGCGGAAAACCGGAACCCCGGTCCAGTTGAGCGCGGTCACGGTGATGTCGGCCGTGACCTGCATCAGGCTCGGGACCAGTGCGCGTCCGAACGGCACGGCAAACACCAGGAACGCGAGCGGGAAGGCAACGCGCCGGTAGGCCTGCCAGCCGAGCACCGCGAGCACCACCGCAGAGATCATTGCGACGACCGCGAGCTGCTGCACGACCAGGACACCGGCGGCGCGCGCGACCAGCCAGGCGAGACTCGCGGTGAGGAGCGCAGCCACTCCCCAGATGCTCGGGGCCCAGGGCACGTCGGCCACCGCGTGCCGGCAGCGCCAGAGCAACCAGACACTGATCGGCACGACCAGCCCGCCGTGCGAGTAGGTCATGTCGGTAAACCACTTTGCGCCGATCGACTGCAGAGTCTCGCGGTAGGCAAGCGCGAGCATGACGAGCAGCGCCGCGAGCGCCGCGAGCTGCATGCCGCGATGCCGGCTCGCGTCCGTGCTCATACGGTCCCGTAAGCCGGATGCGCCGCGAGCCGGTCATGCCCGCCGGCGCCGGCGCGCAACAGCAGCTCTGCAACGGCGTCGACCTGTGTCTGCCAGGCGTACCGCTCGAGCACGAATCGTCGCCCGGCCGCAGCCGTCTCGCCCGCTGCCGCGAGCCGCTCGATCACCGCCGCCGCCAGAGCCCCCGCGTCGTCGCGTATGCACACGCCCGCCTGCGCGGCGCCGGGGATGCCCTGCACCGCGTTCGCCGTCGCGACGACCGGTCTCGCCATGGCGAGTGCCTCGAGCACCTTGTTCTGCACGCCGCGTGCGATGCGCAGCGGCGCGACCACGACGGCGGCATGCGCAAGATACGGTCGGATATCCGGCACCCGCCCGGTCACGATCACACCGTCGAAGTTCGCCAGGGCACGCACCTGGGGCGCAGGATTCGACCCCACGACGGCGAAGATCGCGTCCGGCATAGCCGCACGGATGGGCGGCAGCACAGTATTCGCGAACCACGACACGGCGTCGACGTTGGCGTGATAGTCCATCGCCCCGGTGAACGCGATCACCCTGCGCTCCTCCGGGTAGGGGCTCGACCAGCGGCCCAAAGGATCGAAATAGCCGGCATCGACACCGTTCGCCAGCACGTGGATGCGACCCGCGGCCTCGGGCACGATACGTCGCAGGAGCGCTGCCTCGGGCTCGGCGGACACCAGCGCGGCGTCGAACGACAGGGCCGCCCGCCGCTCGCAGCGCTCCAGCAGGCGCGCCTCGCGCGCGTACATCCAGCTCGTGGGCCACCGGTGCGAGGTTGCGTACTGTCGCCACTTGTCCGAGTCGACGTCGCAGAAGTCGATCACCCGGGGCCCGTCGATCGCGAGCCCGGCCGCCGCGTACTGCGCCATCGACGACGAGTAGACGAACAAGGCGTCGAGCCTCCGGCGCGAGGCGAGAGTCCGCGCCCAGTCATCGAGCCGCCGATCGCGGTAGTAACCCGTGGTGATGGGCGACGCGTGCAGCAGCCCGGTCACGCCGCGCACCAGTGCGGCGCGTCGCACCAGCGGCAACAGGCACACCTCCCCGCAGACCGCGCGCAGATCGTCGAGCTCGTTCCAGTCGGCTGGGTCGTCGACGAATGCCGCGAGATGCACCGTGGAGCGCCGCGCTAGACCGGACAGCAGGTGCCATGACCGGATCTTGTCGCCCTTGGTGGGCGGATACGGCACCCGGTGCGACAGGAAGAGAATCTCGCTCATCCGAGGTACTTCGCCAGCGGCGGTCCGAGCAGGCGCGAGGTCCAGAGCGGCAATCGACGCCAGGCCGCAATCAACCGGTCGTATCGCGGGTTGACCGGGCTCAAGTCCGGCACCTCGGCTCCTCCGACGAGGTAATACTCGTAGTAGAGCGGCTCGGGCTCGAACCCCCAGTAACGCTTGAAGTCGTAGGAGCCGGTGCCTCGCTTGCTGCGGCCGAAGTCGAACAGGCGGCTGCCACGTTGCCTCGCGCGTTCCATGACTTCCCAGTACATGAAGTCGTTGCCCGCAAGCTCGCGTGCCGCCCGTGTGCCGCCGCCGTAGTAAGGCAGCACCTCGTCGCGGAAGTAGAAGGAGAGGCAGGCTGCAACGTCGGTTGCACCCTTGGTGACGGCAAGGATCTCGCAGTCCTCGCCGAAGGCCTCCTTGAGCACCTCCAGGTAGCGGCGCGAGAAGACCGGCGTACCCAGATTGCGCAGGCTCTCGGAGTACGTGGCGTAGTGCCGGCCAACGTGGGCATCGATCTCCGCCCGGAGACCCTCCTTGGCGCCCTTGCGCACCATCGCGCGCTGCTTGCGCGGGATGGCGCGCATGTTCTCCTCGGGATCCGGGCTGATCGGCCTGCGGAAGGTCACGTACAGGTCCCGGCATGGCCAGTCGGGATTCGCGCGACGGCGATTGCGCAGCTCGAGGTGATCGACCCCGAGCGAGCGCGCCAGGTCGCAGGCATGCGCAGTCAGCGCCCGCTCGGTTACCTCGTCGCTCGCCACCACCCCGCCGTACACGCAGAAAGGTGTCGACACCAGTGCGTGACCGAACAACCGGCTCCTGAGCTCGGCGAGGGGCAGCACGCCGCGGAGGACGCCATCGCGCTCCGCAAGCAGGTAGTGCGTCGCATGACCGAAGGCCCTTTCCAGCACCGAACGCCACTGCGCGAGGTGAAAGAGCGTTCCCTCCGGGCGCGCGTGCACGTAGGCGTCCCAGGCTCGGGCATCGCCGGGGCGGAACGAGCGCACGGTCGCCTCGGCGGTGTTGCCCGCTGCTTGGGACGAGGGTGCGAGGCCTGCCACTGCGTCAAGCAACCGGGAACACCTCGTCCATTCGGCCCCAGCGGAATTCGCGCAGCAGGCGTCGCAGCCGCGATTCCATGGTGTCGAGGTTGACGTAATGACGGAATCTGGATCGGAGCGACGCTCCGTCGATCCGCGGCTGATCCGGATCGACCTCCCATGGATGAAAGTAGAAGATGCCTGGCTGCCGGTCGCGTTCGTTGACGCGTCTGAGCGCCCATGCATAGAGCGGATACGGCATCAGCCGGAAGTACCCGCCGCCGCCTGCGGGCAACTTGCATCCGGCGACCTCGACGGTGGTCACCGGCAGCTCTAGGATTGCATCCGCGTGCAGCCGGAAGGCGAATCGCGGCGCCTCGGGCATGCCGTACAGATCGTGGCGGATCGGGTAGATGCTCGAGCTGTAGACATAGCCGGCCTCGCGCAGCACGTCGAGCGCCCAGAGATTGCGCGCGCCTATCGAGTAGCTGGGGGCCCGGTAGCCGCGTACCGGGCGGCCCGACAGGTCCTCGAGCGTCCTCTTGGTACGGGTGACATCCGCCGTGAATGCCGCGCGGTCCAGCATCGTCGCGCGGGTGTGATCGTAGCCGTGGCTTGCGAGCTCGTGCCCGCCGTCAACGATGCGGCGCACGAGGCCTGGCTCGCGCTCGGCGACCCAGCCCAGCACAAAGAACGTCGCGCGCACGTCGTGCTCGGCGAAGGCGTCGAGCACGCGGCCGGTGTTAAGGGCGACACGCGAGGGGTAGCGTTCCCAGGCGTCACGCTGTATGCGGCCCTCGAACGCGGCGACCTGGAAATACTCCTCGACGTCGACGGTCATCGCGTTGCAGGGCGAGGCCGACGCGTATCGTCCGTGCTCCTCGAGCATCTGCTGTGCGGGCGGGTGCAACTGTGTGCTCCACGGACGTCAGAACGTGTATCGGAACCGCAGAGCGGCCCACTCTCCGTCGTAATGCCGATCGCCGGAACGTGCGAGGTAACCGACCTCGCCGCTGGCACGGAAGTTCCGGTACGCCTCCCAGGTCAGGCGCAGGGTCACGTCGCGATCGTAGCCATGGAACGTCACCGGACTGCTCGGGAGCACGGTCTGCGCCCCGCGCTCGATGTCCTCGTAGCGCCCCGCGATCTCACCGTAGAGGTCGCGGCCGATGTCGCGTGCGATGTTGAGCAGCACACCGGCCGTGTCCTCGTCGGGGGCGATGTTCTGGATGTACTCGCGCTTGCGATCGTATACGTCGAGACGGATCTCCGTGCGCGCCCCTTCCACGATGGCAGTGAGAGTCCCGTCCTTACGGACATAGGGCGATGCCGACAGGAACGAGAAATCGGGCGATGGCGGGAGCGGGAAATCGTCCGGGTCGAAGTCGAGGCCGATGCGGCGGGTCTCGACCTCCGGATCCTCGCTATACGACGCCCGCAACGTCAGAAGGCGCGTCTCGCGCCGCGCCTCGACGCTCCAGCTGTCGCCGAAGAACCGCTGTCCGTACCGGGCGTCGAGATAGGTGCGGCTGTCGGGCTGCCAGCGGAAGCCGGCGTGCCAGAAATCGGCGTCGAGCCCGCCATCCGTCGTGTTCTCGGTCAGATCGGTCTCGACGCCGCCGTCCGCGACCAGCCGGAGCGTCCGGGTGAGTCTGATTGAGGTGTCGGCACCGGCGCGCTCGTACCGGTACGGCCGGCTGAGCTCGTACTGCGATTCCTGCCAGTCATAATAGGCCTTGAATGTAGCGGCGTTCTCGGGGTCGGCGGTGCCCAGGCTCACGTAGGCACGCTGGTCCTCGGAGTCTTCGTTGAAGCCGATGAAGATCGTGTCGGGGTTCGCCACGTCGTCGGAGTCGAGGTACCAGACCCGGCCGTAGGTGTAGTTCGCATCGAACCGGAAGCCGCCGAACTGCTTGGTGAAGCGCGGCGTGACCGAGGCGCGCGCCGTCTCCTCCATGTTCCCGCGGTTGAAGAGCCCGACGCCGCCGTAGTTGGTCCCCTGTCCGGCGTCGATGATCGAGTCGCTGTAGCCGGCCTGCGCTTCGATGAAGAACATGTCCTGGACGAGCATGTAGTTCCCGTGGGCATTGAGCAGATGGGAGACCGAGTCGTAATCTTCTTCCTCGAACGCGCGGCCGATGAACGTGTAGTCGAGTATCGCGTCCGCGCGGTTGCTCTTGTAGGACGCGTAGATGCCGGGCGACAGCTCGATGCCGGCGGTATCGATCTCATCGGCCGAGTTCTCCGCGAGGTTGATATTACCCACGAAATACAGTGCGGAATCGATGCGCGGTTTCAGGTCGAGGCCGGGCGGTCGTTTCTCCGGTTCTGCCTCGCGTACGAACTTCGACCTGAGGTCGAACCCGTACGGGTCGGCGACCGCAACCGCACTCTGGAGCAGCAGTGCGACGATCGCGAAACGCAACACGGCACCCGGCGGACCGCAATCT
>Ga0075428_100004663_pt1 | contig 15169 bp, 14 predicted proteins | sample RhiMetdeltSRZDD2_FD_75291 | JGI IMG/M metagenome (GOLD analysis project Ga0075428, IMG submission 75291) | Populus rhizosphere microbial communities from Tennessee, USA - Rhizosphere MetaG P. deltoides SRZDD2 | ecosystem: Host-associated > Plants > Roots > Rhizosphere > Soil | place: USA... | reverse complement strand
CGCGGTCGCCGCATTCTCGCGGATGAGTTGCCAAGTGGGGGATTGTGGTCTAAAGTGGGGCGAAGTGGCAGACCTGGAAGGCGTGGCCCCATGCTTCTCGGCGAGTACGAGCACACCATCGACGACAAGAACCGCCTCACTCTTCCCGCGCGGTTCCGACAGTCCTTCGCGGCGGGCGTCGTGGTCGCGCGAGGGATCGACCAGTGCCTCGACGTGTACACGCGCGAGGGCTGGGAGGCGACGATGGCGTCCCGTCTCGCCGGTCTCGACCCGTTCACGCGGGAAAACCGCCAACTCCGCCGCGCGCTGTTCTCATCCGGCAGCGAGGCTGACGTCGACAAGCAGGGGCGCGTGACGATCCCCGCCGGACTCCTCGGCAAGGCGAGCCTGGCGCGCGACGTCGTCGTCGTCGGCGTCGGAGACCACCTCGAGGTGTGGGATCGCAAAGCCTGGAAGGCCGAGATCGAAGATGTCGAAGGGAGGGTGGAGCTTGTTGCGGAACGCGTTGCAGCACGAGAACGCTGATCACGTCCCGGTCCTCGCCGACGAGGTGCGCGAGCTCCTCGCGGTCCAGCCCGGGGAGACGGTCATCGACGGCACCTTCGGGGCCGGCGGGCACGCCGAGCTCCTGGCGGCCGACCTCCAGGGGAAAGGCCGGTTCATCGCCATCGACAAGGACGCGAGCGTCCGGCCGTACTTCGAGCGCTTCCAGCGCGGCACGAACGTCTCCGCGCGGTTTCTCCGCGGCGACTTCGCGGTTGTCCTCGGCCAGCTCGCCGACAACGGCGTCGAGGCGGACGCCATCCACCTCGACCTCGGCATCTCGAGCATGCAGATCGACCGGCCCGAGCGCGGCTTCTCGTACGCTGCCGACGCCCCGCTCGACATGCGCATGGACGCCTCCGCGCCGCGGTCGGCGCGCGACATCGTCAACAAGGCTGACGAGCGGGAGCTCGCGGACATCTTCCGCCGGTACGGGGAGGAGCGCTTCGCCCGCCAGATCGCCCGCGCGATCGTCCGGCGCCGGACGGAGCAGCCCTTCGAGCGGACAGGCGACCTCGTCGAGGTCGTTCGCTCCGCCATCCCGGCGCCGAGACGCTTCGGGGACGGCCATCCGGCGAAGCGCGTCTTCCAGGCGCTGCGAATCGTCGTCAACGAGGAGCTCGAGTCGCTCGAGCAGGCGCTGCCGGCGGCCCTCCGCCTCCTGCGCCCCGGCGGCCGGATCGCGGTCATCAGCTTCCACTCCCTCGAGGACAGGATCGTGAAGCGCTTCTTCGCCGCGCAGGCGAAGGGCTGCACCTGCCCGCCCGACCTGCCCGTCTGCGTCTGCGGCAAGGAGCCGGCGCTGCGCCTGGTGACACGCAAGGCGATCAGGCCTTCGCCGGGCGAGACGGCCCAGAACCCGCGCGCGGCGTCCGCGCGCCTCCGCGTGGCGGCCAAGACCTGATGGCGACGGCGGCTGCACGGGCAGAGCCACGCCCTCGCCGAGCGCCGGCTCAGCCGCGGCCGCGTCCTCAATCGCGCCCCGTCCCCCGAAAGCGGGCGGCTGCGCGGCCCCGCCTCGCCGGCAGCGTCGTCTGGATCCTCGTCATGGCCGCGCTGCTGGCCGGCATCGTGGCGCTCAACGTCGGCGTCCTGCGCCTGAACATGAAGGGCGAGCAGCTCGACGAGGAGTACAACCAGCTCGTCACGCGCCACCGCGAGCTCGAGGTCGACTTCTCGCGCAAGGCCGACGCCGGGCGCATCGAGAGCATTGCGCTCGACCGGCTGGGGCTCGTCAGGGCCGAGGACCGCAGGTATCTCCGCCTGCAGCCGCCCAAGAAGGGATAGCTCCCCATGCGCCAGGCCAACAGGCGCATCCGCCTCCTGATCGCGGTCTTCGCGCTCCTCTTTCTGGCCGCGTTCGGGCGGGTCGCCTGGCTCCAGGCCGTCAAGGCGCACGCGCTCGACCAGATCGCGACGAGCCAGCACCGCGAGGAGCGCGCCGTCCCCGCGCGCCGCGGAACGATCTACGACCGCACCGGAAGGCTGCTCGCCTTCGGCGAGCGGGCGACGACGGTCTACGCGAACCCGCGGCAGATCGTCGACGCGCGCGCTGCGGCCGTCGTCGCGGGGCAAGCGCTCGAGCTCGAGCCCGGCGACCTCTACGACCTGCTCTCTGACCGCTCCAAGGGCTTCGTCTACCTGGCGCGCCAGGCGGATCCGGACAAGGCGGAGGAGCTCAAGAGCAAGGAGATCCCGGGAATCGGCTTCTATCCCGAGGAGCGCCGCGTGTACCCGCAGAAGGCTGTCGCCTCCGAGGTCGTGGGGTACGCGGGCACCGAGAACACCGGCCTGTCGGGCCTCGAGCTCCAGCTCGACAAGGTCCTGGCCGGCAAGGACGGTTCCGAGACGGTCATCCGTGATCCATTCGGCCGCAGGATCGAGGTGGTCGACTCGAAGAAGGTCGAGAACGGGCGGAACGTCTATCTCACGCTCGACCATTCGCTGCAACGCCAGGTCGAGAAGATCCTCAGGCGGACGCGGGCGAACTGGGCCGCCAAGGCGGCCACGGCCGTGGTCCTCGATGTGAAGACCGGAGGGATCCTCGCCCTCGCGGTCGAGCCGGGCTTCGATGCGAACACCTACCCGAACGTGTCCCGCTGGGACGAGGAGCGCCTGCGTAACCGCGCTGTCACCGACACGTACGAGCCGGGCTCGACGTTCAAGGTCGTGACGGTCGGCGGCGTGCTGGAGTCCGGTCTGGTCTCGCCGACGACGAAGTTCCGGCTCCCGGGCGAGATCAAGGTCGGGGACCGCGTCATCCACGAGGCCGTCGCGCGGGGGACCCAGACGATGAGCGTCGCGCAGATCCTCTCGCACTCGTCGAACGTCGGCGTCATCACGCTGGCCATCCAGCTCCAGCGGGAGAGGCTCTCCGAGTGGATCAAGCGCTTCGGCTTCGGCGCGAAGACCGGGGTCGACTACCCGGGCGAGACGCGCGGGATCGTCCTCCCACCCGACGAGTGGTCCGGCTCGACGATCGGGAACGTTCCGATCGGCCAGGGCATCGCCGTGACGCCGCTCCAGATGGTCGCCGCGTACGGCGCGATCGCGAACGACGGCATGTGGGTCCAGCCGCATCTCGTCGAGCGCGTCGACGGGCAGGACCCCGCGAAGCCGAAGACGCGGCGGGTCATCTCCGAGCAGACCGCCTCCCAGCTGACGCGCATGCTGCGCGGCGTCGTCGAGGAGGGATCGGGCGTGACCGCCCAGATCGACGGGTACCGGGTCGCCGGCAAGACGGGCACCGCGGCCAAGCCGGATCCGACCGGCGGCTACTCCACGTCGCGCTACGTCGCGTCCTTCGTCGGCTTCGCGCCGGCGAGCAACCCGCGGATCGTCGTCCTCGTGACCGTCGACGAGCCGAGAGGGGCGATCTGGGGCGGCACGGTGGCGGCCCCGGCCTTCGCCGAGATCGGCCAGTTCGCGCTCGAGTACCTCGAGATCCCGCCCGACCGCGCCGGGTAGCGCGAAGGAGATACACGCGCATGCGCGCGCGGGGGACCCCATCGGAGCGTCCCAGGACGAACGCTATCGAGGGAATCTGCGCGCCTCTCGCGCGGACCGCGCCAGAATGCACGCAGAACCGAGGAAGAACGACGCGCGCCGCGGCGAAGTGAGCGGCAAAACCCGTGCCTGAACCGCCTGCCATCGATCTCGAGAGCCTCGGCCGGGCCGTCGGCGCGGTCGAGACGATCGACCCCGCGGCGGTTCGCGTCACGGACCTCGCCTACGACACGCGCGCCGTCTCGCCCGGGGCGGGGTTCGTCTGCGTGCCCGGTGAGCGGGCGGACGGCCACGACTTCGCCGCCGACGCGGTCGCCGCCGGTGCGGTCGCCCTCGTCGTCGAGCGCCCGCTCGACCTCCAGGTGCCCCAGCTCGTGGTCTCCGACGCGCGGACGGCCATGGCGCTTGCCGCCGACGCCTTCTTCGGGCGGCCGACCCGCGAGCTGGAGGTCGCGGGCGTCACGGGCACGAACGGCAAGACGACGACCGCGTTCCTGCTCTACTCGATCCTCGCGGCCGGCGGTCGCCGGCCCGGCCTGCTCGGCACCGTCGAGATGCGCATCGGCGGCGAGCGGCGCGCGGTCGTCCGCACGACCCCGGAGGCGATCGACCTCCAGCGCACCTACCGCGAGATGCTCGACGCCGGCGACCGGAGCTGCGCCATGGAGGCCTCGTCGCACGCATCGGAGCTGAAGCGCCTGCTCGGCACGCGCTTCCGCGCGCTCGTCTTCACGAACCTCACGCAGGACCATCTCGACTTCCACGGCACGATGGACGCCTACTTCGAAGCCAAGCGACGGCTCTTCGTCGAGCCCGATGTCGACGGGAACCGGCCTCCCGCAGCCATCAACGTCGGCGACGAGCACGGGCGGCGCCTTGCCGCCGAGCTCCGGGACCTCGGCGCCGAGCTGCTCACGTTCGGCCTGAGCGACGATGCGGACGTCCGGCCGGACGAGCTCGAGCTGACCCCCGCGGCGACGAGCTTCCGCGCGGCCGGCCTCGCCGTGCGGCCGCGACTCCGCGGACGGTTCAACGTCGAGAACGTGCTCGGTGCGATCGCGGCCGGACGCCTGCTCGGGATCGAAGACGACGCGATCGTCCGCGGCGTCGAGCACCTGGCGGGCGTGCCCGGGCGGTTCGAGGCCGTGGACGAGGGGCAGCCCTTCGCGGTGCTCGTCGACTACGCGCACACGCCGGAGGCGCTCGCGAACGTGCTCGCCGAGGCTCGTAGCCTTGCGACCGGCCGGCTGCTCTGCGTCTTCGGCTGCGGCGGCGACCGCGACCGCGCGAAGCGCCCGCTGATGGGCGAGGTCGTGAGCCGTCTCGCCGACCGCGCGATCGTCACCTCCGACAATCCGCGGAGCGAGGATCCGACGGCGATCATCGACGAGATCCTGACCGGCATGGGCGGCGACGAGGATGTCGAGCCGGACCGTGCCGCGGCCATCGCACGGGCGATCGAGCAGGCGGACGAGGGCGACGTCGTCGTCATCGCCGGCAAGGGGCACGAGCAGGGGCAGGAGTTCAGCGACCGGACGATCCCGTTCGACGACCGCGAGGTCGCGAGGGACGCGCTCCGCAGGCTCGGCGAGGCGGCATGATCCCACTCGACCTTGCCGAGATCGAGAACCTGGCGCCCGGCCGCCTCGAGCGGAGCCGCGGCGCCGAGCGGGTCACCGGCGTCTCCATCGACTCGCGACGAATCGAGCCGGGTGACCTCTTTGTCGCCGTCGGCGGAGGGGTCGACTTCGTCAAGGACGCGCTCGAGGCCGGCGCCGCGGCCGCGCTCGTGCCGGAGGACGCCTTCGGGGCGCTCGGCGCGCTGGGCCGCACCGTGCGCGAGCGCTCGAACGCGAAGGTGGTCGCCGTCACCGGGTCGACCGCGAAGACCTCCACGAAGGACATCCTCGGCGCGCTTTGCGAACCGCACGCGCGCACCGTCGTCGCGGAGGGGAGCCAGAACAACGAGATCGGCGTCCCGCTGACCCTTTGCCGCCTCGACGAGACGACCGAGGTCGCGATCGTCGAGATGGGCATGCGCGGGCTCGGCCAGATCGCGGAGCTGTGCGAGATCGCCCAGCCCGACATCGGGATCATCACGAGCGTCGGCCCCGTGCACCTCGAGCTCCTGGGGACGGTCGAGCGCGTCGCGCAGGCGAAGGCCGAGCTGATCGGAGGCCTTCCGCCGGGCGGCACCGCCGTCGTGCCCGCCGGGGAGACGTACCTCGAGCCCTATCTGAACCGCGACGACATCGAGATCGCGCGCTTCGGCGACGGGGGAGACGTCAGCCTCAGCTACTTCGCCGCCAGGGACGCGAGCGCGCGCATCCGCGTGGAGGCCTTCGGGCGGCCGCTGACGCTCGAGTTCAGCTTCGGCTCGCGCTACAACGCCACCAACGCGCTCGCCGCCATCGCCGCGTACCACGCCCTCGGCCTTCCGCTGGGCAAGCTCCAGAAGGGCGCTCGGCACGTGCAGCTTTCCCGCCTGCGCGGCGAGGAGGTCCCGCTGCCGGACGGAGCGGTGCTGATCAACGACTGCTACAACGCGAACCCGCTCTCCATGGCCGCCGCGCTCGAGCACCTCCAGCAGCGCGCCGGCGCCGCGCGCAAGGTCGCGGTGCTCGGCGACATGGCCGAGCTCGGGCCGGGCGCGCCCGCCTATCACCGCGACGTCGGCGCGGGAGCCGCGCGGGCGGGCGTCGACGTCCTCGTCGCGGTCGGCCCGCTCGCGCGTAACTACGTGCAGGGCGCCCGAGGCGTCCCGGTCACGCGGTGGGCGCCGACGGTCGAGCAGGGCCTCGCGGCGCTCCGCACCGTTCTCAGGCCGGGCGACTTCGTCCTCGTCAAGGGCTCGCGCGCGATGGGCCTCGAGGTGATCGGCGAGGCCGTCGCCGTCGTCCCGGCGGAGGCTTAGGGTCCCGGGATGGTCGAGGTCCTGCTCGCAGGCGTCCTGGGGATGGTCATCTCCATCCTCTCCGGCCCCAAGTTCATCGACTTCCTGCGCAAGAACGAGTTCGGGCAGCAGATCCGCGAGGAAGGCCCGAAGGGCCACGTCGTCAAGCAGGGGACGCCGGCCATGGGCGGCCTCCTGATCATGATCGCGATGGCCGTGCCCTTCCTGATCTTCTCGGAGCGGACCGTCCCCGCGGTGACGGCCTTCTTCGTGACGCTCGGCTGCGCGGCGATCGGGTTCGTCGACGACTGGACGAAGGTCTCGCGCCGGCGGTCGCTCGGGCTCTCCGGCCGGTGGAAGCTCATCTGGCTCGGCGCGATCACCGTCGTCGTCGGTGTCGTCGCCGCCCGCGGGCTCGACACACCGCTCACGACGGACGTCTACCTGCCGCTGCTCGACGTCGACTTGCCGCTCTCCTGGGGCTGGTACGTCCTGCTCTTCATCATCATCGCCGGCGCTTCGAACGGCGTGAACCTGACCGACGGGATCGACGGGCTCGCCGCCGGCACGACGACGATCGCGATCCTCACCTACACCGCGATGAGCCTCGTCGCCGCGCTTGCCTCCATCCGCGCGGTGGGCGCCGCCGACCAGGTCGACCTCGACCTTGCCATCCTCGGCGCGAGCCTCGTGGGCGCCTCGATCGGGTTCCTCTGGTACAACGCGTTCCCCGCCGAGGTCTTCATGGGGGACACCGGCTCGATGGGCCTCGGAGGTGCGCTCGCCGCCTTCGCGATCATGACCAAGACCGAGATCCTGCTCATCCTGATCGGCGGGATCTTCCTCATCGAGGCGCTCTCCGTCATCGTCCAGGTCATCAGCTTCAAGCGCTTCGGCCGCCGCGTCCTGTTGATGGCGCCGCTCCACCATCACTTCGAGATGAAGGCCTGGTCGGAGACGAAGATCACCGTCCGCTTCTGGATCGTCACGGCGATCCTCTGCGCCTGCGGCTTCGTCCTCTATTACCGCTACGCCTCTGAGTTCGCTTCCTGAGACCGCGCTCGTGCTCGGCCTCGCGCGCTCGGGCGAGGCCGCGGCGCTCGCGCTCGCGCGGCGGGGTGTCCGGGTCGTCGGCGTCGACCGGAACGACGGGCTCGACGTGGGGAGGCTTCGCGAGGCAGGCGTCGAAGTCGTCCTCGGCGCGGAAGACCCCGCGCTCCTTGACGGCGTGGACCTGCTGGTGAAGAGCCCCGGAGTCCCGAGCGAGGCACCCCTCGCGGCCGCCGCACGCTCGCGGGGCCTGACCGTCTGGAGCGAGGTCGAGCTCGGCTCGCGACTGCTCGCCAACGCCATCCTCGGCGTGACCGGGACGAACGGGAAGACGACCACGAGCGAGCTCCTCGGCGCGATCTTCCGCGCAGCGGGCCGTCCCGTTTCCGTGGCCGGGAACGTCGGCCGGCCGCTGACCGGGCTCGACGGCTCGCTCGCCGACGACGCGTGGATCGTGTGCGAGCTCTCCAGCTTCCAGCTCGAGGACATCGAGTCGTTCAGGCCGGAGGTCGCCGTCCTCCTCAACCTGACGCCCGACCACCTCGACCGTCACGGCGACTTCGACGCGTACCGCGCCGCCAAGCTGCGCATCTTCGAGAACCAGGGCCCCGAAGATGTCGCCGTTGTTCCGCGCGGATTCGGCGACGTGCCGGGCTCCGGCCGCCGCGTCGAGTTCGCGGCCGACGACGCGCTGCCCGCAGAGCCGCAGATCCCGGGGGCGCACAACCGCGAGAACGCCGCTGCCGCGTCCGCCGCCGCGCGGGCGGCCGGCATCGACGACGCCGCCATCGCCGAGGGACTGCGCACCTTCGCCGGGGTACCGCATCGGCTGGAGCTGATCCGGGAGGTCGACGGCGTGCGCTGGGTGAACGACTCCAAGGCGACCAACCCGGAGGCCGCCGAGCGTGCGCTCGGCGCGTACCCACCCGGGCTCCGCGTCATCCTGGGCGGGAGCCTCAAGGGCTCGTCGTTCGCCGGGCTCGCCGGCCGCGCGCGGGAGTCCGGAGTCGCGCGCGCGTATCTGATCGGCGAGGCTGCGGACGAGATCGCCGAGGCGCTCGCCGCGGAGGGCGTCCGGTTCCAGCACTCCCGCGACCTCGAGAACGCCGTCGCCGACGCGCGGACCGAGGCCGAGACGGGCGACGTCGTTCTCCTTTCGCCGGCGTGCGCGAGCTACGACCAGTTCCGGGACTTCGAGGAGCGCGGCGAGCGTTTCCGCGAGCTCGTCGAGGCGCTGTGAGCCGCCGTACCCGCAGCGGCCTCGACTACCAGCTGCTCGTCGTCACGACGCTCGGGCTGGTCGCGTTCGGCCTCGTCATGGTCTACAGCGCGAGCTCCGCGCGCGCCGCGCTCGCCGCGGACGACCCGGCCTACTACCTCAAGCGCCAGGCGATCTACGCGGTCATCGGCGTCGTCGCCCTCGTGCTTCTCTCCCGTACGGACTACCGGCGCCTGCGCTTCGTCGTCCCGCCGCTCCTGCTCGGGAGCTTCGCGCTTCTCGTGGCCGTGCTCGTCCTCGCCGAGCCCGTCAACGGCGCGCGCCGCTGGATCGAGCTCGGCCCGGCGACGATCCAGCCCTCGGAGCTCGCCAAGCTGGCGATCGCGCTGTGGCTCGCCTCCTATCTCGCGCGCACTCCGGCGCCGCAGTCGATCCCCGAGCTGATCCGCCCGATCGGCGTCGTCGTCGGCACCGCGCTGGCCCTCGTGGTCGTCGAGCCCGACCTCGGCACCGCGATCGCGATCGCGATCATGGTCGGCGCCGTCCTGCTCGTGGCGGGAACGCGGCTCTCGACGCTCATGGGCGCGTCCTTCGCCGGGATGACGCTCGTGCTCGCGGCCATCTGGCTCGAGCCGTACCGCCGCGAGCGGATCCTCAGCTTCCTCGACCCGTGGCAGGACCCCGAGAACGCCGGCTTCCAGAGCGTGCAGGCGATGCTCGCGCTCGGCTCGGGCGGCCTGTTCGGCACCGGCCTCGGCGAGAGCGTCCAGAAGGTCTACTACCTCCCCGAGGCGTCGACCGACATGATCTACGCCATCATCGGCGAGGAGCTCGGGCTCGTCGGCGCGGTCGCCGTCCTCGCCGCCTTCGTCATCTTCGGCTACGCGGGCTTCAACGTCGCGCTTGCCTGCCGCGACCCCTTCGGGAAGCTACTCGCTGCGGGCATCACGGCGCTCATCTGCGGGCAGGCCGCCGTCAACATCAGCGCGGTGATGGGTCTCGCGCCGCTGACCGGGATCCCGCTCCCGTTCGTGTCCTACGGCGGGTCGAGCCTCATCGTCGGGCTCGCGTCGGTCGGCATCCTCCTTAACATCGCGGTCAACCATGCCGCCGAGTCCAGCGCCAAGGTTCCTGATCGCGGCCGGAGGAACAGCCGGTCACGTTCTGCCCGCGCTCGCGATAGCCGAGGCGCTCGGCCGTCGCGGCGCGTCGGTCACGCTCGCAGGTCGGCCTGACTCGGTCGAGCAGCGGCTCGCGGCCCAGACCGGTCTCGAGTTCGACGCCTTCCGGGTCGAAGGCATCCCGCGCGAGGCTTCGCTCCGCACGGTCGGCGCCGTGCTCCGCGCCGCGGTCGCCCCCGCCGCGTGCCTGCGCATCCTGCGCCGGCGCCGTCCCGACACCGTCCTCGGAGCCGGCGGCTACGTCGGCGGGCCGATGGTGCTCGCCGCCGGGACCCTGAGGATCCCGGCCGCGCTGACGGAGGCGGATGCGCACCTCGGTCTCGCCAACCGACTTGCCGCCCCGTTCGCAAGGCGCGTTTTTTGCGCCTTTCCGATCGAGGGCCTGCACGGCCCGAAGTATAAGGTCGTCGGGCGCCCGATCCCCGACCGCTCGCGTGTGCCGGACCGTGCGGCAGCACGAGAGGCGTTCGATCTTCCCGCCGACGGATCGGTCGTGCTGATCTTCGGTGGGAGCCAGGGCTCGCGGCGCCTCAACGAGGCCGCGCTCGAGGCGTTCGCCGCGGAAGGCCCGGCGGTGCTCCACCTCGCGGGCGAGCGCGACTACCCGGACCTCGAGCAGCGGGCGCGGCGCCCCGAGTATCGCCTTCTGCCCTACACCGACGAGTTCGGTGCGGCTCTCGCCGCTGCCGATCTCGTCGTCGCGCGCGCGGGCGGATCCGTGTGGGAGGTGGCCGCAGCCGGGAAGCCGGCGCTCCTCGTGCCGTATCCGCACGCGACCGCGAACCACCAGGCGAAGAACGCCCGTTACTTCGAGCGCGGGGGCGGAGCGGTCGTCGTGCCCGAGCCGGAGCTCGACCTCCGCCGACAGGTCGGCGAGCTGCTCGCCGACCCGGCCCGCCTCGAGGAGATGGGGAACGCCATGCGCGCCCAGGCCAAGCCGGACGCGGCGGAGGTCGTGGCCGAGGAGCTGTTGTCGCTTGCCCGGGCTTGACGGCCGCCGCCTCTGGTTTGCGGGGATCGGCGGTGCCGGCCTCTCGGGGTACGCGATCGTCTCGCGCGCCTGGGGAGCCGAGGTCTCCGGCTGGGACCGCAAGGAGACGCCGTACCTGGCGCACGTCCGTGCCGCCGGGATCCCGGTCGAGCTCTCGCCGGAGCCTCCCGAGCCGCCCGCCGGCGTGGAGGCCGTCGTCTCGACGGCGTACGCCGGCAAGGTCAAGGGTCGTGTTCGCGCCGAGTTCCTCGCCGAGCTCGTCGCGCTCCGGCCCTCCATCGTCGTCGGCGGCGCACACGGAAAGACGACGACCGCGGCGATGATCGCGTACTGCCTCGACCGCCTCGGAAACGACCCCTCGTTTCTGATCGGAGGCGAGGTGCCGCAGCTGGACGGCAGTGCGCGCGCGGGGGAGGGATGGCTGGTCGTCGAGGGCGACGAGTCCGACGGCACCGTGTTCCGGCTGCCCGCCGAGATCGGTGTGGTCACCAACGTCGACCTCGATCACCACACGGAGTTCTCGTCGACTGCCGAGCTGGAGGAACGCTTCGAGGCCTGGGCCGTCTCGGTCGGCGCCGGGCGCGTCGTCTGGGGACGCGATGTCGAGCCCGTGGACTTCGAGCTCGCGGTGCCGGGCCTCCACAACCGCCTCAACGCCGCCTGCGCCCTCGCCGCGCTCGAGCTCGCCGGCTTCGACCGTGACGCGGCGGCAGAGGCGCTCGCCGGCTTTCGCGGCGCCGGCCGGCGGCTCGAGGCGCACGGGAGCGCCGGCGGCGTGCTTCTCGTCGACGACTACGCGCACCATCCGGCCGAGCTCGCCGCCACGATCGCCGCCGCGCGCACCCTCGCCGACGGCCGCCTCGTCGTCCTCTTCCAGCCGCACCTCTACTCGCGCACGATCTATGTAGGCCGAGAGCTCGGAGCAGCGCTCGCCGCTGCGGACGCTGCGGTGGTCATGGACATCTACCCCGCACGCGAAGAGCCGGTCCCGGGCGTCAGCGGCAAGATCGTCGTCGACGGCGCCCTCGACACCCGCCCGGGGATGCGGGTCGGCTGGGCGCGGGAGCTCGGCGACGCCGCACGGCTCGCGGCCGGGCTGGCGCAGCCGGGAGGGGTCGTCCTGACGGTGGGCGCGGGGGATGTCGACGCCGCCATCCCGCTCCTCGAAGAAGCGCTGGGCACGTGACGGAGAACGTTCCGCTCAGCCGGTACACGACGCTCGGGACGGGAGGCCCCGCGCGCTGGTTCGCGGAGCCGGCGACCGTCGAGGAGCTTGTGGAGCGGCTCGCCTGGGCCGCGGGAGAGAGTCTGCCCGTCGCTGTCGTGGGCCTCGGCTCGAACCTGCTCGTCGCAGACGACGGGTTCCCGGGCCTCGTCCTCAAGCTCGCGGGCGACCTCGCCAAGGCTGAAGCCGGTGACGGGATGCTCACCGGCGGAGGCGGCGCGCCGCTCGCCGTCTGCCTGCACCGGGCCAGGGCCGCCGAGCTGGGCGGCATCGAGTTCGTCTGCGCCATCCCCGGCACCGTCGGCGGGGCCGTCTGGATGAACGCGGGCGCCTACGGCGGGGACGTCGCGGGCGTGCTCGGGCGCGCTCTCGTCGCCGACGCGGAAGGCGCACGCTGGCTGACGCCCGCCGAGCTCGGGCTTCGTTACCGATCGTCCGGGCTCGAGCACGGCCAGGTCGTCGCCCAGGCCGAATTCCGGCTCGAGCCGCGGCCGCTGGCCGAGATCAAGGCCACCGTGGCCGAGATGCAGGCCAGGCGGAAGAACGCACAGCCGACGAACAAGCGCACCTTCGGGAGCGTCTTCAAGAACCCCGAGCACGAGCTGACCGCCGGGCGCATGCTGGAGGCGTGCTCGCTGCGCGGCTACCGCATCGGGGGCGCACAGATCTCGCCGAAGCACGCGAACTTCATCGAGAACGCCGGCGACGCAACCTCCGCCGACGCGGTCGCGCTGATCGCCGAGGCCCGCCGCCGGGCGAGCGAGCAGTTCGGGGTGCACCTCCATCCCGAGGTGCAGCTCCTCGGCGCGCTCGAGATCCCTCCGTTCGACTCACGCTGACACTCCCGGGGTAGGACCGGGCGGCCCCGCGGCGAACACGGATCCGTGGTCCGGCGACCGCATCTCTCACTCGTGCCCGCACACGGGCTGGGCGGTCGCCTGCGCGTTCCGTCGGCCCGGGCTGTCTCCATCGCGGCGAGCGTCGTCGCGGCGATCGGGCTCCTCTACCTCGGCGCGCGCGAGACCTCCATCTTTGCCCTCCAGGACCTGGAGGTCTCCGGAGTCTCGTCGTCCGTTCGCCGGTCGGTCGAGGCCGCCGCCAAGCCGTACGTCGGCGAGAGCCTCGTCGCGCTCGACCAGGATGAGCTGCGCCGGCAGCTCGAGTCGCTCTCCACGGTCCGCGCAGTCCGTATGGACCGTGCCTTCCCGCACACGCTCCGGGTGACCGTCGTGCCCGAGCGCCCGCTGGCCGTCGTACGGCGCGGGCAGGACGCGTGGCTGGTTTCCGAGCACGGTCGGGTGATTCGCGAGCTTGACCGCGGGCGCCGCAACATCAGGACGAACGTCTGGACGTCGGCCGACACGAGCCTTGCCGTGGGCAGCACGGTCGCGGACGCCGAGCTGCGCACCGTCCTCGACGCGCTCCGGCGAGTTCCGGACGCCTTCCCTGCGCGCGTGAGCATGGCGCTCATGGAGGACGAGGAGGTGACGCTCGTCCTTGCGAGCGGGAGCGAGCTCCGCCTCGGCGAGCCGACCGCGCTGCCGCTCAAGCTCGCCGTCGCGGCCCGCGTGCTGGGCAGGCTCAGCGCCGAGGAACGCGCCGAACTGGGCTATCTCGACGTTACGGTGCCTGCGCTGCCGGTCGGCGGTGACAAGTCTCAACTCTCAACTTGAGGGTTAGACTTTTGGTGGAATACCGCTGCAAATAGGCATTTGACATACCCGACGACCGGACGTAACCTCAGCCGGACGCTCAAGCTGAGCTTCAAGCTCGGCGTGTCACGGAGAGGATCAGAGTGAGAGATCAATCGGGCAATTATCTGGCCGTCATCAAGGTCGTCGGCGTCGGCGGCGGCGGGTCGAACGCCGTCAACCGCATGGTCGAAGCCGGTCTTCGCGGCTGCGAGTTCGTCGCCGTGAACACCGACGCGCAGGCGCTCCTCATGGTGGAGGCCGACCAGAAGATCCACATCGGCACCGCCGCGACGCGCGGGCTCGGCGCCGGGGCCAACCCGGAGAAGGGCTACGAAGCGGCGATGGAGACGCGGGACGAGCTGAAGGAGGCGCTCAAGGGCGCCGACATGGTCTTCGTCACCGCGGGCGAGGGCGGCGGCACCGGCACCGGTGCGGCGCCGGTGGTCGCCGAGATCGCGCAGGAGCTCAAGGCGCTCACGGTCGGCGTCGTCACGCGCCCGTTCGGGTTCGAGGGCGGCCGGCGCGCGGAGCAGGCCCAGGCGGGCATCGGAAAGCTCCGCGACAACGTCGACACGCTGATCATCATCCCGAACGATCGCCTCCTCCAGGTCGTGGAGAAGCAGACGCCGCTGGGCGACGCCTTCCGGATGGCCGACGAAGTGCTGCGCCAGGGCGTCCAGGGGATCACCGACCTGATCACGGTCCCCGGGCTCGTCAACCTGGACTTCGCGGACGTGCGCACGATCATGACCGACGCCGGCTCGGCGCTGATGGGCATCGGCGAGGCCGAGGGCGAGAACCGCGCGGCCGAGGCTGCGCGCGCCGCGGTCTCCTCGCCGCTCCTCGAGGCTTCGGTCGCAGGCGCGACCGGCGTCCTCCTCAACATCACGGGCGGGACGGACATCGGCCTGTTCGAGGTCAACGAGGCGGCTGAGGTCGTCACGGGCGCGTCGGACCTGAACGCGAACGTGATCTTCGGCGCCGTCATCGACGAGTCGCTCGGCGGCCGCGTGCGCGTCACGGTCATCGCCACGGGCTTCGACAAGGCGTACCGGCGCGAGCGCCGCGAGCCGTCCGAGGTCGTGGAGCGGGAGCCGTCGGCGGAGGGCTTCGACGTCCCCTCGGACGTCCTCGAGGTCCCCTCCTTCCTGCGCCGCTCCTAGCCGGTTCGAGCCTCGTCCGCCGAACCCCGCCGAGCACGTGGGGCAGCCCCGCATGACCCCTCGCGGACCGCGTCCGGACGGGTAGGATCCCGTCCCGGTGCAGACGCTCCGGCGGACGCCACTTCACGAGCGCCACGCAGCACTCGGTGCGCGCCTCGTCCCCTTCGCCGGATGGGAGATGCCGGTGCAGTACACGGGCATCGC
>Ga0075428_100004660_pt1 | contig 15171 bp, 12 predicted proteins | sample RhiMetdeltSRZDD2_FD_75291 | JGI IMG/M metagenome (GOLD analysis project Ga0075428, IMG submission 75291) | Populus rhizosphere microbial communities from Tennessee, USA - Rhizosphere MetaG P. deltoides SRZDD2 | ecosystem: Host-associated > Plants > Roots > Rhizosphere > Soil | place: USA... | reverse complement strand
GCCGCGTCGCGACCGCGGGGGAGGCGGTGGCTCCGCTGGCTGCGCCGGACGGCTTACGTCCTCCTCGCCGGCCTGTTCCTCTTCATCTTCGGCTTCGTCCCGTGGTTCCTGGGCACGCGCGTGACCAAGGGGCGCTTCGCGTACAACGACCGCGAGAACGCGGGGCTCACGCCGGCGTCCTTTTCGCTGCCCTTCGAGGACGTCGGGTTCGACGCCCCCGGCGGCATCCACCTGAAGGGCTGGTGGGTGCCCGCGCCCGACGCGCACGGGACGGTCGTGCTGGTGCACGGCCTCAACCGGTCGCGCATCGAGATGGTGCGGAAGGTGCCGTTCCTGCACGAGCAGGGCTGGAACGCGCTGCTGTTCGACCTGCGGCACCACGGGGAGTCCGGCGGGTCGGTGCGCAGCCTGGGCTGGTTCGAGCGCGAGGACGTGCGCGCGGCCTCGGCGTTCGCCCGCACGAAGGGCTCGGGTCCGGTCGTGGTCTGGGGCGTGTCCCTGGGCGCCGCCGCCGCCGCCCTGGCCGCCGCGGACGACCCGTCGATCGCGGGGCTGGTCTGCGACAGCAGCTACCTGAGCCTGCCCGACACGGTCCGCCATCACGTGCAGCTGTTCCGCCATGCGGCCTGGTGGCTGCGGCCCGTCCCGTCCTGGCCGACCAGCAGCGAGTTCCTCTTCTGGATCGGGCGGTCCGCGCACTTCGACCCGGACGCGGCGGACGTGCGCGCCGCCTCCGCGCGCCTGGCGGGGCGGCCGACCCTGTTCGTCTGCAACTCGGGCGACCGCCGCATGCCGCCCGAGATCGCGTTCAAGCTGAAGGAGGCCGCGGGCGACCAGGCGAAGGTCCTGGTCGTGCCCGGGCACAGCCACGGCGGCGCCTGGCGCGAAGGCACTGCTGCCTACGAGAGCGCGGTGGCCGACCTGCTGCACCAGGCGGCCGGGGTGCGCGCCGCCAGCGCGGGGAGTCCGGCGGGGCAGGTCTTGAGGGCTGAGAGGAGCGTCCCGTGAGCCACGAAGAGAGCGCCAAGAAGCACCACGTTCCCTTCCCGGAAGAGGACAACGGGGCGCCCAAGCCCCCCGAGCAGGGCGGCTCCTACTCCATGGTCGACCCGCGCTTCCGCGAGATCTACTTCCAGTTCTACAAGGAGACCTACAAGCCGTCGGTGCTCGATCGGAAGACCAAAGAGCTGGTCGCCATCTCGGCCAGCCTGGCCGCCAAGTGCCAGGGCTGCCTGGAGGGCCACGTCAAGAAGGCCCTCAAGTTCGGCGCCAGCCGCGAGGAGATCTCGGAGGCGATCGCGATCGCGATCGGGGTGAACGCGGCCGCGGTCGTGGACCTCACGGACATCGCCGCCGACAACCTCGGCATCAAGCTGTACTGAGCCGCGACATGGACGAGCTGAGCCTCCAGGAGCGCTACTCCCCCGACAGCATCTGCTTCGGCTGCGGCCCCGCCAGCACGCAGGGCCTGCACGTGCGGAGCTTCGTCGCGGGCGACGAGGTGGTCGCGACCTGGCAGCCCCAGCCGCATCACCAGGCCTACCCGGGCGTGCTCAACGGCGGCATCGTGGGCGCGCTGCTCGACTGCCACAGCAACTGGGCGGCCGCCCATCACCTGATGACGCGCGCCGGCGCCTCCAAGGCACCCTGCACGGTCACGGCGGACTTCCACGTCAAGCTGCGGCGCCCCACGCCGGTGGACGGCCCGGTCCACCTCAAGGCCCGCGTGGTGGAGTCGACCGACGACCGCGCCCTCGTGGAGGCGACGCTCGAGGCCGGCGGCCAGCTGTGCGCGACCTGCCGCGCCACGTTCGTGGCCGTCAAGCCCGGCCATCCCGCCTACAACCGCTGGTAACGACTCCGGCACAACGCCAACGGAGCCACAGAGCACACAGAGAGCACAGAGCTGTTTCTCTGTGGCCTCTGTGTCCTCTGTGGCTCCGTTTGGGTGATCCGCAACTACGTCTGGACAGCCGCTGCGGCGCGGCGGGCGCGGATGCGGCGGACGATCCTCCACGCGATCCACGCGATGACCAGCCAGGGCGCCAGGAACACCGTCAGGTAGACCACGGCGGCCAGCGACGCGCTCAGCACGCGCAGCGAGTCCCGCATCGCTTCCGAGAGGGGCGCGAACACGCCCGCCTCGACGATGGCGGCCGGCTCCTGCAGCGTCACCGTGAGCGTGGAGAGGGCGACCTGCTGGTCGTAGAAGCGCCGCTCCCCCTCCATCTGCTCGATCTCCTCCGTCACCCGGGCCAGCTCGCGCTCCGCCTCCAGGATGTCCGAGAGCTTCGCGGTGCGCGTGCGGAGGATCTCGCGCAGGCGGTCGGCCGTCTCGCGCTTCACCTTCAGGCGCGTCTCCAGGTCCGCGTACGCCTTCGTGACGTCCTGGGTGCCCACGTTCTCGCTGCGCACGTCGCCCAGGCCGCGGATGGCGGCCACGGCGGCGTCGAAGCGGGTGGCGTCCACGCGGATGGTGAGCGACCCGTGCCGGCGGTCCTGCGCGCCGCGCTGGGCTTGCGCCTCCGCCAGATATCCCCCGTTCGCCTCCGCGATGCGCTTCACCTCGTCGGACGCCTTGAGGTAGCTCTCGACCACCAGCGTGATCTGGCCGGTGCGGATCAGCTTGCGCGCGGCGGCCATGGCCTCGAGGCCCGCGGGCTGCACCGCCGCTGCGTTCGGAGCCGCGGCGGCCGGAGCACCCTTTCCGACGTAACCAAGCGATGCCATCTTCTCGGCCTGCTGCGCGCTCATGCGCGCGGGCGCCATGGTGGGCGGCGGCACCGCCGCTTCCTGCGGAGCCCGGTCGCGCATGCAGCCGGAAACGGCCAGCGCCGCGGCCAGTGTGACGATACGCACGCCCCCTGTGTGTTCCACCTCGACCTCCCGCTGCCTCTACAGTACGGGCGACGGGGCTATTCCCGTGAGCCGGGCTCCATGGCGCTCACGAAGCGCTCGCGCAGCCAGTCCGGCAGGGGCTGCGGGGCGAACGTCTTCATGTCCACCACCACGGCCACGTTGCGGGCGTGGAACCGCGGCCGCCCGCCCACGAACGCCTCGTAACGCATCTGCACCGACGATCGGCCGACGCGCTCCACGAAGAGGCGCATCTCGACGTGGTCGCCGTAGCGGACGGGAGCGACGAACTCCACCTCCAGCTTGACCGTCGGGAAGCCCAGGCCCTCCGCGTAGACCTCGGGGTAGGGCCGCCCCACGTACCCCACGAAGAAATCCTCGAAGGACTCGTGGAGGAAGTTGACGAGGTTGGGGTAGTACGCGATGCCGGCCGCGTCCAGGTCGCCGAAGCGGACGAGGATGGTGGTGGTGAACATGCGAGGCGGCCGGCCGCCCGCCGTCAGGCCTTGCTGCCCAGGTGCTCCATGACCGTCATCGAGAGCGCCTCCACCAGCGCCTCGAAGAGGTTCTCGCCCTCCTCGGCCGAGGCCGCGGTGGGATCGCCGAAGTAGGCGTCCTCGCCGCCCGCCTCCACGAAGGTCTTGGCGCCCTTCTTGATGGCCGCCATCAGGCCTTCGGTGGGGGGCAGGCTGATGCGCTCGCGCTCGCGTACCGAGTCCGGCGCGGCCGCCATCATGAGCGACGTCTCGAACGCGCCGCCGTGGTCGCCCTGGCGGTACGCGTCGCCCAGCAGCTCCGCCCACCGCTTCTTCGTGATGTCCGCGAAGCACACGCTGGCGCCCAGCTTCCCGGCCTCCTCCACCGCCTTCTTCAGGCACTCCTGGTGGCGCGGCTCCAGGTGGATGTTGACGTAGCAGACGGCGCGGAACTTGCGGCCGGCCGCGACCGCGACGTCACGGAGGAGGGCCGTCGCCGTCTCCGCCGGCAGGCTGATGGTGCCCGCGAAGTCCGCGCCGTAGTCGGCCACCGTGAAGTAGACCGGGGGCAGGATGAGCGACGACACGCCGGTCTCCTTCAGCTTGGCGGCGCCGCGCCGCGCCATCTCGGTGGCGATCACGGTGTCGGTGTTGAGCGGCAGGTGGGGCCCGTGCGCCTCGACGGCGCCGACGGGGATGAGGGCCACCGGGCGATCCTTCATCGCGTCGTCCACTTCGGTCCAGGTCATCTCGGAGGTCACGATGTTGTCGGCCATGGCATCAGAAGGAAGCTTCCTTCTCTCCTTTCGTGTGCGGGTGTCTGTTTTCGGTGGGGATGGCGTCTTGCCTAACGAGCTTACCTCAGGCGTTTGCGGTCGATCTTGCCCCGGTCGTTTTTGGGCAGCCCCGCGGCGAACTCCACGATCCGTGGGTACTTGAATGGCGCCAAGTGCTGCTTCACGAACTCTTGAAGCTCCCGGGCCAGCGGCTCGCCGGCACTGGCCTCGTCCCGACACACCACGAAGGCTTTGGGCTTGATCAGACCTTCGGCGTCTTTATACCCGATCACCGCGCACTCCGCCACCTGCGGGTGCCGCAACAGGCAGTTCTCGACCTCGAACGGGCTCACGAAGATGCCGCCCACCTTGAGCATGTCGTCGGTCCGGCCCTCGTACCAATAACGCCCGTCGGGGTCCCGGCTCATGTGGTCGCCGGTCACCACCCAGTCGCCGCGCAGGACCTCCTTGGACTTCTCGTGCGCCTGGAAGTAGTGGATGGCGGCCGACTCGCCCTTGATCCACAGGGTGCCCGCCTCGCCGTCCGGACAGTCGGCCCCGTCCGCGTCCACGATGCGCGCTTCGTATCCGGGGACCAGCCGGCCCAGGCTGCCCGGCGTCACGTCGCCGGGCGCGTTCGAGATGTAGATGTGGAACATCTCCGCGGACCCGATCCCGTCCAGGATCTCCACGCCGAACGTGTCCTTCCAGCGCCGGTACAGCTCCGGCGGCAGCGCCTCCCCCGCCGACAGCACCAAGCGCAGCGACGACAGGTCGCGCGCCGTCCCGCCCGGATGATTGAGCATGCTGTTGATCATGGTCGGCACGGAGGTCAGGATGGTCGGCCGGTAGCGCTCGATGGCGTCGAACAGCGTGCCCGCCTCGCTGCGCTCGCTGAACAGCGCGCTGGCCCCGCCCACCGCGAACGGGAAGAGCAGGTTGGTGCCGGTCGCGTAGCCGAAGAAGAGCTTGGGCACCGACAGCGTGAGGTCGCCCTCGCGGATGCCCAGCACGCGCTTCGCGTAGCGCTCCGTGTTCCAGGGCAGGTCCTGCTGCAGGTGCACCGCGGCCTTGGGCTTGCCGGTCGAGCCGCTGGTGAAGAGCCAGATGGCGGGGTCGTCGCGGTGCGTGTCCGCGTTCTGCAGCTGGTCGGAGGACTCCGCGCACACGTCGTCGAAGGAGAGGTGCCGGCCGGGATTCCCCACCACGATCAGGTGGCGCAGGTGCCGGAACCTGTCCCGCAGGGGGTCGATGCGGTCGAGCGTCGATTCGTCGACGACCGCCACGCGGGCCCGGCTGTACTCGAAGTAGTGCACGAAGTCCTCGGCCGGTACGATGGGGTTCACCATCGCGATCACGGCACCCACCTTGGCCGCCCCGAACCAGGCGAACGCGAACTCCGGCCGGTCCGGCAGCACGATCAGCACGCGGTCCTCGACGTCCACTCCCAGCCGGCGCAGCGCGTTGCCGAAGCGGCTCGCCTGCGCGTGGACCTGCGCGTACGTGTACGACCGGTCGCGCCAGTAGAGGCACGTCTTGTCTCCGCGCCCCTCCTCCAGGTTCCGGTCGAGGAAGTACCACGCCATGTTGAAGCGCTCGGGGAACTCCATGGGCGCGCTCACGGCTCCTCCAGCCGCCGGTAGCCGCGTCCGTGGTAGACGAGCGGCCGTCCGTCGCGCGCGTGCGCGTCCTCGACCCGGCCCAGGTAGACCGTGTGGTCGCCGCCCGGCACCACCGAGACCACGCGGCACTCGAGGTGCGCGAGGGCACCCGGAATCAGCGCCAGCCCGGACGCGCCCGTGATGTACTCGTGCTCCCCGAACTTCCCTGGGCCCGAGGTCGCGAAGCGCCGCGACACGTCCTCCTGCCCTTCGGCCAGCACGCTGATGGCGAAGGCCCCGGACGCGAAGCCGTCGTGCGTCTCCGACCGGTTGTCGATGCTGACGAGCACCAGCGGGGGATCCAGGCTGACCGAGCAGAACGCGGTCACGGTCAGGCCCCGCGGCGAGCCGTCGGCACAGCAGGTCGTCACGACGGTCACCCCCGCGGCGAACTGCGAGAGCGCCTGCCGGAAGGCCAGCGCATCCACGCCCAGGGGAGGCAGGGTGCTCATGGAAGGAGGCCGATTCTACGCGCTCCGCCGGTAGAGGGCGACCTGGCCCCCCATCAGGGCCAGGCGCAGGAAGATGCGGCCGCCCACCAGCAGCTGTGCGAGCACCAGCGACGGGAGCTGCGTGCGGTAGCCGCTGACCGGCCAGGCGGCGTCCAGGGCCGCCCAGGCCGCGGCCAGCAGCACCGCGAGCGCGGCCAGCACGGCGTAGTGGCCCACGGTGCGGCCGAGGTTGCGCAGGCAGAAGCCGAGCGACGACACGAACGCCAGCAGCGCGCTCGACCGCTCCTCGACCACGAGGATCGCCTTGGCGTAGCCGGCCAGCAGGTGGACGAAGAGCAGCGCCAGCAGCAGCAGGGCGTGACGGCCGAACAGGAAGACGAGCGCCGTGTTCTCGGAGACGGCCTCGCGCGCCCGGGTGTTCGCCCAGGAGGCGAACGGGCCGTTGAGCGCGAACACCAGCCCGTCCACCGCGAGCACGACCAGCAGCAGGCGGAACATCCGGCCGAAGTAGAAGCCGGAGCCGTGGAGGACGCCGCGGACGGTCCACCCGGACTCCGGAGCGCGCAGCACTCCCAGCAGGCCTCCCGCCAGGAACGTCTGCAGCAGCAGGTAGGCCGCCCCCAGCGCCAGCACGGTCGGGTCGACCTGAGCGACCGCGCGGGCGGCACCTCCGCCGGCCGCGAACAGGCCCGCGGGCAGCTGGCCCGCCAGCAGCAGCTCCAGGTTCCGGAAGACGAAGCCGACCCCGAACAGCTCGGGGCCGAAGTCCTTCGCGAAGCCCGTCTGCCGCTCGGACCACTCGCTCCACCATCCGTAGTCGAAGCCGTGCAGCATGTTCTGCGCGGCGTCGCGCTGGGCGAGGCCCTCCTCGAGCGCGTCCGCCAGCGGCAAGGCCAGCAGGGCCGCCGCGCCCAGGTTCAGCACGAGCAGCGCCAGCGCGAGCCCCCAGTTGCGGCCCGCGGCGCCGAACCCGTCCCGCAGGCCCCGGATCACCCGAGCACCGTGTGCAGCTCCAGGAGGTTCTGCAGCCAGAGCAGGAACCGCGCGGACCACTTGCGCGCGGCCCGGCGCGCCACGCCGCTCTCCGCGGTCCACGAGTTGTTCGCCGGGTTCACGTCCAGAGCGAGCTTGCCCTCCGGGTCCACGACCACGCGCGACAGCTTGACGGCCTCGCGGTAGCGGAAGCGCGCCCAGCGGTCGCGGCCGTCCCAGGTCTCGCGGCGTACGCGGCCGTCGCTCCACTCCACCTGGATCGCGACCGGCAGCTGGACCTCGCCCAGCCGCCGCACCGTCACCTCCGAGTCGTAGGGTCCCTTGGAGTCTCCCTTCGGAGAGGGCGAGGGCGTGAGCACGGGTGCGCCGTCCGGACCGTCCACGAAACCGCGCGCGCGCCGGACCTCCTCCTCGCGCGCCGAGACGGTGTAGTCCACCTGCCCGCTGCCGTACCAGGTCTGGTCGAAGTACCACTGCCAGTCGGATCCCGTCACCTCGTTCACGACCGCGATGAAGTCGCGGCTGGTGGGGTGCTGGAACCGGTAGCGCCGCGCGTACGTGCGCAGGATGCGGGTCATGGTGTCCTCGCCGACGAGGTTCTCGAGCGTGTGCAGCGAGAGGGCGGGCTTGTTGTAGCTGTTCAGGTTCCAGGAGTCGGCGTCCAGGTACTGCCAGGTGGCGCGGGCCATCACGTCCGACCGGCCGGAGCGGCGCAGCTGCGGCAGCGCGTCGTCGACCAGGGCCAGCCGGACGCCGGGAGCGAGCACGGGCCAGCCCGAGCTGCTGCGGCCGGCCAGCCCGAAGTAGCGGCGGCCCCAGCCGCGGGGCCCGAGCGCCAGGAACGCCGCCTTGCGATCGTGGTAGCGGTTGAACCCCTCGTCCAGCCAGGCCTCCTCGAACTCGTTGTTCGCGGTCAACCCGTACCAGAACTGGTGCCCCGCCTCGTGGATGGTCACGCCCTCGGGGCTCTGCAGGAGGGGCGGCGAGAAGCGACCCGTCCCCCCGGTGATGAGCGTGGGGTACTCCATCCCGCCCGAGCCCGAGCCCCACGCGGGATCGACGACGGTGAGCTGGGTGTACGGGTACGGCGCCGACCAGGCGCCGTAGGAGCGCAGCGCGATGCGGGCGGCCTCGAGGTAGCGCTCGCCCAGGTGCGCGTGCTCGGGCTGCAGCAGCAGGCGGATGTCCACGGGCGGGTAACCGGGATCCTCGAAGCGCCCGCGACGGTCCAGGTAGCGCCGGCTCGCGGTCCAGGCGAAGTCGTGAACGTCGTCCTGATGAAAGCGCAGCGACTGCGTGCCGTCGGGGTTGTCCTGGCGCTCCGTCTCCCGGCCGGTCGCGCCCACCACGAACCCCTTCGGCAGCGTGAGCCGCACGTCGTACACGCCGAAGTCCGAGAAGAACTCGGACTGGGGATGGAACTGGTGGCCCGCGAACTTCCCGCCCTGCGTGCCCGAGATCTTGGGGAACCACTGCACGATGAAGTTGTGGTCGTGCACCCAGCCGGCGCGTCCCGCTTCCCCGTAGGGAACGCGCGACGTCCAGCGGACGCGGAAGCGGGCGGTCTGGCCCGGAGCCACCGGTCGCGGGCTCGACACCTCCATCAGCGTCCGGTCGTCCGCGTTGCCGTCGTCCGGCTGCACGAACCGCTGGGTCGGCGTGAGGTCGACTTCTCCCTGGCCGTCGTCGAACCCGATGTGCTGCACCTGCGTGAACCCGTAGGAGCGGTCCGACGTCCTGCCGTTCATGTCGCTGAGCGCCGCCCGCCGGCCGCTCCCCCGCGCGGACGTGGACAGGTTGTTGCGGAACGCGTTCCAGTACAGGTGGAACGGGAACGTGGACTGGGGCACGCCGGTCGTGTTGCGCCAGGTGAGTGTGAGATCGCCGTCGATGACGTGCCGGTCCGGATCGAGTCGCGCCTCGATCGTGTAGCTGGCGTTGCGCGGCGACTGCGCGGGCAGCTGCGGCAACGGGCCGGACGACTCCAGCGTCAGCGGCGGCAGCGTGCTCGTGCCGGCGCCCTGCGGGCGCACGTCGGGCGTCGACAGCATCAGCAGCACGGCCGTGGCGGAGGCGCCGCGAAGTCGCATGCTCTCCCGGGACCCTCTCGACGAGTCCCGAGATTCTACATGGCGCGCGTCACGGCGCGACCGGCACCATCAGCGAATCGAAGCTGAAGCCGGTCGCCGGCTCCAGCGCCACCGTCTTGCCGACCAGCCCTCCGTAGCCGCCGTCGTGGGCCACCGTCACCGAGCCGGACGTCCCGGCCAGGGCGGGCACCGAGGACGTGAGCAGGACCTGCGTGACCCGCGGGGCCAGCGAGAAGGCCTGCGTCGCGGCCAGCGTGCCGTTGCCCCGCCAGAAGTAGAGGGTGCCGGAGACCGTCGCGCCCGACACGTTCTGCAGGATCGCGACCGTGACCTGGCTGGTCGAGTTGTTGTAGCGCGCGATGCGGCCCGTCGTCTCGCGCAGGCGGATGCGATACACGTCGTCGGGCCCGCAGTCGGTGCCGCAGCCGCCGCTGCGCACGCGCAGGAGCTGGCCGTCCTCGGTGACCGGCCGGTCGTTGACGAAACGTAGGCTCCGGCTGAAGCCGAGCGCGCTCACGCCGGCGGATTGCTGCAGCACGGTCGAGCCGTTCCCCGCCAGGCGCTGCAGGACGAGCGTCGGCCCCACGTCGCCCGACGTGCCGTCCACCACGACCTCGTAGGACGAGTACGGCTTCTGGCTGAGCCAGTAGAAGTGGTCCGCGGAGTTGGCGCCCGCCGGCCGCAGGTCCCGCACGAGCCGGGAGCCGTGCGTCAGCTCGGTCAGGTCGAGCGTGAGGTTGTCCGTGTCGGTCGCGGAGTTGTTGCCGCTCACCGGGTCGGTGACGGCGCCCGGCGCCGCGACCTGCGCGGTGTTGCTGAGCGATCCGGTCGCGACCGCGGACACCGTGCCCGTGGCGCTGAAGGTCGCGGTGCCGCCGGGCAGCAGCGTCGCCGACGCGTTGATGTCACCGCTGCCGCCGGCCGGGCACGACGAGCCGGCGCTGGCGCTGCACGTCCAGTTGACGCCCGTGACCGTCGCCGGGAAGGTGTCGGACACGGTGGCCGCCGGCGAGTTGCTGGGGCCGTTGTGGCGCACCTGGATCGTGTACGTCACCGGAGCGCCCGGCGTCGCGTGGAGCTGGCCATCCGTCTTGGTGACCGCGAAGTCGGCCTGCGGCGTCAGCGTGTCGGTGTCGGTCGCGCTGTTGTTGGCCGCCGCCGGATCGACCACGCCGCCCGGCACGGCCGCGCTCGCGGTGTTGGCGAGCGACCCGGTGGCCGAGGGGGCGATGGTCCCCGTGGCGGCGAAGGTGGCCGAGCCCGCGGGCGCCAGCGTGACGCCGGCCGCGATGTTCCCGGACCCGCTGGCCGGGCAGCTCGAGCCGGCGCTGGGCGCGCAGGTCCAGGTCACGCCGGACAGCGAGGCCGGGAACGAGTCGACGACCGTGGCCAGCCCGGACGCGCTGGGCCCGGCATTCGAGACCGTGATCGTGTAAGTGACCGCGGTGCCGGGAACGGCGCTCGCCTGCCCGTCCGTCTTGGTCACGCCGAGGTCCGCGGTCGGCGTCAGCGTGTCGGTGTCGGTCGCGCTGTTGTTGGCGGGGTTCGCATCCGTCAAGCCGGCCGGCGCCGCGACCGTCGCCGTGTTCGTCAGGCTGCCGGTGGCGGTCGGGCTGACCGTGCCGGTGGCCGTGAAGGTCGCGTTGCCTGCGGGCAGCAGGGTCACCGCGGCCGCGATGTTGCCGGCGCCCGAAGGGGCGGCGCAGCTGGAGCCCGCCGCGGCCGCGCAGGTCCAGGTCACGCCCGAGAGCGCGCCGGGGAACGCGTCGCTCACGGTGGCCCCCGTGGCCGTGCTGGGCCCGGGGTTGCTGGCCGTGACCGTGTACGTCAGCGGCGCGCCGGGCACGGCGCTCGCCTGGCCGTCGGTCTTGGTGATCGCGAGGTCCGCCTGCGGCGTCAGCGTGTCCGTGTCGGTCGCGGTGTTGTTGGTGGTGAGCGGATCGTTGAGGCCGACGGGCGGCGTGATGGTGGCGGTGTTGACCAGCGAGCCGGTGGCGCCGGGCGCGACGGTTCCGCTCGCGGTGAAGCTGACCGATCCGCCAGGCAGCAGGTTGACGGTGCGGTTGATGTTGCCCGCGCCCGAGCCCGCGATGCAGCTGGAGCCCGCGGTCGCGTTGCACGTCCACGTCATGCCCGTGAGCGACGCCGGGAACGTGTCCGCGACCGTCGCGGCGTTGGCGGTGATGGTCGTGCTGTTGTTGGTCGCGACGATCGAGTAGCTGATCGGCTGTCCCGGCACCGCACTCGACTGGCTGTCCGACTTGGTGATGGCGAGGTCGGCCACCGCCCCGCTCTCGATCGTGAACGAGAGGTTGTAGAGCTGGACGGCGTCGCTGGCGCCTCCGGAGACGCGGATGAAGAACTGGCCGGCCGTGGTCAGGGCGACGTTGTTCAGCGTCTCCACGCCGCCCGCCGGCTGCAGGTTGGCCGAGGCCAGGACGGTCGTGCCGTTCGACGCGATCACCTGCAGCGCCACGTCGTTCTGGACCAGCGAGTTGAAGCTGGTGCCCGCCGAGCAGTCTCCGTTGGAGAGCTGCGGCCCCTGGAGGTAGGTGAAGCCCACCGGGGTCAGCGTCACGTCCACCTGCTTGCCGGCCACGACGGTGAAGCGATAGAAGTCGAGGTCGTTCGAGCCGTCCAGGCTGGCCGCGTTGGCGGTGAAGGTCCCGTCGCCGATGGAGCCGAAGTTGGAGCCGGTGGCGGCGGTGTCGTTGTCCTCGCGCGCGTCGCCGTATCCGCGGTTCCCCGCCAGCGTGTCGTCGTGCTGCGCCCCCGTGAAGCTGGACGAGAAGAACGGCTCCATCAGCTTCGTCTGGGCGAGCGGGCACACGTGGTCGAAGCCGAGGCCGTGACCGTGCTCGTGGGTCACCACGTTGCGCAGGCGCAGCGACCCGTTCGAGGTGTCGCTGAAGAAGTTGTCGTTGGTGTCGATGACCATGTCCCCGTTGTCGGGGAAGAAGTTGTAGGCCAGGATGTTCGAGTTGCCGTCGATGTTGCGGCCGGAGATGCGCACGTCGCCCCGCTGTCCCAGCACGCCCTGGCTGCCCGAGAACGAGGCGCCGTCGTCGTTCACGAAGACGTAGCTGGTGCCGGTACGCGACCCCCATTCGTCGAGCGCCTGCTGGATGATCGGCTGCCAGACGGCCTGGCTGCCGTAGATGCCGTTGAGGCGCGCGCGCAGGTTGCTGGTCCCGGTGCCGTCCTGGGGAAAGGCCTGCGGAATGTTGATGCCGTCCGGCACGACGCTCCAGGTGATCGTCGTGGGCTGCCCGCGCACCAGGCCGCTGCCGTCGGTCGCGGTACGGAACCAGCGGTCGCCGTCCAGGAACTGGAAGAGCTGGACCTGCGGAGCCTCCGGCCCGCCCGAGTGGAGGTTCCGGTAGACCTGCTCGACGTAGGCCGCGCTCGTTCCCGGCCCGAAGCAGACCGCCGGGCGCCGGGAGTGCGCCCGGGCCGCGGGATGGCCTGCCGAGGCCAGGGAGGCGGTGACCGCCAGCAGGACCAGCCAGGAACGCTCGAGCCGCATGCGACGCCTCCTCCCCAAAAGGGCCCCCCACTGTCAGCGATCGGGGCCGTTTCGTCAATGCCCGCGCTTGGTTCTGTGCAAGGGGGGCGGTTATCCTGAACCGCATGACCGACCTGGCCGTACCCATGGTGGACCTGAAGGCGCAGTACGCCCGCATCCGCGAGGAGCTGGCGCCCGCCTTCGAGCGGGTGCTGGCCTCGACCCAGTTCATCCGGGGCGAGGATTGCGTGCGGCTGGAGGAGGAGTTCGCGGCCTACTGCGGCGTCGCCCACGCCTGCGGGGTCGCGAACGGGACCGACGCGCTGATCCTGGCGCTGCGCGCCTACGGCGTCGGCCCGGGCGACGAGGTGGTCACCGTCGCCAACACCTTCATCGCGACCGGCGAGGCCATCCTGCTCAACGGCGCCCGGCCGGTCTTCGTCGACGTGGATCCCGACACCTTCACGATGGACGCCCGGCGGGTGGAGGCGGCCCTCACGCCCCGCACGAAGCTGCTGCTGCCGGTGCACCTCTATGGCCATCCCGCCGACATGGAGGCGATCACGGCCATCGGCGAGCGCCACGGCCTCCCCGTGCTGGAGGACGCGGCCCAGGCGCACGGCGCCTCGATCGGCTCGCGGCGGGCCGGCGCGCTGGGCCACGCCGCCTGCTTCAGCTTCTATCCCGGCAAGAACCTGGGGGCCTACGGCGACGCCGGCATGGTCACGTCCAACGATGCGGCGTTCATCGACCGTGTCCGGCGCATGGCGAACCATGGGGGCGGCGCGGACAAGTACGACAACGTGGTGCTGGGGACCAACAGCCGCCTGGACTCGCTACAGGCGGCCGTGCTGCGCGTGAAGCTGCGCCATCTGGACGGCTGGGACGCCGAGCGGCGCGAGCGGGTGCGTGCCTACGATCGCGCGCTGGCGGGCGTTCCCGGCCTGACCACGCCTCGCGAGCGCGAGGGGGCGCGCTCGGCCTGGCACCTCTACACGGTACGCCTGGAGCGGCGCGAGGCCGTACAGGCGCACCTCAGGTCTCGCGGGATTGCGACCGCGGTGCACTACCCCCGGCCGATCCACCTCCAGCCCGCCATGGCGTCCGCCGGCGGCCGCGCCGGCGACCTTCCGGTGTCCGAGCGTCTCTCAAAGGAAGTGCTCGCGCTGCCCCTCTATCCGGAGCTGCCTCTGGGTACGGTGGACACCATCGCGGCCGAGGTGCGCGCGGCCCTCGCCTGACGCGTCGAACGGCGGGGCGACAGGTCCCTAGGGATTGAAGGGCGGGGGCGTGGCCTGCGGAGCCGGCGACGGCTGCTGCCGCGAGCCCTGCGGCGCGAACGGCGACGCCGCGAAACCGCCGAGGCCGGCGTCTGGCGGCGCGGCGGGCTCGGGCTGGGGCTGGGCGGCGTCCTTGCCGCCCTGGGCGCCGGGCATGCTGAGCCCTGCCGAGGTATCGGCGGGCGGCTGGCTGTTCTCCTCCTCGGGCACAGCCTCCTGCTCCTCCACGATCGCCTCCGCCGGCATCTCCCGCATGGCGGAGCGCCCCTCGGCAGCCCCTGCGACGCGGGCGGCGGACGGCGCCGTACCGCTCACCAGGAGCGTCTCGACGCGGGTCCCGGTGGGGTCCATGGAGAGCGCGTAGTTCACCCCCTGGCCCTCCAGGGCCGCCACGACCGCCTCGACGGGCGTCCGCCCTCGGAGGTCCAGCGTGACCGCCTGGCGCGGCGGTGCGCCGTCGTAGACGACCTTCATCTGGATCTGGCGGGAGAGGCGGTCGAGGATCTCGGACAGCGGCGCGTTGCTGGCCTGCACGTCCACGGACTGGCCCGAGACCCGGACATCGACGGCGGCCATTCCGGGCGTGGAGATGGCGAGAGCCGTGAGGGCTGCGAGGGCGGCTCGAATGGTCATGCAGCCAGTCTAGCCGAAGCGGTCAGCGGGCGTCGAGGGGGTCGACACCCTTCAAGGCGAAAAAGGGGCGGCGGCCCCGTGAGGAGCCGCCGCCCTGCGGAAGAATGTGAAGTGGAAACCCGCGCTCAGTGAACCCGCGGGATCATCGGGCTGTCGAAGCTGAAGCCGGTGGCCGGCTCGAGCGCGACGGTCTTGCCCGACAGATCGCCGTAGCGGCCCGTGTGCGCGATGGTCAGAGCGCCGCTGGTTCCGGGAGCGACGGTCTGGGTCGCGAGCACCTGCAGCTGCTTGGGCGACAGGTTGATCGGCGACGTGCCGGCGGCGGTGCCGGTCGCGGACCAGAAGTACACCGTGCCGGTGATGGTGTAGTTCGTCGGGTTCTGCAGCAGGAGCACCGTGACCTGCGTCCCCGAGTTGTTGAAGCGGGGAACCGCGTAGGTCGTCTCGTA
>Ga0075428_100004659_pt1 | contig 15173 bp, 15 predicted proteins | sample RhiMetdeltSRZDD2_FD_75291 | JGI IMG/M metagenome (GOLD analysis project Ga0075428, IMG submission 75291) | Populus rhizosphere microbial communities from Tennessee, USA - Rhizosphere MetaG P. deltoides SRZDD2 | ecosystem: Host-associated > Plants > Roots > Rhizosphere > Soil | place: USA... | reverse complement strand
GACCAGGGAGGGGTACAGCATTCTCGAGGTCGCCACGGCGGGAGAAGCGCTGGAGCAACTCAGCCCCGAACTCGACCTGGTCTTGTATCATCGGAAACTCGCCGGCAATGCAGCAGGTAAGTCGCTGCTCGGGCGCATTGCCGCCAGCCGCGCCCCGACCGTGCTGCTGAGCGGCGAAACTGGTACTGGGAAGGACCTCGCCGCAAGAGCGGTCCATTTCAGCAGCGACCGCGCCGGCCGGGCATTCGTCAACATCACTTGTTCGGCGCTGCCGGAACAGCTGCTCGAAAGCGAGCTGTTCGGTCACGAGCGGGGCGCCTTCACCGACGCCACATCAGCCGCTACAACCGGGAGTTCAGGAAGCGCGTCCGCGGGCTGACAGCCGAGGCGCTGAAGCTGCTCGAGCAGTATCAGTGGCCTGGCAACATCCGGGAGCTTCGGAATGCAATCGAGCGGGCCATGCTGCTCATCGAGCGTGAGCGGCTCGAACCCGACGATTTCACGACGCTCACGCGAACGGTCAGCGCGACGGCGATCAAGCTCCCACCCGAAGGCCTGAACCTCGAGGAGGTCGAGCGGCAGCTCCTCGTGCAGGCTCTCGAACGGGCCAATGGAAATCAGACCCAAGCCGCTCAGCTCCTCGGCATCAACAGAGACCAGGTCCGCTACCGCATCGAGAAGTTCGGACTCCATGCGGCCCGCGGCACGTGATTCCTACACCGCCACTGACGCAGGTTCGGTGGTTGCCGGCTGTGCTGTGTCGGCATGTACCGATTTCACCGTCAAGACCGGACAAGGTGCCGTCCGGATTACCGATTCGGCGACGCTCCCCATGAGCAGGTGGGACAGCCCGGTGCGTCCGCGGGTGCCCATGATCATGAGGTCGAACCCGTTGTCTCCGGCGTAGGCGCTGATCGTGGCGCCAGTCGCGCCGAAGACGACATCGGTCGTGATCTTCACGCGCGACCGGCTGTCCGCGAGGACCCGGCGCGAGAGCTGACTCTCGGCGTTCGCGACGCGTTCTTGCATCATCTGAGGCGGCTCAGGAATGAACATCTCCGATCCCGGCGATGGGGCGACGGCTGAACGCTCGAGGACATGCAGCAGACGGATGGACCCGCGCAGACGGGCGGCCATCCGTTTCGCGTAGCCGAGTGCGGCGTCGGAGCACGGGCTGAAGTCGGTCGGGACGAGGATCCGGAAGCCCTCCGCGGCGGGCGTAGGGGCCGCTTCGCGCATTGTCAGCACGGGACAGGGCGCCGTCCGTGCGACCTTCTCCGCCACGCTGCCGAGGAGCAGGTGCGCGATGCGTCCACGGCCGTGCGTCCCCATGACGATCAGCTCGATTCCATGCGTGCGGGCATAGCAGGTGATTTCGTCCGCCGGTTCATCCGACCGTTCGACGGCCAGGATCGCCGTGTGATCGCTGTCTTGGGCCGGCATTCGATCCTGCATCTGCCGCAAGGCTGCCGTTTCGTAGTCGCGTGGGTCGCCCAGCACGGCGCGCATGAACATGTTGTCAACCACGTGCAGCACGTGGAGACGGGCGCCGGTACTTTCGGCGAGGCGCCGTCCGTACGCGAGGGCGGCCTCCGACGGTGCGCTGAAATCGGTGGCTACGAGAATTCGCGCGAACATGGCGGCCCTCCTTAAGAGCGGAAGTCTGAGTTCTGCCACCAATCGAGCACAGACCATACCAGCCTCCGGACGTGCAAAACGCGCCCGTAAAGGCGATGGCGCGCTCCTGGATGGGGAATACTCCGCAGGGCAGGGGAATTCTGCGCGCCGGTCGGCTACGACGACGGAAGATCAGGCAGCCGCCGGATCTTGATCCAGAGGGTGATCAGGAACGCGATGATGAGAAGCGTCGCGACACCCAGGCCGGCCCGCCGGACCTGCAGCTCACGGAACGCCGCCTCGCCGGCGTCGAGCGCCCTCCGCGCCGACGCCGCGCCTTCGGCGGCCGCCGCGTTGAAGGGTTCGGCCGCAAAGGCGTGCACGAGCACCCGCGCCTGGACCTGTTGCTCGCGCGCCGCACGCAGTGCCAGCCGGCCCGCGTCCACAAGCATTCCCGCGCGCTCCGCCCGTGCAAGCGAAACGTCCGCGGCGGCCACGGAGGCGGCAAGTCCGTCGAGTGCCTGTCGGATGGTGCCAATGGCCTGGGCGCTGTCGCCAGACGCGTCGTGGCACTGTGCGCAGACCGCGCCCTCCTGTACACCGACCCAGTGGTCGGCGGGCGATTCGATCCGATGATTGTTGTGGCAGACGAGACATTCGGGCTGGCCGATTGCGTCGAAGATGTCCTTCTTCGGACTCGCGCGGAAGAGCTCAGCCTGACGGAGGTGGCACTGCGCGCAGACGTTCGCCACCGATGTCACTCCGGGCGGGGTGGCGCCATGACTTCCGTGGCAGGCCGCGCACGTGGGGGCGGAGGTGTCGCCCCGCTGCAGCAACGCCGCCGCATGCACGCTGGCGGCCCAGTCGGTGGGAGGCGCGGCGCTGCGTCCCAGTGGTTTCATAATGGACGGGTTGCCGTGGCAACGCGCGCAGGTCATCGTCACATTCAACGGTGCGACCGGCGATCGCGCATCGCGGACGCGCGTGATGCCGTGCGCTTCATGGCAGTCGCTGCACGTTGCGACGCGCGTCTCGCCGGCCGCCATCCGCCGGCCGTGGGTGCTGGTCTGGTATTGAAGGAACTGGTCCACGCGTACCTGCGGGTCGAAGCGCCGCATATACCCGGCATCGCTGTGGCACGTCGCGCAAAGAGGCGCGATAGCCGTTCGAGCAGGGGCGGCATACGAACCAGGGCCCTGCGCTTTGTGACATGCGGTGCACGTAAGCCCGGCCGAGGCGTGCACGTCGTCCGCAAACGCCGTGGCTGGATCGACAGCCTGCGCGGAGCCGTTCGCCTGCCATAGTGCCAGCGCAATAAGCGCCGCCCACGCGCTTCTCATGGCGCGGCCGCCGATAGCGCGAGCCCGGTCATCAGCGCCATGAACAACAATGCCACCGCGCCGACCCAGACCACCGCGAGCCGCGCCCGCGCCGTGTGGCCGGCCAGTAACGGCAGCAGCAGCGCGGCCAGTGCGCCGGCCCCCATGACCGCGACGGCGATCAGCTCGCCATTGATGCCGGCGATGGTCGGGGGCACATGTTTCAAGGATTCAAAGGCCCACAGAAAATACCACTCCGGCCGGATCCCCGCCGGCGCAGGCGCAAACGGATCGGCCTTGGTCCCGAGCTCCCACGGATAAAACGTTGACAACGCGGCCAGGACCGCGAGAACGATGGTCCACGCGAACAGGTCGCGCAGCAGGAAGTGGGGGATGAACGGCATCGCACGCACCGCGGCCGGGTCATGGACTGCCTGGCGTTCAATCGAAGGAGGCACGCTCATACCGTGGCGCTGAACGAGCAGCAGGTGCAGCGCGACCAGGCCGCTGGCGATCGCCGGCAGCACCGCCACGTGGAATCCGAACAGACGCGTCAACGTGGCGCCGGTGACCTCGTCGCCGCCGCGCATGAAGCGCACGATACCGCGTCCCATCAGCGGGACGGCGGCGGCGATGTCGGTTCCAACCCGAGTGGCGAAAAACGAGACTTCATTCCACGGCAGCAGGTAGCCCGTGAATCCAAATGCGAGTGTGAGCAGCAGCAGCAGGACGCCACTGAACCAGGTCAGTTCCCGCGGCCGCCGATAGGCGTGCAGAAACAGGACGCTGAACAGGTGGGCGACGGCGCAGGCCACCATCAGATTGGCGGACCAGGCATGGATCGATCGCACGAGCCACCCGAAGGGCACACGCGTGACAATGAACTGAACGCTTTCGTACGCTTCGGCGGCGCTCGGCCGGTAATAGAGAAGGAGGAGCGCCCCCGTCCCCACTTGGATACCGAAAAGAAACAGCGTCATGCCGCCGAAGTAGTACCAGACCGAGTACCGGTGGTGGGGTACCGTCTTGTGGCGCAGCGCATCGATCACGTCGCTGAACGCGAGGCGCTCATCAAGCCATGCGCGGACGCCCCTCATCCCGAGCGACGACTGAGCGCGATCTGGTCGTCCTTCACGTTGACGTCGAAGGCTTCCAGCGGCCGCGGGGGTGGACCGGCGACGTTGCGTCCGTTGAGATCGTACTGACCGTTGTGACACGCGCACCAGAGTCGCTGCAGGTCGGGCCGGTACTGCACCGTGCAGTCGAGATGCGTGCAGGTGGCCGAGAAGGCGCGCAGATCGCCGGCGGCCGTCCGGATGACGATAGCTGGGCGCGACCCGAAAGCCACGGCGCGGGCGGAATTCGGCGCCAGCGACTCGGCGCTTCCCGCCATCACCGATTGTGTGGCGGCTTCCGGAATTTCTGGCGGCGCCAGGTACCGCGCCACTGGATACAGGACCGCCCCACACACGCCACCGCCCCAGAGGCCGAGAAGCCAGTTCAGGACGCTGCGCCGTCCGGACGGGGTGTTGTGTGAATGCACGGATCCAGCAAGAGACTAACGCAATCGAACGAAATGAATGCTGAGGAATTTTCTTGGGTGGTGCGGAAATTCACCCATACCGCAGCCGCGATATTCACCCAGACAGCCCCGATCCGGCCGTTTCGCGCGTCCCGGCCGCGGGCATCGTCCTTGCCTTGAAGCGGATTGCCACGAGGAGGTGGCCCACGTGAAACAGACGCTTATGTCCTATGTTGTCGCCACCGTTGTGTTGATGGGCACCCCAAGCGCGTCAGCCCAGAGTTCGGCAGCCGATGGCGAAAAGCTGTTCGCCGCGCAGAAGTGCACGATCTGCCATTCAGTTGCGGGACAAGGCAACAAGAAAGGACCGCTGGACGGCGTGGGCGCCAAGCTGAGCGCCGACGACATCCGCTTGTGGATTACCCAGGCGCCTGACATGGCCGCCAAGGCCAAAGCGGAGCGGAAGCCGGCGATGAAGGCGTACACCAGTCTGTCGAAGGCTGAGGTTGATGCGCTGGTCGCTTTTGTGCAGAGTCTGAAGAAGTGAACGACCCGACCGTCGGGCGCGATCCCCCAGCATCCCGAGGAACCGTCATGATGCGCATAATCTGTCTTGCTGTATCAATTGAGCTGATCGCCGCCACTGCTGGATTCGCACAGAACGATGCGGCTCTGGTGCAAAAGGGAGAGACGATCTACGCCGCGCAGAAATGCGCGATCTGTCATTCCATCGCCGGCAAAGGGAATCAGAAAGGTTCGCTGGACGGCGTCGGAACCAAGCTGTCGGCTGACGAGATACGTATGTGGATCGTCAACGCGCCGGAGATGACGGCGAAAACGAAGGCGGCCCGCAAACCCGTTATGAAGGCCTACGCGAGCCTTCCGAAGGATGAACTCGCGGCGTTGGTCGCCTACATGCAGAGCTTGAAGAAGTAGACGACAGTCGGGATCGCACCGCGCCGCGTCGCGCACGCTTCCCTCCCGGGCTCGACGTCGTCCACGAGAGCCCCTACGAAAAAGTGTGGCAGAGCTCGCAGTCCTGTCGGATGACGCTGCCGTCCGCTGCCTTGTGGTTCTCGTCGTGGCACCGGAAGCAGCCCGGAAAGGCAATGTGGCCGATGTTGGTCGGGTACGTTCCCCAGCCGACCCGCATCGACGGGAACACGTTGCGGCGGTAAAGCGCCTGCGCCGCCCGCACGCTGCGCTCGACCTCGGCCCGTCGCTGATCGTAGATCCCCCGGTAGTTGCCGCGGTAAAAGCCGCGCAGTCGCTCCGCGATCGCGTCGAGCGCAATCTGCTGGTTCGGATAGACCTGCTTGAGCGCCGCTACCGCCTCCCGTTTGGCGAAGGGCATCTTCGGCGAGATCTCGCCGATCGCCATGGCATCGTCAACCGCCCGTTCGGCGGACGGGGCAAATGGATGGCTCGGACGGTTGTGGCAGTCCATGCAGTCCATCCGGCGCCGCTCGCCCGCGGCGATGCGGTCGCGCGCCACGCCCTCGGCGTAGTACTCCTTGACATTGCCGAAACGATCCCTCAAGCGGACGTAGCCGATCTCTTGCCGCTTGTCATCGGTCGCCACGTACTCGATCTCGTTGGCCACGTTCATGTGCCAGTGGATGCCCGTGGCGATCCCCAGGCGCTGGCTGCCGCCCCCGACGTGGACCTGCAGAGTGGTCACCGACTCCGTATTCTGCTCGTCCTCGGCGTACTCGCGGATCACGACTACCTTGTCGCCGTGGAATTTCTCCGGCCAGTGGCACTGCTCGCACACTTCCCGCGCCGGCCGCAGGTTGCGCACCGGCGACGGGATCGGCCGCTCGTGCGAGTTCATCAGCACGGCGAACACCTGTCGGACGCCGTCAACCTTCGAGCGGACGAACCACGGGGCGCCCGGGCCGATGTGGCACTGCACACAGGTGACGCGGGAATGTGGGCCATCCTGGTAGGCGACGAACTCCGGTTCCATCACCTCGTGGCACACCTGCCCGCAGAAGGGCACCGAATCCATCTCCTCGACTCCCCGATAAGCGGCAAGCGACACGATCAGCACGTTGGCGATCGTCAGCAGCGCGACCGCCGATGCGACCCTGCGCGTATGCCGGTCGTTGAGATCGATGCGCGGCCAGTGCACGCCCGAGGGTGCGTGGCCGGCGCGCCGCCGGCGACGTTCACGCCACAGGCCGATCGGGACGATTAGCAGACCGATCAGGAAGATGCCAGGGACGATGAGGAAAAAGACGATGCCGATGTACGGGTTGGTGTGAAAGCCGAACAGGTCGAACAGAAAGACCGCGGTGAACAGAAGGGCGGCGAAGCTCGTGATCACGCCGCCGGCGACCGAAATCCAGTTTTGCAGCAGCGACCGGAACTCTGCCAGCATCGGCCCCGATGGTCTCCGATGCATGCGTGAATTTCAAGTGTGCGGTAGAACTTGACGTGCCCGCGCCATCCATGCAGAGTCTAGGTCGGCAGCGGCGACACGACGTGCGATTGACGGCGCTTCTCGGAATCCTTTTGAGCTGGGTGCTCGGCGGATCTTCTGTGTACGCGCAGCCCGCTGCGCCAGCCAACGACGACTGCCAGACCTGTCATGGCGAGCCGTCGATGACGCGGGCCGACGGCCGGCCGGTCGTCGTCGAGCCGAAGGCCTTTGCAATGTCCGCGCACGGGCCATTCAGTTGCGTCGACTGCCACACCGATCTCGCCACGCTCTCAGAGTTTCCCCATCCCGATCGCCTGGCGGCGGTGAACTGCGCGATGTGCCACGATGCTCCTGGGGCGGCGTTCATGCAGAGCGTGCACGCCGCCATTCCGGCAGCGGCTGGCGGTCCCGCGCAGTGTGTCACCTGTCACGGACCGCCGCATCAGATCAAGCCGTCGGCCGATCCGGAGTCGCCGACCAGCAAACTGCGTGTGGCAGGCACGTGCGCGCAGTGCCACGGCGATACCGTGGTTCGAGGCGCGCCGCGGGGCCCCGCGGTCGCCGCGCAGTTCGCCGACAGCATTCATGGTATGGCGCTGACGCGCACGACGGTGGCGCCCACCTGTTCGGACTGTCACAGCAGCCATGACATTCGACGGACGACGGATCCCGAGAGCCGCGTGCATGCGCTCAAGGTGCCGGATACGTGCGGAACCTGTCACGGGAGCCAGCAGCGGTTGTACGGCGAGAGCGTTCACGCGGAACTGCTCCGGAGCAACACGCCTGCCGCGCCGCACTGCGTGTCCTGTCACACGGCGCACAGCATCAGGCCGACGGCCGACGATCAGTGGCAGCTCTCCGCGGTCGAGCAATGCGGAACCTGCCACCGCGAGGCGCTTGCAACCTATCGCGACAGCTTCCATGGGCAGGTGACGGCGCTCGGGTTCACACCGGTCGCCAAGTGCGCCGACTGTCACCAGGCGCACCGGGTGTTTCGCGCCGAAGATGCTCGCTCCAGCGTGTCGCCGGCCAACCGTCTGACGACGTGCCAGACGTGCCACCCCTCCGCGAATCTCAGTTTCGTCCGCTACCAGCCGCACGCGAACAAGAACGATCGCGAACGGCTGCCGGCGCTCCATTACGCTGCCCGGTCCATGGATGCGCTGCTGTTTGGGGTGTTCGCGTTCTTCGGGGTGCACTCGCTGCTCTGGTTCGCGCGCGAGCGCATCGGCCCTGCCGACGATGCCAGGCCGCCGCATGAGTGACCGGCGGTATGTGCGACGGTTCGGTCCGTTCGAGCGGCTGCAGCACGTGGGACTGTTCGTGGCGTTCCTCGGCCTGGCGGCGACGGGGCTGCCGCTGCTCTTCTCCGATGCGGTGTGGGCACGGCCGCTGGCGCAGCTCGTTGGCGGCTTTGGCGTCACCAGCGTGCTCCATCGCATCTTCGCGACGCTCCTCATCGCGATCTTCGCGATCCATGTCGCGTGGATCGGGTTACGGCTGTTTCGCGGCGAGCGTGGGCTGCTCTGGGGAGCGACGTCGCTGGTGCCGCAGCCCCGCGACCTCGTGGATCTCTATCATCACGTGCGATGGTTCCTGCGACGTGGGGAAAAACCCGCGTTCGATCGCTACGCCTACTGGGAGAAGTTCGATTACTGGGCTGTCTTCTGGGGTATGCTCATCATCGGCAGTTCGGGGTTGATGCTCTGGTTTCCCGAGTTCTTCGCGCGGTTTCTGCCGGGCTGGGTGTTCAACGTGGCGCTCCTTGTCCACGGAGAAGAGGCGCTGCTTGCGGTCGGCTTCATTGTCACGATTCATTTCTTCAACAGCCATATGCGACCCGGCAAGTTCCCGATGGACATGGTGATGTTCACGGGCGTCGTTCCTGAGCGCGACTACGCACGCGAGCGCCCGCTCGAGTACGCGCGGTTGAAGTTCACCGGCGCGCTGGAATCGCGCCTGGCTGGCCCGCCAGACGCGACGTTCGTCCGGCGAGCTCGCCTGGGCGGCGCCGTAGCCATCGCCGTCGGCCTGATGCTCTTTCTCCTGATCCTGGTGGGGTTCTTACAGTGATGGCTATCTGACCAGATTTCTGTCGGACCTCTCCCCTCGGAGGCTTGTTGTGGCAACTACTCAATCAGTCCGGACTGCCCGGTGGGTGAGAGGGAACCGCTGGTTTGCGTGCCTCGCCGCCGCGCTGACCTTTTTCTTCCTAGCGGTCTTCGTCGCGGTGACGACCCCGGTCGTCGTCGCGGCTCCTCAGGCGCCGCCAGCCCCTGGCCAGCCTGCCGCCGGGTACGTGGGGGAGGCGACGTGCCAGGGTTGCCACGACCAGTCCTACAAAGGAACCGCGCACGGTCACGCCTTCAACGAGCGCACGCCGGCGGCCAACCTGGGGTGTGAGAACTGCCACGGGCCTGGCCAGAAGCACGTGGAGAGCGGCGACCCGGCGCTCATCAGGAATTTCAGGACCACGACTCCGTCCGAAGTCAGCGCGACCTGCACCACCTGTCACAATCGGGCGACGCACGCGCTCTGGGACGGCAGCCAGCACGATCAGCGGAACCTGAGCTGCATCACCTGCCACAGCGTTCACTCAGCGAAGGGCGAACCACAGCTGAAGGCGCAGACCCAGGTGGCGCTGTGCAGTACATGCCATCGCAGCGTCGTCAACAGGACGCACCGCTTCAACCACATGCCGGTGCGGGAAGGCGCCCTGACGTGCTCGTCGTGTCATAACCCGCACGGGAGCACCAACGTCAGACTGCTCCGGGCCGGGACGACGATCGATGAGAGCTGCACGAGCTGCCACACGGACAAGCGAGGGCCGTACCTGTGGGAGCACGCGCCGGTCAGCGAGAGCTGCGTCACCTGCCACGACCCGCACGGGTCGAACAACGACCGGATGCTCGTGAGCAAGCTGCCGTTCCTGTGCCAGCGGTGTCATGTGACGTCGCGCCATCCGCCCACCGTCTATGACGGGTTCGTGCAGCAGAATTCGCAGAATGCCAACAAGATCACCGGACGGGCCTGCACCGTCTGCCACCAGATGGTGCACGGGTCCAACGCCCCGTCGGGCAAGGCGTTGCTGCGGTAGGTGGGAGGAGTGATGCGCAACAGACTTCTGATGCTGGCCGCGGCGTTGTTGCTCGTCCCCTGTCCGGGCGCGGCGCAGACGCAGCAACCGCCCCCGACACAGACCGCGCCGCCGGCCTCTCCGTTCACGGGATTGGCCGACATCGGCGGGCTCTTCACGACCGCGGACGGCGACGAGGCACGATACGAACGCTATCGCGACACGCGCGACGGCCTGTATTCGAGCTTCACGCTCAATCGCGACACGGCTTCCTATCTGTTCGACGCGAACGCCTCACACGTCGGCTATCGCGACCAGCGATACGCCGTCAGTTACCTCCGCCGGAAGATCAAGTTCGGATTCAACTGGCTCTCGCTGCCCCTCAACTACAGCTACCTGACCCGAACGCCGTTTGTCACGAACGGCAACACGCTGACACTGGACGACAACGCGCAGCGTGCGGTGCAGGGTCCGACCAACGCCGCTGCGGACGGTACGGCCGTCGGCGTACCGTGTGCGCCGGGCGCCCCGCCGGCTGCCTGCGGCACTCCGGCCCAGGCCGCCCAGGCCAAGGCCGCCCGATCGACCTATGACAGCCTGGCGACGGCGTTCGACCTGCGGCAGCAACGGCACACGGCGGCCTTGAATCTGAATTACGCGGCGACGCGGGCCATCGACGTCGAGACGCGCTTCTCGTCGTCACGCCGGGACGGGCAGCAGCCCTGGGGAGCCTCCTTCGCGTTCAACACGGCCGTCGAGCTGCCGAAGCCGCTCGACGACCGGACCGACGACCTGTCGGTCGGGGCTTCATGGGCGAACCCGCAGGGCATGTTCCGCGTCGGCTGGGACGGATCGTGGTTCACCAACCACTTCGACAGCCTCGTGTGGGACAACCCGATCAGGATCACCGACTTCAGCAACGGCCTCCCGCCGCCGAATGGTCCCTTCGACCCGAGCGGCTACAGCAACGGCAATGGCCCCGTGCAGGGACGAGAATCGACGGCGCCGAACAACATGATGAACGTCGTCAGCGCCACCGGCCTCTACAAGCTGCCGAGCCGGACGACGCTGAACGGCACGGTCCAGTTCACCACGCAGACTCAGGACGAAGCATTGATCCCGTGGACGATCAATTCGGTGATCAACTCGCCGACGGTGTTCGCAGCGTTTCCGCACCTGGCGCAGCTCCCGCGCGCGACGGCGCAGGCAGAGGCCAAAGGCATCAACACGCTCCTGAATCTCAGCTCGCGGCCGGTCCGCTCCGTCAACTTCACGGTGCGATATCGCTACAACGATCGTGACGTCCAGACACCGATTTTCGACGCTACGGAGTACGTGCGTTTTGACTCCGTCCCCGAAGAGATCGAGGAGGGCTTCACGCCTCAATTCGACATCACGCGCCAGTTCTTCGACGCTAACGCATCGTTTACCCCCGCCCGGTGGGGGACGGTGCGCGTCGGCTACGGCCACGAGGCGGTCGAGCGCCACGGCCGTGGATTCAGCGATGTTGGTGAGCACATCTTCCGGGTGTCGTTCGACACGTACTCCAGCCAGTACGTCACGGTTCGCGCCAGCTTCGATGTGGGACGGCGCCGCGGCGAAGGCTTCGTCGAAACTGGAATCGACTATGAGTTGGGACCGGGCGGCACGCAGCCGACGCTGCGGTACTATGACGAAGCGGATCGCGATCGGACGCGCGGATCGCTCCTGTTCACGGTGATGCCGAGCGACATGGTCGATCTCTATGTCCAGTTCTCCGGCGGCAGGGACCGCTATATGGCCGACACCTCGGTGCCGGTCAACCGGCCGGGCGAGCTGTTCGGCCTGCACGAGTCCGACGTGACGAGCTGGAACGTCGGCATCAACTTCCACCCGACGGACATCGTCGCGGTTGGCGGCAACTACGGCCGCGACGGCTACAGTTCGCTGCAGTTGTCGCGCAACGCGAACCCGCCGCCCGACCCGACATGGACGGATCCGAGCCGGGACTGGACGCTGGATAATGACGACAGGATCAACACGGCCAGCGCGTACGTTGACTTGCTGCGCGCCGTCCGGAACACGGACATCCGGTTCGCCTATGACTACAGCGACTCAAACAACAGTTTCGTGCACGGCGGCCCCCGCGTCGCCGCGCTGACCTCGATCAACCAGTTCATCCCGCTGCCCGACGTCGAGAACACATGGCAGCGGCTGACTGCCGACGTCCAGTACTTCGTCACCACCCGCGCGGGGGTTGGCGTCGGCTACTACTTTGAGAAGCTCGACATCGTCGACTTCAACACGATCGACACGAACGGCCCGGTGGGCTTTGCATCGGCGACCGGCGAACCGCGCATCGATTGGCTCGGCGGGCTGATGACCGGCTATGGTAACCGCCCGTACACCGGCCACACCGTGTACCTGCGCGCGTTGTATCGCTTTTAGGGGGAGAAACGCCAGGGGATCACCGGAGACATCCAGAGACGGAAGTGCGCCGTGAGCAGGCGGCGCGGGTGTCTGGCAACCGAGCTCGAGCACAAAGCGTATCCCGACGAGAGTTAGTAGGGTTCTGGGCGACGATGGCCGCGCCGCGCTCATCGTGCTGGGTGCGGCGGGATCGGTGCGTGCCGCGTTACGGCTCAAGGGCTTCGGTCGGGTATCTGAATTGCACAGCGTACGAGTCACACGATATGAAGCTGATGTTCTGCGGATCGGTGATGGCTGGATTCGTCATCACGTGCGCGGTGGCCTTCGCGCAGGGCCAGACGCCGAGCCAGCAGACGCCGCCAATCCTGTCGGAATCGCTGGCGGGCCGCGACTCGTTCGCGCTGTACTGCGCGCCGTGCCATGGAGCCGGTGGACGCGGGGACGGCCCGGTCGCCCCGGCCCTGCGGGCGCGCCCTGCCGATCTGACGACGCTGACGCAGCGGAATGACGGCGCGTTTCCGCGCACACGCGTCCGCGATTTCGTGACCGGCACCGGCCGGCAGCTCGCCGCACACGGCACGACCGAGATGCCCGTGTGGGGACCAATGTTCCGGGCCTTTGAATCGGATGCCCGCGCCCGCGAACGCATCGAGAACCTGCTCACGTATATCGAGTCAATCCAGCTCCCGTCGACGGGCGCGAACGACGCCGGCAGCCAGTTGTTCCGTACCTACTGCGCCAGCTGCCACGGAGCGACCGGCCGCGGCAACGGACCGCTCGCCGATCAGCTGCGGCGCAGGCCGCCCGACCTCACGCAATTCACGCGTCGCAACGGCGGTACATTTCCGAGCGAACGCGTGTACCGGATCATCGACGGCCGCGACGTGGCCAGCCACGGGGACCGCGAGATGCCGGTCTGGGGCGACATCTTCAAGATGGATGCGTCCCGTCCCGATGCCAAGGCGCAGATTGACGCCATCGTGCGTTACCTGGCCGGCATCCAGGAACGCGGAGCCTAACCCGCGGGGGATTTTTTCCCCATCATCGCGAAGGATTCCTCGCCGCTGGGCGGCGCCCCCTGCGAGCGCAGGCAGTGCAGGTGCGAGGCAAGGCCGTTTTTCGAACGGCATCGATCTGGCACGGGCATTCGGCACACGCCGCCTGCCGACGGGCGGCAACCGAGGTGCACCGATGCCACGACTCATAACTCTCACCATCGCCGCAATCGGCACGCTGACCTTCGCCGGCTGCGCGACGATGAACGTGAGCTCGCACGTCGAACGGAGCCTGGACATAGGTCGGTATCACACGTATGACTGGGGCCCGGCGGATGCGCTGCCAGCCGGCGACGCGCGCCTGGAGCGGGATCCGTTCTTCCAGGACCATCTCCGCGGCGAGGTGGAGAAGGCGATGGCGCGGCGGGGGTTCGAATGGTCGACCGACAGAGCTCCCGATCTGCTCCTGCATTACCACGCAAACATCACGGAACGCATCGACATCGACCGCCTCGACGCGCAGCGCGGCTACTGTGGCGAGAACGGATGCGACGTCGCGACCGTGCAGTACGAAGCCGGCACGCTGGTGATTGACGTCATCGATGCCCGCACGAACCGTCTGCTTTGGCGCGGCTGGGCCCAGAGCGCGGTCAGGGGCATGCTCGCCAACCAGGACACGATGGCGCGGCAGATCAATGAGGCGGTCGCGCGCATGTTCGCCGAGTTTCCAGCGCCTCTCTGAGATGGAGGAAATCATGCGACCTCTCGGGCGATTGACCGTCGCGGTTCTCGGAGCCCTTGCCCTGACCGCGTGCGCCACGACGAACGTCCGATCCTACGTCGTGCGCGGCATGGATGTGCACCAGTACCGAACCTACGGTTGGGGGCTGGCAGACGAGCAGGCGACCGGCGACCCCCGGCTCGACAACAACCGCTTCTTCCAGGAACGAATCGAGGCCGCCGTGGAGCGCAACCTCAATGCGCGCGGGTTCGAGAAGACCGGCGCTGGGGAATCAGACCTGTTGATCCGCTATTACGCGAGCGTCGAGCAGCTGGTCAACGCGGACGGCGCCGATCTTCCGTATGCCGCGTGCGACGGCTGCAGGCCGTTCGTATTCGACTCCGGCACGATCGTTATCGATCTAATCGACGCGCGCAGCCGGCGCCTCGTCTGGCGCGGCTGGGCCGAGGGCGACATCGACGGCGTCGTCGACCACCAGGCATGGATGGAGAAGCGCGTGGACGACGCGGTGGCCCGCATTCTCGAAAAGCTGCCGAGGAGCGTGTCATGACGTTGAGACATTCGGCGCTGTGCACCGTGACGATCGCCGCAGCAGTGATTGGACGTCCGAGGAGGAGCCGCCCGAGGAGCTGTGTTCGCCCTATATCCAAGGGAGCGGCACCGTAGGGACGTGCTACTGCGTTGCGGCCATGATTATGCGAAGCAGCGCGGTGCTTCGGTTTCGGCTCGGGGAGAACACAACCACGCCAGCAGCGCGAGCGGCGCGATGACTTGTGCGACGAGAGGAAGAAGGTAGACCGCGACCATTCGGAGATCGACTACGCGAATGCAGCAAGATTCCTGTTCCGTATCCTATGTTGTTAAGGGAACCGCGAGGCGTGTCGAATCGGCCGGCAACACGTTGGAGCGCACGCCGCATCAGAACGGGAGTGCATTGTGAACCGGTGCCTCCGCAGGGTCGCGGGATGGTTGGTTGTGGGCTCCGGCGTCGCCGCAGCAGCCTACGGCGTGTATGTGGGCATCACCTGGTATCGGTACGGGGGCACTGCTCCGCCGAATGCGGACGAA
>Ga0075428_100004658_pt1 | contig 15175 bp, 13 predicted proteins | sample RhiMetdeltSRZDD2_FD_75291 | JGI IMG/M metagenome (GOLD analysis project Ga0075428, IMG submission 75291) | Populus rhizosphere microbial communities from Tennessee, USA - Rhizosphere MetaG P. deltoides SRZDD2 | ecosystem: Host-associated > Plants > Roots > Rhizosphere > Soil | place: USA... | reverse complement strand
AGGACGATGTTCGGCGACTTCCCGCCGCACTCGAGCCACACGCGCTTCATGTTCGACTGCGCGGAGTACTGCAGCATCAGCTTGCCGGTCCGCGTGGAACCCGTGAAGCCTATGCAGTCGACGTCCATGTGCAGAGCGAGCGCCTGGCCCGTCGTCTGGCCGAAGCCCGGCAGCACGTTGAAGACGCCGTCCGGAATGCCGGCCTCCGCGGCAAGGGACGCGATCCGGATCGCCGACAGCGGCGACTTTTCCGACGGCTTCAGGATGAAGGAGTTGCCCGCGGCGAGTGCCGGGCCGATCTTCCACGCCGCCATGATGAGCGGGAAATTCCACGGCACGATCGCGCCCACGACCCCGACGGGCTCGCGCGTGATCATGGCCAGCGCCTCGGGCGCGGTAGGTGCGATCTCGTCGTAGAGCTTGTCGATCGCCTCCGCGTACCAGGCGATACAGCGCGCCGTGGCGGGGATGTCGACGCTCAGGCTGTCGGAGATCGGCTTGCCCATGTCGAGCGTCTCGAGCAGGGCGAGCTCCTCGCGGTGGGCGAGCAGGATCTCCGCGAATCGCTGCAGTACCGTCTTGCGTGCTGCAGGTGGCTGTCGCGCCCAGCGACCGTCCTCGAAGGCGCGCCGCGCCGCGGCGACCGCGCGATCGACATCCGCTTCGCCGGTGGAGGCAACCCGGGCAATCAGCTTGCCGTCGATGGGGCTCAGGCAATCGAAGGTCTCGCCCGAAGCCGCCGGCACGTATCGGCCGTCGATCCACGCATCGCCGGTGATCGTGAGTTCGCGGGCGCGGTTGCGCCAGTCAATGGCGCTGGCTTTCGTGCTCATCGTGTCGTCCTCGCAATATCCGGCGCGTCGCGGGCGGCTCAGAACGTGGGCGGTGTGCAGGCCGAGATGATCTCGCACGGCTCCTTGTGCGCATTGCGGAACCGGTGCGGAACAGCGCTCGTGAAATAATACGCGTCCCCCGGGCCCAGCACGCGTGAGTCACCGCCGACGGTGAGCTCTATGTGACCTCGGACGACGACACCGCCCTCCTCGCCATCGTGACGCAGCATGTCGGCCCCCGTGTCGGCCCCCGGCGCATAGCGCTCGTGCAGGATCGCCATCGCGCGGTTGGGGCGCCGCGCGGCGACCAGTCGCAGCGAAACCGCGCGATCGCCGAGATCGGTGAGCTCGTCGCAGCCGAAGAAGACCTGGGGCGTGGCCGAGAGATCGAGCGTGAAGAACTCCGCGAGCGACATCGGTATGCCGTCGAGCACCTTCTTGAGTGAGCTCACCGAGGGACTCACCCGGTTCTGCTCGATCAGCGAAATCAAGCCGTTGGTCACGCCGGCGCGCTTCGCGAGCTCGCGCTGCGACATCCCGTACATGGTGCGCACCGCGCGCAGATGCGCGCCGACATCGATACCCGTTGCCATGGGTGTTGAGTATCCTGCACACACAAAGCCCCGAAGCCGCAAAGTGTCGAGGCGGTTTGTCGCGCCTGTCAATTTTTCTTATCATCCGCCGCTAAGCGAGGAAGAACATATGCCGCTTGTCTCCCGCCTCGACCGCTCTCAGCTCGAAGCCTTCTGGATGCCGTTCACCGCCAACCGGCAGTTCAAGGCCAATCCGAGGTTGCTCGCGCGCGCCGCTGGTATGCACTACTGGACTGCCGACGGCCGGCAGATCCTGGACGGCTGCGCCGGTCTGTGGTGCGTCAACGCCGGTCACGGCCGCCAGGAGATCACCGATGCGGTCAGCCGGCAGATCGCGACCATGGATTACGCCCCTCCGTTCCAGATGGGGCACCCCGCCGCCTTCGAGCTAGCGAACGAGATCGTCGGCTGGCTGCCGACCGGCATCGACCACGTGTTCTTCACGAACTCCGGGTCCGAGTCCGTCGACACCGCGCTCAAGATCGCGCTTGCGTGGCACCGCGTGCGCGGTCAGGGAACGCGCACGCGGCTCATCGGCCGCGAGCGTGGCTATCACGGCGTCGGCTTTGGCGGAATTTCCGTCGGCGGGATGGTCAACAACCGCAAGTTCTTCGCCAGCCAGCTGCCGGGCGTGGATCATCTGCCGCACACGCACGACCTCGGCCGCAATGCGTGGTCGCGCGGCATCCCGGAGCACGGCGCCGAGCTCGCCGACGAGCTGGAGCAGCTGGTCGCACTACACGATGCCAGCACGATCGCTGCGGTGATCGTCGAGCCGGTGGCGGGCTCCACGGGCGTGCTGCTGCCGCCGCGCGGGTATCTGCAGCGGTTGCGCGAGATCTGCACTCGCCACGGGATCCTGCTGATCTTCGACGAGGTGATCACGGGCTTCGGGCGGCTGGGAACCCCGTTCGCGGCGCAGTGCTTCGACGTCGTCCCCGACATGATCACCATGGCCAAGGGCATGACCAACGGCGCCGTGCCCGCCGGCGCGGTGGCAGTTCGGAGCGACATCTACGAAGCGTTCATGTCCGGCCCCGACAACGCCATCGAGCTCTTCCACGGCTATACCTATTCGGCGCATCCGGTCGCCTGCGCTGCCGGAATCGCAACACAGCAGATCTACCGGCGCGAAGGACTGCTCACACGCGCGCACGAGATCGGCGGGCTCTGGGCCGACGCGCTGCACGCGCTCAAGGGCCGGCCGCACGTGATCGACCTGCGCAATCTAGGGCTGATCGGCGCGATCGAGCTGGAACCGGTCGCGGGGAAACCTGGCGCGCGAGGCTTCGATGCGTTCCTGCGCGCATTCGATAAGGGTGTGCTGATCCGCGTAACGGGCGACACGATCGCGCTCTCGCCGCCGCTCATCATCGAGCGCTCGCACATCGATCAGCTCTTCGGACGGCTCGACGAGGTTCTGAGCGAGCTGCCGTAGGCGACGCGCCCCGACCGCGGCGATCGCACCGCGCGCGATACACACGCAAGAAAAGGGGCCTGGCCTCAATGAGGCCAGGCCTGCGCGTTTTCAGCCTGGAATTCCGCTCGCGCGCCGCGCAGCCGAAGCTGCGTCACTCGCCCCAGGGGAAGGTCGTCGACACCGAGAAGATCGCACGCGCTTCGCTGCTCGAGACGTCGCCCGGCGTGCCGTCGAATGCCTCGAGATCGCTGCCGTCGACCCACTTGAGGCCAAGCGTGAAGTTGCCGAGCGCGTAGGTCACGCCGACCGACCAGTCCATGTACGAATCGCCGAAAGTGTCGTCGATGCCGTTGCCGTCGCTGTAGCCGATGTGCGCATTCACGCCGAAATTGGACGGCAGCTCCCAGTTACCGCTCGCGTCGTAGTAGAGCGACGAGCCGTGGCCGTAGCCAGCGAACTCGTCCGAATACCAGATCTTGCCCTTGAGCCACTGGTAGGCGACGCTGGCGTACAGCTCGCCGTAGTTCGCGTCAGTTTCGCTCGGGTACGTGTAGTAGACGATGCCGACGTCCCACACGAGATCTTCGCCACCCGTGAACCCTGCATAGAGATCGACTTCGATGTCCGCGTCGAACTCGTTGCCGAAGTCGATGTTGCTGGCCCAGGCACCCACGTAGAAGCCGCTGTCGGAGGCCCAGTCGAGACTGCCCTGCAGTGCGGGGTCCTGCGCCGATTGCGTGACGCCACGGAAATCGTAGTCACTTATTGCAGTGACGGTGCCGGAAAGGTCAGCGTGAGCCATCGAAGCCGTCGCCAGCATCGCCAGCGCCGCCAAGGCATGACTTAATCTCATTGGTAACCCCTTGAGTTGCGTGGAAACCACGGAAATGGTTGCGGCCGTCATACAGATTGTAGCAGACGACACACGATGGCCTGTTTACAGAATCAAATGCAGGTTCCATGCCACGGCGGAACACGTGAATCTTGCAGAAATAATGCGGCGCCGTGCACCGCAACGGCGCATCGCGCCGCGCAGATGCACCGCATTTGTTCCGGCCCGGCCGTTGATCAGGATGCGTCGGCGGGCGGCTCGAAGATCGCGTAGAACTTTCGCGCATCCTCGAGCACTTCCCACAGGCCTTCGAAGCCCGCAGGCACCACGAAACAGTCACCCGGTCCGAAGGTCCAGATTCGCCCCGACTTACCGGTGATCCTCACCCTGCCCTGCGTGAGCACGCAGAGCTCGTTCTCGGTGTACGCGACGCGCCAGGCGCCGCGAGTGCTGCTCCAGATACCGGAGGAGAACCGCCCCGTCGCATCGGTAAACAGGTTGCGTGCCGTCTGCTTAGGCGCCGGACTGCCGGGGGCGAGGCGAGCGTCATCGAGGCGAAGCGTTTCCGCCTCGCCCGACAACTCATCGATGCTGATGATCTCTGGTGTCGGCGCGCCGGCAGTCACCGACGCGCCTCGTCGCCGCGGAGGCTCGCCATGCGCTGCTGGAGCTGACGCTTCGCGGCGTCGAAGGCATCGCGGATCACGACGTACACGTCCTCGTGGCCGTCGCGCTGCGGGCGCTCCATATCCACGACCACGTTCTCTCCCGGCAGCCCGAGCTGCACCGTGACGTTGAAGACCTTGCCCTGGTGGTGATGGCGATGCGGTGCGTCGACCACCACGCGGCAGGACTGAATGCGGTCGCTGAACACGTGCAGATGATCGGCGAGGCTGCGGACACGCGCCTCGACGGCAGGGGAAGCCTCGATGTGTCGGAACGTGATCTGGACGGGTGTTGCCACTGTTGCAGGTCCTCGGTGGAGTTGGCCCGGGGTGACGCCCCCGGTTCCGAGCCGGACTCGCCGTTCCTTGGGGCCATGCCCCGGAGGCTAGCCTGCTCGACCCAAGGGTACACCCGGGGACGCTGCATCGACCACGGCCGTGGTTACCAGGTCGGACCCCACGTTTACCATAGTCCGTGTCATGTCCAGGATCCGGTCGACCCCCAGGATGATCCCGATCCCTTCCGGCGGAATCCCGAACGCGACCAGCAGCCCTGCGACGAGCGGCAGAGACCCACCGGGGATCGCTGCCACAGCGACCGCGCTCAGCACCGACAGGAAAACCAGCGTCGCCTGCTGGGCCAGGTCGAGCTGCACGCCGAACACCTGGGCAACGAACAGCACCACGCACCCTTCGTAGAGCGCGGTGCCGCTCATGTTCATCGTGGTGCCAAGCGGCAGCACGAAGCCGGCCGTCGACGGGCGAATACCAAGCGGATCGCGGGCGGCGTCCAGCGCCGCCGGCAGGGTGGCGCTGCTCGAGCTGGTAGAAAACGCCGTGACCAGCACGCCCTTGATCTGGCGGAAGAACGTCGCCGGGCGGCGGCGCGCCAGGAACCTGAGCCAGATCGACATCGTGCCGAACAGGTGCACGAGCAGCATCACGACGCAGCCGATCACGAACAGACCCAGCGCCAGGATGATCTCGAAGCCCACCTTGACGATGACGCTGAAGATCATCGCCGGCACGGCGATCGGAGCGAGACGCAGGGCGAAGTGCACGATGTTGGTCATGAGCTGCGAGACGGTCTCGAGCCCGTCCTCGAAGCGCTTCCGGCGATCCGATGGCAGGCTGAGACCCGCGGCACCGACGAGGATGGCGAACGTGATGAGCGGCAGCACGTCGCCAAGCAGGTTTCGCTGGTTCCCGACGAACGCGCCGAACAGGTTGCGCGGCATGAACATGTCGACGATCGCCGTCGGAGTCATGTCCGGCCGGGCGGCGGCCTTCTCTACCTGCTGCGCAGCCGCACCGCTGTACTCGCTCAGCAGCCGCGCCGTCGTTTCCTCGTCGAGCCGCGCGCCGGGCTCGAGCACGTTCATCATGATGAGTCCGAGCGTCGCCGCGATCGCCATGTTCATGAAGAACAGCGCGAACGTGCGCCCGGCCAGCGGGCCGAGATCCCTGAGCTCCCCGAGCTGCACGACGCCATACGCCAGGGAGGCGAAGACCAGCGGGATCACGACGAAGAACAGCATCCGCAGGAAGACCTGCCCGATGGGATCGAGCACGGTGGTGGCGAGCCACCGGGCGCCCGTCAGCACGGCGGGCGCTGCTCCGCCGATGAGCAGGGTGATTGCGCCGGCGATTGCGCCGATCACCAGGCCGAGCAGGATGCGGTTGGCGAGCCGGGTGTCGATGTCGGACATGGACGCGGCCTTCTCGCTTATCTTGTGATGCCGATATACTCCCGCATCACTGTCCCCGGACTGGCGCGCGGGTTGTGCGGACTTCGACCGCCGTCATCCCGCCCATAAGAAGACGGCGCCGCGAACGGTGAAGCTCGCGGCGCCGCCTGGCAGCTCAAAACCTGCCGAGGGTCAGAGATCCTCGCGGCTGACGATGTTGATCGGCGTGCTCTCCGGATCGGAGTACAGCCCCCATCGGTCGTGCGGGATGTAGAAGCTCACCCGGTCTCCCTTCTTCAGGTCAGAGACCTTCGTGTCCTTGCCGTCGATCTTGACGGTTGCGCCTTCCTTGGGCGCGATCACGAGCTTTGACATCGCCTTGTCATTCTTGTCCAGCATGTGCAGCGTCACTTCCTTGCTCTTGCTGTCCACACTCTGGACCTCAGCAACGTACTTGGCGTACGGCTGGTTGTTCTTCATCATGACCGAGTGGCAGCCCTTGCTCGCGTTCGGGAACGCCTTCAAGACTTCCTCGCCCCAGTTCACGCTATCGCAACCGTAGTCCTTGGCGGCAGCGACTGCCGGGACGATGAGCACCGCCATACAGACGGCTTTGGCAAATCCCTTCATCTTTGTTCTCCAGTGGGTTACTAATTACTTAGGCTCTTCTCGGCTGAGGATGGTCAGCGCCTCACCGCTCGGGGTCGCGTACAGACCCCACTTGTTGTGCAGCATGTAGAAATTCACGCGGGTTCCCTTCTCGAGTTTGGAAACCTTGACCGGCTTTCCGTTGACCTGGACCGTGTTGTCGGGGTTCTTCACGGCGAACGTGATCCTTCCCATGGGCTTGTCTTTCTTGTCTAGGAAGTCCACGACCGCCTGCTCCTTGTTGGCACTGACGACCTCCGCCGAGAACTTCGCGTACGGCTGATCGTTCCTGGTTGTGACGCCCTGGCAGGCTTCGAGCACCCTCGGGAACTGCTTCAGTACCTCCTCGCCGAAGTTGACGTACTCGCAGCCGTAGTCCGCTGCGGCGGCCAGACCTGGAGCAAGCAGAACCGCCAGACACGCCGCTCTTGCAATAACTTTCATCTTCCCTCTCCCGTGATTGTCATTGATCGAACATGACGGACTGGCGTTTACCCCGCCAGCCGGCGGTCGGATGTAATGACGAACGCGCGGCCGACCTTGCCATAATGCTAGTCGATTTCCGGACAAAGAACATGTCCTGTCAGGTTCGTGTCGCCCGGCCGCCGGGGCCGTAGCTCAACAGACTGGGGTCGGCGATCGGTGTGTCCGTCGCGTTGGGTGCCTCCGGGGGCAAGTGCGATCACCTGCCAGATCGCTGCCGGGACGTCGCCTGCCACCGACAATTGAGGCTGATGGCACGGACCGCTGCGGCAGTACGCTTTATGGCTTTCCGCGAACTTAAGAGCGGAGGCTACGGCCATGGACGGCATACGACGCTGGGGGTTCGCCGTGGTTTCCCGCGGCATTGCTCGCAACGCCCTGCCCGCGACGATCACACGCCTCCGACACCGGCGAAGATCGACCGTTCGGCGAGCAGCTAGAACCGGGGATCGAGCCGTGCGATGGCAATCTCATCGCGAGCTGCCGATTGCGAGACATACCATGAACTGCTCAATTCGCCGATTCGGGTTTGCCCTCCTGGCAGGCGCTCTGCTCGCCGCCACGCAGGGTCTCGCAACAGAAGCACGCGATGGTCAACGCGATTTCGACTTCGCGATCGGAAGCTGGAAGACGCACGTGAAGCGCCTCGTTCATCCGTTGACGGGCTCCACGACCTGGGTTGAATACGATGGCACGACGATCTGCCGCAAGATCTGGGACGGTCGCGGCAATTTCCTGGAGCTGGCGGTCGAGGGGCCGGCTGGTCGTATCGACGGCTTGAGCCTGCGCCTATACAACACGGAATCGCACCAGTGGAGCCTGAACTTTGCCAGCGCCGGCAGCGGCAACCTGAGCCCGCCGACGAGTGGCGAATTCAGGAACGGGCGCGGCGAGTTCTTCAGCCAGGAGACGATCGGCGGCCGCGCCATCCTGGTCCGATTCGTCATCTCCGATATTACCGACAGCACGGTGCACTACGAACAGGCGTTCTCGGATGATGGTGGCAAGACGTGGGAAGTGAACTGGATTGCGACCGACACGCGGGTGAAGCAATAGCAAGGCCACCGCGAGCGGAGCTCGAGCGAGCCGCGGTTTTCCCGGTACTTCTCGATGTGCTGGTGGTGAGGGGCGCCCCCGAATACCCGATGTAACTATCTGAGTAACAAGCGGTATCGAGAGCGCCGCGCCGGCTGTTACCCCCAGAGTTACCCCCGACCGCTACGTGTTACCCGGCGATTGCTTGCGCACCTCGCGCGCGTGTACGGCCAGGGTGCCTGCGGACGCGCCAATGTCAACGCATACAATCCGCAACGAGTACCGGAACACCGCTGCGCCGTTCGCCGGACAAGCGCGCGATCGACATGCCCAACCGCTGAAAGGCGTCAGTCCTCGGCGCTCAGCGTCACCGACGACGAATGCGCGCGTGCGGCGCTGTTTCTGGCGTCCGATTACGCCTCCGCGGTCAGCGGCGCGGTGCTGGACGCGAACGGCGGCGAAGGCCTACCCTGAGAGGCGTACAGGTTGAGTCGTGAGGGGGGCGACCGCACCGCCATGGGCGCCGACCGCTGGCAGAGCCTGAACGAGATCTTTCACGGAGCCCTGGCACGCGATCCTGCTGAACGGCTGGCGTTTGTCTCGCAGGCCTGTGCGGGCGACGAATCGCTCCGGCTCGAATCGGAAGAGCTCCTGCGCGCACATGAGCGCGCCGAGCGCGACCTCGGTGCAATCGAGCGCCTCGAGATTACGCTCGAGGAGCTCGAACCGGCGGGTCTCGTAGGACATCGCCTCGGTCCGTATCGGATCTCGGAAGAGATCGGGCGCGGCGGAATGGGCGCGGTCTGGCTGGCGGACCGCGTCGATGGCCAGTTCGAGCAGCACGTCGCGATCAAGGTGATCAAGCGCGGCATGGACACTGCGCAGGTGCTGGAGCGATTCCGCGCAGAACGACAGATCCTCGCCTCGTTCGATCACCCCAACATCGCCCGGCTCATCGACGGCGGCACGACGGACGCGGGCTTGCCGTACTTCGTCATGGAGCACATTCAGGGGCGCCCCATCGACGAGTACGCCGACGAGCGGCGACTGTCCATCCGCGAGCGACTCGAGCTCTTCCTCCCGGTGTGCGATGCGGTGAGCTATGCGCATCGGCATCTCATCGTCCACCGCGACATCAAGCCGCAGAACATCCTCGTGACGACCGCGGGGGTGCCGAAGCTGCTCGACTTCGGCGTCGCGAAGGCGCTTCAGGACGCGCGCGAACAGGGCACCCATACGCTGAGCGGATTCCACCTGCTGACGCCGGACTACGCGAGCCCCGAGCAGGTCGAGGGACGGCCCACGACGACGCAGTCGGACGTGTACTCGCTCGGCGTCGTGCTCTACGAGCTGCTAGCTGGCCGGTCGCCCTACCGACCGCGCACCTGGAGCACTCGCGATGTCTGCGAGTCGGTGCTCACGTCCGACGTCGAGCGACCGAGCACCGCGGTCGGCCGTCCTGTGGATGAGACGCCGACACGCGGCCGGGCTGCGCCTGAGGCGGATCGCGCGCTCGCCAGGGACGCCGCCAGCATCAACCGCCTGCGCGCCCAGCTGCGCGGGGATCTGGACGCAATCGTGCTCGCGGCGCTGCGCAAGGAGCCGGCGCGCCGCTATGGCTCGGTAGAGCAGCTCGCCGGCGACATCCGGCGCCACCTGCACGGGTTGCCCGTACGCGCGCGCCCGGACGGCCTGTGGTATCGCGGCGGCAAGTTCATGCGGCGCAACCGCGTTGCGGTGACGGCGGGCGTTCTGGTCGCCACTGCGCTCGTTGGCGGTGCGATCGCGACGGCGTGGCAGGCACGAGAAGCACATGTTCAGGCGCGACTCGCACGTGAGGCGCAGGACCGCGCGGAGCGGCGTTTCCTGGAGGTGAGAAGGCTCGCCAATGCGCTGCTGTTCGAATATCACGACGCCATCAAGGCCCTGCCCGGCGCGACAGCGGTTCGGGAACGGCTCGTCCGTGACGCGCTCGATTATCTGAATGGTCTGGCGCAAGAAGCGGCCGGCGATGCGTCGCTGCAGCGTGAGCTTGCTTTGGCGTACCGCCGGGTCGCCGAGGTTCAGGGCGCGATGGCGGGCAGTGCCTCGCTGGGCGACACGGCCGGCGCCATCGAAAGCCACCGCAAGAGTCTGGTAGTCCTAGAGGCCCTGCTTGCTGCGCGTCCGGACGACCGGCAGGCGCGACTGGACGTGGCGGATGGAACACTTCAGCTTGCCAACCTGCTCTCACTGACGGCAGACCAGTCGGAAGCGTTGGCGCAGGCCCGCCGCGCCCGGAGCCTCTACGAACCGCTGGTGTCAGCCTCAGCACCCAATCTCGACCAGCGGCTCGCTCTCGCCCGCGCGTATGACGTCATCGGCGTGATCTCGCTGGAATCAGGCAAGGCGCGCGAAGCACTGGAGATCCACCGGCGGCAGCTCGATCTGCTCGAATCGGCGCCCGCCTCCGACCAGGAGAGGCCCGCTCTGCGCCGCGCCCTGTCGACCGCCTACCTGCACACGGCCGATGCACAGGGGACGTTTGGCGATTTGGACGCGGCCCTGAAGGGCTATCGCAGGAGCACGCAGCTCCTCATCGTGCTTTCAACGGAGTTCCCGCACAGCACCGAGTATCGAGGGCTCGTTGGCAACGGCCACTACTGGGAAGCGGACACGCTCGCCCGGCTCGGGCACGCCCGCGAGGCGCTTGATGCCTACCTGCACTGCCTCGCAATCGAAGACGAGCTCGCCGCCGCGGATCCGAAGGCAGAAAGAGGGAACTTCGTGCTGTTGCGCGTGGGGAACATGCTGGATCGACTCGGGGATCATCAGCAGGCGCTCGGCTACTACCAGCGCGCCCATGCGATCGTCGTGGACCAGGTCAAGGCCGATCCTGTGAATCTGTGGAAGCGGGCTGGGCTGATCGAGGTCCAGGCGTTCACTTGCGCCGCGTTGGCGGCGCTCGCCAAACACGGCGCGGCTTCCGCCGCGTGCGACGACGCCGTGAAACTCATCGAGCAGACCACGGTCGAGCCGACCAATGCGGTCATCCGCGCGTCGCAGGCGCGAAGCTACAAGACGATGGCGGACGGGTATATCGCGCTCTCCGCCGACAAGCGTTCTTCGCGGGATCAACAGCTCGAGTTTGCGCGTGCGGCCCGGGACATGTACCAGAAGAGCGTGGCGATCTGGTCGGACATGTCGGCGCGCGACATGCTGACCGAGTCGGACGACGAGGAGGCGGCGGCGGTCTCCACGTTCCTGGGGGATGCGGAGGCCTCGCTGCGGAAATTCACCGCCGCCCGATGAACCCGTACGGCCCGCCTCGAGACGCGCGCTGTCGAGAATGATGACGAAACCGCCTCAGCGCGAGAGCAGCGCACCCACGTTCAGGTCGGCGCGCTCCTCGCCCCCTGCTTCGAACAGCGCACGCCTCATCAGGCCGGCCGGGCCGACGAGCAGCGCGTCCGGGAACTGCTCCATGCGCACGTTGTTCATGTTCACCGCGGCGTTGTAGTACTCGCGCCGGTGCGCGATCTGCTCCTCCAGGCCGCTGATGCGCCGCTGCAGATCGACGTATGAGGCGCTCGCCTTCAGGTCCGGATAGGCCTCGGCGATGGCGAGCAGCCGGCCGATGCCCCGCGACAGCTGGTCCTCCGCGGCGAGGCGCTCGGCGTCGGGGCCGCCGCTGCCGGTCCGCGCGCGAAGCGCCGTGACTTTTTCCACCAGCTCGCGCTCGTAACCGGCGTGACTCTTCACGACGTCGATCAGCTTCGGCAGCTCGTCGTGACGCTGCTTGAGCAGGACATCGATGTTGGACCATGCCTGGTCGACCTGGTGCTTCACGCCGACGAGCGCATTGAAGAGCGTGATGCCGTAGGCCACGCCTGCGGTCGCGAGCAGCAGCACCGCGAACACCGTCAGGACGATCCAGATCACGAGGGGCCTCCGTCAGAGAAGAGTTGGATGACTTCGTAAAGCCCGAAGCACAGCACCGCCACGCCGCCTGCGATCAGCCCCAGCGAGCGTTTGCGCAGGTGGGCGAGTGCCCCGGTCTCGCGGCGGTCGGAGACGATGAACCCACGGCCCTGGCGGCCCTTCCAGACGAGCACCGCCTCGGGGGCGAGCGCTGGCGGAGGCGCATCCTGCAAACGGGGCTCCCGACCGCCACCGCTGCCCACGGCGGACAGCAGGCCGAGGTAGCCGATGACGACCGTCACAGGGCCGCGCAGCGGCATCGGTGTCGCGCGCACTACTGCTGTGCGCCACTCTCCGGTTCGTATCCTCCGGACCAGCCGCGCGAAGCCTCGCTCATCGCCAGCGACGGAAAGCTGGCGCGCCTCGTCGAGCGTGCCGAGGACATATAGCGGGCCGCCGGCCTCCATCCGCCGCTCATGTACGCGCAGGCGGGTGCCGCCATTCCAGGCGAACCCGGTGCCTTCGAGCAGGGCGACGCCGCCCGGCGGCAGCGCGTCCTTGCCGGACTCCCAGGTGTGGACTTCCAGCAGCAGATCGGCGTTGCGCAGCCAGACCGGCACGCGACCAGTGGCATCTTCGAGCACCAGGCCGGCGTTCCCGCCGTGCCGCGCCATCACCTGACGCCAGCGACCCTTGCCCCGCCGTTCGCGATACCAGGCCTCGACATCGACGTCCCACCACACGCTCGGGCGGCCGCTGACGGCGGCCGGCGACGACCGCTCGGCGACTGCGCGACCCTTGAGCTCGACCAGTCCCATCGCCGCGCTCGACGCCTTGGCAGTCGGCGTGTGGGCAATGTGCAGCGCGTCCCGCAGGCCGGTCAGACCCCTTCGGAACAACCAGGCGCCAAACGCGAACAGCGCCGGCAGGTAGAGCAGGCTGCCGACGATGCCGGCGACCATCAGGAACAACAACAGAAGCGCCAGAACCGAGGCAATGATCGCGGCGTACCTGAGCCCCTCGCCGCGGGTCGAGATGCGCAACCGCTTCTGCGCCGCGTGCAGCGGGAGCTGTTCGCCGACCCAGCGGCTGCCGAGCCGCTCGCGCAGGGCTGCGACGATCGCATCGCGCTCGCTGGAACCGGGCAGGGCGCGCATGAACGAGCGCCCGCCGTCGGAGCGCGAGATCAAGAGCCACTCCATGCGGCCGGGCATCCAGCGCGCCATGTCGGGCCCGCCCTTGTGCGCCGGCAGCTCGACGACCGCGGTGGCGGCCTCGGCGATCGCGTCCCAGCGCAACGTCTCCGAGTCCGCGCTCGTCGACGCGTCGGACCGGACATCCAGGCCGTCAGAGGTCAGCTGCCAGCTCGTGCGAATGTTGCCGAGCGGCGTCGTCTGGTCAACCGTCCAGCACTGGGTGAGGGCTGCGGACATAAGGGACCTCTGCTTTGTTCCTAGCGCACGAATCGGGCGTACGGTCCCTCACCCATCTTCGCGCCGGTACACGAGTGCGGAGGTTTCGCGTCTACCGTCACGTGAGGGATTTCTTGTGGGGGTCGGGCGTTTCCAATTGCCGGGTCAAAGTCTTTTACACACAACGAACATGGGAGAGTTGATATGGATGTAGCAGCACTCGAGACGCGTCTCACACGCATGGAGCAGAGAATCGCGGAGCTCGAGCGGGAAAATCAGTCGCTGCGCGCCGCCGCGTCCGAGTCAAGAGACGGTGCGAAGCAGGGTGAGTCGCTTCCCCGCCGAGACGTTCTCAAAGGTGCCGCATATGCACTTGGCGCCGCGAGCCTTTCACTGATGGGAACGCAGCGGGCGGAGGCAGCGACGGGCTACATGCAATACGGCGCTACCAATGACGCCGGTACTTTACTGACACGGCTTGGTTCTTCAACTTATAAATGGACCCTGGAACTTACAAACGCTGATCCGTCCACCGGGAGGGCGCTGGTTGCCACCAGCAACGGCGGAAATGCGGTCGACGCCGTCGTTCAGGGTAATTCTTTCGGTAACGGGGTTAACGTGCGCGTTTACGGTTTGGGGCACGGCGTGTGGGTGGAGAAGCCATCGGGCGCGTATCAGGGACACGCCGTCCTTGCCTATCAGAAGGATCCAACGAGCTTGTACGCGGCCATCGCCGGTGTGACGTCGGGTGCCGGTCCGGGGCTACACGGTCGAGGTGAGGGGTCAGGAAGTGGCGTGTGGGGCGAGATAAACGATTCGTCGAAGACGCAGGCCGCGATCATCGGAACGACGGAGGGCACCGGCCCCGCCATTGAAGGGCGTTCGGTGCTCGGCAGAGGGGGCGTGTTCCAGGGGAACAAGGCCCAACTCCGCCTCATCGCATCCGCCGCGACAACCAAACCTGCGAAAGGATCTCGCGGCGATCTGTTTGTGGATTCCACGGGTCGGCTTTGGTACTGCAAGACGGGCGGTTCGACTACGGGGTGGAAACAGCTCGCCTAAGCATGCCTTCGCTGCATTCGCCGTTGGAGCGAGCTGCTACCTGCACGTGAGGGATTTCTGGTGCGGGCCGGGCGTTCCTGATTGCGGGTCAAAACCAACTGACATGGAGTCGTCCATGCGTCGCGTCCTTGCATCGTTCTTAGTCGGCGGCTGTGTTTTGTCGACCGCTATTACGGTCCAGGCTCGCGGCGACGGGGCTGCTGCAGGCACGGTGTGCTCGCTGCTCGCCCGGGATCTCGTGATGAAGACTGAAACTGCAGAAGGCAGAAAAGTCCTCCAACGCAGCGAGCCGGTTGAAGATTGGGTCGGAAAGGTAAGGCGGGAGAATGGGCTGCCAGCGCAGCCAAGCGTGTCATCGTGCAAATACGGTCGTGTCACCCTGGTCCTCGAGCCGTGGGCGCGGCCCGAGGAGGTTCGGAAAGCCATGCGCACGCGAACCCCACCGTGGAAGGACGTTCAGCCGGTCTCGGGCGTTGGCGATGCGGCGTTCTTCGACGCCAACAGTTCCTACGCGAACCTGTTTGTCTGGACCGGCGCCCGGCATTTCCATATCGAAATGGGCGTGGGATTTTTGGCGGACGAAGACACCGAGGCGCTGAAACCC
>Ga0075428_100004656_pt1 | contig 15181 bp, 9 predicted proteins | sample RhiMetdeltSRZDD2_FD_75291 | JGI IMG/M metagenome (GOLD analysis project Ga0075428, IMG submission 75291) | Populus rhizosphere microbial communities from Tennessee, USA - Rhizosphere MetaG P. deltoides SRZDD2 | ecosystem: Host-associated > Plants > Roots > Rhizosphere > Soil | place: USA... | reverse complement strand
AGCACCATCCCAATCAGCAGGGTCCGCAGGCTGAACTGCCAAAGTCGGCGGCGTCGCGGCGGAGGGCGGTTCATGCCCGGATTGTAAGCGCCCCGCGCTGTAAAGTGCAAAACCCGGAGCCGCCTGAGGATGCGGCTGAGCGAAATTGGCGGCGGACCCAGTTGGACGTACAGCCGCTACGGCCTGCCGCGAACGCAATACAGGTGCGAACTGGTGCGAATCAAGAGGCCGCCGTCGCACACGGCCAGCGAAGCCATCGTCTGGCCGAAGAGTTCGTTCCTGGCCAATTCACGGTACTGGCGACCCGGCGCCAGAACCGTGGTGATCCCCACCTGGTTGGTGAAATAGAGCTTCCCGTCCACCAGCAGGGGACTGGCGGCAAAATTCCCACCGACGCGGTGCTGCCACAGTTCATCCCCCGTGCTCGCATCGAGACAAGTCACGACGCCCATCGACGAGACGAAGTAAATCTCGCCGCCGGTCACCAGCGGCGAAGAGATTTCGGGCACCTGCTTGTCCCAGGTCCAAGCGACGTGCGTATCGCTCACGTCCCCACTGCCCCCCGTGCGAATCGCCCAGAGCTGCGGCTTCATGAATCCGGTGCAGACATAAACGATGCCGTCCTGATAGACCGGCCGCGGCACCAGCGCGTGCCCGTCACCGATGTTGACCCGCCACAATTCTTTCCCGCTGGCCGGATCGTAGCTGCAAGCCCACTGCGCGCCGGGGAGCACGAGCTGCTCGCGTCCATCGTGCGTGAAGATCAGCGGCGTGGAGAAGGCCCGGCGGAGCTTGCTGTCGGCTGCTTCGATTGGCGGCCGTGGCGTTTTCCAGACGACCTTACCTGTGACCTTGTCGAGGGCCACCACGAACTGCTCGTCGGCGCCGTCGCAGGCAAAGACCAGCAAGTGGCCCCACAATACGGGCGAGCCGCCGCCGCCGGTGATTTCATCGACCGAGTGGCGCTCGTGCCAGACGACTTTGCCGCTGGCCAGGTCCACCGCACAGGTGCCCAGCGAGCCGAAGTGGCAGTACAACCGCCGCTGGTCGGCAATCGGCGTCGGCGAGGCATAGCTGTTGTTGGCGTGGATCACCGGTGGGTCATCGACGGTGAATAGTTCGATCTGCCGCAGCAGCTTGCCGCTGGCCGCATCAAGCTCCAGAGCATAAACCGTCACCGAGGCGTCGGCGGTCAGATCGCGCGGAAAGTAGGGGAGGTCGGCCAGCCGCTTGTCGCGATCCTTGGTGGGAAGCGCCAGCGATTCGGCCGTCGTCAGCCAGATACGATCGCCCAGCACGATCGGCGAGGACCAGCCGCGGCCGGGGATCTCCGTCTGCCAGACAACGTTGTTGCCGTCGGACCACGTCAGCGGCAATCCTGACCCCTGGGCAATGCCGTCGCCGCGGGGCCCGCGGAACTGCGGCCAGTCGTCGCCGCGAAGTGGCGCTCCGATTGCAGCGATCGTCAGGAATGTCAAGAAATGGATGCGCATAATTTCACCCGTAGAACCGCAGCCAAGTATAGCTCTCGCCGACCCGAGGCCACGGCAAATCTCCGATTACAATTCCGCAATCACCCTACCAGAGCGCATCGCCGAGCCAGGCTCCTTCCCGCCCTAGTCAATGTACCGCATTACCGCCAAAATGAGCGGTTCGTCGCCCGTTTCTCCTCTCAACTACGAGCGAGTTTATGAGTCTCATCGCCAACATTCACGGTCGGCAGATTCTCGACAGCCGCGGCAATCCCACAGTGGAGGTCGAAGTTGCGCTCTCGGACGGGTCGTTCGGCCGGGCCTCGGTGCCCAGCGGCGCGAGCACCGGGGACTACGAAGCGTGGGAGCTGCGCGACGACGACAAATCGGTGTATGGCGGCAAAGGGGTCATGAAAGCCGTTCACAACGTCAACGGAATCATTCGCGATGCGCTTACCGGCTGGGACGCCCTCGACCAGATCGGCATCGACCAGCGGCTGATCGAGCTGGATGCGACGGCCAACAAGAAAAACCTTGGCGCCAACGCCATCCTGGGGGTATCGCTGGCCGTGGCCAAGGCGGCGGCCACATTTACGCAGCAGCCGCTATATCGCTATCTGGGCGGCCCCGGGGCGAACCTGTTGCCGGCCCCGATGATGAACATCGTCAACGGCGGCGCGCATGCCGACAACGACGTGGACGTGCAGGAGTTCATGGTCATGCCGCTGGGCTTTCACCGGTTCAGCGACGCGCTGCGGTGCGGCGCGGAAGTTTTTCACAAGCTGAAAAGCGTGCTCAAGAAAAAAAAGCTGAATACCGCCGTCGGCGACGAAGGGGGATTCGCGCCGGATCTCAAGAGCAACCGCGAGGCGCTCGACTACATCATGACGGCCATCAAGGAGGCAGGCTACGAGCCGGGCAAACAGGTGATGATCGCCTTGGACGTGGCGGCCAGCGAGTTCTTCGACCGGGAGAAGAAAACCTACACGATCGACAAGAAAACGTTGACCAGCACTCAGATGGTCGACTTCCTTGCCGAATGGGTGGCCAGCTATCCGATCTGCTCGATCGAAGACGGCTGCGACCAGAACGACTGGGAGGGCTGGAAACTGCTCACCGACCGGCTGGGAAAGAAAATTCAGCTCGTGGGCGACGACCTGTTTGTGACCAACACCGACTTCCTCCAGCGCGGGATCGACGAAGGCATTGCCAACGCCATTCTCATCAAGGTGAATCAGATCGGCACGCTCACCGAGACGATCTCGGCCATTCACCTGGCTCATCGCAACGGATACGCCAGCATTGCCAGCCATCGCAGCGGCGAGACGGAGGACGCCACAATTGCTGACCTGGCCGTGGCGCTGGGGACTGGTCAGATCAAGACCGGTTCGGCCTCGCGCACCGACCGCATGGTCAAGTACAACCAACTGCTAAGAATCGAGGAGGAACTCGACACGGGCGCCATCTACGCCGGGCCCCTGTTTGCCAAGTGGGAAGGGCGGCACGGGTTCCGGAAAAAGAAGTAGAGGTGGTTTACTCTTGCCATAGCGCCACTTGCGCTGTGCGCTGGGCAACCCATGGCGAGTAGAGGTAGGGTTGGTAATTATGCGTGCGGCCCACCAGGCAGGAAACATCCCACTCCTCCCAGCGCTCGCTCAACTCGGCCGGCAATAGATAACGCCCCGCGAGCCCGGTGTATCCAAGGGCTGGCGGATTGCGCCCTCTTTCCAGCATTTCGTAGTGGGTCAGGGACTCATCATTGCTGTTGACGAGGTTGAGCCATTTTTCACCCAGCGGCAGCGCCTCCCCGTGGCGGTACCCGGGAAGCAGCCAGTTGTTGTGCGCCGCCGCGGCCCAAAATGCGACGTGAAACTTCGGCGGATCGACGGCGGAAACCCGTTGGCCCAAGAGTTCGCCGCCGTTCAACAGGTGCAGTGCTCCGCCGGTAATCCTGGCTCCGTAGCTGAAAGCGATGATGCCGACGCGCAGCGGATTTTTAGCAGGTTGAGGCGATCCGCCCGCAGCGGGGGGCGAGGAAAAATCGGCCAGAAAACGGGCCAGAAGCACCGCTTCTTCGTCCGACCGCCAGGCTTTGCTGCGGACGTCCTTGATCGGGCCGCAAATCTTCGTGCTGGGCCAGGACCAGATCACGTAGCGTACACCCTGCTCCTGGGCGTGGTTGGCGATGATCTGCTGGTACACAGCCAGGCCGCCGCTGGAACCTTCCTGGTCATCGATCCGGTTGCCATGGATGTAGATCACCGTGGTGAGCGCCGGATCCGCAGTGTTGTGAAACTCCTTTGCGCTGCTGCCGGCCCACTGGCCGCCGCTGAGCTGCCAGAATGCTGGATCGCCGCCGCAGGTGGTGCAGCCAATGTGCCGCGTGCTGACCAGCCACACCTGATCCTGGGCACGAATGCCGGCGGTGCTCTGGATTTTGCCGTCAGGATCAGCGGCACGAGTCGGCGCCGAGCCTAAGACCGCCAGCGTCAGTGCCAGGATGAACACGGCGCGTCGTGCGAGGGCCGCGCCGCCGACGCCGATTGGGGGATGCGGATTTTTCCGATTGGTCATGACAAAGGGCTTGCGCAATTCAGGGCTGCGAAATTCAGTGGTGCTGCGCTACTGCCGACCGCGATGCGAGAGTCGTTGTAGCAGTTATTCAACTTGATCTGTTTCCGATTCTCAACCGAGGGGGAAAAAAGGCAACGGTTGCGTTTGCACATCAATGGGTGTGGGGTAGATTTTCGCGAGCGAGCCCCACAGGAAGCGGAGAAAAGCACATGCGGAAAACTCTCATTGTGACGGTATTGATGTTGGCGGCCCTCTCGCTAACCGGTTGCGGCTGTAGCCGGCCATTCGGGCGGTGGTTCAACCGCGGCGACGCCTGCGAGACGGACCCGTGCGCCACCGGCGGCATCATGCCGCGGGCGACCGTGAACTATCCGGTGACGATCCCGCCGGGGGCGGAAATCCTGCCCGGGCCAGCTAATCCGTAGGCCCCATGCAATCGCCGAGCCAATTCGCACATTATCCGCCCGGCGTCATCCCCTGATGCCGGTGCGGAACGCTCCGCCGCGAGAAGTGCCTCCTTCACGCTTTTGGCGTGCCTTCTCGCGGTGGATGCGCGGACTTTCGTAGGCGGACTTCCTAACCCGGCTGCTTACACTTCATGGGCGGGCTCGGAAGCCCGTCACATTATGGTGCGTACAGAAACTCGCTGGAGTTGAGCAGCGCCCAGCAGAGTTCACGCAGCGACTGGGATTGGGCGAGCTGCCTGGCAGCGGCCAGTTCTTCAGCCGACGGCTCGCGCGACAGGGCAATGAGATAGGCCTGCCGCACTGCTCCCTCATCATTGGCGCCAGCCTCCGCGCTGATTCGCAAGGCCATTTTCTCCGCCTGCCGCTGCACGAACGAATCGTTCATCAGGGACAGGGCCTGAAGCGGCGTGATCGTTTCCTGGCGCTTGGGGGCCGACAGCGACGGAGCGGGGCAGTCGAGGACCGTCAAGAGCGGGCTCTTGCCAGTCGTAACGCAGGCGCGATAGACCGTGCGGCGGTTGTACTGCGGCTCGCCGCTGTCGAAGAGGTGATAGAAGTGCGTATTGAAGACCGTCACTTTGAACGGCTTGAAACTCGGCCCTCCCATCTGCGTGTTGAGCTCGCCGCTGGCCGCCAACATGGCGTCGCGGACGATTTCGGCCTCGAGGCGTCGCGGAGCGAAGCGCCACAGCAAGCGGTTGTCGGAATCAACATCTTTCGCGATGGATCGTGGTGTGAGGTTGCGTGGGTGTGAAGGTGTAGGGGACGGGTTCGCTGCGTCGCTACCCGACACGCTCACACCCTCATACCCCGACACCTGACCGTTGCCCTGCCGATACGTTGCACTCGAAACGATCCGTCGCTGCAATCGCTTGAGCGTCCATTCCCCGCGAATCAGCTCGCCGGCAAGCCAGTCGAGAAGCTCCGGATGCGACGGCAGCCCCCCGTTGAAACCGAAATCGCTCGTCGTATCGACCAGGCCCCGGCCGAAGTGATATTGCCACAGCCGATTGACGATTACCCGCGGCGTGAGCGGATTGTTCTCGTCCACTACCCAGCGGGCGAAAGCCAGCCGCCGCTCTCCTTCCGGCGTCTTGGGGTCGAGGTGCAAATCGCCCGGCCAGTGGCGCGCGGCGCTAAGTCCCGCCGGCACGACCGCCGGCCCCAGCTTGTGAATATCGCCGCGGAGCAGCACAAATGTTTCCGGCGGCTGCCGGCGCAGCCCGGCAAAGACCTGCGGCACCGCGCGGCGGGCGATGTCCGCCTCGGCCTGCTTCAGCTCGCGCGACAGCGACTCTTGCTGACGCCGTAGCGCGGCCACGTCGGCGTCTTCGGGCTTGTTGTCTTGTGCGTCGTCGCGCAAGGCGCCGCCGGCAATTTCATCCAGATGCCACAGCCCCAGCGTTTCGTCGTCCGCCGCCAGCGGCATTTGCGGCGCAGATTCCATCTGGCGAATGACGCGGCTGACACGCAACTCGTCCACGATGCCGTCGCAGCCGATCTTTTGCGGTGGAATGGCCCCTATCCAGAGCGGCCCGCTCGGTCCGCCGGAATTCGTCCGTTTGACGTCGGTGGCTTTGACCAGCCGTCCATCGATGAACAATTCAACGCAATTGCCGTCGAACGTCATGGCCACGTGATGCCACGCGCCGTCGGTAATGTCCACGCCCGACTTGATCTCCGCCGGCTCGAAGCCGGGCAGGTAGGCGCTGAATTCGCCACTGCTGGCGTATGTATAGATTTCCCAGTGATCGAATGAGCCCTTGGGATTGCAGCCGACGAGGATGTTGAAACCCGTCTTGCTGAAGAGCTTCGTCCAGCATTCGACGGTCAGCGGCGGCGTGGAGTACGCCTTTTTCTCCGGGACGGTCGCATGGCCGCGGCGGGCGTCGAAGGCTTTGCCAAAGCGGCCCTCGACCAGTTCGACGCTAGCCGGCTCGGGGACCGCGTCGCCTGGAAATTCAGCGGCCAGTTTGGCGAGCTGCTGCTTGAGTTCGTCCGCCCGCTTGCGGATCGGCATCAGCTCCGCTTCGTGCGAGGCCAGCTCGGCCGGCGTCATCCACGGCCGCTCGCCCCGATGCTCGCCGGTGCCGTAATCGACGCCGTCGAATACCGCCTTGAGCCGGTAATAGTCAGCCTGCGGGATCGGATCGAACTTGTGATCGTGGCAGCGGGCGCAGTTCACCGTCAAACCGAGAAACGTCTGCGAGACGGCCGCGAGAATCTCCTCCATCTGCTCCTCGTGCGCCCGCTTCATTTCGCTTTCGCTTTTGCCGACGTTCTGGATTTCGTCCCACGGGCCGGCGACGAGAAAGCCCGTGGCGGCAATCCCCTCGCGCGTGACCGGCTCGAGCACGTCGCCGGCCAGCTGCTCGAGCACGAACCGGTCGTACGGCTTGTCGGCATTCAGGCTCCCAATGACATAGTCGCGATAAGGCCACGACGTGTCGCGGTAGCGGTCGTGCTCGAAGCCGTCGCTCTCGCCATAGCGGACCACGTCGAGCCAGTGGCGGCCCCACCGCTCGCCATAATGCGGCGACGCCAGCAGCCGATCGACGAGCCGCTCGTAGGCGTCGGGCGAATCATCGGCCAGATGGTCGGCAACTTCTTTCGGCGACGGCGGCAATCCGATCAGATCGAAATAAATGCGGCGGATGAGCGTGCGCTTGTCGGCCGGGGGCGCAGGCGCGAGATTCTTCTCCGCCAGTTTTTGCCGCACAAACACGTCGATCGCACTGGCTGGCCCCTGGCCCCTGGCTCCCGACTCCTGAATCCTGAACCCTGAACCCTGAACTCTCGCGAGCGACCACCAATCCCACCCGGCCCGCTTCTCGGTGGTGATCTCAAACGGGCTCAGCACGCGATCCTTCGGCCATTTCGCGCCCGCCTTAATCCACTTTGAGATTGCGGCCACTTCCTCCTTCGAAAGTCGCCGGCCGTCGTTTTCGGGGGGCATCGACCCGTCGGTAATCCGCTCGACGAGAAAGCTCTTCTCGGGTTGTTCGGGAATGATCACCGCCCCATTGTCGCCCCCCTTCATCGCGCCGTCGGCATTGGTGAGGTCGAGGCCCGACTTGGGATCGCTCGAGTTGTGGCAGACGACGCAGTGGCGGATGACGATCGGGGCGAAGGTCTTCTCGAAGTCGGACTCGGCGGCGGAGGCAAATGCGGCAAATAGCACGATCGCCACAGCAAGCAGAACCCTCGTTCCCAGAGTCCTCCCTGGGAACGCACCAACGCGAGGCTCCGCCTCGCTCAGCCGCCGATGACTGGTTGTACTCGGCGTTCGGCCACCAACCGCCGAGGCGGGAGCCTCGGGTTCCTGCGGTCCCAGGCGGGAGCCTGGGACCGAGGATGCGCTCGCTGGTGCGCCGGGCTTGTGATTATCGTATGAACTGATCGACATAATCCTCGCCCAGGCCCGCCGCGGCAAAGTGTTTGCGGCACATCTCGATCTTGGTGTGCACGTCGTCATGGCCACACGGTTTGCCGGCTTCATCGTAATAGATGAGCGCTCCGCAGACGTGGAACAGGGTAATCATCTCGTCCACATCGTCGTCACAGAGGAGCGTGTGGACCTCTCCCGGCGGTTCGAAGACGAACATTCCCTCGCGGGCCACCCAGTTGTGCTCGCGATACCTCCAGGAGCCTTTGATCACATAGCCGTAGACAGGGGCCGGGTGCCGATGGCGGCTCAAGATCCCGGCCCGCCGCACGCGGAGCAGGTTCACCCACTGGCCGGCGACCGTATCCAGCAGCAGGGGCCGAAACCAGATCTTGTCGGCCTGCGGCACCCACAAGCGATCGTCTTCAGGAATTGCCGGGACGACAAGGTCTTCGATCTTGCGGGAGGCAGCGGCGTGAGCGGTCATTGGTAGGCCTGGTCGCGGTGGGATCAGCCAATCGTGGCTGTAGGATCGATTGTATGCACCGCGCAGGAGCCGTTCTAGCCGCGGTTGGAGTGCAGGCGGAGAGGAACCACCAAATCCACGCGAAAGACGCGATAGAATGGCTGCATGCGGCGACAAACCTCTTCAGCAACCATTGGCAGACGTCGCCGGTGGTATCAGTTCAGCTTGCGAACGCTGATTGCCGGAATGGTGCTGGTCAGCATCTTGCTTGGCCTGCTGGCCGTTCGGATGGGGCGAGCACGGCGGCAGGCGGCGGCTGTCGCCACCATCAGAAAACACGGCGGCCACGTCACCTACGACTATGCGTTTCCGGATGACAACCCGCGGTACTCGCCTCTGCAGTGGCAGGCGAAATCAAACGTTCCGAATCGGCTGCTGCACCCACTGGGTAAGGATTTCTTTCACGACGTCGTCGGAGTTACCGCCCGGTTGCATGAGGGAATGACGGCGGACGAAGTCCAAGACGTGTCCCGGGCAATTGAGACGCTGAAGGAAAAGGAGCTCGGCTGGGTCACCGTGAGCGAGTGACTCCCCTACTCAATCTCCGCCCGATTTCCCACCTTCACCTTTACCTCCAGGATCTCCGCGCCCCGCAGGACGCGAAGTTCGACTTCGGTGCCGACCGGGGTCAGGCTGACGAGGTTGATCAGGTGCGTGTCGTCGTCGATGGCCACGTCATCGAAAGAGAGGATCACGTCGCCGACCTTCAGCTTGGCGACTTCAGCCGGCGATTTGGGCGTAATCGCGTTCACACGCGCCCCTTCGCCACGGGGCAGGCCAGCGCGGATCGCCTGGTCGGCATCGAACCGCGAATCGAGCTTCACGCCGAGATAGGCGTGCGTCACTGTCCCCTTTTCCAAGAGCTGCTTGACCACCGCCATCGCCATGTTGATCGGGATCGAGAAGCCGATCCCCTCGTGACCGCCGCTGGCGCTGGCGATGGCTGTATTGATGCCGATCACCTCGCCGCGGAGGTTCAAGAGCGGCCCGCCGCTATTGCCGGGATTGATCGCCGCATCGGTTTGCAAAAAATCCTGATAGCGGACGCCGTCATCCCCCAGCTCCAGGTCGCGGCGTCCTTTGGCGCTGATGATGCCGTAGCTCACCGAATGCGAAAGTCCGAACGGACTGCCAACGGCCAATACGAAGTCGCCGATTTCGACGTGGCGGCTGTCGCCGAGGCGCGCGGGAATCAATCCCTTGACCTCCACGGCCAGACAGGCAACGTCCGTCTCCGGATCTTCCCAGATCTTGCGCGGATAGATGCTGCGGCCATCGGCCAGCTTGATCTTGATCGACTCAGCCCCCGAGCCCTTGATCACATGCCGATTCGTGAGGACGTAGTGCTTGCCGCCGGATTCGATGATGATCCCGGAGCCGGCTTCTTCGACGGTGCGGCGGGCATAGCGCTCGTTACCCTCTTGATGCTTGGCCTCGATGTGGACGACCGTCGGCCGCACGAGTTGCACCACGCGCTTGACAATGTTCCCTTGCCGCTGAAGCGCATCCACATCGGCCGCCAGCTTTGCAAACAGATCATCCCGCGACTCGGACTCGCCTTCCGCCTGTCCGGCCTTCGTCTGGCCGCTGGCCAAAGGCGGAAAGACCAGAGCCAGCGACAACATGGAAAGAACAGTCGCGCGCCAAATCACGGCAATGCATGGATGGCGATCGATGTCCGCGGGAAAATTCATCGCAAATCCCTTCCTTGGGTTTGCGGGACCAGGTAGGTGCGGCTTGCCGAGCCGGACCTGATTCGTCGAAAAGAGCCTGTGCCGGAAGACATGGTCCCGCCCGGCAGGCGGGACTGCCTAGGCGTCGATTTCCAGATCGCTCACGGAAACATCGTTGTCGGCCAGGCCGACGTCCAGAATGCGGTTCCAGTTGGCGCCGCCGACATCCTCGCCGTTCTTTTCGGCCTCGCGCTGGCACTGGATGCACATCGTTGCATACGGCAGGGCCTGGAGCCTGGCGAGCGGAATCCCCTCGCCGCAGCCTTCGCACAGGCCGTAATTGCCGTCGCGCATCCGCTCCAGGGCCATCTCGATATGGGCCAGCTCGCGGCTCTCCACTTCGGCGAGCTGAGAGCTGATCTCGTCCTGGGCGGAGTCGAGCGCAGCGTCCACCACGTCGCTGGAGGTCTGCTGGCGAAGTTCCTTGAGCGAGCTCAAATCGCCCGCCAGGGCTCGGCGAAGCGCATCCCGCCGGCGGATGAGAATCTGCCGCAGGCTCATGACTGCGTCCTTGCGTGCCATCTTGCTCCCTTTGTCGCTGGTTTTTTCGCTGCGCCGCTTCATGATGACCGGCCGTTGCCGCCTCTAGTCGAAGTTCATCTGGGTGTTCTGTTCCTGCGGCCTCCTGCCCAAACCGCTAGCGTCAAAGATAGTTCACGCTGCGGAACGTTCAGTCTGGCTCGCAGAGGAATCGTATCCTCCGGGTCTATGCCGGTCCGGAGAATCCCGGAAAAATCTCCATCTCAAACATGCACTTTGTTACACAAGTCACTTGCTGGATCCTAGTTACGCCACTCGAAATGTCTGGCATCTCGCCCCACTGAAGTCCGTCCCGCCAAGCCCAGCGCGGCGGACACGTGACAAGGGTAAAGGGCCCTTCCCGCTGGCACTGGTGCAGTCCCTACTGTCAGCCGCACTCCGATAATCGGCAAATCGTGCCCGCCATTTCAGAGCTTTTCCCGCGCGGCCGGCAGTTTGTGCCGAGTGATCGGGCGAAGACGCCTGGGGGAATTGTCAGGCTGGCAGCTTTTGACCGCGGGCCACCTGCAAGCTACATCCCCCTAGCCGGCTGGCAGAGTCATTGCGCACGGCGGACCCTTCGCCCTGCGCTTCGTGCTTCCAACCCCTCCTAGCGCCATGTCAACCGCCATTTTGAACCAGGAAGCTGCCCAGCGCGCTTTGCTGCCTGGCGACTGGCTGGAACTGATGGTGCGCCAGGGAGAGCATGGCGGGAAGACGATTCGGCTGGTATCGCGCAAATGCACGATCGGCTCCGCCAAGGGATGCACGCTGCGGCTGGAGGCGGCCGGTGTGCCAGAACTGGCGATGTGGGTGGTGCGGGGCAGCGCCCAAACGATCGTCAGATCGAATTCGTCCCAGGTACAGCTTAACGGCCAGGGATTTACCGATGCGGTCCTCAAGCCTGGCGACGTGCTGAAGGTCGGGCCCGTGGAGTTTGTGGTCGTATCGTGCCCGCTGGTGGCCGGGGCCGGCCAGGCCACCGAGCCGATGCCAGCTACGGCCGTCAAGGCGCCCTCCCGCCCGCCCGCCAGCCAGCTCCCGGACGAGCTGAACCGGCTTTCCAAGTCCTGGGCGGAGATCAGCGCCAGTTGGCAGGCGGAGAAGGCCGCCCTGGAAGCGCGGCTCAATGAGCTGACGGCACTCGCCCAGCGACGGGAACGGGAATTTGCCTCGCGTGACGAGCAGCGGAAACGCGAGATCGCCGGCCGCGACGAGGAGCTGCGACTGCTGCGCGAGGCGGCCCAACTGGCGGAGCGGGAAACCGAGCTACTCCAGGAAGAGTCGAATGCCGCCTGGAAGGCCGAGAAACTCGTCCTGGAAGCGCGGCTGGCGGAGAAGGCGGAATTCGAAGCCAAGTACGCCGAATCGACCGCCCAATTGCAGCGGAAACAAGAAGAGGCCGCACTGCGCGAGCAACAGTGGCAGCGCGACCTGGCCGCCCGCGATGAGGAGCTAAGCTCGCACCGCGAAGCCCTCGAGCAGGCGCGTCGCGACGCGGATCGGACCCATGACGCGGAATCCCAGGTGGGCTCGCTGTCGAAGTCGGTTCAGCAACTGCGCGAGGAACTGCGGGACCAGCAGCAAACGCAAGGGGACGAGCGTCAGCAGTTCACTGCCGCGCGGGCCCGGCTGGAAGCGGAGCTTTCGCAGCTTACGCGTCAACTGGAGGAACGTCGGCAGGAGCTGGCTGCCGCGGAAGCGAAGCCCCAGGAAGAGCACTCCCTGGCGCAGGCTCTCGATGAGGCGCGGCTGGAATTGGTGAAGTACAAGGGGGAAAGTCGCCGCCAACAGGAGGAGTGGACCGCCGTCCGCCAGCGACTGGAACGGGATCACGCGATCATCCTGGCCCAATTGCACGAGCGGCAAACGCAGCTCGAAGAGATGCGCGCTGTGGCCGCCGAGGGGCCCGGCCCGGCGACGAAAGTTACGACAGGACCGACGACGGAGGAATCCCGCGAGGACGTCGAACGGCTGCGGCGCCAATTCGCGGCTCTGAATTCCCGCTACGAGGCCGAATCGGCGCAGTGGGACAAGGCCCGCGGCCAACTTCAGTCCGAATTGGATCGGCGCGAACAAGCGTTCAACCAGCAGCGCAGAGAGCTCGACGAGGCCAAGCGCCAGGTCGCGCAGCAGACCGAGCGCCTCAACACGGCGCTGGAAGCGGCCCGCACTCAACGCGCCGACCTGGACAGCCGTCTGGCGCAGGAGCGGGAACAGGGGGCCCGCCGGCAGCAGGAGCTGGCTAAAGAGCAGTCCGGGGCCCGCCAGCAGCAACTTGCGGCCCAAACCGCGGAGTTTGAACAGCGGCTCAAAGCGGCGCGGGACGAAACGGAGCGCTTTAAAACGCAGGCCAAAGAACGGCAACTGGAGGCCGAGACGCTTGCGCAGCGGATGAAGGGGTTTGATGAACAGCTCGACGCTTTGCAAGCGACGCGGGCAGCCATGGAGCAGCGGGCCGCCGAAATGGACCGGCGAGGCGAGGATCTGCGCCGCCGCGAGCAGGCGCTGGACGAACAGCGGAGCCGGCTACAGAGGGACCGGGAGGCCGCGATCGGACAGCAGGAACTGGTCAAGCAGCAGCGGGATGACCTGGCCAAACAGCAACATGCTCTTGTCGAGACCCAGCAATCGGTTCATTGGCGCGAGCAACAGCTCACCCGGACCGAAGAGAAGCTGACGGCGCGGCAACAGGAATTGACTTCCTGGCAGGAGTCGCTGCGGTCGCAGCAGCAGGCGTTTGACCGCGAGCAACGCCAACTGGCGCAGAGCCAGCAGGAGCTGGCGGCAGCCAAAGAGCAACAATCTTCGGCGGCGGGAGGGATTCAAGCCCAGCAGGCCGAGCTGGCCGCCCGGCAGGCGGAGTGCGAGCGCCTGCACGCGGAAGCGAGCCAGAAGCTTTCAGCGCTGGACGCTCAGCGCGCCGAACTTGACCGCGATCGAGCGGCGCTCAATGCGGAGCGTCAGGAGGCGGAACGCCCGCTGGCCGCGGCGCGCGAGGCGCTGGCCCAGGAGCAAGCCGCCTGGGCACAGAAGCTGCAGGAAGTAGCCGCCCAGGATCAGGAAACCCAGGCCCGCCGCGAGGAGCTCAACCAGCGCGACGCGCAACTGGCCACGCAACAGCAAGAGCTGGCGGCCCGCCAGCATCAGTTTCAGGAGGAGCAATCCCGGTTTGCCGCACAGCGCGAAGAACTGACGAGGAGCCAGCAAGCGCTGGCGGAACAGCAAAACAAACTGGCGGAGGACCAACGGCAGCTGGCGTCTCGGCACGACGAGTTAAGCAGCCATCAAGCCCGCATTGAGGCCGACCAACAATTTGCCGCGGCCCAGCTTGCCGAGATTCAGGCCCGGCGTAACGAACTGGATCAGTTCGACGCCGACCTCGACGAGCAGCGTGTGTCACTCGACCGCGACCGGGCGGCGCTGGAAACGCGACGCCGCGAGACCGAGCAATGGCTGGACGAGCAGCGGGGAGCCCTTCAGCGGCGCTGGGAGGAACTGGACTTGCGCCAGAAGGGCTTTGCGGAGCTCCAGCGACGCGTCGAGGCTCGCGATGCCGAGGTCACCGAGCGCGGCCAGCGCCTTGACGCCAGGGAACTGGAACTCAAGCAGCGCGAAGAACGAATCACGGCGGAAGGGGCGCAACTTCAGGCGCAGCGGGAAGAACTGGCCAGGCGCGAGCAGTCTGCCAGTGAACTGGATCAAACGCTCCGCCAGCAGCAGGAGGCGACTGCCACTGAGCGCGGCGAGCTGGCAGCCCGCCAGGCAGAGTTGCAGGCATTGCTGCAGACCAGCCAGGCCGAGCGTGCCGCACAGACCGAATTACGCGCCGCCCTGGACCGCGACCAGCTTGCTCTGCAAGAACGCTGTCAGGTGCTGGAAAACGATCGAGCCAGGTACGAGCGGCAAAAGAGCGAGTTTCAACTGTGGCTCGAAAGCCAACAGGGCGAACTGGAGCGACACGCCGGCGAAATCTCGCAGCAGGAGGCACGCTGCGCCTCACAGCAGCAGGAACTGACTGCCCAGCACGAGGCGCTCGTGGCCCGCGAGCAATTGCTCGCGGAACAGCAGAGCAGGCACGCCGAGACGGAGCAAGCGCTTGCCGCACGGCAGGCGGAGCTGGTTGCCGAGGTGGACGCCTGTCGCCAGCGGCGAGAAGCCGTCGAGCGCGAGCGCAGCGAGGTGCAGCGCGAGCAGGCCGCGCTCGGGCAACAGCAAGCGGAGATCGAAGACGAGCGGCAGCAGTCTTCGCAGCGCCAGCGAGAATTATCCGTCCAGCAATCGGCAGTCATCGAGAAGCAGCAGGCGCTGGCTGTCGAACAACAAGCATTGTCCAGTTACGCGCAGGAGCTGACCTGTCGCCTAGCGCAGCTCCAGGAGCAGGAGCACGCAGCGGCGGAGCATCAGTCGCGGCTGCTTCCGCAGGAGCAAGTGCTGGCGACGCAGCGCCAGGAGCTGAGCAGCCAGCAGGCACAGCTCAACGTCGAGCGCGGAGAATTGTCGAT